>ERZ506995.8-NODE-8-length-77538-cov-6.313424_pt1 | contig 77538 bp, 80 predicted proteins | sample MGYA00512883_ERZ506995 | MGnify/ENA metagenome assembly ERZ506995
CCCCACGATGTTTTCTTATCGGGAGGCACCTTTCGGCAGCCGCTTTTTTATGCAGGGACCCGTATCAGTAGTTCTCCTCCCGCAGCTCGAAATAGCTCTGCGGATGGCTGCAGGCGGGGCAGACCTCCGGCGCCTTGGTGCCGACGACGACGTGTCCGCAGTTGCGGCATTCCCAGACCTTGACCTCGCTCTTTTCAAAGACCTGCGCCGTCTCCAGATTGTGCAGCAGGGCGCGGTAGCGCTCCTCATGGTGCTTCTCGATCTCGGCGACCAGGCGGAAGCGCTGCGCCAGCTCCGGGAAGCCCTCTTCCTCGGCGGTCTTGGCGAAGTCCTGATACATGTCGGTCCATTCGTAGTTTTCGCCCGCGGCGGCTGCGGCCAGATTGGCCTTCGTGTCGCCGATCCCGGCCAGCTCCTTGAGCCAGAGCTTCGCGTGCTCCTTCTCGTTCTCCGCCGTCTTCAGAAACAGTGCTGCCATCTGCTCGTAGCCTTCCTTTTTCGCCACGGAGGCGAAGAAGGTGTACTGGTTTCTCGCCTGCGACTCGCCCGCGAACGCGGCGCGCAGATTGGCCTCCGTTTTCGTGCCTGCATACTTGCTCATATCTGTGTCTCCTTTTCAATTCAGATTTAAAATATCGTGTCTTGCTTTCCGTGATTCTATTCTAGCATACCCGTTTTAATTTTGCAAGTAATTCTTATTATTATTTTATTTCCATCTTGCCTCTCCCTGCCCCATATGCTAAGATACCCCTGACCACCACGAAAGGAACCCATGCAATGACAAAAATCTTATTCGTCTGCCACGGCAATATCTGCCGCAGTCCGATGGCGGAGTTTATTCTGAAGGATCTGGTGCGGAAGGCGGGGTGCGCGGCAGAGGTTCGGATCGCGTCAGCCGCGACCAGCCGGGAGGAGCTTGGCAGCCCGATCTATCCGCCCGCGCAGCGGCAGCTGCGCAGCCACGGCGTCCCGTTTGACGACCACCGGGCCCGGCAGATGACGCGCGCGGACTACGACGCATACGACCTGCTCATCGGCATGGACAGCCGGAATCTTGCCAACATGCGCCGCATCTGCGGCGGCGACCCGGACGGGAAGCTGCAGCTGCTGCTGCACTACACCGGGCAGCCGCACGACGTCGCCGACCCGTGGTACACGGACGATTTTGACGCAGCCTGGCGCGACATTGAATCCGGCTGCCGCGCGCTGCTGGCGCAGCTGAAAAAATAACGGAGAAGCTGTGTGCTTCTCCGTTTTTTTATGCTTCGAGCAGATAGCTCAGGCCGAGCAGGATGTATAGCGGGCCAAAGCAATAGGCCATGAACAGCTCCTTCTGCGGCACCTTGCGGCGAAAGCCGTCCGTCAGGATCAGGATCTCCGCAACATAGGCCCCCGCGCCGCAGAAATAGGCGATGGCGCGCAGCAGCTTATGGATATCCGCCAGCGCGAACGACGCGAGAAACAAAGCTGCCGCCGCTCCCGCCGCCAGATTCCGCGCCACGAGCAGGACATGCTCCCGCCTGGCTTCCTCGGCCGATCTTTCCTCTGCGATCGTGTAGACTGCGTTCTTTCTTTCCATGCAGTTCCTCCGGTCTTTTTAACGATATTATAACAGAGGATCGGGGTCCTGCCTAGTCTTTTGGAAAGAAAACCGTCTGTTTGGAGCAAATTTCGATCCGCTCCCCCGTCATCGGGTGCGGGAAGACGAGCCGGGCCGCGCAGAGCTGCTGAAACTGCAGGCCGTGCGCGTCGGAATATGCCTTCGCCTCGGGGCCAGTGTACTGCGGGTCGCCGAGGATGGGAAAGCCGGAGGCCATGCAGTGCAGGCGGAGCTGGTGCGTGCGGCCCGTCATGGGGTGCAGCTCCAGCAGGGCGGTCTGCCCGGCCGTTTCCAGCACGCGGTAGCGCGTGAGCGCCTGCTGCCCGCGCGCGTCCACGACGCGGACCAGACTGCCGCCGCCGACCTTATAGACCGGCAGGTCGATCTCGCCTGCGTCCTGCGGCGGATGGCCAAAGACGGAAGCCAGATAGGTCTTTTCGAGCTGCTTTTCCCGCAGCAGGCGGCAGAAGCGGTCGTGCACGTTCGCGTTTTTTGCCAGCAGGACCACACCGAAGGTATCGCGGTCGAGCCTGGTCACGGGGTGGACGCCCGCGCCCACGGCGCTTTGCTGCAGGTGATACAGGACGCCGTTGGCCAGCGTTCCGCTGTTCTTCTGCGGCGAGGGATGGACGAGCATCCCGGCGGGCTTGTCCACGGCGAGGAAATACGGATCTTCATAGAGGATGGAAAGGGGCATCGGTTCGGGATCAAAGCCCTCGGTCTGCTCCTCGAGCACAACGCGCACGCGGTCGCCGGGCTGCACCGGGCAGTCGGTATGGGCGGGCGCTCCGTTTACGAACAGCGCGTTCTGCCATTTGAGCCGCTTGACCAGCCCCGCCGACAGTCCGAATTCCCGCCGCAGCAGCGACAGCAGCTTCGTCTGCCGCGCAGCCGTCTGTTCCAGGATCATCTGCCGCACCTCCCTTTGCGGCTATTATACCGCCTCCCGCACGCGGGCGCAAGCGCGGCGCGCCTCAGCCCTCCGGCTGCAGGCCGGAATGGTCCCAGATCTGCTTGAGGAGCATCGCGGTGATCGGAAAGACGATCATCCCGCCCACGCCGAGCAGCCGGTAGCCGGTATAAAGCGCCAGCAGCGTCAAGACCGGGTTGAGCCCCACCTGCTTGCCGACGAGCCGCGGCTCGAGGGCCTGCCGGCTGAGCGCGGCCGCACCGTAGAGCACCACGAGGCCGACGCCCGTCTTCGTCTGCCCGCGCAGAAACAGCACGAGCGCCCACGGGATCAGGATCGTCCCCGTGCCGAACACCGGCAGCGCGTCGACCACCGTGATGACGAGCGCCGCGAGCAGCGGATACCGCACCCGCAGCACGAGAAGCCCCACATTCAGGATCAGAAACGTGATCCCCATCAGCTTCAGCTGCGCCCGCAGCCAGCCGCCGAGCGTCGTGCGCACATGGCCGCCGAGGCGCTGCAGCTTTTCCAGCCACTCCGGGCGGGCCAGCTTTTGCAGCCAGGTGCGGATGGCCGGCAGCTCGCCGGAGAGCATGAAGCTCGACAAGACCGCCGTGACCGTGAACAAGACCGCGTCCGGCAGCCGCCCGATCACCCCGGAGGCCCAGGAAAACAGCGACTCATAGAGCTTCGAGCCGAAGCCCGCGCCATTCTGAAAAAACGACTCCACCCCCGCACGCAGCCCCTTGCCGAGCCCATCCGGCAGCTTTTCCGCAAGCGAGAGCAGCCGATCCTTTAACCGCAAAACCGGCGGCGCGAGCCCCTCGGCCAGCTGCGGCAGCTGCCGGGCCAGATCCGCCGCCTCCGTGCAGAGCAGGCGGCAGAGGAAAAACGCCCCTCCAAACAGCAGCACGAACAGCGTCAGCACGCACACGCCAGACGCCAGCCAGCGTGGAAACCGCGCCCGCGTCTGCAGCAGCCGCACCGGCTTTTCCGCGAGCAGGCTGACCGCAAGCCCGATGAGGAACGGCCACAGCACCGGCAGCAGCAGCGCCGCAAACGCCCACGCCCCGGCCAGAATGCCCAGCGCGATCAATCCCGTTCTCCAGATCCTGCGGCTTTTCATTTTCCGTACCTCCTGCGGTTTTTTTGCTTGCATTTTGCGGCTTTGTAGTGTATAGTGGAGTCGATTTATAGACACTTGCTTTTCTGCTGCGGACAAACATGAGGTGAATCATATGGAACAAAGCCCGAAATATTACATCGTCGAAGCCTCCGCCCTGCCGGAGATCTTCCAGAAGGTCGCCGAGGCCAAGCGGATGCTTGAGACCGGCGAGACCGACAAGGTCAATGTCGCCGCCCAGGCTGTCGGCATCAGCCGCAGCGCCTTCTACAAATACCGCGACTCCATCGCCCCGTTTCAGAACCTGATGGCCGGGCGCATCATCACCTTCCAGATGATGCTCAAGGACAAGGCCGGCGTTCTGTCGGAGATATTAGCTATTTTTGCCAACTGCGGCGCGAATATACTGACCATCAACCAGTCGATCCCCACCGGCGGCCGCGCCATGGTCACCATTTCGGCCGAGACCAGCAATCTCAGCTGCACGCTCGAGGCGCTGACCCAGAAGATCGCAGAAAGGAAAGGCGTAGTCAAGGCAGACTGCGTCGCGGGATAAACCATGCATGCATTTCAATATTACGTACCCACCGAGATCGTATTCGGCGCAGGCAGCGTCAGCAAGCTGCCGGAACTGCTGAAGAAGCGGAAGCTTTCGCGCGTGCTCGTCGTCTACGGCGGCTCGAGCGCGAGAAAGAGCGGATTGCTTGACCGCGTATTCCAGCTGCTGGAGAAAGCGGGCGTCAGCTACCAGACGCTCGGCGGCGTGCAGCCGAACCCGCGCGTGGCACTGGCCCGCGAGGGCGTGAAGCTGGCGCTTTCGTTCGGCGCGGAGCTCATTCTGGCCGTCGGCGGCGGCAGCGTCATCGACACCTGCAAGGCCATCGCGCACGGCGCGGCCAACCCGGAGACGGACCTGTGGGAGTTCTGGAAAAAGCGCGCGGTGCTGACGCGCTCCATGCCGGTCGGCGTGGTGCTGACCATCCCGGCCGCGGGCAGCGAGACGAGCGATTCCGCCGTGCTGACGAACGCCGAGTCCGGCGAGAAGCGCGGGCTCAACACCGACCTCAACCGGCCCGTCTTCGCCATTCTCGATCCCGTGCTGGCCGCGACGCTGCCGAACCATCAGGTCGCCTGCGGCGTGAGCGACATCCTGATGCACACCATGGACCGCTATTTTAACCCCGTCACCGACAACGATCTGACCGACGAGCTGGCCGAGGCGCTGCTGCGCGTCGTCCTCCGCAACGGCCCCGCCGCCGTGCAGGACCCGCACGACGAGACGGCCATGAGCGAGATCATGTGGGCCGGTTCCCTCTCGCACAACGGCCTGACCGGCCTTGGCGGCAACAAGGACTTTGCCCCGCATCAGCTCGGCCACGCGCTGAGCGAGAAATTTGACGTCTACCACGGCGAGAGCCTCACCGCGATCTGGTCGAGCTGGGCGCGCTATGTCCTCGATACCGACGTTTCGCGCTTTGCCCGCTTTGCCCGAAACGTCTGGGGCGTCGAAGCGGCGGACGACAAGGAAGCCGCGCTGGCCGGCATCGCGGCGCAGGAGGCCTTCTTCCGCTCCATCGGGATGCCGGTGCGCATCCCCGCGCTTTCCTGCGGCAGGCAGGATGAGGCCGGTCTGGCTGATCTGGCCAGCCGCTGCAGCTACGGCAGGACCCGCACGATCGGCACCTTCCGCGTGCTGGGCTACGACGATATCCTCGCCATCTATCAGCTGGCGAACAACGAAGAATAAGGAGAACCACTATGAAGAAGATCGCGATCCTGGGCGCCGGTACCGTCGGCGGCAGCTGCGCCCAGATCTTGCTGCGGGACGCAGCGGTATTGGAAAAGAATGCGGGCGAAGCGCTGGAGCTGGCCTATGTCGTCGATCTGCGCGACATGCCGGACGCGCCCTTCCACGACAAGATGGTAAAGGACTTTGCCGTTGTGGAGGCCGACCCCGAGGTCTTTCTGGTCATTGAGGCCATCGGCGGCTGCGGCGCGGCGCTGAATTTCGTCCGCCGCTCGCTGGAGGCCGGCAAGCATGTCGTCACCTCCAACAAGCAGCTCGTCGCCGAGCACGGCACGCAGCTGCTGGCGCTGGCCAAGGCCCACGGCGTGAGCTTCCTGTTTGAGGCCTCCGTCGGCGGCGGCATCCCGGTGCTGCACCCGCTGAGCCAGTGCCTTGGCGCGAACGAGATCCTCGAGGTCCGCGGCATTCTCAACGGCACGACGAACTTCATCCTCACGCAGATGCTGGAGTTCGGCCAGAGCTACGACGCTGCGCTCAAGGACGCGCAGGCCCGCGGCTACGCCGAGCAGAATCCCGCTGCCGACGTCGACGGCATCGACGCCGGACGCAAGATCTGCATCCTGGCCGACATGATGTTCGGCAAAAACGTCGACCCCGCCCGCGTCTCGATGACGGGCATCTCCACCATCACGGCGGAGGACGCTGCCTTTGCCGAGTCGGCGGGCATGAAGCTGAAGCTTCTGGGCCGCGCCATCCGTCAGGGGGAGCAGATCGCCGTGTTCGTCTCGCCGCATTTTGTGGCGGGCGCGCAGCCGCTGGCCCCGGTCTCGGGCGTGCTGAACGCCATCGAGGTGCTCGGCAATAACATCGGCAACGCCATGTTCTTCGGCCCCGGAGCGGGCGGCCCGGCGACGGCCAGCGCGGTGCTGGGCGACGTGGTCGATATCGTCCGCAACCCCGGCCGCAAGCAGCCGGTCGACTGGTCGGCGGAGCCCGCCGATCTGACCGATCCGGACGCCTTCGAAGCCTCCTTCTTCCTCCGCACGAAGCTGGACAAGGCCGCGTGCGAGCAGGCGCTCGGCGAGATCCGCTGGCTGCCCGATCAGAACGGCTTCCACGGCGGCTTCACCGGCAAGACCTGCAGAAAGGCCATCGCAGCCGCCGGTCTCGCGCTGGACGCGGTCTGGCCGGTGCTGGAATAAGTTCGGTTCTGAATCCGTTCTCCCCTGTCATACATCTATGACAGGGGGGATCTTTTATGAGACGCAAATGGGGACTCGTGTTCACGCTGGCCGTTCTGGGCGGGGCGGCGCTGCATTTTCTGTACGATGTGTGGCCGAATCCGCTCACGGCGGTTCTCGCGCCGGTCAACGAGAGCGTGTGGGAGCATCTGAAGCTGCTGTACTGGCCGTTCCTCGCGGCCGCGTTCGTGCTCGCGCGCGGCGCGGACGACGCAAGAGGCCGCTGGTGCGGGCTGCTGGTGGGGCTGCTGGCCGCGCCCTTGCTGCTGCTTGGGGCGTATTATCCGCTCCGGTACGGCTTCGGCGTGCACGGGCTCTGGCTCGATCTGCTTTTGTACGTGCTGGCGATGGGTGCGGGGTTTTTGCTCGCCTACCGGCTGCAGCGCAGGGCGCTGCCGGGATGGCTGTGCGGGCCTCTTGTGATCGCGGCCGGGATCTATGGGGCGGCGCTGGCGCTGTTTTCCTTTGCGCCGCCGGATCTGCCTATTTTCCGCCCGTAGGGGCAAAAAAATCTGCAGTTTGCTGTTGACAAGCCGGGTTTTCTCCGCTATAATACTCCGGAGAAAACAAAGAAGGAGCGGCGAGCACCGCACCTCACCTCAAGCGTTGCGAAGAGGTTCATAATTTCCTCCGCCCCTGGCGGAAGTACGGATTTTATGTGCGGGTGCTTTGCGGCATCCGCACTTTGCATTTGGAGGTGCTTTACAATCGGTAAATTAGAACATCAGATCAACGAGGAGATCCGCGACAAGGAGCTTCGCGTGATCGGAGCTGACGGCAGCCAGCTTGGTATTATGACCTCGTCCGACGCCCTGGCGCTTGCCGAGGAGAAGGACCTTGACCTTGTCAAGATCGCGCCGAACGCGGTTCCGCCGGTCTGCAAGATCATGGACTACGGAAAGTTCCGCTTCGAACAGCTGAAGAAGGAAAAGGAAGCCAAGAAAAACCAGAAGGTTGTCGAGATCAAGGAGATCCGCATGTCCCCCAGCATCGATACCAACGACTTCAATACCAAGGTCAAAAGCGCTGTCAAGTTCCTGAACGATGGCAACCGGGTTAAAGTCACCGTACGTTTCCGCGGCCGTGAAATGGCGCATACGTCGCTCGGACAGGAGCTGCTGAAGAAGTTCGGCGCCGACTGCAGCGAGATCGCCACGATCGCCAAAGACGCCAAGCTCGAGGGACGCAACATGTCCATGTTCCTCAGTCCCAAAAATTCCAAATAAAATACAATAGCAATTACACGGAAGGAGAACCACTATGCCTAAGCTGAAATCCCATAGCGGCGCCAAGAAAAGATTCAACCTGACCAAGAACGGTAAGGTCAAGAGAGCGCACGCATTCAAGAGCCATATCCTCACCAAGAAGACCACCAAGCGTACCCGCAACCTGCGCAAGAACGGCTACGCCGACGTGACTGTGGAAGATATCGTGAAGAAGATGATCCCTTACAAATAATCGTAAGGGTTGACGACACATAGGAGGATAATATAATGGCAAGAGTTAAAGGCGCAATGATGACGCGCAAAAGAAGAAATAAGACCCTGAAGCTCGCGAAGTCCTACTGGGGCTCCAAGTCCCGTCACTTTAAGATGGCCAAGCAGGCCGTTGCAAAGTCCGGCGTTTATTCGTATGTCAGCCGCAAGCTGAAGAAGAGAGATTTCCGTCAGCTGTGGATCGGCCGTATTTCCGCGGCCGTCGCTCCCTACGGCATCAACTACAGCCGTTTCATCTACGGTCTGAAGAAGTCCGGCATCGAGATGAACCGCAAGGCTCTGAGCGAGCTGGCCATCGCCGATCCCGAGGCATTCAAGGTCCTCGTTGAGACCGCCAAGAAGGCTCTGTAAGAAAATTTCACGGCCGCCATATGCGTATGGCGGCCGTTTTCTATTAAAAAGGAGAAAGCTATGTCCTGGAAAGCAGTTCTGTTCGATATGGACGGCGTCCTCATCGACTCGGAGGAATACATGGCCAAGACCGGCGTGCGGGCGCTCAAAAAGTACGGCATCGAGGCAAAAGAGAGCGACTTCGCCGAGTTCGTCGGCTGCGGGGAAAACCGCTATGTCGGCGGCGTGGCGGAAAAATACGGCGTGCCGTACCGCACGGAGATGAAGGACTATCTCTACGCGTGCTACGGCGAGCACGTCAAGGAAGAGGCCAACATCCCGGACGGTGTGCTGGACGTTCTGCACACCCTGCGCAGCCGCGGCTACAAGCTGGCGGTCTGCTCGTCGGCCGACCGCGTGAAGGTGCTGATGAACCTCGGCGCCATCGGCGCGGAGGAAACGCTCTTTGACCATCTGGTGACCGGCACGGACATCAAAAACCCGAAGCCCGACCCCGAGATCTATCAGACGGGCGCGGCCAGCCTGGGCCTTGCCCCGGCCGAGTGCATCGTGGTGGAGGATGCGCCGAGCGGCATCCGCGCCGCCCACGCCGCCGGGATCCAGGCCATCGGCCTTGCCACCAGCTTCCCGGCCGAATATCTGCGCGAGCAGGCCCAGCCCGACTACCTGCTGCCGGACCTCAAATCGATCCTGACCATGCTGTAAGCTTGAAAAAATCCCCCTTCTGCGAAGGCAGAAGGGGGATTTTTTGCGTTATTCCTCGAAATTGTGCGCGTCCTTGAGCACCATGTCCTTGACTTTCATCAGGCGGACCTTGGTCGCGCGGTCATTTTCCTCGAGCTTCATGGAGATGTATTTGATGTTCTTCTCCATCTCGGGGATCATGACGTATTCCAGCGCGTTGACGCGGCGGCGGGTCTTTTCGATCTCGGAGGCGAGCAGCTGCGTCTTCTTTTCGGCCTGCGCAAGCTCCAGCATGTCCTGGAACACGGAGGCGAGCGCCCCGAGCGCATCGTCGAGCTCGCCGGAGGTCTGCGCGAAGCCGTAGGGGTAGATGGACGCGGCGTCCTCGCTCTTCGTGTGGAACTCGTAGATGGGGACGGAGACCGACATGATGTTTTTGAACGTCATGTCGAGCGTCGCCGACTGCTTGGGGTAGAGCAGCGCCTGCTGCAGCATCTCGGGGGACATCACGCTCGACGCGACGGTCATGGCGCGGTTGGCCTCCTCGATGCCGGCCTCGACCTTGGCGCGCAGCGCCTTGTTCTCCCGCACGATGAGGAAGAACTGCCGCATCAGCTCGTCGCGCTTGTCCTTGAGCAGCCGGTGGCCGCGCACGGCGGTGCGGAGCCGGCCCTTGAGCCGCGTGAGCTCCATCCGGGTCGGATTGATCGTTTTACTGGCCATGAGCGCACCGCCTTACGCCTGCTTTTTGGGCAGGTACTTCTCGATGAACTCGGGCTTGATGCGCTTGAGCTCCGTCTCGGGCAGGATGGAAAGCAGCTCCCAGCCGATGTTCAGCGTCTCCTCGATCGACCGGTTCTCCTCGTAGCCCTGGCTGACGTAGCGCTGCTCGAATTCCTCGGCGAACTTCGCGTACAGCCGGTCCGTAGGCGAAAGGGCGCTCTCGCCGAGGATGGTCGCAAGCTCCTTGGCGTCCTTGCCGGCGGAATAGGCGGCAAAGAGCTGGTTCATGGTGCCCGCGTGGTCCTCACGTGTCTTGCCCGGGCCGATTCCCTTGTCCTTGAGTCGGGACAGGCTCGGCAGCACGTCGACGGGGGGAATGACGCCCTTGCGGTAGAGGTCGCGGCTGAGGATGATCTGCCCCTCGGTGATGTAGCCGGTGAGGTCGGGGATCGGGTGGGTCTTGTCGTCTTCCGGCATGGTCAGGATCGGGATGAGGGTGATGGAGCCCTTCTTGCCGATGCGGCGGCCGGCACGCTCATAGAGCGTGGCAAGGTCGGTATAGAGGTAGCCGGGGTAGCCGCGGCGGCCCGGGACCTCCTTGCGCGCGGCGGAGACCTCACGCAGAGCCTCGGCGTAGTTCGTGATGTCGGTCATGATGACCAGCACGTGCATCCCGCATTCGAAGGCCAGATATTCGGCGGCGGTCAGGGCCATACGCGGCGTTGCGATACGCTCGACAGCAGGGTCGTTGGCGAGGTTCGAGAAGACGACGGTGCGGTCGATGGCGCCCGTGCGGCGGAATTCCTGGATGAAGAACTCCGATTCCTCGAACGTGATGCCGATGGCGGCGAAGACGACGGCGAAGTTCGACGCGTCGTCACCCAGCACCTTCGCCTGACGGGCGATCTGGGCGGCCAGCTGCGCATGCGGCAGGCCGGAGCCGGAGAAGATCGGCAGCTTCTGGCCGCGGACAAGGGTGTTGAGCCCGTCGATCGTGGAGATGCCGGTCTGGATGAATTCGTTGGGGTAGTCGCGGGCAGCGGGGTTCATGGGCAGGCCGTTGATGTCCTTCATCTCGGCCGCCAGGACCTCGGGTCCGCCGTCCTTCGGGTGGCCCATGCCGTTGAAGACGCGGCCGAGCATATCCTCGGACACAGCCAGCTCCAGCGGGTGGCCCAGGAAGCGGATCTTGCTGTCCTTCAGATTGATGCCAGCGGAGTTTTCAAACAGCTGGACGACGGCGGTATCGCCGTTGCACTCGAGGACCTTGCAGTGCCGGACCTCGCCGTTCGGCAGCTCGAGCTCCGCCAGCTCGTCGTAGGTGACGCCCTCGACGTTTTTGACGATCATCAGAGGCCCGGAGACCTCACGGATGGTACGATATTCCCGGATCATTCAGCCTCAGCCTCCTTTGCCACTTCTTCGATCTGCTGTTCCATGTCGGCTTCGATCTGCGCGTAGACGTCCTGGTAGCTTTCCGCCGGGACGGTCTTCGCACGGCCGATGGCGGCTCTGGCCGCGATGGCGTAGAGCTTCCAGATATCCGCGCCGCGCGCGATCGCCGCGTCGCAGAGATCCTTGTACCGCAGGATCAGCTCCAGCAGCCGTGCCTGCCGGTCGAACGACGAATACTGGTCGTTTTCGAGGAAGGCGTTCTGCTGCAAAAAGTCCTCGCGGATCATCTTGGCGGATTCGAGCGTCAGATTGTCGGCGGGACTCAGCGCGTCCTGGCCGACGAGCTTGACGATCTCCTGCAGCTCGGCTTCCTTCTGGAGAAGAGCCATGGCCCGGCCGCGGTTGAGCATGAAGCTTCTGCCGAGATTTTCATCGCACCAGCCGCGCAGCGTGTCGAGATACAGCGAGTAGCTCGTCAGCCAGTTGATGGCCGGGAAATGCCGCGCGTAGGCCAGCGAGGCGTCCAGACCCCAGAAGACCTTGACGATACGCATCGTCGCCTGCGAGACAGGCTCGGAGATATCGCCGCCCGGAGGCGAGACCGCGCCGATGGCGGTCAGCGATCCGCGGCGCTCGTCCGCACCGAGGCACTCAACGCAGCCCGCGCGCTCGTAGAACTGCGCCAGACGCGAAGCGAGGTACGCGGGGTAGCCCTCTTCGCCGGGCATCTCTTCGAGTCGGCCGGACATCTCACGCAGAGCCTCTGCCCAGCGGGAGGTGGAGTCGGCAATGACGGCGACGTCATAGCCCATGTCGCGGAAATACTCCGCAATGGTGATGCCGGTGTAGATGGACGCTTCGCGCGCCGCGACCGGCATATCGGAGGTGTTGGCGATCAGGACGGTCCGCTTCATCAGCGGCTCGCCGGTATTGGGGTCGTGCAGCTCCGGGAACTCCATCAGAACGTCGGTCATCTCGTTGCCGCGCTCGCCGCAGCCGATGTAGACGACGATGTCGACGTCGGACCACTTCGCCAGCTGATGCTGCACGACGGTCTTGCCCGAGCCGAAGGGGCCGGGGACGGCGGCGGTGCCGCCCTTGGCCAGCGGGAACATGGTGTCGATGATGCGCTGGCCGGTCATGAGCGGCTGCGAGGGCGTGAACTTCCGGTCATACGGCCGGGCCACGCGCACGGGCCACTTCTGCATGAGGGTGAGGTTTTCCTCGCCCTTCGCTGTTTCCAGCACGCAGACGGTCTCGGTGACCGTGAACGAGCCGGACTTGATCTCCTTGACGGTACCGGCCACGTTGGGCGGGACCATGATCTTGTGCAGCACGGCGCTCGTCTCCTGCACGGTGCCGATGACGTCGCCGCCGGAGAGCTTGTCGCCCGCCTGAACGGTGGGGACGAAGTCCCACTTCTTTTCCCGGTTCAGCGCCGGGACCTGCACGCCGCGGGCGATGGTCTCGCCGCAGAGTTTGCGGATCTCGGTCAGAGGACGCTGGATGCCGTCATAGATGCCCTCCAGCATGCCCGGGCCAAGCTCCACGGAAAGGGGCATGCCGGTCGTCGTGACCTCGGCGCCGGGGCCGAGGCCGCTCGTTTCTTCATAGACCTGAATGGAGGCGGAGCCGCCCGTCATATTCAGGATCTCACCGATCAGCTGCTGTTTGCCGACGCGGACGACGTCCGCCATATTGGCGTCTTCCATCCCCTCGGCAACGACCAGCGGACCGGATACCTTTACAATTCTACCTGACATTTCATCGGATCCTTTCTAAATTTAAAGGATAGTTAAATGATATTCGAGCCAACGGCCCGTTCCACCGCGGCGTTCAGCGCGCTCATGCCCAGCCCCTGGCTGCCGTTAGCGCCGGGGATGAGGATGACGGCCGGCGTGACGCTCGTCTCGAACTTTGCGATCTGCGGCGCCAGCGCGGCGGCGTAGGTCTCGGTCACATAGATGATGGCGTACGCGTCGGACTGCCGGGTCAGGCGGTGGAAGGCCTCCGCCGCCTCTTCGGCGGATTCCACGGGGAACACGGCGAGCCCCAGAGCCGCAAAGCCCATGACGCTCTCGCGTTCGCCCAAAACTGCGATCTTATACATAAGGCACCTCGCTCAAAAATACAGCTCCCGCAGCCGCGTGCGGATGGTATCGGCAGGAAGCCCGATCTGCAGGCCGTTCACGATCATCCGCGCCGCGGCGATCTCGGTCTCCAGCGCGCAGAGATAGGCGATCACGACCTGCTCGCCGAAGACGACGGTCCGGGCCTTTGCGAAATACGCCGTGAGCGTATCGTCGCACAGCCGCTCGAACGCGGTCAGAGAGCCGGTCCGTGATTCGTCGCCCGCCTGTGCCGCGGCAAAGAGCGCGGAAGCGGCAAACAGCGGGGCAAACGGCTCGTCCTGCCCCAGCGCCCGGCAGATCTCCGCCGGGTCGACGCTGCCGCCGGGGACGAGCACGCCCTCCAGGAAGCCCGCGTCCTTCTGCATCCGGCGGGCACGGACGGCGGCACGGAGATTCGCGCTGTCCGCCTGCAGAGCGGCATAGCCCATGAGGAAGCTGCTGCCCACCTGCGCGGCTGCGGCATGGTATTCGGCAAAATACGCGCGGTCCAGGATGAGGTCCGCCAGCTGCGGGTCGGCGCTTCTTGACAGCGCGTCGCGCGCGGCCGTCATGGCCTCCAATACCGCCTGCGGCGCGGGGCCTGCCTCGCCGGTCTCATACGCCGTCTTGAGCGCCTGCGCGTCCACGCGGCCGCCGCCGAGCAGCAGGCCGGACGGGTCCTTGCCCATGGCCTCGGCCTTGACGATGGTCTTGGCGTTGTGGTAATCGTAGCGCATGCGGAAGAGGCTGACAATGCCGTCCTTCGGCGCGATCGCCTCCAGATCGTCAAACACGGCGGTGCGGCGGTCATTCAGCGCCCGGTCCAGCCCGACGCTCAGCACGTCCGCATAGCCGCAGCCCTCCAGGATCCGCGCGGCCTCCTGCACCGAGGAGGCGAGCATCCGCTCCGCCTTTTCCCGGCTCAGCAGCTGCGGCTCCTTCGCCCGCAGATACGCCGACACGAACAGATAGTCGGTATCCCTGCACGCTCTGGTTTTCTTTTTCGTTTGTTCCGTCACATCGGCCTCCCGGCTTCTCAGCCAAACAGCCGGGCCGCGACCTTGCCGGAAAGCTCCGGCCGCAGGCCGTCGACCAGCGTCCCAAGCGAGCAGTTGGTCTCGATCAGACCGTTTTTCAGCACCACGCCGCCGCGGATCGGCCGCGTTTCGGCCGAAAGCGTCAGCTGCGCGGGCTTACCGGCCTTCTGCAGCAGCTCGTTGGCCTTTGCCGTGACGGCTGCGCCGACGCGCTCCCGGTCCTCCGCGGAGAAGATGAGCTCCTCGCAGCCGGACGTGCTCGCGCCGCAGGCCAGATGGGCGCAGAGGGCCTCATACTCTGCCTGCGGCAGCGACCGCAGCTGCTGCTCGGCCTGACGGAAGGCCTTGTCGACAAGCGCCTGCTTCGTCTCGAGCAGCTGCCGGCGCGCGGCCATGCGGGCCGCGCCCTGGTCGCGCTCGAGCTGCTTGGCAGCCTCGGCCTCGACCTCCGCCGAGAGCCGCTGCTGCTCGGCCGCGATCTTTTTGTCATAGTCCGCCGCGATCTGCGCCGCCTTTTCCTCGGCCTGACCGCGGATGGCGGCGGCTTCCGCTTCGGCGTCCGCGAGAATGCGGGCGGAGATCTTTTCAATTCCGTTCATCGTTTCGCCCTCTTATACAGGGTTACTTGCTGATATTGATGATCATCAGCATGGAAGCCAGCAGGGAAAGAATGGCGTAGAACTCGACCGTGACGCACAGCACCATGCCCTTGGACCAGTGGTCGGGCTTCTTGGCCAGCAGATTGATGGACGCGCAGGCCACGCGGCCCTGTGCGATGGCGGAGATCATGCCGCCGAGCGCCATGGGCAGGCACGCGACAAAGTACTGCAGGCCCTGCGTGATGGTCAGGTCAGGCAGCGAGCCGGACAGAAGACCCATGCGGAAGATGGCGAAGAACCACACGACGAGGCCGTACAGGCCCTGCGTGCCGGGGATGACCTGCAGGATCAGGACCTTGCCGAACTTGGCCGGATCCTCGCACAGCAGACCTGCGCCCGCCTCACCGGTCATGCCGGTGCCCTTTGCCGAACCGATGGCGCACAGCGCCGCCGCGAGACCTGCGCCCAGAAGCGCCAGAGCCAGACCGCCGAATGCATCAAAAAAAGCTTGCATGATGATGTTTCCTCCTTAAGATTGAATGTCTACGTATTTGGTGTTGATCGCAAGGGGTTCAAACGGCTTGCCGCCGTCCTGATAGAATTTTCCGAAGTATTCCAGACACTGCAGACGCAGGTCATGGACATAGCAGCTCAGCAGGTTCAGCGCGAAGTTGAGTCCATTGCCGGCTACCGACACGAGCAGGAAGAACACCACGTTCCCCGGGATCGCGCCGAGCGTATTGAAGACCGATGCAATGACAGAGCCTGCCAGCATCAGGGTCATCAGTCTGGAATACGAAAGAATGTCGCCGAAGTAGCCCGTCACATGGTTGTAGACGGAGCCGAAAATCGCCGTCACCTTGCCGAAGCCCTTCGCGCTCCAGCCGGAGCCGACCACGACCATCGCAAGGCCCACGTACAAAACGATGTTCGTCACGCCGAGCGCCATGCACGCGATGCCCGCGAACACGATCCACCAGGTGAGCTCCTCCCAGATCGCGTCCATGATCTGGCCCTTCTTGATCTTCTCGACAAAGCTGATGGCCATGCCGGTCACGATCTGGACAAAGCCGAGGGCCATGGCGCCGATCAGGATGGTGATGGTGTCATCCAGCGGGGTAAAGAGCGACGGGAGCGCCTTGAACGTGGTGTCGGGGTCAATGATGCCGACGAGCTGCGGCAGGAAGTCGCCGAAGAAGCCGCCGGTCAGCGCGCCCATGAGGAACGTACTGATGCCGCAGGAGAACATGAGGCCGAACATCTGCCCGCTTGTTCCCTTCGGCCGGGACTTTTTCGTGATGATGATGGAAGCCAGGATCATCAGAAGCCCGTAGCCCATATCTGCCATCATGATGCCGTAGAACAAAATGAAGAACGGCGCCATGAGGGGGTTCGGGTCCACGCCGTCGTAGGCCGGCAGCGAGTACATCTCCGTGACCATGTTGAGCGGCCACGTCAGCTTGTTGTTCTTGAGCTTGACCGGCACGTCGGGGTATTCCTCCGGCGCCGGGTCCGTCAGCTCCCACGCGCAGCAGAAGCCGGAGAGCAGCGCCTCGAGCTTTCCCACGTCCTCGCACGGCACCCAGCCGTCCAGGCAGAAGGTCTTCTCGGAGTGTACCAGCCGGTCGGCCGCCTGCGCCTTGGCGATCTCCTGCGTGCAGCGGTCAAAGGCCAGCTGCAGCGCGGACTTCTGTTCAGCAAGTGCGGTCAGCTCCGCAAGCTTTTCGGCGTCCTGCTGTTCGCAGGCGGCAATGGCCTCGTCGGTCCGGCGGATATTCTCCGCCGCCGTGCCCTGCACGCCGTCAAACGTGGTCAGGGCGAAGCCCGCCTCACGCAGTGCCGCGCCCACGGCCTCCGCCGCACATTTGTGGACGAAGACGAGCAGATACAGGCTCTGCTGGTCGGCGCTGATCTGCTCGAGCTGCACTTCATCCGCCGCTTCGAAGACTCTGGCGCGCAGCGCCTCCAAGTCTGTCTGCGCCGGGACGGTGCCGAGCAGGATGCGCGTGTGCTGCGTCCCGAGAGTCTCCAGCGGGAGCGGCAGCTGCTGCCACGGCACGAAGCTCTCGCGCACGGCTGTCAGCCTGCTTTTTTCCGCGGCCAGGCGGCTGCGCGCGTCCTGCGCGTCCAGAACGGCCTGGGCCGTGTCCAGCGCGGCGGCATAGGCCTCGTCGCTGAACAGCTCGCCGATGGTCTTCTCCGGCCGGGCGGCAAACAGACCGCCCTTTTTGGTTTCATAGTGTTTGAGGGTCTCCAGTGCGGATGTGAGCCGGGCGGACGTGCGGAGCAGCGCATCCGCGCTTTTCCCGTCTCCGGCACAGAACACCTGCACCCCCTGCGTATCCGTCAGCGCACACGGCGCGCCGATCTCGACGCTGCCGAGCAGCTGCAGCTGGCGGATCAGCTGCGTCTGCTCCTCCGAAACGCCGCAGATCCGCAGCTTTTTCATTTTTAAGATTGCCATTCGCTGTCCCAGATCCTCTCTACGATCATTGACGCAGCCGCGTCAGCGTGGCTTTTCGCCGCCTGTTCCAGCGCCGCGCACTGCTCTGCCGTGGTTTTGTTCAGCTCGGCGCTGAACGCCTGTGCCTGTTCGTCTGCCAGCCGCTTTGCCGCGCGCAGCTGTTCCTGCGCGCCGGCGGATACGGCCAGCAGACGCGCCGCGCCGTCTTTTTCCGCCTGCGCGGCAAGATCCGCAGCCTGCTGGCGGGCCTGCTCGCAGCACGCGCGGGCCTGCTTTTCCGCTGCAGAGATCACATCGATTTCCTGCATTGCCAATTCTCTCACCTCCCGGATGGCACACACGGCGCTGCTTTCTATAAAAGCAAACGCCGCAGTTCCAAATCAAAAATTACATGGTTTATATCTATTTTCATGTACTGGCGTCAGTTGACAAGGGCACACATGGTTTTCCCGGGCCTGAACAGCAGCTGGCGTCGTTATCCTCGTTGATGGGCGACAGCCCATCTGCCTCGTCTGCCTTGCCAGCTGCCGTCCATGCTCCGGGAAAACTCGAAGACCCGCCGGGCGCTCCGGCGCGTTTTTCGCAAGGCAGAGGACGCAGGGGCCTGACATCATACCGTCAGGTCTGCCGAGGCCCGTTCCTTTGGGCCGAGGCCTTGCTAGCGCCTGTCAAGGACGATAACGCAGCGAAAGGCGGGCCGGAACGTCCTGCGGGCATGTGTGCTCTTGTTAACTGACGCCAGCGTACTTATCTTATTCAGTCTATCATAGCCGTTAAGATTCCGCAATAGATTTTCGATACAAAATGTCTGATTTCGCTTTTCCCGAAAAAATGCGTTTCATCGCTGGCATTTCTCCAAAACATGCGATATAATAAATAATTGAGCGCATAGGAGGGTTTGCCATGGAATCGTATCTGAGCGGCTACTGCCGCACCATCGACGCCTCGCGCATGGTCCTCGTGGAGGACGGCGAGGCCGACTGCGACTACGAGCGCTGCGATTACCGGGACGTCTGTCCGATCGGCCGGCAGATTGCCGGACTTCTGGAGCATGGGGAGGAGCAAGCATGAATATCTGCCTGTACGGGGCCTCGAGCCCGGAGATCGATCCTGTTTATCTGGACGCCGCTTATGCCTTCGGCCGCCTGCTCGCGCAGCATGGGCACACGCTCGTCTACGGCGGCGGGGCGCAGGGCGTGATGGGCGCTGCGGCCCGCGGCGCATATGAAGCGGGCGGGAAGATCACCGGCATCGCGCCGACGTTTCTGCAGGTGGACGGCATTTTGTTCGACCACTGCACCGAATTTCTCCTGACCGACACCATGGCCGAGCGCAAGACCGCCATGATCGCCCATGCGGACGCGTTCGTCATGGCCCCGGGCGGCTTCGGCACGCTGGAGGAATTTTTTGAGGTGCTGACGCTCAAGCAGCTGGGGCGGCACAATCCGGCCATCGCCGTGCTCAATACCGGCGGCTTCTATGACAGCCTGCAGAGCTTCGTCCGCTCCGCGGTGGAGCGGCGCTTCATCCGCCCGGCCTGCCTGCAGATCTACGCGCTGCTGCCGACGCCGGAGGAAACGCTGGCCTATCTCGAGCAGTACGACGCGGCGGCGCTTGATGTCCGCCATCTGAAAAATATCTGACTTCCGGTCCCGCCTGGCGCAGCTTCTGCGCCGGGCGGGACTGTCGTTTCGACAGTTTCGAATACTTTCCCATTCATTTCGCTTGACAGGAACGCAGCGCGGGTGATACCTTATAAAAAACAACGCTTTTTGCAGACGGCACGCCGTCTGCCCCGGAGTTTGCGTATGAAAACCAGAAAAAAGGGCCTCTGGGTCCTGCCGCTCGCGGCGTTGCTCGCGGGGATCTTTTTCCTATCGTTCCTGATCGGCCGCTACCGCGTCCCTGCCCTGCAGGTGCTGCAGTTGCTGACGGATCGGTTTTTGTCCCTCATCTCCTTCGGCCGCTGGGGTCTCGCGCCCACGTGGACGGCGGAGGAGGCCTCGGTCGTCGTCCAGATCCGCCTGCCGCGGATCCTCTCCGCCGCGCTCATCGGCGCGGCGCTCTCGGCCGCGGGCACGTCGTATCAGGCGATGTTCCGCAACCCCATGGTCTCGCCGGATCTGCTCGGCGCGTCCACGGGCGCGTGCTTCGGCGCGGCGCTGGCAATTTTGCTCGGCGCGGGCTATGCGGTGATCACGGCAAGCTCGTTCCTTTTTGGCCTTGCGGCCGTGGGGCTCACCTATCTGGTCGGCCGGCTCAGCCGCATCCGCTCGACACTGGCGATGGTGCTGGCGGGCATGATGGTCGGCTCGCTGTTTTCCGCAGGGACCTCGTTCATCAAGCTCGTCGCCGACACGACCGACCAGCTGCCCGCCATCACCTACTGGCTGATGGGCGCATTGACCTCTGTTCGTTTAGACGATCTGCACTTTGCCATGGTTCCCATTTTGTGCGGCCTGATCCCACTTTTTTTTCTGCGGTGGCGGCTGAATCTTCTGTCCGTCAGCGAGGCGGAGGCCCGCAGCATGGGCGTCAACACCCGGCTGCTGCGCCTGCTCGTCATCCTCTGCGCCACGCTGGCGACCGCGGCGAGCGTCTCCATCAGCGGCATGATCGGCTGGGTGGGGCTCGTGATCCCGCATATCTGCCGGCTGCTCGTCGGGCAGGACACGCAGCGGCTGCTGCCTTGCTCGATGCTGCTGGGCGCGAGCTTTCTGATGCTGGTCGACGATCTGGCCCGCTGCCTTGCCGCGAGCGAGATCCCGCTCGGCATCCTCACGGCCTTCGTTGGCGCGCCGCTGTTTCTCTATCTCATCGTCAAAGGAGGGACGCGGCATGATGCAGATTGACGTGCAGGACCTTGTCTTCTCCTACGGCGGCGCGGACGTGCTGCAGGGCGTCAGCTTCTGCGCGGACAAGGGCGAGCGCATCGCCGTGCTCGGCCCGAACGGCGTGGGAAAAAGCACGCTGTTCCGCTGCCTGCTCGGCTTTCTGGAGCCGAAGCGCGGCTGCGTGAAGATCGCCGGGCGCGACGTGCAGGCGTATTCCCGCCGCGCGCTGGCGGCGGAGCTGGCCTATATCCCGCAGTCGTACCACCCGGTCTTCGACCATACGGTGCTCGAGAGCGTCCTGATGGGCCTGAGCGCGCAGCTCGGCACCTTTGACCGGCCGTCGCGCGCGCAGGCGGTGCGCGCGATGCAGATCCTTTCGGAGCTCGGCATCGCGCAGCTGGCCGAGCGCGGCTGCACGCGCATCTCCGGCGGCGAGCGGCAGCTGATGCTGCTGGGCCGCGCGCTCATGCAGAACGCGCACACGCTCATCATGGACGAGCCGACGGCGAGTCTGGACTACGGCAACAGCTTCCGCGTCATGCAGCGCATCGAGTCGCTCTCCGCCGGGGGCTACAGCGTGATCTTCTCCACGCACGAGCCGAATCAGGCCTTCCGCTACGCGACGAAGGTGCTCGCGCTCAAAGACGGGCGGGTCCTCGCCTTCGGGCCGCCGGCCGACGTGCTGACGCCGGAGCTGCTCGAAGCGCTCTACGGCGTCCGGGTCGCCGTCACGCAGGTTTTGGCCGGGGGACGGAGCTTTTCCGTCTGTACGCCGTATGGCGGGGAGGAGCTTTGATGTTTACGTGGACGCCGGAGATGATCCGGCTCATGCAGAACGCCAACGCGCGCAGCGAGTATCACCGGCAGCTCGCCGCCATCCTCGCACCGAAGCTGGCCGGCTGCCGCACGCTCTGCGACGCGGGGTGCGGGCTGGGCAGCCTCTCGGCAGCGCTGAGCCCGTATTTTGACACGATCACCGCCGCCGACGTCTCCGACGCCGCGCTGGACGTGCTGCGCGAGACCATCCGGACGCAAAACCTCACCAATATCACCCCCCTACCCTGCGATCTGCTGCAGAGCACAGACCGGACGCGGTATGACGGTATGGTCTTCTGCTTTTTCGGCAGTCTCGCGGAGATCCTGCCCGTGGCGTGCAGGCAGTGCGCCAAAACGCTTGTCATCATCAAGAAAAATTACGAGCTGCACCGCTTTTCCCTGACCGCGCAGCCCATCCGCGGCGAGACCGCGCCCGCGGCCTGCGAGGCGCTGCGCGCGATGGGCGTCCCGTTTCGCTTCGACGCGCAGGAGCTCGAGCACGGGCAGCCGTTTGCCTCGCTGGACGAGGCCGTGCAGTTCTTCCGCATCTACAGCAAGGACGAAGCACCCGGGGCCGTCACGCCCGAGGCCGTCCTTCCCCGGCTGCAGAAGACCGGCGACGACGCGTTCCCCTACTATCTGCCGCAGATCAAGCGGCTCGGTATTCTGACGATCAAGATGGAGGATCTACTATGAAAGAGCTGTTTACATCCATGCTGCAGGCGCTCTCGGACGGGCAGAGCGTCGTGCTGTGCAGCATTCTCGCCTCGTCCGGCTCCACGCCGCGCGGCGCGGGCGCAAAAATGGCCGTCTTCGCCGACGGGCATACGGTCGGCACCATCGGTGGCGGCGCTGTAGAGAAGTGCTCCGGCGAAAAGGCGCTGGAGGTTTTGCAGAGCAAGCAGTCGCTGGTGCAGGGCTACTGCCTCGCGCCCAACCAGGTCGCCGACATCGGCATGATCTGCGGCGGCAATGTGACGGTCTATTTCCAGTACTTTGGCCCGGCAGACGAAAACGGCCGGGCGCTGCTGCAGGGCATTCTGGAGCTGCTGCGGGGTGACGATGACAGCTGGCTCGTCTACCGGATGGACGGCGGCTGCGTCAGCGCCATGGGCACGTTCGACGAGGCCCACGGCCTGCGCTTTACGGACTGCATCACGCCCGAGGCGCTGCGGCCGATGCTGCTCTCCAACGCGTTCACGAAAAAGGGCGACCCCGGCTATTATATCGAGCCTCTGACACAGGCCGGGCACGCCTATATCTTCGGCGGCGGCCACGTGGGCACGGCGCTCGCGCCGGTGCTGGCCTCGGTCGGCTTCCGCGTGGTGATCTATGACAACCGGTCGGACTTTGCAAAGCCGGACCATTATCCGTCGGCCGAGCAGGTCATCCTCGGCGATTATCTGGACATCGGCGCGCACCTGACGCTGACGGAAAACGACTATGTCTGCATCATGACGCCCGGCCATCAGGCCGACCGCGAGGTCCTGCTGCAGGCCCTGCGCTCCCCCGCGACCTACATCGGCTGCATCGGCAGCCGCCACAAGATCGCCGCGACCAACGCCTATCTCATGGCCAACGGCATCCCGGAGGCGGATCTTTCCCGCGTCCACGCGCCGATCGGACTGGAGATCTACGGCCAGACCCCGGCGGAGATCGCCGTCTCCGTCGCCGCGGAGATGATCCGCCACCGCGCGCTGCGCGCCGGGACCGACAAAAAGCCGTCGAAGGGGTGAGGACATGCACGTATTTCTGACCGGACCCGTACAGATCGGGAAAAGCACCCTGCTCCGCGCCTCGCTGGACGCGCTGCAGCCGCAGAAGCTCGGCGGCTTCCGGACCGTCTCGGCCCAGCCGCAGGCCGACGGCAGCCGCCCGGTCTACCTGCACCCCGCGTGCAGCCCGGACGAGCTGCACGAAAGCGCCAACCGCATCGGCATCCGGCGGCCGGGGCTCGGCATCGTCTCCTTCCCGGCCGCATTCGAGACAGCGGGCCTCGCCGCGCTGGCGGGCGCGGAGGACTGCGACCTTCTTCTGATGGACGAGATCGGCCGCATGGAGCGGCGGGCGGACACGTATTCCGCGCGCATCCTGACGCTGCTGGACGGCGGCGTGCCCATCCTCGGCGTCGTCCAGAAAAAGGCCGACACCCCGCTGGCCCAGGCCATCCGCTCCCACCCCCGCGTCCGCCTGATCGAGGTATCCGAAGAAAACCGCGATACCCTCCTCCCCACCATCCTCGAAGCCCTGCGGAGCTGAGCATCCCGGATATACAAACCGCGCCGCTGGCAAAAGCCAGCGGCGCGGTTTTTTCAAGAAAATTCTGCACCGGTCGCCGGGCGCATCCGGCGAAAGCCGATGGCGGTCAATACAGGGCGTTCCCGCAGCTTATGCCCACACGAACCAGCAGTAGAGGTAGCCGGTGAGGACGGCGAGGAGGGTGAAGGGGACGCCGATCTTGAGGAAGTCGGTGGCCTTGACCTCGTAGCCCTCCTTCTGCAGGATGCCGATGGCCGCGATGTTGGCGGACGCGCCGATGGGCGTGAGATTGCCGCCGAGCGTCGCGCCGACGAGCAGGCCGAAATACAGCACGTGCGCGTCGCAGCCCATCATGGCCGCGATGCCCTGCACGACTGGCAGCATCGTGGCGACATACGGGATGTTGTCAATGAAGGCAGAGATGATGACGGAGCCCCAGACGATGATCGAGTACATGCCAAAGAGGCTATTGCCGCCGAGCTTGACGAACAGGGCGCTGATGTCCTCGATGACGCCCGTCTCGGTCAGCGTGCCGATGACGACGAACAGGCTCATGAGCAGCAGAAGCGTCTCAAAGTCAATCTCACCCAGCGCATATTTGATGGGGCCAAAGTGCTTTTTCTGGAGAATGGAGCGCACGAGGCCGATGAGGAACAGCGTCATGCAGATGAGGCCGTTCGTCAGCGCCGGGCGGCCCGGGATGAACGACGCCGCGATCAGCAGCACCACCGTGCCGCACAGCAGCCAGGTCGGGAACAGGTCTTCCACGGCCGTCGGCGCACCGACGGTGACCTTGCCCTTCTCCTTGCGGAAGATGAACATGATGACCGGGACCGTGACGAGCGCGCCCAGCTCCACGGCAAAGAAGATGGAGCATTTGCCGTCCAACACGATGAAGTCCAAAAAGTCCATGTTGGCGTAGCCGCCCAGCATGATGGACGTCGTGTCGCCGACCAGCGTGGCCGCGCCCTGCAGGTTGGAGGAGACCGCGATGCAGATGAGCAGCGCGACCGGGGAGATCTTCAGCTTCTTGGCGATGGACAGCGCGACCGGCGCGATCATCAGGACCGTCGCCACGTTGTCAACGAACGCGGACACGACGCCGGCGAAGACCGACAGCGCGACCGCCACCCACATGACGTTGGGCGTCTTCTGCAGCAGCAGGTCCGCCATACGCTCCGGCATTTTCGACTCGATGAACAGCGCGACCGTGCCCATCGTACCGGCCAGCATCAGAAGGACGTTCCAGTCGATGGCCGAGAAGACGGATCCGAGCGGCATCGCGCCGGAGACGACAAAGATGACCGCCGAGATCAGCGCGACATACGGCCGCTTCTTGGGCAGGGCGATCATCAGGATATACGTGATTGCGAAGAGGATGATGGTGAACAGCTTCATGACAGGGCTCCTAACTTTTCTTTTTCATTTCTTCCGGGAATATTTTACCGCTGCCCGGGGCTCCGGGCAGCCGGATAAAATCGCAGGGGCCGCGGCGCTCAGTCCGCAAAGAAGGTGATCTTCCCGCTCGTGATGACCGTGATGATGTCCGCGATCATGCACACGACGGTCACGATGCGCGAGACGTTCGCCAGCGCGGCGGGCAGCTCGACAAAGGACAGGATCGACAGCACATAGGCCGCGGCCATGATCCAGCCGATGACCTTCGCGGCCGTCGTCTTCCCGGCCGCGCGGTAGAGGCCGCCGACCAGACCGTCAAGGAAAATGACCAGCACGAGCAGCAGCCACTTCGGCCGCTGCTCGATCCCGTTTCTCAGCTTTTCCAGTGTTTCCATGTTTTTTGTTCTCCTTTTGCTCCGGCTTGGAGCGTTTCTTTTTTTAGACGGATCGGCAGAAGGAAGGGTTCCCGCCGCCGGGAATTTTTTTACGCCATCCGCTGGCCGTTGATCACGAGCGCGAAATGCAGCCCCAGCTTCTCCGCCGCGCGGCGGCACAGGAGCATGCGGTCCATGAAGATCTCAAAATACTCGATCACCGCGCACACCTCCGTGTCGATGGCGAGCGTGAGACAGATCTCCTTGTCGGTGAGCGTGACCTCGTGCTTTTTGACGGAGTAGTTGACGCGGTCGTGGATGTCAAAGGCGGCGCGGGCCTTCGGCCGCACACGGTTCGCGCGCACGTCCATCTTATCCGCCAGGATGAGCGCCGCCGCCACGGGGTTGACCGGGAAGGCGGTCTTTTCGTCGTGATTGCCGATGGCGGTGATGATGGTGGCGGTCTCCTCGGGCGCCGCGCCCATCTTGTCGAGGATTCGGAAGGCCATGACCGCGCCGGACTGCGCATGGTCGATGCGGTTGATGACGTTGCCGATATCGTGCAGCCAGCCTGCGATGGCGGCGAGCTCGCACGTGCGGTCGTCATAGCCCAGCGTCTTTAAAATGGCGCTCGCCTGCGCCGAGACAAGGCCCACGTGGGCAAAGCTGTGCTCCGTAAAGCCCAGCGCGGACAGCGATTCGTCCGCCTTGCGGATGTAGCTCGTGATCTCCTCACTCTGCTTGACCTGTTCCAGTGTGATCGACATAGGCGCTCCTTTTCTCTTTCTTTTACAGGTTGGCCAGCGTTGTGCCCGTCAGCCAGTGCAGCAGCTCCTCAGGAGTAGCGGGCTTGCCGGCTGTGAAAAACTCTGTCCGGCCGGGGACCATCTGCGTATCGTCGTCGCTCTCGGCCCAGGTGACGCGCTGCAGCACGCGCAGCCTGCAGGTGCCAAGATCCGTGACCTCCGGCGGCACCTGCCGGTGCTGGATGAGGATGGTCACGCCGTAGTTATCCGAGGTCCAGCGGCCGAAGTTCGTCGTCGGCTTGCGCCATTTCCAGCGGCAGCGGGCCCCGCCGTCCTCCATCTTCACGAGCTTCAGATAGCCGCCCTCCACGTCCTGCACACAGCGCATGAGCCAGACGACGTGATAGCCCGCCTTCTGAAAAAACTCGCAGACGTCGAAAAAATGCGCCTTCATCAGCAGCCCGTCCTGCAGCATGACGACAAACTGGTTGATCTGGATATAGGCAATGCGGGTCTGCCTCTCGACGGTGACCGGCACGTTGCGGTTTTCCTCCGGCACGAGCGACTGCCAGCGCGCGAGCCACGCCTGCTGACTGTCCGCTTTTTCCTGGCGTCTTCTTCTGATGGCGTCAAACAGCATGGCCGGTCCTCCTGGCAGACTTTTTGGCATTTTATCATTTTAGATTTTACCTGCGCAGAAAATACTTGTCAAGTAAATTGACGGATCGATCCAAAACTATTAAAATAAAGGAAATCAGGAGGACGTTTTATGGATCAGCATCCGTCTGTCAACAATCTGTATCTCTCCGAGCGCCTGCAGAAAACGCTTGCGGGCGTCGGCAGCCATACCGTCACGACCGTCATCGCCCCCATGGGCTACGGCAAATCGACCGCCCTGAAATGGTGGCAGCAGCAGCTGGCCGCCCGGATCCCGCACGCAAAGATCTTCCGCCAGCTCGTCGCGGCCGACAGCCGTCAGGATTTCTGGGACGGCTTCTGCCGCGCGCTGCGGTCGTGGCCCGTGCTCGCCGGGCAGCTGCAGGCACTCGGCTTCCCGGCTGACCCGCATACCATGCGCCTGCTGCACGAGCTGCTGCAGGACGCGCTGGCCGGGCATCCGGATCCCGTATTTTTCATTCTCGACGACGTGCATCTGCTGCAGAGCGTCGATCTGCCCGGCATCGTCTCGTTCCTTGCCGAGCGGCTGCCGCCGCAGGTCCACATCGTCCTGCTCTCGCGCAACCAGATCTTCTCCGCCGCCGCGCAGCTGCGGCTGGGCAGCGGCCTTCTGACGATCGGCGCGGCCGACCTTCGGCTGCGGCCGGAGGAGATCTGCCGGTATGCCGCCTGCTGCCGTCTTCCGATGACGCTTTCGCAAGCGCAGGCGCTTTTCGCCGTGAGCGAGGGCTGGCGGGCCATGCTCTATCTGATGTTCCGCGCGTATTGCCAGACCGGCGTCTGGCAGCCGGATTCCCGCAGCGCCGACACGCTCATCGAGCAGGTCATGCTCGACCCGCTGGACGAGCGGCGGCGGCTGTTCCTGCTCAAAAACTGCCTGACCGAGGAATTCACCGCCGAACAGGCCTGCTTCGTCTGGCAGGAGGCAGACGGCGAGTCGCTGCTGCACGATCTGACGCACAACAACGCCTTCATCACCACCGGCGACGCGGGCGTCTACCGCTGCCACCACATGCTGCGGATGCTGCTGCGCCGGAAGTTCGCGCTGCTGGACGAGGCTCTGCAGCAGTCGGTCTGCCGCAGGCTCGGCCAGTGGTACAGCCGGGCGGGCGAGGAGCTGCTGGCCGCGGAGTTTTTCTGCCGAGGCGGCGACTGGGACGGCGTCCTGACCGCCGCGGCGCGCGACTGCGGAAAATCCATCTGCGGCGAGCACCGGCAGATGCTGCTAAGCTGGTGCCAATCGTGCCCGGAGGAAGCGCTCCGGCGGCACCCGGACGCGCTTTGCGTGCTGATGCGCAAGCTCTATTCCTTCCGGCAGATCCCGGAGCTGCTGCGGCTGCAGAAGCTGCTGCTTGAGAGCCTGCAGGCCGGCAGCGATCTTTCCGAGGCGGAGAAAAGCAACTATCTCGGCGAATGCGACCTGGTGATGAGCTTTCTGCGCTACAACGACATCGCCGCCATGAGCGAGCTCCACCGCTCGGCCTGCGCGCGCATGACGCGCACGACCCGCTGCATCAACCTCGGCGGCACGTGGACCTTCGGCTCGCCGTCGGTCCTCATGATGTTCCACCGCACACCCGGGCAGCTCGACGAGGAAAACGCGCAGATGCGCGCGTGCATGCCCTACTACTACAAGGTCACCGACGGCCACGGCAGCGGCGCGGAGCACTCCATGCAGTGTGAGACCGACCTGCTGCGCGGGCGCTTCACCGACGCGGAGATCGGCTGCCATCTGGCCAGAGACGCCGCGCAGGCGCGCGGCCAGTACAGCATCCTCCTCACGGCGGAGTTTACCGCCCTGCGGCTTTCCCTTCTGCAGCATGGAGAAGCCGGGATCGACGAGACGCTCGAGCAGCTGCACGGGACGCTCAAATCGCAGCGGCAGTTTCTGCTCCTGCGCACACTCGACCTCTGTCAGGCGTGGCTGGACGCCATGCGCGGCCGCGCGGACCCAGGCGCGTGGTATCTGACACCGGAGGCGGACGCCTCGTTCCTCAGCCCGGTGCTGCCAATGCTGCGCATCGTGCAGAATGAGGTGCTGCTGGCCCTTGGCGAATGGACGAAGCTGCTCGCCCGCGGCGAGAGCTGCGCCGCGCTGAACACCGCCTTACATACCTGCCTGGCGGATATCTATCTGCATATCCAGCTCGCCTGCGCGCAGTTCCAGCTTGGCCGCCGGGAGGATGCGCAGCGGGAGCTGGGCACAGCCCGGCGCCTCGCCGCGCCGGACGGCCTGACCCTGCCGTTCACGGAGCACGCGGCGCTGCTCGGCCCGCTGCTGCGATCGCCGGAGACGGCCGCCGCGCGTTCGCGCGTCAGCAGTCTCAGCCCGCGGGAGCTGGAGATCGCGCAGCTCGCCGCCGCGCGCCGGACGAACGCCGAGATCGCCGAAGCGCTGCACCTGTCGGAGGCGACCGTCAAAAACCACCTCAAGCGCATCTTTGACAAGCTCGGTCTTGACGGCGGCGCGCGCGGCAAGCGGATGCTGCTGGCCGATGTGCTGCCCAAGATTAGCCCCTGAGGGGCCTATGAAACCCGACTGCTCCACGGTAAACTGGTATCAGACCGTTTATCGTGGAGTTTTTTCAATTTCAATCCGGGAGGATCATCATGAAAAAAGTCAGGAACCTGCTTCTTGTGCTGTTGGCTGCGGTCCTGTGCCTGCTGCTTCTGACCGGCTGCGGCGAAAAGGACGTGACCGTCTCCGTCACACTCGTCAACCGCTCCGGACGCGAGATCTCGTCCATCAGCATCACCCCCTCGACCAGCACCGAATGGGACACCGAGTTTGTCGACGGCGCGTTCGCCGACGGCGAGACCATCAGCGCCAATCTCGGCACCTATAAGGAATCCGAGGTCCCCTCTGCCTATAACATCCTCGTCTACAACGACGAAAACTACATCCTGTACGACACCAGTGTCGACGAGCTGGATTTCGCGATCCAGGACGGCGACTATATCATCTTCCTGCCGCCCGAGGGCGAGGTGCCCATCGAGATCGCGCACGACTATGACCCGTCCGACTATGACGAGGCGGACGAGACCGCCTATGCCTTCGAAGAGACCGAGCCCACGCTTTCCGGCGATCTGAGCGGCTATACCGGCTGCTGGAAGCTCGCGGGCGAGCCGTTCTACTTCGTCATCAACGAGGACTACGAGTGGATCGCCATCAACCTCTACGGCGAGCAGGTCGGCCCCGGCTACGTCGTGGACGAGGGCGAGAACATCACGCTCTGCATGGAGGATGATTCCCAGCTCGTCTCCCTGTGGCAGACGGCCTACGGCGATCTGAGCGATGCGAACGGCAATACGCTCACCGCCATGGACTACATCATGCTCCTGCCCACGCCCGAGGACGATCTGAACCAGACCGCCGCCTTCCCCGGCGGCTTCACCAACGTCACCATCGACTATCCCATCCAGATGGAGGCGCATGAGCAGCCGAACGTCTCGAACGCGCTGAGCTTCAACGCCGTGATGGAAGACGGCACGGACGACTATTACTCCAACATCATGATCGCCTTCCAGCCCATCGAGGGCTTCGACCCCTACATGGAAAAGGGCGCGGCCACCGCGAAGACCTACATGGTCAAGATGCTCGACGACTTCATGAAGAGCATGTACGGCAGCTATCTCATCAAGTCCTTCGGCTCGGACTTCAAGGATAACGGCGACTATTACAGCCTGACCGGCTATATGTGGCTCGACGGCGACATCTTCTCCGGCGATCTGACCCAGCCGGTACGCGGCTGCATGGAGGTCCGGTATTACGGCCCGACGGGCTACGCCCTCGTCGCCACGACCATCGCGCTCGAAGGCCGCATCCGCAACTACTTCGACATCTGCAGCAACATGCTCACCACCCTCTCCTACACCGCCGGCTGGAGCACCGCGCCCAAGCCCGTGCCTGCCCAGCCCGCCTACTCCGGCGATTCCGGCGACTACGGCACGCCGTACTACTGGTACGACGAGGACGGCGACGTCTGGTACTGGAACGGCTATGAGAACGAGTTCATCAGCTACGGCTCCGACGGCTATATCGACGACGACACCGGCGAATACATGGAATCCAACGACGCCGGCTGGGATTACAGCGACGAATATTACGACGACTACGATCCGTGGTCCGATCCCGGCGACGGCTGGGGCGACTACATCGAAGACGACGGCTGGGGCGATTATTTCTAAGCCCCGCCACCTGAAAGGAGGACGCCCATGCGCGCAGATCTTGCTCTGATCGGCTTCATCCTGACGCTGGCGGGCGGCATCACGCTGCTCGTACTGCGCCGGCGCCGCGGCGGCGTGCCGCTGCTGCTGGGCGGGATCGTTCTGCTGCTGGCCGCAGCCGCGTTCGCGCTGTATCTGGCAGCGACGCTTCTGCTGGTGCTGGCAGTCCGGTAGCTCCGTTTGCGAAAAAAGAAGAAAAATGACATAGGATTTCACAGATATTTAAAATCTACCCCCTAAGTTTTTTAATACCATCCTGATATTCTATACTTGCAAGAAGCAAACGTCTTTTTCATTTTTCTCCTTTTCTCCATATTGTTTAGAACGCGCGCAGACAAACTGGTCATTTGTCTGCGCGTATTCTTTTGCCCGCCTTGTTTTTCCCCGCCCTGCGTGCTAAACTATCCAAAAAAGTTACTTGGAGGCCCTGTCATGATCTATACCGTTACGCTCAATCCCGCGCTGGATAAAACCGTGCAGATCCCCTCGTTCCGTCTGGGCGAGGTCAACCGGATCTCGGCCATGCGCACCGACCCCGGCGGCAAAGGCATCAACGTCTCCAAGGTCCTGCGGGAGCTCGGCGAGCCGAGCGTGGCCGCGGCCATCCTCGGCGGCGCGGCCGGGCAGAAGATCGAGTCCGCGCTGCGCGCGCTCGGCATCGAGGGCATGTACCTGTTCACCGAGCACGAGACACGCACGAACCTCAAGATCGTCGACCCCACGCTGCACACCAACACCGACGTCAACGAGCCGGGTGCCCCGGCGGACGAAGCCGTCCTTTCTAAGCTTCTCACGCAGCTGACTGACCGACTGCGCCCGGGCGATCTGGTCGTGCTGTCCGGTAAGGCGCCCGCGGGCGCGCCGGATACGCTCTACCGCGACTGGATCCTGGCCTGCCGCGCCGCCGGTGCGGCCGTGTATCTCGACGCCGAGGGCGAGCTGCTGCGGCAGGGCGTCACGGCCGATCCCGCGCTCATCAAGCCCAACCAGGCGGAGCTCTCCGGCGTGATGGGACGGCCCCTCACGACCGAAGACGAGACGATCCGGGCCGCGCAGGAGCTGCTGGCGCAGGGTGTCGGCTGCGTGGCCGTGACGATGGGCGCGGGCGGCGCACTTTTGTGCTGGGAGGACTGCGTGCTGCGCTGCGAAAGCCCGCGCGTACCGGTCGGCAGCACGGTCGGCGCGGGCGACAGCGTCGTCGCGGCGCTCGCCTACGCACGGCAGCGGCAGCTTTCGCGCGAGGATACGGCCCGCCTCGCCATGGCGACGGGCGCGGCCAACGTCATGTGCTCCGGCACACAGGCGGCCAGGCTTGGTGACATTGAACAGCTTCTTCCGCAGGTGCGCGTCACCAGACTGTGAACTGTTCACAATTTCTTTACCGGTTTTTGAAACCCTGTTCAAAATCTTCCGCTATACTTTGAACATAAGAAGTGAAACAAACCGATCGGTTCTCTTCTGCATCTTCCGGCGATGCGCCCGGTTGATGCCGCGGAAATATCTGCGGATAAGCCGACAGCCGTGCGCGTGACAATCGCCGTCATCCCCTCTTCTTTTGGAATCCTCTCCAACCCATCCTTACGCGCAGTCCAAAGGCGGCCTGCGCGTAAGCCGATGGCAAATAAAAGCAGCAGCCCGGACACTTTCGTGTCCGGGCTGTTCGTTTTATGCCGCAGCTTTTTCGCGGGGGTCCAGGAAGGTGCTGGGGTGTTTTTTGCAGGTCGCAAGGCTCACGAGCACAAGCGCCAGCGCACAGGCAATCGCCCCCGGGACTGTCGCGCCGAGGCCGAAGGGCTGCCCCAGCAGCTTCCACACGATCGTCACCGAAAAGCCCGCGCCCATACCGGCCAGGATCCCGGCTTTCGTCGCCTTTTTCCAGTACAGCGCCGCAAAGGCGGGCAGGCCCGCGGCGGCCGCATAAAAGCTCCAGGCAAACATCAGGATATTGTACGCATTTTTGATATACAGCGCGATGAACAGCGCGCCCAGCGGCAGGATCACCGCGAACACACGCGTCAGCCGCAGCTCCTTTTTCTCCGGGATATCGGGCCTGAAGACCTTGTAGATATCATGCACGCAGGTCTGTACGGAGACGATCAGATAACTGTCTGCCGTGGACATGATGACAGACAGGATGCCCGCCAGCGCCAGACCTGTCAGGCCGACCGGCAGGATCTCGATCGCCAGCGCCGGGACGACTGCGTCGGTCGAGCCGTAGGCCGCGAGCTTCTCCGCCGGGACCAGCTGGTGCGCCACGACGCCCATGAACCACACCAGCGGGATCGTCAGTCCGTAGGCCAGCGTCCCGAGGAACAGCCCCTCCTTGGCCGACTTGCGGTTCTTGGCAGCAAAGGCCCGCTGCCACATCTCCGCGCCAGCGAGGGTGAAGACGAAATAGGTGATGATATCGCCGACGATGCTGCCGTCCAGATACGGCTTCGCCAGCTCTGGCGCGAGATTCTGCACAAAATTGCCGATCCCGCCGAGCTTGATGAGCGACGACGTCGGAATGAGGATATACACGAACAGGATCAGCATGACAAACTGAAAGACGTCCGTATAAATAACGCCGAACAGGCCGGAGGTCGCCGTATAGATGATGAATACCGCGCAGGCGATGAGCGCGCCCATCTCATACGAGATGCCGATCTCGCCGCCGAGCATGTTGATGATCGTCGCAGTCGCCGTGACCTGCGAGGCGACAGTGCCCATCATCGTGAACGCGATCAGGCAGCCGAGCACGACCTTGGCCGTCTTCCCGAAACGCTGCTCAAACAGATCCGGGATGGACGTGACGTTGAATTTCCGTCCGACGTCGGAAATACGTCCGGCAAAGCCGGAGAAGATAAACATCCCGAGCAGATACGGCAGCGCCGTCATGATGGCCTTGAAGCCGCTGGAATACGCAACGCCCGCACGGCCCATCAGGCCGCTGCCGCCGATGATGGTCGCGCATACCGTGGCCATCAGCACCAGCGGCCCGAAGGACCGTCCGCCCAGATAATAATCGTCCATGCTCTTGACCTTTTTGACCACGACCAGGCCAATGAGCACCATGGCGATCAGATAGGCCGCAATGATGGCCAGATCGATCGCGTGAATTTCGTTATGAACCACAAGTGTCTCCTTTCCCTTCCGGCAGGCAGACACCTGCCGGACTCATGTTGCTTCCGTTTTCCTGAAAAACCGGGCGACAGCCTCCCGGGCCTCCGGGTCGCCCACAAAAATGACCAGATCGCCCCCATACAGCTCCGCGTACGGGCCGGGTGAGATGAACATGGCCTCTGCGCGCCGGATCGCGACGACGGTCGCGCCCGTTGCCTGCCAGAAATGGAGCGAGCCGAGGCTCCGCCCCGCATCCGACCAGTCCTGCGGAACGCGGCAGGCATAATTCTGCAGCTGCTCTGCAGCCTGTATGGGCTGCATGGGATCGTCCAGAATGCTGCCGCACAGCTCTGAGACCTGCCGCGCGACCGCCTCCTGCTGGGCGAGCAGCGCGCGCAGCTTCTGCTTTTTCCGCCGCAGCTCGAGCTTTTCGCCGATCATTTGCAAATAGCGCTTCGCATTCTCAGCGGAGCGCACGTACACCCCGCTCTGCTCCTTGACCGTTACGACCTGCATATCGCGCAGCAGCTGCACGGCCTTGCGGATCGTCTCTGGAGAGACCTGATACTCTGACGAGAGCTTTGACCGCCCGGAAAGCTTTTCCCCCTCGGCAAACTGTCCCTCCGCGATCCGCCCGGCGACGGATCCCGCGATCCGCATATATTGCGGGAGTTCCTCGTTCTCCATACCGGCGCCCCCTTTCCCGCGATTTTATACCATTATACAAACTGACAACTTTCTTTTCAAGATGAATTTTCAGTTTTTAACGAAATCCAAATCTCCCAGGGCAAAAAAATCCGGCTGCACAGCAGAGCCGTACAGCCGGAAGCTTGAGGAGGCTATTTTGATTAGATCATTCTGACCTTGTCGTCCGACAGGAAGAACAGCGCCAGCGCGCCGGGGCCGACGTGCGAGCCGGTCACCGGCTCGTAGTCCACCAGCAGGATCTGCTTCGGCGGGCAGCTGCTGCGGCGCAGCAGCGAGGCGAGGATCTGCGCGTCGGGTGCGCAGTCGGCATGCGCGATGCCGACCGTCTGCGTCTGCGCGTCGCGGACCAGTTCTTCATAGCGCCTGGCGATGGCCTCGATGGCGCGCTGGCGGCCGCGGAGCTTGGCGAAGCAGACGATCTTGCCCTGCGGGTCGCCCTTGAGCAGGGGCTTGATCTGCAGCACGGTCCCGACGGCGGCTTCGAGATTGGACAGGCGGCCGGTCCTGCGGAGGTAGCGCAGGTCGTCGACCGTGAAGATCTGCGCCATGCGGTGCCGCAGCGAACGCAGAAGGGTGTAGGTGTCGTCGATGCTCATCCCCTCGCGGCGGCAGTCGACCGCGCGCATGACGAGCAGACCCTCGCCGAGCGAGGCGCTGTAGGTGTCAACGAGCAGGAGCTTGCGCGCCGGGAATTCCTCGCGCAGCTGGCGCGCGGCGATCTGGCCGGAGGCGTAGGAGCCGCTGATGCCGGAAGACATGCTCACGAACAGCACGTCCTCCCCTGCCTCCAGCATCGGGGTCAGCACATCGAGATAGCGCTGCGGCGGGATCTGCGAGGTCGAGACCTTCGTCCCGCTGCGCATCTGCGCATAAAAGGTCTTCGCGTCGAAGGTATTGAGGTCCAGACAGGCCTGCTCATCTCCGTCCGCGTGGAAGGTGAAGGGAATGATCGTGATATGCTCCTGCTGCAGATACGCAGTCGGGAGATTGGCCGAGGTATCGGTTACGATTCTGAACATGATATTGCTTCTTTCTGCATGTAATCTTCCATATTAGATTAACACATATCCAGTGCAATGTCAATTCGTCTTCCAGTACAAATATTCGTTGCATTTTGCCCGGGATGTGCTATACTGGTTACGAAAGGTGTGTATAAGTTTATGGAATTCGACAATGACCTTGTCGTAGGCAAGCTGCGGCGCTGGGAAAAGTATCTCGCCGCCTACCGTCTGCCCGCGTGGGAGCAGATCCCGGATCTCGGGCTGTACATGGAGCAGGTCGTGCTGCTTCTGCGGCAGTACCTTGACTATCTGCCGCCCGAGCTCAAGCAGCCCGAGCCCATCACGGCGGCCGCCATCAACAACTACGTCCGCACCCGGCTTCTGCCGGAGCCGCGCAAAAAGCGCTATTACCGCGTGCATATCGCCTATCTGATCATGATCTGCACGCTCAAGCAGGCGCTCCGCCTGTCCGAGCTGCAGACGCTGCTGCCCGGCGATCTTCCGGAGGACGAGGTCCGGCGCACCTATGACGCCTATGTGCGGCGGCACCAGCTGTGCGCGCAGTATTTCATTGACCAGGTCCGCCTGACGGCCGCCGCCATGTTTGACCGCGAGGTCACCATGGAGCTTGCCGTCCGCGACACCCCGGAGATGATCACCTCCGCCGCCATCCTGAGCGGCTTCGCCCGCCTCTTTGCAGAAAAGCTCCTGCTCCTCGAAGGCAAGACCCTCGCCACCGGCGGCAGCATCGAGGTCCGTACATGACAAAAACCACCTCCGACCGCCGGAGGTGGTTTTCTTTTTTCGTTATACCCCGATCCTTTGTGTGCGCCAGGCTTCTCCGTGCGTACCATATAAAAAATCAAATTCATGCAGAAAAATCCGCCGGTCTGTGATAGAATCAAAGCAAGCTGTGCGCAGGGCGGCCTGCGCGGATTCTGACGGAAGGATAAACGAACATGAAACTTGTGATTCTGGATGGTTATACGGAGAATCCCGGCGATCTGAGCTGGGATGGACTGCGGGAGCTGGCGGAGGTGACGGTCTATGACCGGACGAGCCTGACAGATCCTGCGCAGACGATCGCGCGCATCGCGGACGCCGAGATCGTGCTGACCAACAAGACGCCGCTGCCGCGGGCGGTCTTTGAGGCCTGCCCCAACATCAAAATGGTCGGCGTGCTGGCCACGGGCTACAACGTCGTGGATATCGCCTGCGCCAGGGAGCGCGGCATCCCCGTCTGCAACGTCCCGGCCTACGGCACCGCCTCGGTCAGCCAGTACGCCATCGCCCTGCTGCTCGAGGCCTGCCACCACATCGGCCACCACAGCGACGCCGTCCATGCCGGCCGCTGGGCCAGCTGCCCAGACTGGTGCTTCTGGGATTACCCGCTCATCGAGCTCGAGCATAAGACGATCGGCATCATCGGCTTCGGCCGCATCGGCCAGTCGACCGGCCGCATCGCAAAGGCGCTCGGCATGCGCGTGCTGGCCTATGACGTCTTTCCCACCGACGCCGGCCGCGCCGTCGGCGAATACGTCGAGCTGGACACGCTGCTCGCCGCCTCGGACGTGATCGCCCTGCACTGCAATCTGACGCCGGAGAACGAGAAGATCATCTGCAGGGAGAACATCGCCAAGATGAAAGACGGCGTGATCCTCGTCAACAACGCCCGCGGGCAGCTCGTGGCCGAGCAGGATCTGGCCGACGCGCTGAACAGCGGCAAGGTCGCCGCCGCCGCGCTCGACGTCGTCTCCACCGAGCCCATCCGCAGCGACAATCCCCTCCTGCAGGCGAAAAACTGCATCCTCACCCCGCACATCTCCTGGGCCCCCATCGAAAGCCGCCAGCGTATCCTGGACTGCACCATCCGCAACGTCCGCCAATTCCTCTCCGGCACCCCGGAAAATAACGTGTGGGGGTAAATTTCCTGATTATGAAACCCACCGTATTTCGATTGAAATACGGTGGGTTTTTTGCGCGGAGGCCAGTTCAGTCTTCTGGTTTGGGGGGTGTCTGTCATGTATTGCCCTGAGATCCATCACCTGCATAAAAACCGCCCGGTCATCCTGCGGATGGCCGGGCAATTTTATGGGTTCACGGGCGGATGATGCAGTCGGCCTGGAGCTGCTTTTCGGCGATGACGTACATGTTGGTCACTTCGCCGACACGGAGCTTTTCGGTCAGGCCGTAGTAATTGAGGCAGGTGCCGCAGGTCAGGATCTCGACGCCCTGGCTCTGCAGCGCCTGCAGGTCCTCGAGCGAGGCCGAGCCTTCGCAGGTGACGGCCGCGCCGGCGTTGTAAAACAGGATCGCCGCGGGCAGCGTCTCCTGCTGCGTGAGCGCGAACAAGAACGCCTTGAGCAGGGCTCTGCCGAGCTCCTCGTTCCCCTCGCCCATGTGGTCGGCCGAGATGACGACGACGGTCTTTTTCTGCGCCGCCGGGGCAGTGCAGGCGATCGCCTCCTCCTTCGGCAGCTCTGCGCCCTCCGCCGCGGTGATGGTGACGCGATATTCGGCGTCCGAGATCGTCTCGACCTCAATGCTGCAGCCCTTGCTCTCGGCCAGCCGTCGGAGATTCTGCACCGCCGTTTCATTGTCGACCAGCGTCTCCACGCTCCCCTCGCCGCCGAGCGACTGCAGCGCCCGCAGCGTCTTCACGACCGGCAGCGGGCAGGCATCCCCCATCGCATTGATCCGGATCATAACCCTTCCTCCTTCGTGCTCCTGTCAGGAATATAACGTCCGCCTACAGTATATCCCCTCCCCACCCCGGATGCAAGCATTTTCACCGCATCAGCGGTCACGATTTTGAGAGGAGGCGCGACGGAGTGGGTGAGAGATGACTTTTTGATGCAACGCATAAAAAAGTCGTCGCGAACTAGCGCAGTCCGCGACGACGATGGAGGTGCCGCCCAGATTTGAACTGGGGAGTGAAGGTTTTGCAGACCTTTGCCTTACCACTTGGCCACGGCACCGGATATGAAAATAGGAATGCGCTGAGGCATTCCTATTTTATTTGGAGCGGGTGACGAGGCTCGAACTCGCTACCTCCACCTTGGCAAGGTGGCGCTCTACCGGATGAGCTACACCCGCATCTCAAATGCAGGTATGATTATAGCAGATTTTTTTCAAAAGTCAAGGGCCGATGCAAAATTTCCCGAAAAAAATCCCCGGGCGGGCAGAAGCTCTGCCCGCCCAGTACACATGTTTCAAACTTGAGGGGGATGAAACAAGGGGGTAACAAATTTGGATCCGCGCTTACGGCAGCATATACGGCTGCAGCGTGCGGAAGACCAGGCCAAACGCCTGCTCGCTCAGCTCCGGCGTCGCCTCGAGATCGCCGCACAGCACGTGCGAGACGAAGCTGAGGATGGTCTCGAAGATGTGGGCCATCAGCAGCCAGCAGTCGTGCTCGGAAATAAAATAGCGGTTCAGCCGCGCCTGCAGCTGCTGGTAGTTGCGGTGGTGCAGCGCGCGGGCGCTGGTCAGGTACTGCGCGGAATAGTAGTACCGCAGATAAAAGCGGATGATGTCCGGCCCGGACAGGCAGAACGCCCACACCGGCTGCCAGAGCGCGTGGCAGCGCTGCTCGAGCGTCATGCTCCGGTCATCCAGCACGTCGAGATGCTTGATCACCATCTGGATGAAATGGATATCTGCGCGGTCAAACGCGGCCTGCAGCAGACCTTCCTTGCTGCCGAAATTGCGGTAGATATAGACCTCGTTGCATGCGGCTTCCTTTGCGATGGCCTTGGTCGTTGCATGATCCAGCCCGTCGCGCGAAACGACAAGCACGGCCGCATCCAGCAGAAGCTCCCGGTAATTCTCTCTTAGCGCCATGAAATAAGAGCCCCCACATGACAAGTAGTATTCACTACGTTCATTATACCGGATGACGAACAAAAAATCAAGAAGAAATGTAAACGTTTCAAATATTCCATTTATTCCAGATATTGCTCAAAACCCGCGGAAAACCCGCCGCCCGGAGCCGGGCGGCGGGGGAGAGGATCAACTCTGAATTTTGAACTTTGCGGAGCCGAGCAGCTGGTTGCCGATGTAGATGGAGAGCACATAGTCGCCGTCGGTCTGCGGGGTGCGCGGGAAGTAGCCGACGAACATGTTCTTCTCCCACATCTCGCTCCACACAAGGATCGAGCTGGAGGAATCGACCAGCTTGCCGTCCGCGTCACGGACGACGAGGTTGACCATCACGGTCCCGTCGGACGAATCGTCCAGCGTGCTGCCGGCGTCCACGTCAAAGGCGACAAGCTCACCCTTCGAGAACGTCGTGCGCGGCGAGACCAGGTCGACGTAGCGGAACGTCTCCTTATTCGGCTTGACGAACAGGCCCGTGTAGGGGCTCTTGACGCCGTTGGCCGTGTAGGGGTTGTCCACGTTCGCGGTCGTGAAGGTCAGCTCCGTCTCGCCGTCGAGCGAATCGCCGCTCTTGAGCGCCAGCGTGACCTTGTACGTTGCGCCGGGGTACATGTTGTTGGCCGGGATGACGCAGCTTTCGGTGTCGGTCTCGATGGTGACCGGCTCCGCGTTTTCCACGTCCTGCAGTGTGTAGGTGACGACCCAGTTGGGGTCGGCTGGCTCGGTCTCGCACGTCCAGTCGAGATTGACGTTGATCGTGCGGCCGCTCTCGTCGGTCTCGGAAGTGGATTTGAATTCCGTGACCTTCGTGATGGTCGGCGTGACGCTCATGGCGTAGCTCGAGAGCATCGTCGGCGCGGAGATAACGATCTCATACTCCGTCCCGGAGACCAGATCGTCAAACGTGACGTTCGGGACCGTGACCTCCTTCGTCTCCTCGAAGCCGGCCTTGTCCTTGATCGTGACGACCCACTTTTCCGGCGCGTCGCCGTCATACTGCCAGGTGAGGATGGCCGAGGAGCTCGAAAGCGCGATGGTCACGCTGTCGGCCTGCAGCTCGACGGTCGGGACCGTCGAAAGCGCGGTGCTGACGGCACCGGTGAGCAGGGTGTCGGCCGGGGCCTGCAGGGTAAACGTGTATTCCGAGTCGGACAGCAGATCGCTGATGACGACGGAGTGCCCGGAGAAGCTCACGCTCTTCGGCTCCGTCCCGGCGGTCTCGTAGGTAACGGTCCAGGTGTCGAAGTCCGGGCCATCCTGCAGGATGAAGTTGAGCTCGGCCTGCGTGATGGAGATGGGCGTGGCCGTGAAGCTCAGGATCTTCGTCTCCGCGAGCGTCGAGGCGGTGGCGGAGTAGGAGCCGCTCATCTTCTTGCCCTCGAGCGCGACGGCCTCGATGGTGTACTGCGTGCCGGGCACGAGCGAATCGAAGGTCAGCTCGCCGCCGGCGACATAGGCCAGACTCGACTGGTTGCCGTAGGCGTCGGAGCAGGTGACGTCGAACGCGCCGCTTTCCTCGCCGGACTCGACCTGCACGGTCAGATAGTCCGAGCCGATGTCGGTCACGGTCACGGAGCTGACGAACGTGACGGACGGCACGATGATGAAGAACCACACCGCCGCGCAGATCGCAGCCAGCGCCGCCGCGCTGATGAGCACCGGCAGCAGCCACCGGGGCGCGGCCTTCGCCTTTTTCCGGCGCTGGCCCCGCGGGGGCAGGTTGATCTTCAGCTCGCCGTCGTCCTCCGCGGCTTCCGCAGCGTCCGGCGTCTCGTCGTCTTCAGACGCGTCCTGCAGATTTTCGTCGAGACCGATGGAGTCCTGCCCGGCGCTGCCGCGGTGGACCTCGTCGATGATGGCGTTGAGCATCCCGGTGTCGGGGGAGAAGCTCTGCTTGAAGTCGTCGGCCATCTGCTCGGTGTCGGCAAACTGGACCGGCTCGACCTCCTCCTCGGCGTTCGGGTCGATGGGCTCGGGCTCGCCCTGGATGGGCGGGACGATCAGCGCGTCGGAGGCCTCGTTGCGCTTGCCGTATTCCAGCAGCGCCTCCTGCAGCTCCTGCGGCGTCTGATACCGGTCCTCGGGCTTGAAGGCGCAGGCCTTCAGCACAATGTCCGCCATCTCATAATCGGCGTACATCGGGGCCGGCAGCTGCTCGCCGGTGACGCGCAGCTTGTCCGCCGCGCGGGCGGAGGTCTTTTCATCCTCAAACGGGCCGTGGTTGCCGTTGTAGATGCGGTAGAGGATCATGCCGACGGAATAGATGTCGGTCGTCGGCTCGATCGTCCCGAGCAGGCTGAACAGCTCCGGCGCGGAGAACGAGCTGAGCATGGTTTCCGGCATAGAGCAGTATTTGAGCTCGTCGATCTTTGCGATGCCCAGATCGCCCAGCAGATAGTGGCCCGAGCTGCTTAAGTAAACGTTCGACGGCTTGACGTTGCGGTGGATGAGCCCCGCCTCGCGCAGGCTGCACAGCGCGCTGCACAGATCCACGCCCAGATTCACCGCGCCCGACTGCGTCATGGGCGTCCCGGCCAGCACCTCTGCGAGGGTCTGGCGGTATTCGGCGAGCAGGTAGATCTCAAAGCCGACGCCGTCTTCCTTGGGCTCGATCTGGTAGCTGCGGTAGCAGCCGATGTTCGGGCTGGCCGAGAGCTTTTCGAGTGTTTCGAGCTCCGCCTGATAGTCGGCGGCGACCTGCTTGTAGTAATTCTGCGCATCCTCGACCGTGGCGGCCGCGCCGGTGAACATCAGCGCGTCGACCTGCTTCTGCGATTCCGGAATGCAGATATGCTTCAGATAATAGGACTGATTGCTTTTTGTGCTCTTTACGATATAGACAGATGTACCGCCGCGCACGCTGATGCATTTGACGACTTCCATGTTCGTCAGCAGCGGCGATATCATTTTCAGTTCTGGCAAACCATTCGCCTCCTTTACAAACACATCTTTATTCTATGTCATTTTCATAAAAAATGCAATACAATATCTTGTCCCATCCACTTGGAATCTGTAACAATCTGTGATATACTGTCCTCAAGTCTGAACATTTGCAAGCAAGCCGCCCGCCGTTCGGCGGGCGGAACGACAACGGAGGTTCTTATGGAACTGAGAAACTGTGAATACTGCGGCACGGCCTATGACGCGCGTCTGAGCCAGTGTCCGCTTTGCGGCCGGACGGCCGGCGGCCAGAAGGCCCCCGTCCAGCCGGAGCCGAAGCGCGTGCGCCCCGCCGCAGAAAATAAACCGGAAAAAATCCAGCCCACGCAGCCAGACACCCCCGCGCGGACCGAAAAGGCCCCCGCCGGCAAGCGTCTGCGGCAGGAGCCCGGCGGCACCCGCGCCGCCCGCGGCTATACCGGCAAGCGCCTGCGTACCGGCGCGGCTGTCCCGGCGCAGGACGGCTCCGACACGCCTGAGGCCCCGAAGGGCGGCAATGTCTACGCCATCCCGAAGTGGATGATGGCCACGATCTGCGTCATTCTCGGCCTCGCTGTGCTCGGCGGGGCGCTGCTGGCGTTCAGCCGCCTCGGCTGGTCGCCGCTCTACCGCGAGACGACGCTCGAAGCCCCCGCGCAGACCGCCGACACCCAGCCTGAGACAACGCAGCCCGAACCCGCGCAGTCTGCGCAGCCCGCAGAAGCCGCGTCTGACCCCGCCGCGGATGAAAACCGCTACCGCAACGAGGAGGATCAGAAGCCCGTCCAGAACGAAGAAACGTCCCAGCAGCCCGAAAGCGCCGCCTGCACCAGCCTGACGCTCTCGGCCCCGACCGTGACGTTCGAGGACGCGGGCCGCTTCTTCAACATCACCTTCACCCGCAAGCCCGCCGAGTGCACCGAGCCCGTCACCTTCACCTCCAGCGACGAAAACGTCGCCACGGTCTCCGAGCAGGGCAAGATCGTCGCCGTCAACGCCGGCTCTGCCGTCATCACCGCCGCCTGCGGCGAGCAGACGGCCCAGTGCCTCGTGACCTGCGACTTTGACTACGTCGGCGCGGAGACGACGGAGGAGGGGAGCGTTCCGCTTGCCCTCAGCAAGGACGATCTGACGTTCTTCAATGCCGGCGAGCAGTACACCCTCTCCGTCACCGGTGCGCCGGAGGGCGCGAAGATCACCTACGTCTCGAGTGACGAGTCCATCGCCACGGTCTCTGCTTCCGGTGTTCTGACCGCGAAGGGCAGCGGCACCACGACCGTCTCCGTCACCGTGGACGATAACCCCGCGATGACGTGCATTGTCCGCTGCAACTTTGAAGACGGCGCGGCCGAGTCCGGCGATTGTACCATCAGCAACAGCGACGTCACCATGGGCGTCAAGGGCGAGACGTTCCAGATCTCCCTGCGCGACGCGAACGGCAATAAGATCACGGGGCTGCTGTGGGTCTCGAGTGACCTGTCCATCTGCTCGGTCGACGGCACCGGCGTCGTCAAAGCCGAAGGCAGCGGCACCGCCTACGTCTCCACCACCTACAACGGCATCAGCTACCAATGCATCGTCCGCTGCAACCTCCACTAAAGAAAAGGCTCCCCTCCCAGGGGAGCCTTGGCGGGCTGCGTATGAAAAAAAGAAGCTCCCTCGTGACAAGGGAGCCTCTTTTTATGCCTCCTGGCGGCCTTTTTTGCGGAACAGCATCGTGATGCACCACAGTCCGGCGATGCCGACGACGGCGTAGATCACGCGGCTGACCCCGGCGGTCTGCCCGCCGAAGATCCACGCGACCAGATCGAACCGCGCGAAGCCGACCAGGCCCCAGTTGATCGCCCCGATGATGGCGAGGATCAGACAAAGTGTGTCCATAATTCCATCTCCTTGCATAAAATCAAGCTTGAATCAAAGCTAGTATGGCCCCCATGTTCCCACTTCATGCGTCCGCGGCAAAAATCTTCAAATACCTGTTGCTTTTGCGGCAGGATTTTGTATAATGAACACAGAGCCTGTTATTTTTTTAGGCTTCAACAAATTTTTTTAGTTGAGGACTGCCCTATGTATATTACCTGCCTGGACCTTGAGGGCGTGCTGGTGCCCGAGATCTGGATCGCATTTTCCGAAGTCAGCGGCATTCCGGAGCTGCGCCGTACCACGCGCGACGAGCCGGACTATGAAAAGCTCATGCGCTGGCGCATGGACATCCTGCGGCAGCACGGCCTGGGCCTGCGGCAGATCCAGGACGTCATCGCGCAGATCGACCCGCTGCCCGGCGCGAAGGAATTTTTGGACGAGCTGCGCGCGACGACGCAGGCTGTCATCGTCAGCGACACGTTTGAGGAATTCGCGCAGCCGCTCATGAAAAAGCTCGGCTGGCCGACCATCCTCTGCAACTCGCTCGAGATCGACCGCGACGGCATGCTTACCGGCATCAAGATGCGCTGCGAGCACTCCAAGCTCACCACCGTCCGCGCCCTGCAGTCCATCGGCTACGAGACCATCGCCTCCGGCGACAGCTACAACGATCTGGAGATGATCCTCGCCAGCAAGGCCGGCTTCCTCTTCCGCTCGACGGACAAGATCAAGGCCGACTATCCCCAGCTGCCCGCCTTCGAGACCTACGACGAGCTTCTTAACGGAATCAAAGCCGCTATGGCTTGATAATACGAAAAAAACAATGTGAAAGGTGATTCAAGATGAACGCATTTTTACCCGCTGATATCCTGATGCCCAAGACCGATCATATGGAGAAATGGGCCGTCATCGCCTGCGACCAGTTCACGTCCGACCAGGCGTACTGGGACCGCGTGCGCAAGAACGCCGAGGGCGCCGTGTCCACCATCAACCTCATCCTCCCCGAGGCCGAGCTCGGCACCGAGAAGGAAGCGGAGCACACCGCCGAGATCAACGCCACCATGAAAAAGTACATGGAAGACGGCGTGTTCACGGTCTATCCCAACAGCTACGTCTACGTTGAGCGTACGCTCGAGAACGGCTCCATCCGCGAGGGCCTCGTCGGCATGGTCGACCTGGACGCGTATGATTACACCCCCGGCGCGACGTCCGCCATCCGCGCCACCGAGCGCACCGTGCCGGAGCGCATCCCGCCCCGCCAGCGTGTCCGCCGCGACGCTCCCATCGAGCTGCCGCACGTGCTGATGCTCTGCGACGACCACGACAAGAAGCTCATCGAGCCGATCGCCGCCAAGAAGGACTCCCTCAAGAAGATCTACGACTTTGACCTCATGGAAGACGGCGGCCACATCACCGGCTGGCTCGTCGAGGGCAAGGACGTCGAAGACTTCAACAAGGCCCTGACCGAGTATTCCGCCACCGTCGGCGAGAAGTACACCGGCCTCAAGGGCACTCCGATGGTCTTCGCCGTCGGCGACGGCAACCACTCCCTCGCTACCGCCAAGAGCTGCTATGAAGAGCTCAAGAAGAACAACCCCGGCGTCGACCTCTCGAACCATCCGGCGCGCTATGCCCTTGTCGAGCTCGAGAACATCCACGACCCCGCACAGGTCTTCGAGCCCATCCACCGCGTCATCTTCAAGACCGAGCCGAAGAAGCTCCTGAAGGCGCTCGAAGACGCCTGCGGCGGCACCGAAGGCTTCCCGGTCAAGTGGTACATCGGCGAAGAATCCGGCACCATCGTCCTCGACAAGAACAAGGGCGAGCTGGCCGTTGGCATCCTGCAGCATTTCCTCGATGAATATCTGAAGTCCAATCCGGGTGAGATCGACTACATCCACGACGACGACGCGCTCATCAGCTTTGCCAAGCAGGAAAACGCCATCGGCTTCCTGCTGCCCGCCATGGAAAAGAGCCAGCTGTTCCGCGGCGTCATCGCCGACGGCGTCCTGCCCCGGAAGACCTTCTCCATGGGCCACAGCCGTGAAAAGCGGTACTATCTGGAAGGCAGAAAGATCAAGGCATAATGAAGCGCATCACCGAAGGGGCTTTCGCAAAGCTCAATCTGACGCTCGACGTGCTGGACCGGCGCGCCGACGGCTACCACGACATCAAGTCCATCATGCAGACCGTTTCCCTGCATGACGACGTGTTGGTCGACCTCGGCGGCGAGGGCTGGCAGGTCCACTGCTACCGCGAGCTGCTTCCGCCCGACGCGGACGAGAATACCACGCCCGAGCTCGTGACCTGCGGGCTGCCGCAGGACCGCGACAACCTCGCCTGGAAGGCGGCCGAGGCGTTCTACGCCCGCACTGGCCTGCCCAGGGAGGGGCTGGAGATCTTCATCAGCAAGCGCATCCCGATGCAGGCCGGTCTCGGCGGCGGCAGCGCCGACGCGGCAGCCGTCCTGCGGGCGCTCAACCGCGCGTATGACGCCCCGCTGTCCATTCCCGCGCTGTGCGAGCTCGGCGCGCAGGTCGGCTCCGACGTGCCGTTCTGCGTGATGGGCGGCACCGCCATCGTGGAGGGCCGCGGCGAGCTGCTGACGAAGCTGCCGCCCGCGCCGGAGTTTTTCCTCGTCATCTGCAAGCCGGATTTCTCCGTCTCCACGCCGGAGCTCTACCGCAAGCTCGACGAGACCTTCATCGAGAAGCGGCCGGACCACAAGTCCATGCAGCTGAACCTGCAGAAGGGCGAGCTGCTCGGCATCGGCGGGAGCCTGTGCAACGTGTTCGAGCCGATCGTTATGCAGGAGCATTTCGATATCAACTATATCCGCTCCATGATGTACACCTACGGCGCCTACGGCGCGCAGATGACCGGCTCCGGCTCCGCCGTGTTCGGCATCTACGACTCGTTTGAGTACGCGACCGTCGCCTGCACGATGCTCAAGGACAAATACAGCGAGATCTTCCTGGCAAAAACGGTTTAAACCAACGAAATACCGTCCAAACTGTCTGTAAAACCAGTTTGGACGGTGTTTTTTATGAAAAAGCGAGTCGTATCCCTCATCCTTCTGGCCGCCAGCGCCCTGACCGTGACGCTCTGCGCCGTGCTGCAGGCCCAGAGCCAGCGCATGGCGGACAAGATCATCCGCCTGCACGTGGTGGCAAATTCCGATACAAGCGCCGATCAGGCCGTCAAGCTCGCCGTGCGCGACGCAGTGCTGCGCGAGGCAGGGCGCGTGCTGGACGGGGCGGAGGATCCGAAGCAGGCCGTCGCGGCGCAGCTGCCCGCGCTGGAGGCCGCGGCGAACGCGGAGCTGCAGCGGCAGGGGAGCGAAGACCTGGCCCGCGTGAGCTTCCGCCGCGAGCTGTTCCCGACGCGGGAATATGATACCTTTTCGCTGCCCGCGGGCGTGTATGATTCGCTGCGCGTGACGATCGGGCAGGGGGAGGGGCACAACTGGTGGTGCGTCATCTTCCCGTCGCTCTGCGTCCCGGCCACGGCGGATGGCTTCGCCGAGGCAGCCGCCGCCGGCGGCTTCTCCACTAGCGAGATCCGCCTCCTGACCCAGGCCGACCCCGCCTACACCGTCAAATTCCGCTCCCTCGAGCTCCTGCAAGCCCTCAAATCCCGCCTCTTTGGCGAGAAATAAAAAAGGCTCCCCTTCCAGGGGAGCTGGCGCGCAGCGCCTGAGAGGTTGTATCAAATTTGCAGCGACCTCTCCGTCTCGGCTTCGCCGAGCCACCTCCCCTGGAAGGGGAGGCTTGGGATCTGCGCACCCCAAGGCTTCCCCTATGAGGGGAAGCTGTCGCCGCAGGCGACTGATGAGGTGGACCATGTCGCCCGGACGCAAGTGCTCCCACCTCATCCGTCACGGCTTCGCCGTGCCACCTTCCCCCTCATAGGGGAAGCCTGGGATGCCGCCAGCCGTACAAAAAGGTGCAGGCCAAATTTGTTGGCCTGCACCTTTTTGCGGTTTGATTTTTACTCACTCGATCGCGATCGCCGTCGTCTTCGGCAGCTGCTTCGGGGCGCTCTTCGGGATAGAGAGCTGCAGGATGCCGTTTTCGAACTTTGCACGGATATCCTTCGGCTCCAGACCCTCGCCGACGTAGAAGCTGCGGCTCATCGAGCCCGCGTAGCGCTCCTGCCGGATGTAGCGGCCCTGCTTGTCGGCATCGTCCTTGTCGAGGCTCTTGGCGGCCTCGATGGTCAGATAGCCGTTGTTCAGCTCCACATTGACCTCATCCTTCTTGAAGCCCGGCAGGTCGACATCCAGCTCATACGAGCCCTCGGTCTCCCGCACGTCGGTCTTCATAAGGTTCTTGCTGTGCTTGCCATAGAGCGGATCGCGGCCGCGCGGCAGCATCCTGTCCATATCAAACGGATCGTTCCAGAATTCATCAAACAGATTTTCACCAAAAATGCTGGGCACCATAAGTCATACCTCCATTCGTACTGCGCACCGGGAGCCAGCTCCCGGCGGGACTTGCGTACCCTTCATGTAACGACATTGTATTTTGTTCCCTCGGGGCTTCGTTTCCGTCCCTCCCTCAGGAACAGCTTCAGTATAGCACCGGTTTTAGCAGTGTCAATAGGAGAGTGCTAAAATTCACAAAAGAAGCAAAATCTGTTCACAGTCTGATAAAAAATACAGGCGCCCGCACGGATGCGGACGCCTGTAACTGCTTTTTCCGTCAGATCATCTGGCACGAGACCTCCGCGTCGGGTGCAAGGATCCTCGCGTATTCGGCCAGCCGCTCCTGCATTGGGCGGAGCGCGGCGGGGTCCTGCCCCGGCACGCCGAAGACCGGATAGAACACATGGCGGCTGGTCTGCCGCGCGCAGGTCCGCGCGTCGGCGCCGGCGATCATGCTGAAGATGATGCCGCCCTCGTCGCGGGCGCAGAGATCGCCGGGATACGTATGGACCAGATCGCCGCGCAGCCCCACAAACGGCTCCTTCGCCTGGGCCAGATACAGCGCAGCCGGGCCGAGCAGCTGCTCAACATCATGCGTCCCCGTCAGCACGTGCGTTTCCAGCTCAGCCAGAAACGGCACGGCGGTCACGGCATTGCTCTTGGGGAACTCCCGGCCCTTGAGCAGCACGGATTCGAACTGCATCATGACCGGAAAGGTCTTTTTGAACTTCCGGAAGAACCGGAAATACGGATTCTGGCCGAACACGTCCGCACGGACATAGTCCCTGTATCGCCCGCACAGCGCAGCGAGATGCTCGTCGACCATGGCATAAAAGCCCGCCTCGTCCCAGCTTTCCTTGTCCGGATACCGGACCTCGACCCAGGCAAACGGGATCTGAGCCTCCTGCAGGGTCGGGCCCTTTGTGATCTGCAGCATATCAGCGCCTCCTGTCGTGTTTTTCCATATTATATCACACACGGCAGGGGCGCTGTCAAGCGGCCGCGGCCTTACTCCGCCAGCTTCTTGCCGAGGGCCTGGCAGGCGCTCAGCGCTTCGTCGTCCGGCGCTTCGCAGCAGGTCACGCTGTCAGCCGCCAGCCGGATGCCGGCAGAGGCGCAGTCCTCTTCCCACGTGCGCATCCATTCGCCGTCGCCCCAGCCATAGGAGCCGAACAGCGCGACAGCCTTGCCCGCGAGCGCGGACTTGATCCCGTCGAACATCGGCGCAAACTCCGTCTCCTCCAGCTCCTCCGCGCCCATGGCCGGGCAGCCGAGCGCGACGGCCTCCAGCGCCGCGACCGTATCCGCGGTCACGTCGGCCGACGTCAGGACACTGCATTCCGCGCCTGCCTGCCGCATGCCCTCTGCAACTGCGTTTGCCATGGCCTCGGTGTTGCCCGTGCCGCTCCAATAGATCACTGCTGTTTTCTTCATAATCTGTCATCCTTTCTGGTCCCGGACGGCCGGTCTGCGGCCAGCCGGGTCTGCTTTATCGGTCTGCGACGGCCAGCTTGTCCAACCCGGAGCCGGACTGCCAGCGCTCGCAGTAAACCTGCGTACATTTTTTATATTTTGCAAACGTCTGCCGCGCCTGCCGCTCGTCGCCGTACACCTTCCAGACGCCGGTGCATTTGGCGTTCGCCGCGCGGTTTTCGATGAAGCCCTTCACGTCCTCCGGCGGGTAGCTGAGAAACAGGCCGACCTCGTGCGGAAATTCCGCCGAGCTGCGCATCCGCCGCACGAGCGCCGCCACGCAGCCGCCGCAGCTGCCGCAGGGATATCCGGCCCCGGCCAGCAGTTTGGCCGCCGCGTCGGAATCCAGATCCCGCTGCAAAGCCGCCGGGCGGTAGAGATACAAAAGAGCCTTTCCCTTCGTAAACCGCAGCGGCAGCAGGCACAGGCCGCGGGCCTGATAGCGCCGGTTGAACGCGCGGATCTCGGCGAGCAGCGCCGCCTTGTCCTCGCACGGGCAGGGAAAGAGGCTGCCGGTCTTGATCCCGGCGAGCGTCGGCGCGGCCTGCCGGATCACAAGCTCCTCCGACATCAGAATGCACCCTGCACGGCGTACTTATCCAAAATCCCGCGCAGCGCGGACAGGGAGCTCGTGTGGCAGCGCTCGATGATGGTGTTCTGCCCCTTCAGCTCGCTGAGCGCTCCCTGCACCATCTTGTGGGACATGGTATTGGTAAAAAAGATCATCAGATCGGGATTCCCCAGTTTGTTCCGAAGTCCGCCGGCGGGCTTCGTGAAGATCTTCGACTGACATTGATAGCTCTTGCAAAGGTCCTTATAGCGGCGTTCCATACATTCGTTGCCGCCCAAAATCACAACACTCATAAGCTCGTCCTTTCGGTTTGAATTTGGTTAGATATCTCTAACTAACAGATAGACTTTGCCCCTGTCTTCCGGTCCTCCGGACCCCCGCGCAGCTTTGGTTGCAGGGTTGGGCTCTTCCCATTTCAGTTAGAGGTCTTTAACCATCTGTCCGGATTATAGCACACCTTCCGCGCATACGCAAGCAGAAATTTCCCGGGAACGAAGAAAGTCCCGGCCCGGGGCAGCGCACTGCCCCGGGCCGGATCGTTTGACAGCATTTCAGCAGGTTTTTCGCCGCGCTCAGATCGCCTGCCCGTTTTTCAGCTGCAGCTGCAGCTTGTCGGCGATGAGCGCGATGAATTCCGAGTTGGTCGGCTTGCCCTTGGTATTCGAGACCGTGTAGCCAAAGAAGCGCTGCAGCGTCTCGAGATCGCCGCGGTCCCACGCGACCTCGATGGCGTGGCGGATCGCGCGCTCCACGAGTGAGGGCGTGGTGGCGAAGGTCTTGGCAACCTGCGGATAGAGCACCTTCGTGATGGCGTTGATGACGTCCATATCCTGCACGGCGATCATGATCGCCTCGCGCAGATACTGGTAGCCCTTGATATGCGCGGGCACGCCGATCTCATGGATGATCGAGGTGACCATGGCCTCGATATTGACCTCCTGCCGGCGCTGCGCCGACTGGCGGAGCTGGCCGTCGATCGCGGTCATCTCGTGGATGCGCTCGGCTACGGCGTCCAGCTCGCACGGCTTCGTCATAAAATACTGCACACCGAGCGACGCGGCCATCCCGGCCACATACTCCGTCATGAACCCCGTCAGCACCAGCGCTGCCGGCGGCTTATCCATCTCCCGGGCGCGCTTGAGGACCGTGATGCCGTCCAGCTTCGACAGCATCAGATCCAGAACCAGCACATCCGGTTTTGCCGCGCGCATCAGCTCGACTGCGCGCTGACCGTCGGCGGCGGTACCGACGATCTCGTAGCCGGAAACCTGTTCCAGCCTCCGCTTGACGTGAGCGCAGAATTCCTCGTTCCCGTCTGCGATCAAAATTTTGACACGGTTTTCCATCTAAGACCTCTCCTCGTTATATGGTTTGTATCAGACACTGACTTTTTTATCGCTGCGACAACAATACTGTAACATATTCTGGAAATATTTTCAATTTATTTATTCTAGTTTTTTCCAGAATTTTTCGACAGATTTTGATTGCTTCCATTATGTCTGTGAAAAAACCGTTAAATTTCAAAGAAATTAAATAGATTCAATATTTTTATCTATATATAAAATGGATTCACATTCCATTTTCAATTATAGAACTCTATTTTCCGCCTTGTCAAGTATTTTCCTGTTTTTCTCCGTTTTGTCTTTTTCTTCCGCAGACATTTGTGCCAGGTGCACAAAAAAAACAGGATCTGCCGCGCAGGCAGACCCTGTTTTTTCGAAAATTTCCGTCTCAGCTGAGGTATTCGCGTTCCAGATCCCGCACCATCCGCACATAGCGGGCCTTGCAGCTCTCGTTGCGCCCGGCGAGCAGGTCCTGATAGCAGGGCGCGAGATATTCCTCGCGGATGCGCGCGTAGCTCGCGTGGCGGTCCGAGCAGGTGTTGATGCAGGTGACGATGCCGGGGGCGATGTTGTAGTATTCCCGGATCAGTGCCTCGCCGTCGGGCTGGGAACGGAGATACCCGTCGCGGAAGGCGCGGAAGGCCGTCAGCTCTTCGCAGTCGTCCGGCTTGCCGAGCTCCTGGCAGACGGCCGTCGTGATGAAGCACAGACCGAGGAACTTCTTGCGGAAGCCGCCGGAGATGGATTCATAGTCGCCCAGATAGAACGGGGACTTCGGATACCGCTCCACCCACTGCTTCTGCAGGATCGTGACGAATTCCTCGCTGATCGGCAGCTGCTGCTTGCGCACCATCGGCACGAAGAAGATCGCAAGGACGATCTTCTCGTCCTCCATGTCGCCCTTCTTCTGCCACCCGGCCTCCAGCTCATCGAGCATGGCGGCGGCCGCGCGCCCGAGCAGCTGCGTCTGCTGCTCCGGGGCTACGCCGCGGGCCAGCTCCTGAATGACCGGCGCGCAGCCGGTCTCATAGGTCTCAAAGGCCTCGAAGAAGACGTCGCGCATGATCTTTTTCTGATAGCCGCCAAAGTTTTTGATACACCAGCCGAGCCGGGAGACCGCACGGTCATAATACGCCGCCCGGTCCTCGTCCGCCTCCTGCGCAGCCGGCGGCTCAGCCGCCAGCTGTTCCTTTGTCAGCCGCGTGCCGCAGTACATGCAGGAGAAGCTCGCAAGCTCCGCGGGGATGTGCAGCGTGTGCCCGCACTGCGGACACAGCCCGGTGATCATGTCTTCCATAGAAGCCACCTGCTTTCGTGAAGTTCCTTCTATTTTTTCATACTTTCGCGTTTCTGTCAAGTCCGGAAGCGACCGGGGCCGCCAGATGCGGCGCGCCTCCCATGCCTTCCCCTATGAGGGGAAGGTGGCACGGCGAAGCCGTGACGGATGAGGTGGGGGCAGTCTCGGTTTATCCGCTCTGCCGCTGATACAGTGTCCACGGCAGCTTCACGCTCTGGCAGGGCTGGCGGCGGATCTGGGTGAGGAGGTTTTCGGCGGCGGCGCGGCCCATGGCGTGCGGCTCGTGACCGGCGGAGGTGATGCTGACGGGGCCGAAGGTGCTGTAGTAGCTGTTGTCGAAGCTCACGATGGCGACGTCCTCCGGCACGCGCTTGCCCGCGCGCAGGAGTGTGCGGATCAGGTGGAACGCGATCTCGTCGTTGTAGCAGACGACCGCCGTGCAGCCGCCCAGCTGCTGGCGCAGAAAGGCCCGCAGCAGCTCCTCGTCCTGCAGCTCCACGAGCTGATGGCGCTGGAAGCTCGAAAACCAGAGGAAATTTTCATCCAGCGGAAAAAGCCCCGCGTCGCGCATCGCGCAGACCACGCCGTGATACCGCTCTGGCCCCTGCGCATCGTCGGATTTAAAGATCCCGGCGATTTTTTTATGCCCGCTGCGGATCAGATGCCCGGCCAGCAGATACCCGCCGCCGTAATTGTCGTCGCCGACGCAGAAGGCGTCGGTGATCTCCCGGCAGCTCCCGTGCAAAAACGTCATCGGCAGTCCGCGCTGCCGGAGCGCCTGATAGAGCTCCGCGTTCGGGTTCGGCAGCGCCGTCTTGCATCCCTCGACCAGGATCCCCGCCGGGGGATCGAGCAGCAGCTGCTGCAAAATATCCCGCTCGCGGCGGATGGAGTTTTCCGTGGCGTGGATGACGACGGAGAAGCCCTGCGCGGAAAGGCAGGCCTGCACGTCCTTGAGAAGCGAGGGGAAGATGTAGTCGCTCAGCGAGGTCGCGATCACGGCGATCCGCCGGTCCTGCCGCGCGGCGGCCGGGCAGAGAAAGCTGCCGCTGCCGCGCCGCTTTTCGATGAGCCCCTCCTGCTCCAATACGGCCAGCGCCTGCCGGAGCGTCTGGCGGCTGACGGAAAGCTTCGCGGCAAGCGCCTGCTCGCCCGGCAGCTTCCGCTGCCCGTCTGCATACCACTGCGGCAGCGCCGCCCGCAGCCTTTGCACCAGCTGCTCATATTTTGGCGTCATCGGGATCCACCTCCTATGCTGCCTCTATTGTATCACAGGCGCGGGGCGGGGAGCGGGACGGATTTGTTCGTTTTCTTTGGAACCTCCGGCGGCCGGGCGAAAGAAATCCTGCCTTTTCGCGGACAAGCTGAAAATATTCCAAAAATATTTCGGAAATTTTCAAACAGACCGAGGAAAATTTTTAACAGATACCACAGAAACACCGTCGTTTTGTCCGGAGCGTACAAGCCGCCGTTTCCCGTGTCCGACACCCGGGAGCGGAAGAAATCAAACAAAACAGGCCAAAAAACCGGAGAAAAACAAAATGTTCCGCGCAAGATCTCGCGGTCGGCCGGAAAAGCTGTCCGTTTCCGGCCGGGAAGCTTCCAAAGCTGTCTGCGCGCTGCGCCGAATTTGTGCCGGGACTTGTTCGTCAGATTGATTTCCGCCTGTCTGCACGCTTAAATAGAGTCATGACAGGCGAAAGCCTGCGGCAAACCGACACAAATTTTGAAAGCGAGGAAAACACAATGAAAAAGATTCTTGCTCTGCTCCTGGCGGTCGCCATGATCGCCGCCTTCTGCGCCTGCGCGCAGCAGTCCGCCGACACGGCCCCGGCCGCCTCCACGGATACCGCCGCCGAGACCACCACCGACACCGCTGCTGAGACTCCCGCCGCTTCCGACGGCGCGCTCATCAAGGTCGGCATCATCAACAACGACCCCAACGAGTCCGGCTACCGCACCGCCAACGACAAGGACCTGAAGGCCATGTTCACCGAGGAAAACGGCTATGACGCTTCCTTCGCCTACAGCCTGAAGAACGACGAGCAGATCGCTGCCGCCCAGAAGTTCATCCAGGACGAGGTCGACTACCTGCTCATCTCCGCTGCCGGTACCTCCGGCTGGGATTCCGTCCTGCAGGACGCGCAGGCCGCCGGCATCCAGGTCATCCTCTTCGACCGCACCATCGACGCTGACGAGAGCCTCTACGTTGCTTCCATCGTCTCCGACATGGCCAAGGAAGGCCAGACCGCTGTTGACTGGCTCGCTTCCCAGAACCTCGAGACCTACAACATCATCCACATCCAGGGCGTCATGGGCTCCGCTGCCCAGATCGGCCGTACCGGCGCGCTCGACGAGCAGGTCGCTGCCAACGACAACTGGAACATGGTGACCCAGCAGACCGCTGAGTGGAACGCCGAGACTGCCCAGCAGATCGTCCAGTCCGTCATCGACTCCGGCAAGGAATTCAACGTCATCTACGCCGAGAACGATGACATGGCCAAGGGCGCTGTCGCGGCTCTGGACAAGGCGAACATCTCCCACGGCGTGGGCAAGGACGTCATCGTCATGGGCTTCGACTGCAACAAGTGGGCGCTTGAAGAGCTGCTCGCCGGCAACTGGAACTACGACGGCCAGTGCAACCCCTTCCAGGCTTCCTACATCGACGCCATCATCAAGGACCTGCAGGCCGGCAAGGCTCCCGCTGAAAAGACCATCATCATGGACGAGAAGGGCTTCGATGCTTCCACCATCACGCAGGAAGACGTCGACAACTACGGCATCTGATCTGACATACAACATCGCATAATCAAAAATTCGGCTGCGTGCGGCACGGCGTATATGGAGCATTCCGTGTACCCGCGCTGCACGCAGCATGCCACTATGGAGGCGAATACGATGCAGGAAACAGCTTTACTGGAATTGCGGGGGATCTGCAAATTCTTCCCCGGCGTCCGCGCGCTCGACGGTGTGGATTTTACCCTGTGCAAGGGTGAGATCCACGCGCTGATGGGCGAGAACGGCGCGGGCAAATCCACGCTCATCAAGGTACTCACGGGCGTGTATTCCAAAGACGAGGGCACCATTTCCATGGAAGGAACGCCCGTACAGATCCGCACGACGCAGGACGCGCTCAAGGCGGGCATCAGTACGGTTTATCAGGAGATCACCCTCTGCCCGAATCTGACTGTGGCGGAGAATCTATATATCGGCAGGACCAAGGGCGCCTTTACCAACTGGCGCAAGATGAACGCGGACGCAAAGAAGCTCCTCAGCTCGCTCGGCATCCCCGCCGCGCCCACGCAGCAGCTGTCGAGCTGCTCCATCGCCGTGCAGCAGATGGTCGCCATCGCCCGCGCGGTCGATATGGAGTGCAAGGTGCTCATCCTCGACGAGCCGACGTCGTCTTTGGACGAGCAGGAGGTCGAAAAGCTCTTTAAGCTCATGCTCGACCTCAAATCGCGCGGCGTCGGCATCATCTTCGTCACGCACTTCCTCGAGCAGGTCTACGCCGTCTGCGACCGCATCACGGTCCTGCGCGACGGTAAGCTCGTCGGCGAGTACAAGATCGCGGAGCTGCCGCGCGTGCAGCTCGTGTCCAAGATGCTCGGCAAGGAGCTCGACGATCTGTCTGAGATCAAGACCGAAGGCGCCGAGGACGCGCTGGAGAACGCAGAGGTCGTCTATGAGGCGTCCGGGCTTTCCAGCGCGGCCGGCGTGCGCCCGTTCGATTTCTCCATCCGCAAGGGCGAGGTCAACGGCTTTACGGGCCTGCTCGGCTCCGGCCGCAGCGAGTCCGTCCGCGCGATCTTCGGCGCGGACCACGTGTCCAGCGGCACGGTCAAGATGGGCGGCAAGCTGGTGAAGATCACCTCGCCGCTCGCGGCCATGAAGCACGGCATCAGCTACCTGCCCGAGGACCGCAAGCGCGACGGCATCATCGGCGATCTTTCCGTGCGCGACAACATCATCCTCGCCCGCCAGGTGCTCGACGGCTTCTTCCATCCCATCTCCAAGGCCAAGGCCGAGAAGTATGCCGAGGAGTACATCAGGCTCCTGAGCATCAAGACGGCTTCGACCGATACCCCCATCAAGTCGCTCTCCGGCGGCAACCAGCAGAAGGTCATCCTCGCGCGCTGGCTGCTGGCCAATCCCGTCTATATGATCCTCGACGAGCCGACGCGCGGCATCGACGTCGGCACGAAGGTCGAGATCCAGAAGCTCGTGCTGCAGCTGGCCGCCGAGGGCAAGAGCGTGACATTCATCTCGTCCGAGATCGACGAGATGCTCCGCGTCTGCTCCCGCCTCGTCGTCATGCGCGACCGGCAGGTCGTCGGCGAGCTGCGCGGCAGCGACCTAAACCAGAGCAGCATCATGAAAACCATCGCCGGAGGTGAACAGGCATGAACGAAACGACACAGAAGCGGCAGGGGAACTTCCTGACCCGCCTGGTGCGGAAGCAGATCTTCATCCCGCTGGCAGCGCTCTTGCTGCTGATCGTATTCAACCTCATCGCGGACCCCTCCTTCTTCGCCATCACGCTGAAGGAAAACAGCCTCGGCGATCTGGTCCTGACGGGCAACCTCATCACCATCCTTGACAACGCCTCCGAGCTCGTCATCCTCGCCATCGGCATGACGCTCGTCACCGCGGCTTCCGGCGGACAGGATATCTCCGTCGGCTCCGCCATCGCCATTGCGGGCAGCGTCGTGCTGCGCGTGCTGTGCGGCACGAATTCCCGCCCGGATACCCTGCAGGCGCCCATCATCGTGGCGTTTTTGGCCTGCTGCGTTGTCTCGATGCTTTTCGGCGCGTTCAACGGCACGCTCGTCGCCGTCTTCAAGATCCAGCCGATGGTCGCGACCCTGATCCTCTATACTGCCGGCCGCTCCATCGCCGCCTGGATCAACAACAACGAGCTGCCCATGATCTCCGACCCGTCCTTCGCCTACTACGGCAACTTCCTGCCGGGCGTGGCGGTGCCGACGCCGATCTTCATCGCCGTCATCTGCATGATCCTCGCCTGGGCGCTGCTGCGGTTCACGAACATCGGCCTGTACTCGCAGGCTGTCGGCATCAACGCCAGCGCCGCGCGGCTCAACGGCATCCACCCGCAGTTCGTGAAGTTCCTGACCTACGTCATCCTCGGCCTGTGCGTGGCCGTGGCGGGCTTTATCAAGGTCAGCCGCTTCTCCACCATCAACTACTCCGTCGTGGCCAAGGACATCGAGATGGACGCGATCTTGGCCGTCGCCCTCGGCGGCAACGCGCTCTCCGGCGGCAAGTTCAACATCTGGGCCTCCGTCCTCGGCGCATATGTCATCCAGTTCCTCACCACCACGCTCTTTAAATTCAACGTCGTTTCCAGCGCCCTGCCCGCCTACAAGGCCGTCGTGGTCATCATCCTCGTCGTGCTGAGCGCGCCGACCGTCCGCGAAAAGCTCGAGGCGCTCAAAAAGCGGCACAGGACCGAAGAAAAGAAGGAGGCCGGCACCCATGCGGAATAAAACCAACCATACGCCGCTCACGCGCGGAAGCCGCCTGGCGGACGCAAAGCTGCTGCTCATCATCACAATCTGCGTCTTCGTCGTCATGTATCTGTGCGCGGTATTGTTCCTCGGCTCGGGCTTCAAAAAGCCGCAGACCTTCTTCAATATCCTCAACGAAAACGCGGCCCTGCTCATCCTCTCGTGTGGCATGAGCCTCGTCATGATCACGGGCGGCATCGACATCTCCGTCGGCACGCTCACCGCGCTCGTGTGCATGAGCTGCGCGGTCAATCTGGATTTCCATGGCGGCACGGTCCTGACGGCCATCCTGCTTGCGCTCGGCATCGGCACGGCTTTCGGCCTCGTGCAGGGCTTTCTGATCGCGTATCTGGAGATCCAGCCCTTCATCGTCACCCTCGCTGGCATGTTCTTCGCTAAGGGCATGACGACCATCGTCAATGCCACGCAGTTCAACGTGGAAAACGAGGCCTTCAAGGCCCTCAAGGAGACGCGCATCTATGTCCCCGGCATGGGCTCGGTCAATAAGCTCGGCGCGTATGTCCCGGCCTATGTGGAGATCGGCGTCGTCGTCGCGCTGGTGGTCGTGGCAGTTTTGTTCGTGGTGCTCCGCTGGACGAGGTTCGGCAGAAGCGTCTACGCCGTCGGCGGCAACAGCTACAGCGCCAACATGCTGGCCATCAACGTCAAGCGCACGAAGTTCCTCGCGCACCTGATCTGCGGCATCCTCGCGGGCATCGGCGGCTTCGTCTATTTCCTGCACGTCGGCTCCGGCTCGCCGTCGCACGCCAGCGGCGCGGAGATGAACGCCATCGCGGCCTCCATCATCGGCGGCACGATGCTCACCGGCGGCGTCGGCAACATCATCGGCACATTTTTCGGCGTTCTGTCGCTCAGCACGATCAAAAATATCGTTTCTTCCCTCGGTTTGGACGAAGCATGGTGGACAAATATCACGGTAGCTGGTATGATATGCTTGTTCCTTGTAATTCAAAGTCTGGTCCTTTCCCGCAAAAATAAGGATTCTTGAGGTGACAAGTATGAAACAGTATTTTCTCGGCATCGAATTCGGCTCGACACGGATCAAAGCAGTGCTGCTTGACGAGAAGCATGCGATCGTAAAAAGCGGCGACTATACCTGGAAAAGCAGTCTGGAAAACGGCGTGTGGACGTACCACATGGAAGACGTGCAGGAGGGCCTGCGCACGGCGATCCGCAACCTCGGCAAGCTGCCGGGCAAGATCTCCGCGATGGGCGTCTCCGGCATGATGCACGGCTATCTGGCCTTTGATAAGGACTGGAACCTGCTCGCGCCCTTCCGCACCTGGCAGAACACCATGACCGGCGAGGCCGCGGACAAGCTGACCGAGGCCTTCGGCTTCAACATCCCGCAGCGCTGGTCCGCCGCGCACCTGTATCAGGCCGTCCTGAACGGCGAACCGCACGTCAAGAACATCGCCCACGTCACCACGCTCGCGGGCTATGTGCATTACCTGCTGACGGGCGAAAATGTCCTCGGCGTCGGCGAAGCCTCCGGCATGTTCCCCATCGACAGCGAGACACTGACGTATGACGCGGCGATGCTGGACAAATTCGACGCGCTGATGGCGAAATACGGTTTTGACTGGAACATCCGTGCAGTCCTTCCGGAGGTCCGGACTGCCGGTCAGTCGGCTGGCCTGCTGACGCCGAGCGGCAGCGAATACCTCGGCGGCCTCCTGCCCGCGGGCATCCCCCTCTGCCCGCCCGAGGGCGACGCCGGCACCGGCATGACGGCGACGAACGCCGTCGCGCCCCGCACCGGCAACGTCTCGGCCGGCACGTCCATCTTTGCCATGGTCGTTCTGGAGAAGCCTCTGTCGAAGCTCTACCCCGAGATCGACATGGTCACCACCCCGACGGGCAAGCCCGTCGCCATGGTCCACTGCAACAACTGCACGAACGACATGAATGCCTGGGTCTCCCTGCTCGGCGAGACCGCGCAGCTGTTCGGCGCCGAGGTCTCCACCGGCGAGCTGTTCACGAAGCTCTATCAGAAGAGCCTCGAGGGCGAGACCGACTGCTCCGGCGTCCTGACCTACAACTATATGGCGGGCGAGGGCGTCACGCACCTCGATGAGGGCCGCCCGATGGTCGTCCGCAAGCCCGAGAGCAAGTTCACCCTGGCCAACTTCCTGCGCTCCCAGCTCTACGCCACGATGGCGACCTTGAAGCTCGGCATGGACATCCTTGCCGGGGAACACGTGGCGATCGACAGCCTGACCGGCCACGGCGGCCTGTTCAAGACGCCGGTCGTCGGCCAGAAGTACATGGCCGCGGCCTGCCATGCGCCGGTCACGTGCATGCAGTCGGCAGGCGAGGGCGGCCCGTACGGCATGGCCCTGCTCGCATCCTACATGGTGCAGGGGAAAGACGGCGAGACGCTTGAAGACTACCTTGCGGACGAGATCTTCGCCGGAGTGCGCAGCACGACGCTCGCCCCCGACCCCGAAGACGCCGCGGGCTTCGACCGCTACCTTGCCAGCTACCGCAGCTGCCTCGCAGCGGAAAAGGCCGCCGTCGCAGCATTCTAAGGAGGATATCATGAAACACTATGAATTCTGGTTTGTCGTCGGCTCGCAGACGCTCTACGGCGACGACGTTCTGACCACCGTCGCCAACCGCGCGGAGGAAATGGCGCAGAAGCTCTCCGCCGTGCTGCCGTATCCGCTCAAGTATAAAGTGACTGCCAAGTCCAGCGCCGAGATCACGCAGGTCGTAAAAGAGGCCAATTATGATGATAATTGCGCCGGTATCGTGACATGGTGCCACACGTTCAGCCCGTCGAAGATGTGGATCAACGGCCTTGATCTGCTCCAGAAGCCGTGGCTGCATTTCGCCACCCAGTATAACCGCGAGATCCCCAACGAGGAGATCGACATGGACTTCATGAACCTCAACCAGGCCGCGCACGGCGACCGGGAGCACGGCTTCATCGGCGCGAGACTCCGCAAGCCGCGCAAGGTCATCGCCGGTTACTGGCAGGACGCAGACGTGCAGGCGCGCATCGGCAGCTGGATGAAGGCCGCCATCGGCGTGGCCGTCTCGAAGGACATGAAGGTCATGCGCTTCGGCGACAATATGCGCAACGTCGCCGTCACCGAGGGCGATAAGGTCGAGGTCCAGAAGAAGCTCGGCTGGGAGGTCAACACCTGGGCCGTCGGCGATCTTGTGAAAGAGATGGGCGCCGTCACCGAGGCGGAAATTGACGCTCTGATGGACGTTTACCGCGAAAAGTACGACTTCGCGACCGACGATATCGCCGCCATCCGCTATCAGGCGCGCGAAGAGATCGCCATGAAGAAAATGATGGACGCCGAGGGCTGCAAAGCCTTCTCGAACACGTTCCAGGATCTCTACGGCATGGAGCAGCTGCCGGGCCTCGCTTCCCAGCACCTGATGGCGCAGGGCTACGGCTACGGCGGCGAAGGCGACTGGAAGGTCGCAGCGATGACCGCGATCCTGAAAGCCATGGGCGAGAACGGCAACGGCGCGTCTGCGTTCATGGAGGATTACACCTACCACCTTGTCAAAGGTCAGGAATACTCCCTCGGCGCGCACATGCTGGAGGTCTGCCCGTCCGTCGCTGCCGGCCGTCCGCGTATTGAGACGCACTTCCTCGGCATCGGCATGAACGAAAAGGACCCGGCGCGCCTTGTCTTTGAAGGAAAGCCCGGTAAGGCGGTCGTGGTCAGCCTCATTGACATGGGCGGCCGCCTGCGCCTGATCGTGCAGGATATCGAGGCCGTCAAGCCCATCATGCCCATGCCGAACCTGCCCGTCGCCCGCGTCATGTGGCGCGCCATGCCCGACCTCACCACCGGCGTTGAGTGCTGGATCACGGCGGGCGGCGCACACCACACCGTCCTCAGCTACGACGTCACCGCCGAGCAGCTCCGCGACTGGGCCCGCATGATGGAGATCGAATTCGTCCACATCACCAAAGACACCACCGTCGAATCCCTGGAGCACGAACTCTTCCTCAACGACCTCGCGTGGAAACTGAAATAACCCCCGACCGCCCCTCTCAGAGGGGCGGTCTTCTTTTTCTCCCGGCAGAGGCCGATGCAAACGCATCGGCCCCTGCTGTTTTTTTACGCAAAAACACCCGCGAAAAAGAAAAAATTGCAGATCTCCGGCTGCATTTCAGGAAGATTTCAGGCTGGTGCTGTAAAATGAAGACGCAGCAGCTGCGCCCGCGCGTGCTGGTGTCCTACGTGCGCGAGCCGTATGTCTATGCCGCCGGTTCGGTTAAAAAACAGGAGGAACTGCCATGACATTCAACGACATCTACAAGAAAACGCTGACCGGCGTGCTGTATTCCAGTGGCTTCGCGCTGACGCTGGTGGGCCTGTCCCTTGTCACCACGCTGGTCATTATGGCCGTCACGAGCAACGTGGTCCTGTCTCTCGGCATGGTGGGCACCCTGTCCATCGTCCGCTTCCGCACGGCCATCAAGGAGCCGGTCGAGATCGTGTTCCTGTTCTGGTCGCTCGCGGTGGGCATTGTCATCGGTGCGGGCATGATCCCGCTGGCGGTCATCGGCTCTGCTATCATCGCCGCAGGCATGGCGGCCGCCGTCTGCCTGTGCCTGTGCGCAGCCGCGTTTTCCGGTCCATTCGCGGCAGCGGCAGGGGAGACCGGCGTTTCCATGGCGTATGAGACGGAACTCTTTGATACCAGCAGTATCCTGACGGTCAATATTTTAATGGATGAAGCCGACTGGAACGATATGCTGGCCAACGCCACGGCGGAGGAATATTACCAGTGCGACGTCGAGATCGGCGGTACGACCTTTTACCGCGTTGCCATCCGCCCCAAGGGCAACACCAGCCTGACCTCCATCGCCAGTGACCCCACGACCGACCGCTACAGCTTCAAGCTGGAATTTGACCACTACGTGGACGGCCAGACCTGCTTCGGTCTGGATAAGCTCATCCTGAACAACAACTATGCCGATGCCACCAATATGAAAGAGGCGCTGATCTACGATATGTACCAGTATCTCGGCGCGGACGCCTCCCTTTACAATTATGCCAAACTCTCCGTCAATGGCGAATACTGGGGCGTCTATCTCGCGCTCGAGGCCGTGGAGGACAGCTTCCTGCTCCGCAATTACGGCGTGCAGGACGGCGAGCTCTATAAGCCGGACAGCATGAACATCGGCGGCGGGGGAGAACCCGGCGGTGATTTCAAGGCCGATGATATGGATTTCGGTGATCTGGATCTCGGCGACATGACCCCGCCGGATAGGAATGCCGCGCCTGCGGAACAAAAAACGGCCGCCGCCGGAGAACGCCCTGCGGACGATTTCGGCTTTGGCGGCGGCAAAGGCGGCTTCTCCATGGGCGGAGGCGGCGCGGACCTCAATTATACAGACGATGAGCTGGACAGCTACGAGACCATCTGGGACGGTGAGATCACAGATACCACAAAGGCCGACCACAAGCGCGTGGTCACCGCCCTCAAAAACATTTCGGAAGGTAATGCCCTGGAAGATTATATGGACGTCGACGACCTGCTCCGCTATATGGCCGTCCACATCTTCTCCGTCAACGAAGACAGCCTGTCCGGCTCCATGGCGCACAACTATTACCTCTATGAAGCCGGTGGAAAGCTGAACCTCATCCCGTGGGATTATAACCTCGCCCTCGGCGGCATGGGGCGCAGCAATGACGCTACCAGTGTTGTGAACGATGCCATCGACAACGCGTTCTCCGGCACGACCTTCTTTGATACCCTGATGGCGGATGAGACCTGCCACAGCCGGTATTACGCCTATCTGCAGCAGCTCGTAAGCGAGTATATTGACGGCGGCAGCTTCGACGCGTTCTACACGCGCGTGCGCAGCCAGATCGATGCGCTCGTGGAGTCGGACCCCACCGCGTTCTATTCCTATGACGAGTATCTGACAGCCGCCGAGACCCTCTATCAGGTGGTCAAGCTGCGCGGGCAGTCCATCCAGGGCCAGCTGGACGGGACGATCCCCTCTACCGAAGCCGCGCAGCGCACCAGCGACGCGCTCGTGGACGCCTCCGCGCTCGATCTCAGCGCCATGGGCTACATGAACAGCGGCGGTGGCGGCTTCGATGCACCAGCTGCTTCCGAAACGCGGACCGCGCCGGACGTGTCCGACGGGCCTGAACGTACGCCGCCCTCCTCTTCGCCCTCCTGTACCGCAGAAGGCCGCGAAAGCAATAACGCTCCCAGCCGCAAAACGTCAGACGGGACCCGTCTGGCGTTTTCCATAACTTGAAAAATCTGCTGGATATCCTTTTACTTTTGCCGCATGTATGCTATAATTTTGATAAAACGAGACACAGCAGAAAAGCACACGCGCCCGCTGCCGCAAAGGGCTGCGGGAGAATCCGGAAAGGGAGGGCTACCTATGATGAGATGGAAAGAACTTCTGGAAAAGAAACCGCATGCCTGGGTCAAATGGGGCGTGATCGCGGCCTGTCTCTGCATTGTGATTGCCGGATTTTTTGTAATCAGACAGCGTGCGGCAGCCTTGCCGGTCGAGCAGGTGGAAAACCCCGTGTTCGTCTCGCGGGAGGAAGAGCCGGTGATGCAAAGAGACGACCTCAAAAACATGCTGGTGAACAACATCGTCGTATGGGGGACGGTACAGGACTGTTCCTACCTTCGCATCCGGGCCGGGGATTCGGTCTGGTATCTCACCACGATGCGCGTCGCCGTGGACACGGTGATCCGCGGGGAAGCGGATGCGCCGACGATCGACATCGTCTCCGGCGAATGCTATACGGGTGAACCTGTCCCGGAAGAAGAATTTCCCGTCCGGCCCGGTATCGCGGACTGCATTCCGGGGACGGAAGGGATCTTTGCGGTCAGCCCGGTGCAGGCGGGCGCTGTATGGGACATCGGCGGCCGGAGCACGGCTGTCCGCGAATTTGGCGACTATATCTACCGCATCCGCTGCAGCCTGCAGGAGGACAGCATCGTCTATGACGATCTTGTTCTGCCGATCAGCGAAGTGGAAACCGCGGGATCGTGAGGAAAAACCATGGATATCGAATTATTTTATCGGGAAAAGGGGAGCGGCGAGCCGCTGATCCTGCTGCATGGCAACGGGGAGGACGGCTCCTATTTTGTACACCAGATCGAGCATTTTCAGAGCCGTTACCGCGTGATCGCGCTGGATACGCGCGGGCACGGAAGGTCTCCGCGGGGCAGCGCACCGTTTACGATCCGGCAGTTTGCCCTTGATTTATATGACTTTCTGCGCGCGCACGAGATCCCGTCCGCGGTGCTCCTTGGCTTCTCGGACGGGGCGAATATTGCGATGCAGTTCGCGCTCGACCACCCCGAGATGGTCCGGGCCCTGATCCTGAACGGCGGCAATCTGGATCCGTCCGGCGTCAGACGCTCGACGCAGCTCCCCATCGAGCTCGGATACCGGATCGCAAAGCACTTCGCGAGCCGTTCGGCAGGCGCAAGAAAGAACGCCGAGCTGCTCGGCCTGATGGTGAACGAGCCGCATCTCACCCCCGCCGACCTCTCCCGCCTCTCCATGCCGGCGCTGGTGATCTGCGGCACGCGGGACATGATCAGGGGATCGCACTCAAAAATGATTGCGGACAGCCTCCCGCACGCGAGCCTGACCATCCTCCCCGGCGACCACTTCCTTGCAAACAAGCGCCCGGCAGCATTCAACCGGGCCGTCGACGATTTTCTGAAAACGATCTAAAAAAGCCGCCCTGCAGGACCCGTGCCCTGCAGGGCGGCTTTTGTCATTCCAGGGTGATCTGGATATTGCCGGTATCCGTCCGGATCTCGCAGACGCCGCCGGACGCCGTCTTCGGGACGTCGACGCGGCCGACGCCGGAGTCGGTCAGGAACACCTTTTCTGAAAGCAGACTCCCGGCCACGTTCCCTGTGTCGGTTTTCACATGGAGCTCCCCGGCGTCGCAGCCGGTGAAGGCTACATGCCCCGTGCTCCGCTCGATCGAGAGCTGCTCCGCGGCGATCACGCGTTCCAGCCGGAGGTTCCCGACGCTTCCGCCCGAAACGAGGTTCCGGCAGGAGACCCCGCACAGCTCCGCATCGCCCGTCGTGACCTGCACGGTAAGATCGTCCCGGCACGTGACGTCCGCCACGCGCACCGCGCCCGTGGTGGTCGAGAGGTCCAGCGCGCCGACGGCGGTATCCGCGGCGCGGATATTGCCGGTGCTGGTCCGGATCGCGGCCGTGCCGGAGATGGATGCGGAAAGATCGGCGTTGCCCGTGGTCAGGGAGATTTCCGCATGCTCGAATGCGAGCGGCTGCGGCAGCTCCACGTTCCCGGTGCTTCCCGTGACCGTCGGCGCGCGGTACTGCGCATCCGGCAGGTACACCGTGATCTTCGGCGTGCCGAGGAAAAGGCCGATGCGGTCATACCAGGCGCTTTTCTGCTCGAGCCGGATGACCAGCGTCTGCTCCTCCACGTGACCGTATGCTTCGCGTGTTCCGCGTCCTCGCATACCACGACGCTGCAGGTGCCGTCCGCCGACGCGGCGAAGGCGATGTCCGCAGTGTCTGTCGTCACGGCGATATCGCGGAAGCTTTCCCCGATGGGATATGTATTTGTTTCGAACTGGACGACGGAGAGCTTCGAAAAATCCCACCCCAGCGCCGCCATCGTCCCTGCGAAAAGGATGTAGCCGGCCAGCACGAGCGCGCCCGCCGCCAGCAGCCAGAGCTTTGTTGTTCTGCGCATCATGCGTCCTCCTTCCCAAGAAAGCGGTGCTTCGTCCAGACCGCGGCACTTTTCGTCAGCGTCCAGATGCCCTTTGTCGCCGCCTTACAGCCGAAGAACAGGAAGATCGCCAGCCCCGAGAGGACCATCCCCGCCGCCAGCATGGCCAGCCGCGCCGCGCCGCTGCCCAGAGCCAGCCCCAGCACGCCGCCGGCGGCCCCGGCCCCCAGCGCCGCGAAGACGGCCCACAGCGAAACGTCCAAAGACCACACCACGACGTAGAGCGACAGCACCACAGCGAGCGCGGCGAGCCCCAGCGACAGCCAGACCGGCAAGCCGAGCGCCAGAAGCACGATCTCCCACGCCTGCAGCCGCCGCTTCGGCCGCATTTTTTCCTTTACGATCTTCGTCAGCGGCGTCTCGGCAATATCTGTCCGCCTACTGCTTCGGCGACTTCTATACCCGCAAATTTCTCACCATTCCGGAGCGGGAGCTGCTGACCTCTGCCATCCTCGCCGCGCAGGGCGGCTGTGAGCCGCAGGTCAAGGCCCACGTGGGCGGCAACACCGCCGTAGGCAACGGCAAGGAAACGCTGCTCGCCGCCCTCACCGTCTGCCTGCCCTACATCGGCTTCCCCCGCACCCTCAACGCCCTCGCCTGCATCAACGAAGTCCTGCCGGAGAACTGACATCCCACCCTGCTCTGCCCCCAGCCGGTCAGAACCGCGAACACGGCGAAAACGTTGAAAACAGGAAAAACAGCCAGAGCGGCTTTGCGAGTGAATGGAAATAAACCTGATGGCCGACAGATTTGGCGCTCAGGCTTTCCGGAAAGACGATTATCTGCTCGTCAGGATCGAAAAGAAGGAAAAAGCAGCCCAGACCGTCCACTGGACGGTCTGGGCTGTTGCTGTTAAAAGACGCCGGATTCCTGTGTTTTTTACTTTTACTTTCCGCAAACGACGGAGATTTTAATCTCGCGTTCAGCCTCGCTCAGGTCGAGCTCGCCGCCGTCGGCGACCGTGACGCGCAGCTCATAGAGCACGCCGTTGGTCAGGTCTGTGATAGCCTCGCCGTTCTCATCCGTGATCTTCCACAGTTCAGAAGCGACCTTCGAAAGCTTGTCGTCTGCGCCGTAAGCGTAGAGGCTCAAGTCGGAGGCGCTGCCGGAGAGATTGTTCACGCGGAAGGCGACCGTGGTGTTGGGGTGGACATTTCGAACCGTCACAGTATTGCGCCAGCTGGCGACCGTACCTTCGCCGCCGTCAGCTTCAAACTGCTCCTGCGAAAGAACGTTTCTCGCTGCCTGGTCGAGGTCGACCTCTCGGTACGGCATTTCGGGCAGATGGACGAAGCGATCCTGCAATCTGAGCAGCTCCAGATAGCCCGTCGGGCAGTAGAGGGCGTTGCCGCTGTTGCCCGCGTACATGCCGATGGCCATGTTGTTGTAGCCGAACTTGTTGGAGACGTCCATCGTGAAAACAGTCTCGCCCGTTTCAAAGTCCAGAATGATGTACTGCCACATACCGGTGGTCAGATCCTGCACGTAGCCGTAGACATAGCCCGTCGCGGTGGAGAGCTTCATAATCGACGTGTCGCTCAGGTCATTTCGAGACCAGATGCTCTTCATCTCATAGCCGGAATCGGTTTTGATGGTATCGACACGTTCGACGCCGGGCGCGATCATGCAGTTGCCCTTCGTCAGCCAGTTCTGGTCGTAAATGTTGGCATAGCTCTGAATCGAGGAGTCGTTGTTGGGGTCGGCAAGACCTGCGTTGCCTGCGCCGAACCAGTTGCACACGATGGTGCTGACAGTGCCCTCGCTGTCGTCATAGACGATGGCAGAGTTTTCAACCGCCACCTGATAGCCCCCGGGCAGATCGTCCAGCACCGGCAGACTTGCAACGATCTCACCGGTCTTCATATCCAGAGCCAGCAGCTTGACGGGGTCAGCATTGTCGGTGAACATCACAAGCTCCGGCGTCAGCGACGGAGAGCAGCCGCCGCCCCAGGCCAGACCGCCGCCGGTGGTCTTATCGCCTTCGCCGCTGACCTTTGCGCCAACGCTCTCATACGGCGTGCACCACGCAACGTCGACGCCATCTTCTGCGCGCAGCAGATAGCAATTCATGTTCGTCAGAATGACTGCGCCGTCCTTGGAGGCGGCGATGCCGTTTTCTGCGCCCTCACCGGGAGTAAGCTCGTAGACAAAGACTGCATCAGAGAGATCAGCCTGTTCGCCGCTTAGAATCGCATCGATGGCCGAACGTGCGATATATCCCAGTACGCCCTGCTGCTCACGCTCCGGGTAGATGCGGAAGCCGCCGGTTGCAAACCAGAGGTTTCCTTCGTAGTCAAAGACCACGGACAGAAGATTCTGCTCCAGCGTCTTGCCGAGCGCAGCCTCGGCGGCAGCCTTGATGTTGATATCCAGCACCTTTTCAAACTCCGGCAGGATGTTTCCTGCTTCATCGGTTGCCCGCAGCATCAGCACATGGTTGTTGCTGGTCGGGCAGACGATGCGGTTTTCCGCGTCCAGGAAGGTATAAGAGCTCTGGATGACGTATCCGCCGCCGTCGTGCTGCTTCGGGGAGAAGTAGCCGAGCGTCTTCGTCTCTTCGGCGTTCAGATCGCGGATGGCGATGCCGCCGAGCAGCGGCACGACCGCGTGGCCATAGCTGTCAAAGTAAATGGCAGGCGAGGCGTTCGCGTTCGTCGTCTCATAGGAGACGTTGATCTCCGGATAAATGCCGAGCGGGAGAATTTCATCCGTCGAGTCGGTGTTGTAGCCGTCGTGGTGGATGTTCGCGTCACTCTTTGCCATGTAGGGGTTTTCCTCAACCTGCTTGGGGCTTAATGCCTTGACAGGCAGCGCGGAAGGGACCGGTGCGGCTTCAGCTTCGGGTTCTTCTTCGACTGCCGGTTCGGTAGTCTCCTGCGCTGCGGCAGGCTCTTGCACCGTGATTTCCTCCTGCGCGGGCGTGGGGTCTGTGGGCTGCTGCGTTTCGCTGCACGCCGTCATGCCGAGGCACAGCACCAGCAGCAGCGCCAGAAGCGTGCAAAGTTTCTTTCTCAGTTTCATCCAAAAATTCCTCCTTGTCATTCCTCGCTGTCTGCGCCATTTCTCGCAGACGGCATAGTTTCTCCAAACCAGACGCAAAGCCCCTGCCGGAATGCGTCGCTCGTCACCGGCTCCAGCAGAAAATAGTCCACGCGCAGCCGGAACGCATGCAGCGAAAAATCGAGGTCGCTGCACCAGATGACGCGCGTTTCGGGAAGCAGCGCACGCAGATGCTCTGCCGCGTTCAGGCCGTCCACACCCGGAAGGGCGATCACGGCATTGGCCGGCGGGGTCCTCCGCGCGGCCTCAAAAAAATGTTCCTGCTCCCGATAATAGTCCACGCTTGGAAACAGACCGCGTTCCGAGCAGAACCTCGAGATCTGCTCCGCAAAAAAAGCTTTCCGTGTTTCGCTGTTTGTCAGCACGGCAATGCGGTACACAGCGCTCCCCCTTTCTGCCGTCGTTGACGTTTTCTGTGACCAGTATTGCAGACAGGCGCTTGCTTTTCAAGCCGTCTGGCACGAAAGCCCCGATTGTGTCACGAAATCCGTTTTTTCGGCGCGCCGCGGCTGGACAGGCGTGATATAATCATATTGGAATCTTTTGCAAAGGAGTATCCGGACATGCGGATTGCAATTGTGGATGATCTCGCCGAAGAACGGGCACTGCTGAAAGAGCGTCTGTCGCGGCTTTTGGGCCTGCGCGGCGCGGAGGCGGAGCTTCTGGAATTCGAAAGCGGCGAAAGCTTTCTCTCAGCAGAAAAAGAGCGGCGCTTCACCGCCGCCTTTCTGGATATTTACATGGATGGCATGAGCGGTATGGACGCGGCGAAGGAGCTGCGGAAGACGGACACAGACTGCCTTCTGATCTTCACCACGACGTCTACCGACCACGCGCTCGAGGGCTTTCAGGTGCGGGCGCTTCACTATCTCGTCAAGCCCTTTGGGGATGCCGAGCTGTCAGCTTTGCTGGACGAAATGCTTGCAAAGCTCCCGCGCCAGGAGCCGGTTCTTACCGTGAAGGTCAGCGGCAGCGACGTGCGCCTGCACTATCGGGATATCATTTCCGCCGAGCATTTTGCCCACATGATCAACATCCGCACGACTGCCGAAAAAACGCTTGCTACGCGCCAGAGCTTCAAGGTCTTCACGGAGCCTCTCAAAAAAGACGTGCGCTTTTTCGTCTGCGGCCGCGGCGTGATCGTCAATCTCGAGCATGCCGCCGACTTTCAGGACGCCGCCTTCTGCATGACGGACGGCAGCCGCGTCTATGTCAGCCAGGAGCTTTTGAAGCCTGCCCGTCAGGCGTTCATGGAGTTTCTTCTGCAAAGGGAGCGTATGAGATGAAAGATATTCTGCGCCCGATTCTGGAGCTTTCCGTTGTGCTCCCCGGCCTTCTGCTTGCATATTTTCCGGTCAAATCGTATCTGAAGCAGACACCCGGAAAGCTCGCCGCGTGGCTTTTGCCGCTGATGACCGGACTCTGCATTGCCGCCGGGCTTCTCTGCTATCATGTTCGCATCTCGACTGCGCTTGCTTCGGCGTTTCTCACGCTCATTGCAATTGTTCTGTATATCAGAACGCTCCGCATTTCCCTCTGGAAATCCGGAACGATCGCGCTGTCGGTCTGTGCGGTATTTGCCTGCCTGAACAGCCTGTCCAGAGCCGTCAGCGCCGCCATGGTCCTGCGGATGCAGCTGCCGCTGGACGAACCGTGGTTCTGCTTTGGCGCCTGCGTTTTTTATCACGCGCTCTGTTGGCTGTCAGCAGCGGCGGCGTACTATCCTTCGACCCACGCGGTACGCGCAATGGTCGAGGACGATAACTTTGCGCAGACGTGGTATGTGTTCTGGATTTTGCCGCTGGTGTTCATTCTCTTGAACCTGTTCATGATCCCGCGCTATTCGTCGACGCTCTATACAGGCCGCGTGCTGCAGGGCTACATTGTCCTCAGCATTGCGCTGCTCATTCTGCTGATCTGGTTCAACACGGTCTTCCTTCTGATGGCGAACAGCCTCAACCGCAACGCGAGATTGCAGCAGGAAAACCAGCTCCTTTCCATGCAGCAGCAGCGCTATGAAAATCTCAAAACAGCCATAGAAGAGGCCCGGCAGGCACGGCACGATATGCGTCATCAGCTGCATCAGATTTCTGCGCTGGCGGAAACCGGCGATCTGGAAAGTCTCAAAGCCTATCTTGCGAAAACCGTCTCCCGGATCCCGAATCTCGATATGCACTTTTGCGAGAACCGCGCGGCAGACAGCGTCGTCGGCTATTACTGCGCTCTTGCAAAACGCGGGGACACTCTCTTCCATGCGCAGCTCGACCTGCCGGAAGCGCTTCCGGTCGACGAGATCGACATGTGTCTGGTTCTGTCCAACCTGCTCGAAAACGCACTCGAGGCAAGCCTTCGTACCGCGCCGGAGCGGCGGCAGATCCGGATCACCGCATATCTGCATGCAGAACGCCTGCTTCTGATCGAGGTTGAAAATGCATTTGACGGCGAGATCAAAGAAAAAGACGGCGTTTTCCGCTCATCCAAGCGCAGGGGAAACGGCGTCGGCATCCAGTCTGTGCGCCACATCGCCGAAAAAACCGGCGGCGCGAGCACATTTATGTATCAGGACGGCAGCTTTTCCGCAAAGGTCATGCTCCGCAGCTGAAAATGATACGGATTGCAGCGGTTTCTCTGTTGCGAAATAAACAAGTGCCGCATTGCATGGTGTTTTTACCTTGCAATGCGGCACTCTTTCTGCTGCTCAGATCACGCAAAGATCGCAGTGGGTGAGGGGGGGCTGGGGGCGGTCGGGGTGGAAGAAGTCCAGAAGAAGGTCGGACATTTCCGTGCCGATCTCCCGCAGGACCGGGCAGCCGGTGTAGCAGTCGTACCCGCCGGTCCCGCTGGCGCGGTAGCTGCTGAGGCAGGCGGTAAACACGTCGTCGTCCGCGACGGGGCGGCCGCCCACGCAGAGCTCCGTGACGCGCTGGCCGACCGGCCGGGAGCAGTCAAAGACGTAATGCACGCCGGCATAATAGTCGTAATTGTAATGCTCGACCTTCGGCTTCAAAAATGCGTCCGAAATGCGGAGCGTCCCGTCTTCGTTCCGGGTGAAATACTCCGCGCTGCGCTCCATCGCCCGGCGCAGGACCGCGCCGGTGATCTGCAGCACCGTCAGCGTATTTGTGTAGGGATAGGCGTTCAGGATATCTCTGCGCCGCACGGTCTGCGGCAGACCCGCCGCGTCGTTGGCAAGGCTCGTGACGGAGATCTGCGCGCCGCTCGCGGCCAGCTGCACGGTGTTGAACAGGTCCGCGAGCGCGGTCCCGTTCGCGGCCATGCGCAGCGGCGTATCCAGTGTCAGCGGCGCGTCCAGATGCCCGACGATCTGGTCGAGCCAGTCCTGCGCGCCGCGCTCCATGCCGGAGAATTCCGCGAGCCATTCCGCGCGGCATGGGCCGCCCGCGCGGATCGTCCGGCTGGAAAACCGCGTGCCGCTGTCCGATACGACAGCCTCCACGCGCAGAAATTCCTGCCCCTTGTCCGACGGCTGCACGACGAAGGTATTGCGGACCATCTGGCCGGGCACGGACATGTGCTGGTGGCCGGTCAGGAGAATGTCAAAGTCCAGCTCCTGGCAGATGCGGTAGGCGACGTTTTCATGCGTCGCAGACAGCGTCCGCCCGCTGGCAAGATCGCGCTCGAATCCGCCGTGATAGACGCAGACGGTCAGATCGACCTTGCCCTTCAGCGACAGCAGCGCGGCGGCTGCCGCCGGGATCGGATCCTTGATCCGGATCCCGGACAGATGCTCCGGGCGCTCCCAGATATTCACGTAGTCGGTGACGATGCCGACGATGCCGATGCGCAGCCCGTTTTCCAGCACGTGCACGCGCGCGGGGAAGCGGACGCCGCCGCCGGCCCAGCGGACATTTTCGCAGACGCAGCGGGCCCGGAGCGCATCGAGATAGCTGTCCAGATACGGCATGCCGTAGTTGAAGTCATGGTTGCCGAGCGTCACATAGTCGTATCCGCAGCGGTTCATGATCTGGGCAAACTGCGCCGCACTGCCGACCGTATCGTGGCAGAAGGCCCCGAGCGGCGAGCCCTGCAGAAGATCGCCGCCGTCGATGATGAGCGTGTTGCCGTCCTTTTGGAACTGGCTGGCGCACTTGAACAGACCGAGGTCCTTTTCTTCCTGGCTGCGGTAATCCGTGGGGTAGATATAGCTGTGCAGATCGGAGGTAAAGTAGATCGTCAGGTTTCGTTCCTGCATAGTCTTACCCCCGAGCCAGCTTGACGCGGATCCTCGCCGAGATCCACTCAATGATGAGCACCAGCACGATGAGCCCCAGCAAAATCGCGCCGACCTCGTTCCACCGGTAGGCGCTCATGGCGAAGATCAGCGGCGCGCCGATGCCGCCCGCGCCGACAAGACCGAGGACGGTCGCGTCGCGCAGGTTCATGTCAAAGCGGTAGATGATGGTGGACGTGAAATCCGCGGTCAGCTGCGGCAGAATACCATAGCGGATCTTCTGGAAGGTCGTGCAGCCCGCGGCGTCCAGCGATTCGAGGATCCGCTTGTCCAGATCCTCGATGCTCTCGATGAACATCTTCGACACCATGCCGATCGAGCACAGCGACATCGTGAGCAGACCCGCGAACGGCCCCGGCCCGGTCACGCGGATGAACATCAGGCCGTAGACAAAGGCCGGAATGGTGCGGATCGCCGCGATGAGCACGCGCCCGACGAGCGCCACGCCCTTCGGCACCAGATTGCTGGCAGACAAAAACGACAGCGGCAGCGAGATGACCGCACCGACGATCGTCCCGAGGAACGCGATGCAGAACGTCTCCAGCAGCAGATACGGCACGCCGTCCGTGCCGAGCGTGAACAGAAGCTTCGCCGACGGATGGAAGATGCCGGAGAGGATGTTCCCCGCGACCTCCAGCCCATTGCCGGTGGGGTTGCTGACCCGGACAGCCGAGCCGGACCAGGCCAGCAGGCACGCGACGCCAAAGGCCGCCAGCAGCTTCCAGATCCAGGCCTTCGGCGCGGAGGCGTAGGCTTTGAGAATTTTTTCGTTCATGGCCGTCTCCTCCTTATGTCAGGCGCTTGCGCAGTGCGTGGCTGACGCCTTCGATGATCATGACGGTGATAAACAGCACGATCAGGATCATGCCCAGGCTGTCATATTCGCGCCAGCCGATTTTTTCATTCATAATGAGACCCAGGCCGCCCGCGCCGACATAGCCGAGGATCGACGCATAGCGCACGTTGCCCTCCAGGCAGAACAAAGACACAGACAGATACGTCGGCAGCACCTGCGGAAAAACCGCGGTGACGAACGCGCGCAGCCGCGTCGCGCCAAGCGCTTCCAGCGCCTCATACGGCCCCATATCCACGGTCTCGATGATCTCAAACAGCTGCTTGCCGACGTAGGCAAACGTAAAGACCGCAATGGCGCAGGTACCGGCCATGGTGCCGAGACCGAAAATATACGTCGCGATCAGCGCGCAGACCAGCGTCGGCAGCGTCCGCACCAGACTCAAAAACAGGCGCACGAGAAACACCACCACGCGGTTCGTCACGATATTGCTGGCCGCCGCGATGGCAAACGGAATGGCCAGCACCGCGCCGATAAACGAGCCGAGGAACGACATTTTGATCGTATCCCACAGCGGCTGCCAGATCTTGCCCAGATACGTGGTGTTGGGCGGGAACATCGCCTTGAGAATGTCGAAGAATTTGCTGCCCTTCTTCACCAGCACAGAGAAGTTGAAGCCCGTGATCCGGACGGAAACGGCCGTCAGCACCACCAGGATCAGGATCACCAGCGGCGCGCGGCTGCGCTTTTCCTCGACCACGGTGCCGTCGGAAAGCGTGTAGCGGCGGGGCCGGAAGATGCGGTCATACAGGCTCATACGGCAGCCTCCGAAACGGCGTCCTCTCCGTAGATCGCATCCAGCACCGCCTGATCGACCTGCTTCGACGGGCCGTCATAGACGATCTTGCCGGCGCGGATGCCGATCACGCGGTCGGCGTATTCCAGCGCCAGCTCCACATGGTGGATGTTCAGCAGGATCGAGATGCCGAGCTCCTGATTGATGTGCACGAAATCCTCCATGACCTGCTTGGCGGTCACCGGGTCGAGCGCGGCGACCGGCTCGTCCGCGAGAATGATATGCGGGTCCTGCGTCAGCGTGCGCGCCAGCGCGACACGCTGCTGCTGGCCGCCGGAGAGCTGGTCCGCGCGCATATAGGCCTTGTCCAGAATGCCGACCTTGTCCAGCGATTCCAGCGCCTTGATCTTGTCCTCCTTGCGGAACGCGCCCAGCAGCACCCGCCAGAACGGCATGTCCGGCACGCAGGCGGCGAGCACGTTCTTGATCACGCTCGTGCGCGTGACCAGATTGAACGACTGGAATACCATGCCGATCCCGCGCCGGAACTGCCGCAGGCGCTTGCCGGAAAGGCCCGTGACGTCGGTACCGTTCACCATCAGCGTGCCGGAGGTGATCTGGTGCATGCGGTTGACGGCGCGCAGCAGCGTGGACTTGCCCGCGCCGGAGCGGCCGATGATGGCGACGAATTCGCCGTCGTCGATGCGCAGACAGACGTCGTCCAGGCCGACCGTGCCGTTGGGATATACTTTGGATACGTGGTCAAATACGATCATAAAGTGTCCTCATTTCTGAAATCAAGCGCGGGGAGGGCCCGCACAGCGGAAGGTATCTGCCGTGCAAGTCCTCCCCGCGTTGGGAAAGTTCGATGGATCAGCCCGCTGCGGTCAGCTCCTGAATGAGCTTCTGCGCGGCGCGCTCGTTGTCATAGTCGGAGG
>ERZ506995.29-NODE-29-length-52920-cov-5.055897_pt1 | contig 52920 bp, 38 predicted proteins | sample MGYA00512883_ERZ506995 | MGnify/ENA metagenome assembly ERZ506995
ACGACGCTCTTCCGATCTAAATCTTCTCTCTTGAGATCAAGTGTAGCTACATAATCCCAGAAACCAGTCTTTTCAAATATTGCATTTACCCTGACATATCTGTGATCCTGGACAACCGCCATGATATATGTGGCAATTCCCACCTGGATTCCATGAAGCTGTGGCTGTTCAAGCATCTTGTCAAGTGCATGTGAGATCAGGTGTTCGCTTCCGGATGTCGGTGTGCTTCCGCCTGCTATCTCATTTGCAACGCCACTCATGGCAAGGGAATCAAGAAGCTCCTTCAGGAACAGGTCATCCTTGATCGTCTCAAATGGCGTTCTGACAAAGCTGTTCACCGCCTTCTTCGCGATCATAACCGCGAAATCATTCATCTCTGAATATCCAAGGTCTGACTCGAAAAGCCAGTCGTAGAGGGATGTGATCTTGGATACCATGTCGCCGATTCCTGAGTAAAGGAATCTCTCCGGTGCAGACTTGATGATCTCCGTATCCGCTATGATTCCGTATGCCATCCTTGCAGGCACCGAGGTACGGCGTCCATTTACCATAAGTGATGCGCTGGCGCTTGAGAATCCGTCCGATGACGCCGATGTCGGAATACTTATAAAAGGAAGCTTTCTGAGATATGCCGCATACTTTGCCACATCAATAACCTTTCCTCCGCCGATACCCACGATCACCTGGGCCTTCGCATCTATATCAAATGCCAGCTTGATTATATCCTCTATATTGGTGGAATCCAGCTCTCTGTACTCCACAACTGTCACATTTTCCTTCTTCAGAGAATCCATGACCTGCTGTCCAAACATGTCTATGAGTCCATTCCCAAAATAAATAACAGCATTCTTCATCCCGGAAGCACTTATATATTTGCCCAGATCATTCAGGGTTCCCTTTCCGATCTTAAGAATGGTTGGTATTGCTATATGACTTCCTGCCATCTGTTTATCCTCCTAAATACATTTCTACCATTATACATTATATAATCAGCAAAAATAAACAGGACAATACACATTTTGTCTCATACCTTTACTTACCTTTCTAATTTCTAGCCATGTCTGCCTTATGCTGTTTTTATATCCTTTAAATTTCTTACAGCATCTTCATATTTTTACCCGAAAAACACATTTTCTACACAACTTCTCCAAAATTAGAACACATTTTCTCGGTATATTATTAAATGTAAACAGCGAGAGCGTAAGCGAGTTGTTTACATCCCCTTTTTCATAAACGACTGCAACACCCTCCCCTCACATAATGTAGTTGCAGTCACTCCCTTTTAATACAAAAAGAAGAGGCTGCCAGAGATGGCAGCCTTTTCTTTTTGTATTCAGATAATTTATAATTACTCACTTCTGAGCGCTATAACAGGATCCTTCTTAGCTGCAATTCTCGATGGGATAAGTCCTCCGATCAATGTCAGTATAACGCTGATGATTACCAGCATCACTCCACCCTTCCAAGGAAGCGCCGATACACCGGCAACGTTGATATAACTCTCTATCACCTTACTGATCGGTATATTGATCAGCATCGTCACGCCGATTCCTATGAGTCCTGAGAAGAGACCTATGATAAATGTCTCCGCATTGAACACTCTTGAGATATCCTTCTTTGAAGCTCCTATGCTTCGCAGAATACCAATCTCCTTTGTTCTCTCAAGAACTGAGATATATGTAATTATTCCGATCATGATGGATGAAACTATCAATGAAATTGCCACAAATGCAATGAGTACATAGGTTATCGCGTTGATGATCTTGGTCACCGATGACAGCATGATTCCGATGTAATCAGTGTATGTGATCTCCTTGTCAGGATAATCCTCGTTGTACTTGTCTATAAGCTTTGTTATCTCGTCCTTATCCGCAAATTCTGCACAGTAGAGGTTGATGGAAGCCGGCTTTGCAAGCTCTGCATATCCAAGCTTTGACATGTTATCCTCATAAGTAGATGTTGACTCCTGGAAGAAACCGTAACCCTTGAGCATATCGAAGAGCTGATCCTTGGTCATGGACGCCATCTGTGCCTGCATGTCCTCAGTAACCTGACCTGAAGCCATAAGCTGCTGCATAACAGAATCCATATCCACATCATCCGCTGTCAGTTCCTTGCCATCTGAAAATGGCATTCCTGTAAATATGTCAGTATCAGGATTATCCATCTGAGCCTTAAGCACATCTGTCTTCTCGTTCTCTGAAACTATGTAATTGGCAAGCTCCGATGTGTAACCTATATATCCCGGCTGCATGGTAGTTGCATACGCTTTATCCGAAGCCCTGATTACTGCCGACACCTTTACTTCAAGGCCCCCGGCCACGGCAGACTTCAGAAAATCAGCATCAGAACTCATATCTGTGTATGTTCCATCATCATTCTTCTTGTACAGATCGCCCGGAAGCACAACCTTAAACTTGAGATTAAGAAGGTCATCGTATGTAAACACCATCTGCTCAAGCTCCGGTACCTCTCCGCCAGCAAGTATGGTTGAAACCATATCGCTCAGTTCCTTTGAATCCCTAAGTCCAAGAGTATACAGTGTAAAATCACTTATCTCATTGTTCTTGTCGACGACAAGTACAACCTCGTTCTTATTCTCAGGCCAGTGTCCTGCCAGCACATCGTACTGCTGCTTGAGCAGAGTGTCGTTGTCAAGCATCTGTGTCCACATGTCCATTGACGATGAACCGTAGCTGAATGCCGACATGAAATCTGCCGTTGACTCCTGTGCCTCCGCCATACCTCCAAATCCCATATCTGTCATTGTGGTGCTTGGATTTACCTGGGCAACACCGCCATTTGCACTGTTCTCGTTAAACACATATAATGGTGTATCATATGTGTATGTTATATCACTTGTATACTTGGTGAAACCGTTTGCATCGTCTTCTATATAATTCTTAAATGACTCAAGGTCGTTTTCCTTCACATCTGACACCATGGACACGAGCATGTCTCCCATGATATCTCCCGAATATACCTTGTCCTCGCCAGCGTGATTGTGATCTGAATCCTCCTCGTTGTTACCTACCATCTTGGAGAGCAGTTCACTGTAATCCATTGCCTTCTTCGTTATCTGCACCGGATACGTGGCAAGTGTCTCCTCCTGTACATCGTTTATGTACTTCTGGAATCCAGACGATAGCGACAATATAAGTGCTATTCCTATGATTCCTATACTTCCGGCAAATGCTGTTAAGAATGTCCTTCCCTTCTTGGTCATGAGGTTGTTCAGACTCAGCGAGAACGCTGTGAACATACTCATGGATGTCTTCCTCGGAGCATAACTTCCGTCATCCTCCTTCGCCTCGTCCTCATCTGAAAACGGATTGGAATCGTCTATTATATTTCCATCGAGGAGCTTTACGATCCTTGTTGAGTACTGCTGTGCCAGCTCCGGATTATGAGTAACCATAATAACCAGCTTGTCCTTGGCTATTTCTTTGAGCAGCTCCATGATCTGAACACTTGTCTCTGTGTCAAGTGCACCCGTTGGCTCATCAGCCAACAGAATATCCGGATCGTTTATGAGTGCTCTGGCGATGGCAACTCTCTGCATCTGTCCACCGGACATCTGGTTTGGTTTCTTGTGAATCTGATTTCCCAGACCAACCCTCTCCAAAACCTCCTTCGCTCTCTTTCTTCTCTCTGCCTTTGATACTCCAGACAAAGTAAGCGCAAGCTCTACATTTGACAATACCGACTGGTGCGGTATCAGATTGTAGCTCTGGAATACGAATCCGACTGAATTGTTTCTATATGAATCCCAGTCTCTTGACTTGAAATCCTTTGTCGACTTGCCATTGATAACCAGATCTCCACTGGTATACTGATCCAGTCCGCCCACTATGTTCAGAAGTGTTGTCTTTCCACAACCCGACTGGCCAAGTATGGACACGAACTCATTTCTTCTGAAGTTCACAGATACACCCTTGAGCGCCTGAACAACTTCATCACCAGTATGGTAATCCTTCACGATGTTCTTAAGCTGAAGCATTATGTCCTCCCTTTTTAAGATTATATTGTGCAAAAGCATAGTAAGGTGCTTTGCGCCACGTCTGTGTGCATACACATAACGTATTATGTTCTATATGCATTACACTTTGATAGATTTGTCATTATTACTGGCAAATCATAGCATTTAATTTTTTTCAATGCAATTAAGGCGGGCTATTCTTTATAAATGTTTTATTTTTTTCATTTCTATCGATAAGTTCAAACTAACTATATGTTGAACTTTTGGCTAAAAATTCTTTTATTTTCTTATTATATGGGGTATAATCAGCGTAAGTGGGTACGTTGTATCCAAATATAATTTTACGGAGGATTTTACAAATGTTAGTTTCAGCAACAGAAATGTTAAAGAAAGCTAAGGCTGGTCACTACGCAGTAGGACAGTTCAACATCAACAACCTTGAGTGGACAAAGGCTGTTCTCCTCACAGCTCAGGAGCTTCAGTCACCTGTTATCCTTGGTGTTTCAGAGGGCGCTGGAAAGTATATGACAGGATTTGAGACAGTTGCAGCAATGGTTAAGGCTATGGATGAGTCACTTGGAATCACAGTTCCTGTAGCTCTTCACCTTGATCACGGAACATACGAAGGATGCTACAAGTGTGTTAAGGCTGGATTTACTTCAATCATGTTCGATGGTTCACACTATCCATTCGAGGAGAACCTTGCTAAGTCAACAGAGCTCGTTAACGTAGCTCATCAGCTTGGCCTCTCAATCGAGTGTGAGGTTGGTTCTATCGGTGGTGAGGAAGACGGAGTTATTGGTATGGGCGAGTGCGCTGATCCAGCGGAGTGCAAGACTATCGCTGATCTCGGCGTTGATATGCTTGCTGCTGGTATCGGTAACATCCATGGTAAGTACCCAGCTAACTGGAAGGGACTTAGCTTTGAGACACTTGATGCTATCCAGCAGAAGACAGGCGTTATGCCATTAGTTCTTCACGGTGGTACAGGTATCCCAGCTGACATGATCAAGAAGGCTATTTCACTTGGCGTTTCAAAGATCAACGTTAACACAGAGTGCCAGTTATCATTCGCAGATGCTACAAGAAAGTACATCGAGGCTGGTAAGGATCTTGAGGGCAAGGGATTTGATCCTAGAAAGCTTCTCGCTCCTGGTTTCGAGGCTATCAAGGCTACTGTTAAGGAGAAGATGGAACTCTTCGGATCAGTTGGTAAGGCTAACGACTAATTAACAGATCTTTAACAGAACAATTAACAAATGTAACGATAAACTGTTCGACAGCTTTCGGACAAGTATCGCTCACGTAAACTTAAAGGAACCCCATCACAGCTTGTACAAGCCATGATGGGGTTCTTATTCTTACTTATTTTTCTTTTATATTATTTTTTATCTTCACTAATATAAATTTCTAAATTCTAATCTTGCTTCTCTGCCTTATCCTTTTTTCTGCTGATTGTCCACCATATAGGAACTGATATCAGCATGAAAAGTGCCGCTGCCACGCTGATCCATGCACCGACTCCGAGTCTTGCATTTGCCGCTGCATCTAGCTTTCCAAGATCTATCAATGACAGAACAAATTCAAATATCAATATTCCGCCAACAACTATAGATATAACAAGGTCTGCTATATAACAGCCTGCCTTGTTGATAAATGCACAGATCACGTCTGCTATGATAACTACCGCCACAACAAGCATTGACAGTACATTTATCCCAAACACTCCAACTATGCTTCTGGCATCTGTCCCCATATAAGCATAAGGAATAAATACTGATACAACAGCCATGATAATGCCGATCAGGTTTAACATATTAGGTACATGTGTGGATCCCTTCTTCACATCATCAGGTATGTTCTGCCTGTTCTCATATCCCATATAACCCATAGGGTTGTTGTATGGCGTTGGCTGTACCGGCTGGCCGTACTGCGACTGTGGCTGGTATGGCTGCTGGGTTGGCTGGCCATACTGCGACTGTGGCTGGTATGGCTGCTGGGTTGGCTGGCCATACTGCGGCATCTGCTGGTATGGTGTCTGCATTGGCTGTGCTACCTGGCTATACTGTGACTGTGGCTGATATGGCTGCTGGGCTGGCTGACCGTACTGCGACTGTGGCTGGTATGGCTGCTGCACCGACTGGCCATACTGTGGCATATGCTGATACAGTGACTGAGCTGGCTGTGCTACCTGACTATATGGTGCTTGAACTGACTGCACACCCTGACCATTCTGTGCCTGACTATTCTCAGCCATCATAGCCTTTTCCTGCTCCAGATTCTGCTCAGAAGTCGACCCGCCATCAACTCTGTCAATATCTTCTACTCTATTCTGTTCATCCATGTTCGTCATCTACCTCCGATGTAATTATTCTACACATCCCTTACATATCGAGATACCTCTTCAGATACTGTCCTGTATAGGACTGAGGTATCTTCGCAACTTCCTCAGGAGTTCCTCTGGCAATGACCGTTCCACCGCCAGCACCTCCTTCAGGTCCCATGTCAATAATATAATCTGCGGTCTTGATAACGTCAAGATTATGTTCGATAACCACAACTGTGTTGCCGCCCTCGCTGAGCCTTCTGAGTATATCCACAAGTCTGTGCACATCAGCAAAATGAAGTCCCGTGGTTGGCTCATCAAGCACATATATCGTCTTTCCTGTTCCTCGTCTCGAAAGCTCTGTTGCAAGCTTGATTCTCTGCGCCTCTCCGCCCGACAGAGTGGTGGATGGCTGACCCAGCTTGATATATCCGAGTCCCACATCGCGGAGAGTCTCTATCTTCCTCAGTATCCTTGGCACATTTGCAAAGAACTCGCACGCCTCATCAACTGTCATATCGAGAACTTCATTGATACTCTTGCCCTTGTACTTGACCTCCAAAGTCTCTCTGTTGTATCTCTTTCCTCCACACACCTCACATGGCACATATATATCTGGCAGGAAGTGCATCTCTATCTTGATGATTCCGTCTCCACGACACGCCTCGCATCGTCCACCGGATACATTGAAGCTGAATCTTCCCTTGCCGTAACCTCTTGCCTTGGCATCCTTGGTTCCAGCAAACAAATCCCTTATCAGGTCAAACGTACCTGTGTAGGTAGCCGGATTGGATCTCGGAGTTCTTCCTATAGGTGACTGGTCTATATTTATGATCTTGTCCAAAGCATCATAACCGATGATATGGTCATGCTTTCCTGCCTTAACCCTGCTTTTATTGAGTCTTCTCGCAAGTTTCTTGTACAGGATCTCATTTACCAGAGAACTCTTTCCTGAACCAGACACACCCGTCACACATGTCATGATTCCAAGTGGTATGTCCACATCTATATGCTTGAGATTGTTCTCATAAGCATTCTTGACAGTGAGCCATCCGGTTGGCTTTCTCCTCACATCCGGAACCTCTATCTTCTTCCTGCCGCTTAAGTAGTCACCGGTAATAGAATTCTCACATTTCATAATGTCTTCAGCCGTACCCTCAGCTACCACATATCCACCTTTTGCACCGGCTCCCGGTCCTATATCTATAATGTGATCCGCCGCCCTCATGGTATCCTCGTCGTGCTCTACAACGATAAGCGTATTTCCAAGGTCTCTCAGATTCTTGAGCGCTGCTATCAGCTTGTCATTGTCCCTCTGGTGAAGTCCGATACTTGGCTCATCCAGAATATATGCAACTCCGACCAGACCTGAACCTATCTGCGTGGCAAGTCTTATTCTCTGTGCCTCTCCACCTGAGAGCGTGCTTGTACCTCTACTCAGACACAGATAGTCAAGTCCCACATCAATAAGAAAATGCAGTCTCGACCTTATCTCCTTGAGTATGGCCGCACCTATCATCTTCTGTCTGTCAGTGAGCTCCAGATCTTTCATGAACTTTGCAAGTTCTGTGATAGGTAGTTCTGTAAGTTCAGCAATATTCTTATCTCCAACCGTCACCGCAAGGGCTGTAGGCTTAAGTCTCTTGCCACCACAGACCTCACAAGGAGTTATCGTCATGAATGTCTCATACTCAGCCTTTGTGGACTCCGCAGATGTCTCCCTGTATCTTCTGGCAACACTCTTTATGAGTCCCTCAAATGTTATATCATACACTCCCTCCCCGCGCTGTCCCTTATAGTACACCTTAACCGGGCGAGAGTTCTTTCCATATAATAAGAGATCCTTGATATCCTGTGGATAATCCTGAAATGGCGTATCAAGAGAGAATCCATACTCCGCACTGAGTGCCCTGAGTATTGCATTTGAATAGCTTTTGCCATCATTGCACGACTGCCATCCCAGAACCACTATGGCTCCATCATTTATCGACAAACTCTGATCGGGTATCATAAGATCCGGATCAAATTCCATCTTGAAGCCAAGACCTGCACATGTCGGGCATGCGCCAAATGGATTGTTGAACGAAAAGCTTCTCGGCTCTATCTCATCTATGCTGATTCCGCAATCCGGGCATGAAAAGCTGTCTGAGAAATTGATAATGGTATTCTCCTTCTGAACACCATTCTCATCCCTCTCCCCGATCACCTCAATCTTCATAAGCCCCTCTGCAAGCTGAAGTGCGGTCTCTATGGAATCTGTGAGTCGCCTCTCCACATCCTGTCTTACAACCAGACGATCGACAACTATATCTATACTGTGCTTCTTGTTCTTATCGAGCTTTATCTCCTCCGACAGCTCATACATGCTGCCATCGACAACCACTCTGACAAATCCGCTCTTCTTTGCCTTCTCCAGCAGCTTTACATGCTCTCCCTTTCGGCCTCTGACCACAGGCGCAAGCACCATGAACTTTGTCCTCTCAGGTAGCTTCATGATCTCATCCACCATCTGGTCAACCGTCTGTCTGCTTATGACCTTACCACAGTTCGGGCAGTGTGGTATTCCCACTCTGGCATAGAGAAGTCTGAAATAGTCGTATATCTCAGTGACAGTGCCAACTGTGGATCGAGGATTTCTGTTTGTTGACTTCTGATCTATGGAGATTGCAGGGGAAAGTCCCTCTATCTTGTCCACGTCCGGCTTCTCAGCCTGTCCAAGGAACTGTCTCGCATAGGAGGACAGCGATTCCATGTATCGTCTCTGTCCCTCCGCATATATCGTGTCAAATGCCAGTGAAGACTTACCTGATCCCGAAAGTCCTGTCACGACAACAAATTTTTCCCTTGGAATCTTGACATTGATATTCTTCAGATTATTTTCACGTGCGCCCTCAATAGTAATATACTTCCTGTCAATATTCCTGCTGGCGTTGAAATAATCATCATCTTTCATGCTTGCATCCGTTATATTCTCCAGATGCTCACTTCGTTCATAATTCTTATTGTCTTCCATCTTGATCTAACCTTTTCTCTTTATCATTTATATTTGTTATATCTTAATTATCTACCCTGCATCCATCTATTCTTTATCATAATCTCTCAGTGCCGCCTTGTACACCTTGAGCTGATCTCTGATCTCCGCCGCCACCTCAAAGTTGAGGTCTGCCGCCGCCATATTCATCTTCTTGGTCAGCTTGGCGATAACCTTCTGAAGCTCCTTCTTCGTCATGGACTCAGCGTCCTTATCCTCATCTGGAAGTTCCTCCTTCTTCACCTCTATGGTTATGAGATCCCTTATGCTCTTCTCTATAGTCTTAGGGGTTATTCCATGTTCCTCATTATACTTCTGCTGTATCTCACGACGTCTGCTCGTCTCATCGAGGGCATACTTCATAGAACCCGTGATAGTATCCGCATACATGATGACATGTCCATCCACATTTCGGGCTGCTCTTCCTATGGTCTGGATGAGTGATGTCTCCGATCTCAGGAAACCTTCCTTATCAGCATCCAGTATTGCCACCAGAGTGATCTCCGGTATGTCAAGTCCCTCTCTCAGAAGGTTGATTCCAACAAGCACATCAAATACGCCAAGACGGAGATCTCTCACTATCTCAACCCTCTCCATAGTGTCTATATCCGAGTGCAGATATTTCACCTTTATATCATTATCCCTCATATAGCTGGTGAGATCTTCAGCCATACGCTTGGTAAGTGTTGTCACAAGTACCTTGTGTCCCTGCTCAGTCTCCTTGCGGACCTCTTTCAGCAGATCATCTATCTGTCCCTCAACCGGTCTGACCTCAACCGGCGGATCCAGAAGTCCCGTAGGTCTGATGATCTGTTCAGCCATGAGCATCTGGTGTTCCTCCTCGTATTTGCCCGGTGTGGCAGATACGAACATGACCTGATCCAGCTTCTGCTCAAATTCCGAGAAGTTGAGCGGCCTGTTGTCAAGTGCAGATGGAAGCCTGAATCCATAGTCAACCAGATTCATCTTACGGGATCGGTCTCCCGAATACATCGCGCCAACCTGAGGCACAGTCATATGTGACTCATCTATAATAAGAAGAAAGTCGTCATCAAAGAAATCCAAAAGTGTGCTCGGCGTCTCCCCGGCTGATCTGCCTGCCAGAGGTCCTGAATAATTCTCTATTCCAGAACAAAATCCAGTCTCCCGCATCATCTCCATATCAAAGTTAGTTCTCTCCTCAATACGCTGGGCCTCAATGAGTTTATCCTTTGACTTGAAATACGCAACTCTGTCCTTGAGCTCCGCCTCTATCCTCTTCAGTGCCTTCTCCATCTTCTCCTGTCCAACCACATAGTGGGACGCCGGGAAAAGACAGGTATATGTCAGATCCCTCTTTCCCTCTCCGGTGAGCGGATCAAACTCTGTGATCCTGTCTATCTCATCACCAAAAAACTCTATCCTTATTCCATCATCAAATGTTGACACAGGTATTATCTCAAGTACATCCCCGCGCACTCTGAACGTGCCTCTCTGCAGATCCATGTCATTCCTATCATACTGTATATCTGTCAGTTCATCGATGACCTGATCTCTGTCCTTTATCATGCCAACTCTGAACGACAACATCTGATTCCTGTACTCGTCCGGATCACCGATGCCATATATACACGATACAGATGCAACCACTATGACATCTTTTCTGTCTATGAGTGCTGCTGTGGCGCTATGTCTCATCCGGTCAATATCGTCATTAATAGACGAATCCTTTGCAATATAAGTATCCGTAGACGCCACATATGCTTCCGGCTGATAATAATCGTAGTATGATACAAAATACTCCACCGCATTGTTCGGAAAAAACTCCTTCATCTCCCCATAAAGCTGCGCCGCCAGAGTCTTGTTATGTGCAAGTATAAGCGTGGGCTTATTCAGCTGCTGTATGACATTCGCCATGGTAAAAGTCTTACCAGATCCGGTTACACCCAGCAGCGTCTCAAACTGATTACCTTCCTGAAAACCCTTTACCAATTTTTCTATTGCCTCCGGCTGATCTCCGGTGGGCTTGTATTCCGATACCAATTCAAAATGATCCATAAAAGTCTCCTACTCTAGGCTAAAACCTGCATCTATTATATCGAACATTAGTTCCCATATCAAGTAAAAACACGGCAGTTGCTCAAGTTTATTTATGCCCTGAACAACTGCCACTATACTTCATCTGTTTGCTCACAACACCTTCTATACCGCTAGTTCATCCCTACCCAGGCTTATCTCATAGCAGCCTTTCTCATCGACAGTCACCACGACTCTCTCAAATCCTGTGTAAAATCTTAATATATACAGATCATCTGCCCTTGAGATAACCACCTCAGCATTCATCTCCGCAAGATCTGTCATATTGTCTTTCAGCACACCCTCGCTGACTCTGATGATCTGTCTCTCTTTATCTATCTGTCTGCGTTCTCCAAGCTCTTTATAATAAAGGAAGAGATTCTCCTCCAACGCCTTTGATCTGCAGCTGCATCTGTGAAAATAGCTGCCGATGATCATATAAAGCATGTATGCTGTCTCCTGCTGTCTGTGTGATGTCTTTTCTGTAAATGAATATCTCATAATCGTTACCTCCATAATGAAAAAATAAACCTAAAATAAATCTACAAAATGTTGTCAATGTGTTATCTGAAGCTTCACCAGCTCACACCTCCATGGTGCCCACTCCCCGGTCTGTCATTTTTCAGCCGACGACAGTCGCTGTGTCCGTATTCTTTGCTGCCCCGGATACCGGGCAGATGCATATTCAGTTTTCATTTGAAATCTGCCCCATGCCCAAAAGGCAACAAAAAAAGAGTCATGATCGCAGACTTGTAGCACTTGCTACTCATCATGTTTTCAAACTCTTCTACTTAAAATATAATTTATTCAATTTTCATTATGGATATCAGCAATCGCTGATGTATATGTTATATCAAAAACTAATTGTGGTGTCAACATATTTATAAATATATCTATAAAACACAAGAGAGCCAGATTTCTCCGTTGTTTGTTTATTGAAGTCTCTCTCATTTATAGGTAAAATAATAAATAATACTAAATAATTACTATCGAAACAGTAAAGGGGAGTTAACATGGCAGAATTAGAATCAGTTATAGAACAAAGACTTATCGATCAGTTATGTAGCGGAGAATCACAATGGACATACAGACCAGATATTAAAACCGAAGAGCAGATATGGGCAAATTTCAAGTACATACTTGAACAAAATAACAAAGCGAAACTAGGGGACCAGCCCCTCTCCGAATCTGAATTTGCAAAAATAAAGAACGATGTTTCACATGCTTCATTCTACGATGCCGGTAAATGGCTTGTAGGTGAAAATGGCAAGGTATATGTGCACATTCAGAGAGGAAATGAACAGCTGCATCTACTTGTTATGAACAATGAGCATATCGCCGGTGGATCAAGTGTTTATGAGGTTATCAATCAGTATCAGGCATTTGCAAATGATGACTATACAGATTCTCGTAATAGACGTTTTGATGTCACACTGCTGATAAATGGTATTCCTTTGATACACATTGAATTAAAGAACAAAGATCACGCCTATATGGAAGCCTTTAATCAGATAAAAAAGTATGTCGGCGAAGGCAAGTTCCGTGGCATATTCTCCAACATTCAGATGTTTGTTGTAAGTAATGCCGTAGACACCAAGTATTTTTCTGCAGCAAGAGAACCTGAGCTCAACAAAAAATTTGTCACAGGATGGATAGACAAACACAATTACCCTGTATGTGATTATATTGATTTCGCAGGTTCAGTGCTTAGGATTCCTCAGGCACACGAGATGGTGACAAAATATACCGTACTCGACAACGAAAAGAAAAAGTTGCTTATTCTCAGACCTTATCAGATACATGCCATCGAGGCAATGCGCGAAGCCTCAAAGCGCGGAAAATCAGGCTTTATCTGGCACACCACAGGATCTGGAAAAACCATGACCTCATATAAAGCAACAAGGAATCTTCTCATGGATATCCCATCCATCGAAAAGACAATATTTCTTATCGATAGAAAAGACCTGGATATGCAGACAAAAATGGCATTCCAGTCATACGCCAACAACGATACTATAGATGTTGATGGAACAGAATATGTTGATACTCTTATCCAAAAGCTTTCCGATGGCAAAAGACAGATGATAGTCACCACCAGACAGAAGCTTCAGACTATGATCAATAAAAAGCTTAAAGAGGGCGACAAGAATTATAGCAAGATCAAAAATCTCAGAGTAGCATTTGTTGTCGACGAATGCCACCGGGCAATAACACCTGAAACAAAACGAAGCATAGAAGCATTCTTCAACAATTCATTGTGGTATGGCTTTACAGGAACACCTATATTTGAAGAAAATAAGTACGAGCAAAAAGGTGATCTGGCACAGACAACTGAACAGCTTTACGGTGAGTGTCTGCACAGCTACACCATAAAAGAGGCCATTCACGATGAAGCCGTACTTGGATTCATGGTTGAGAATCTCGGCCCTAAGAATGCCGACGCTGACTTGTCTGTATTTGACAGTGAAGCTCACATGAGAAGTGTTCTTGAAGTCATACTCAATCAGTCCTATACCAAATTTGGAATGCAGAATGGAAGGGGAAGAACCTATGAAGGACTGCTTACTGTCAAATCAATAGCACGGGCACAGCAATACTATGACTTGCTTAAAAAGATAAAGTCCGGAGATGATGAGTTAAAAATCAGTGATGAAGTAAGAAAAGCCCTCCCGGATTTCCCAAAATTTGCCATCACATACTCCGTATCTGAAAACGAAGAATCGTCCATGGTAAATCAGGAAAAGATGAAACAGTCCATAGCAGATTACAATGACATGTTTGGAACTAACTATACTATAGAGGGGATAAATGCATACAATAGCAATCTCAATGATCGTCTGGCCAGAAAAGATAAAAAATATCTGGAAAGAGGACAACAGTTAGACCTTGTCATAGTTGTAGACAGACTGCTCACAGGTTTTGATGCGCCTTGTCTGTCCACATTATTCATGGATAGACAGCCTATGAGTCCTCAGGGAATTATACAGGCATTCTCTCGAACCAACAGACTTTTTGACTCAAGTAAACAATATGGTCAGGTTGTAACCTTCCAGTCACCTGGCAACTTTAAAGCCGCCATCAATACCGCGCTTAAGTTGTATTCCAGAGGCGGCGATGGATGCCCTATTGCTGAGGATTGGAACACCGTCCTCACTAACTTTAAAATTTCCGTCAAAGCAATTCACGGAATGGTGAGAACTCCAAAGGATATAGCAAGCCTCTCCAAAGAACAAAAAAAGGCATTTTTACAGCTATTCAGAAATCTGGACAATGATTTTGCACATTTGAAAGCATTCACCAAGTACGATGAATCTATGTTGGACGGCTATGACTTCTCAGAAGAACAATACGAAGACTTCGCTGCGATGTACAAAAATGTTGTAGAGGAACTCAAGAAAGATAAACCTGATAATACTGATGACGAGCCTGAAGCTGCAACTGACTATGACCTGAAAGCTTACAGTAAGCTGCGCATTGATTTTGAATACATCATCGAACTGCTTCAGGGAATTGTTGAAACATTAAACCAGGATGACAACAACTTTGAGAAATCGAATTTTGAATATCAGATAAAGGAGCTTCGCGCAATAATGTCTGAATTCACGGAAGAAAATCCGCGCCTTGGAGAGCTGATCAATCAGGTTATTGATGAGATTGAACAGGATAAGAACAAATATATCGGACAGGACATTTTTGTAATCATAAATGAGATGAGAACCAATGCCATAAACAAAGAAGTAGCCAAATTCGCTTCAAAGTGGTACCTGGATCCCGAAGATGTCAAGTATGAAGCATACAAATACCGTGATGGTGTTATTGCAAATGAAAACAATCTGAAGGAGAACGCAGATTATGCCCGATATAAAGCAGATACAGAGGATGCCCTTCCTAAGTTCAAGTTCCGAAAGCTTATGATAGACGACTTTAAGAACGACCTTATGGAGAACATACTTCCTTTGATATGGTAATTGTGAATATAAGGCTCTGATCTTAATTTATATTATTGTGTACATGCTTTCATGTATCTTATTTGTGGGCTGCCATTTTACCGGCAGCCCATTATCTTATATCGGCGTACACGTATATTTATTTTACTATTCTTTTATACTTTTTGTTATGTATCAGTTCAGAATCAATTCAGATTGGACAGTGATCTCATGATTATATCCACATCCTTGCTCTCAAGTTCCTGTATGATATGCAAATACGTCTTCTGTGTCGTAGTCATACTCGCATGTCCCAATCTTCTTGCCACACTGGCGATCGAGACTCCCGCAAACAAAAGAAGTGACGCATGTGTATGTCGTAACCCATGAACAGATATCACAGGAATACCTGCATTTTTACAATGTCTTTCAAGGATGCCATTTACCGTGGAATTATACACTGTTCCTTCCACAAATATCGGCTTATCCTCAGGCAGATTTTTGACAAGCCTGGCAAATTGCATTACAGTCAACCAATCCATCTGTATCTTTCGCACTGAAGATTTATTCTTCGTAGGCAGGAATCCTCCATTTCCCTTATAATCCCAAGTCTTTGATATGGATAGAGTCTGGTGGGAAAAATCAAAATCTTTTGGAGTGAGTGCCAGTGCCTCAGAAAATCGCATCCCTGTCTTTGACACAAGCAATAAAAACCAATCCCATGTAACCTTGTCTTCAAGTTCCAAATCTTCGATCAGCTTGTGGAGTTCAAATTGATTGAGATACTTTGGTTTCTTATCGCGAGGTTTCTTTCCCTTTATTATTGCCTTCCTGGTTGGATCTCTGGATATAAGCCCTTCATCCACCGCATCAAGTATTGCACACTTGACATGGTGATGAAAATCTAAGGTTGTCTGATGCTCATGCTCCTCCGCATAGTCATTCAGCAGCTTCTGATATGATATTCGATCCAAATCTTCCAGCAACATATCTGGTACAAGTTTTACAAGCCACTGATGCGCCATCTTGTATTTTTTCATCGTCACCGGTCTTATTGCACCTTCTTTGTACACGGTTATCCACTGCTCATAATAATTGCAGAACAAAACCTGCCTTTTTACTGTCGTTGTATTCATTTGTAAGTCCTCCTTCGTCTATGAAAATGTGCACGCCGATGAAGAGTGATGAGGTGGTCGATGTTATCAAAATATCCACCAATCTTACTCTGTTCCTCTTTTGAAAATGGAACCACAAATTGCGAATTGGAGATTAAATTCCAATCTGCACGTGGCATTTTTGAGCCCGATGACTGGTTTGCAATATTATCAAATTGCTGTGTTTGAATAAGGCGATAAAGGAAGTTTTTTTCCATATTAATAGGCTTTAATACCCACCAATCGCCGACTGCAATGCCCTTAAAATCTGGATTTAACCAGTTATGCAGATATGGACGAAGCTTTCCATAAAGTACCTGCGAGCCATCAAATGTAATTCCAGACTTTACCGCTTCTTTTAAGCGGATATCTTTATTCAACCGTCCTTCTTCTGCTACTACATCTTCATACTCTACACTTGGAACATCTGACGCAGATGTAGAAACGAAAGACTCTCTTGCTGCAACATCACTGAACTTACGCTGTTCCCAAGTTAATGAAGTCTTTTTCTCTTGTAAATACTTACGCTGATGAAGAGTGATGAGGTGGTCAATGCTTGAAAAATATTCTCCAATTTTAGTCTGTTCTTCTTTACTTGGACTAGAGATTGGAAAGTCTACAAGTATATTTTGATTAAGATGTTTAATGGTTCCTCCAGTAGCTTTTTGTGCAACATAATCCATTAAGAAGGGAGCCTTTAAGAACTGAAATAAATACCTACCATCAGTTTCATTTTTATTTTTGATTTCAACATTAAAAACACCCGCATTAAGTGTAGCAGGCATGCTCAACCCCTCTACATAAGCCACTTTTCCAAGCGTTCCATCCTTTGTTATCAAGATACTGCCATTCTTGATTTGTATATTTTTATCTTGATCATATCTTTCCTTTTCAACATAATGGCATGTAGAATAATTAACTTTTCCATCTTCAAAGTCTGTTCCGGTAATTAACATATAATCACCAACATCTAAGAACTCAGAAGTACGAAGATTTTGCCAACCAATTCTTGCATGCATTGAAGCCAACTCTGACAACTTACGCTGTTCCCAAGCATTATGGTAGAATTACCTGTGAAAAGTGTAGTTGGTTTATAAAAACTACATATTATGTCAAAGTATATCTATACATATGAATTGTAGTACACATCAACGAGATGAATCTGCTGGCAATTGTTGAATTCATTGATATGTATATTGAAATGCAGAACAATGAAAATACTGAATGGAGAGAAAATACTATGCAGTAGGATTTGAATATTTTAATTAAAATCGGCTATTAAGTACAACTGCCGAAATTAGTTAAATTTTTTGTTGTGGTTGGTATATAGTATAGTTAGAGATGCTTATATGATGAATGCTGACCCCATTACTGCTAATCGTTGATTATATCAGAAATTCCAACTACTATAATATCGTTTATGTCAAGCCATATTTTCAAAATAATAACAGATTTCCCGTTGATAATTTTTAAAACATTGAATATAATAACATTATATTCAATTTAAAACGTAATTTACGTTTTTAATTTGCGGAGGTGAATATTAATGAAGATATTGAGAATACAAGCAGGCGGACTTCCTTTATTTAAAGAACCATTGGATATTAGTTTTACAACATCGCAAAGATTTTCTAATGATGATAAAGATATTCTTTTTCATCTTTTTTCCAATGTATACATTAATACTACAACAGCAATTATAGGAATTAATGCATCCGGAAAAACGTCTGTATTAAACGTAATCCTGCTTGCGTTAGGTATTGTAAACAATGAACCCATAAACCATATAAAGAGCAAGGATATCCTCGGTAAATCTCAGGAAGCTACATTCACTATATATTATCATTTATCTGATAATGAAATATGCAAACTTCAAACTATAATTAAATACAACAAAGACACCGATAGATACATCATAAAGGAAGAGAAACTGTGGAAAAAGCCTACGAGTAATATTGTCACGAAAAAATATACATTTGTATTTAATGAAACAATGCTTATTAAAGAAAGAGACAATACTGAAGAATTTCTTCCGGATGATATAAGCATAATAATTGCTCAAAACAAGAAACTTAATGAACATATTTCTGTAACAGATATGTTGTCATTTACAAATGTAAATGTTTTACCTATTTCTGATAATATACCACTTGAAATAATAAATTTTCTTGATCCTACAATTGAAACATTATTTTTCGAAGATATTGAAACTAAAAGCCTTGTTCATCTAAAATTTTATGGTAACGACGAAATAATACTAAACACTCCGGCTGAACTTGAGCATTATCTTTCATCTGGAACTATTAAAGGAATCATAGCATTTACGAAGGCCATGGCTACATTAAAAAACGGCGGATATATGATCATCGATGAAATAGAAAATCATTTTAATAAGGAAATAGTTACTACTTTAATCCGATTTTTCATGGACACACGTATTAACAAAAATGGTGCAAGCCTTGTCTTTTCAACACACTATCCTGAGCTATTGGATGAATATGACAGGAACGATAGCATTTTCATTACAAGAAATCGTAACGGAATCACAGCAGAGAACCTTTCTAACATTCTTAAAAGAAATGACATAAAAAAGAGTGATGCATACCAAAGCGGTTTCCTTGACGGAACGACTCCTGCATACGAAGCATATTTACAACTCAAAAAAAGCATTTCTGCTTATATTTAGGAGGGGCTGCCTATGGATATACAACTGAGTAAATATGTTGCGTGCATATGTGAGGGCTCGGCTGAGCAGGCAATCATAGATCTCCTGCTTGAACACAACCTCTTAATTTTTAATAGGGAGCAACTGCTTGATGAACAAGTAATACGATGCAGAGACGCAAGAACATTCGAAACAAGATACTTAAGAAAAGGATTTAATGATAAAATATCGATTATTCGAATTCTTGATTCCAGAAGAGAAAATTTCAAATTAAGCAGGGCCTACCAACATAAGGTAGATGTTATAAATGTCATAACCGCTCCCGAAATTGAAATGCTTATCATTCACAATGAAGATAAGTATAAAGACTTCAAAAAATCTGGTAAAAAGCCTAGCGACTTTTGCAAACAAGACTTGAAAATGAAAGATGTAAAATCATATCAATACGTATTGAATTATTTTGAAGATGTGAATACTCTTGTAGAGGCTATACATAAATACACAAAATCAGCTAAAATTCCAAGTGGTGAATATACACTTCTTGATTTATTACAATGATTTGGAAACATGATATGATACTGTTGAGTGCAAAATTATTTTTGGAACTATCAAGTTTAACTACATCTTCAGTATATAGCTTTACAACAATGCTTGGGAACAGCGTAAGTTGGGGGATGTGTGTTCAAGAGTACAAGGAAATGATGGAAGAATGGAACTTCCAACATTGACTATATCTGCTAGTAATGGGTGGATGAAACAGGAAGATAGGTTTTCAGGTAATATAGCTGGAAAAGAACAGAAAAATTATACTTTGCTTCACAAAGGGGAATTATCGTACAATCACGGCAATTCAAAACTTGCAAAATATGGAACTGTATTTTCACTTCAATCATATGAAGAAGCGCTTGTACCAAGGGTTTATCACAGTTTTAAGGTAGAAGAAGGAAATACGGATTTTATAGAATATTACTTTGCAACTAAGTTACCAGATAGGGAATTAGGAAAGTTAATTTCATCTGGGGCTAGAATGGATGGCCTTTTAAATATAGGATATAAAGAATTTATGGGTATACAATTACTGTTTCCTAAAACGAAAGAACAAGAGTGCATTGCAAATTATTTTCGCAACCTCGACAACCTTATCACCCTTCATCAGCATAAGTGTAATGAACTTCGTGAAATAAAAAAATATATGCTTAAGAATATGTTTATATAAACTTTGTTGCATTTTTACGCTTTGATTATTGCATTTGAACAATAATAAATATAATTTTGGCATTGCAATAGCAATTTTTATAGCAAAGAGAGCCGGATTGACCGGCTCTCTATTAACATTATGTAAATAAATTGTATATTAACTATACGAACATGTTTCTTAACATGTATTTCTTGAGATTTTTTAGATTTTCACACTTACTCTGATGAAGGGTGATAAGGTGGTCGAGCTGTTTGAAAAATGCACCGATGGCTTGCTGTTCAATCAGACTTGGAAGCCAAGTCTTCAATTCAGAAAACTCTGTTCGATTTACAATTTGCATTGTTCCGGCAGCTGCGGAGCCTTTCATTTTTGCAGACCACAATGCACTTTCTGTTAAAAGAAAATAAGGATCATACTTGTTTTCATTCGGGGTTAATCCGTTAATCTGCTGATTGAAACTGCCCGTATTTCCAAGCATTGTGTTCTTTCCGATACTCGCAATGCAGGTTACGAGTATAGTGTTTTTCGGAACAACACGACCGACTTGTTGACCTAAGTCGCTCAATTTCCTTGCACTTTCAAATGTGATGTTCTCACATATATCAGTCGGAGTAACCCATACGATTCCGTCATCTGAATAGTAGTCAGGAATAGATGTTGATGGGGTGTTGCCAGTCGTAATTGTTCCTAACTCACCCAGCTTACGCTGTTCCCAATCGTCAGTATATCCATCAAATCGTATTTCCGGAACTTTTGAACCATTTTGTGGGAACATTTTTGTCAGCATGTATTTTTTTAATTCATTCATCTGGTCGCACTTACGCTGATGAAGAGTGATGAGGTGGTCGAGATTGGAAAAATAGGCTCCAATTTTTTGTTGTTCTGATTTGCTCGGAATTGCCAGTTCAAGATTTTCTAATACTGACTGACTTATATTTTTATTGGCACTATTTGTTGCCTGTGACATAATCTGATTTCGCACAGATTCTATTCCGAATACAAATCTTTTAAAATTATTATCTAAGCCATACTCATCTCGAAATCTTATAATAAATCCAGAATATGTAGTATTATCAAGCGTTTGAGGTACCAATGCGGCTTCGCCCACACCTTCCAATTTTACCGATGAACGAACAAACAGAACATCTCCATTTAGCAAATTGTAGTCTTTTAACTGTGAATCCGATGCCATCGCCTTTCCTAAATTTGACACATCAATAACGTTATTACCAAATATATTTTGAAGATTCACAAATGGAAATCCTATTCCCATGGCTTTTTTTGAAAAGTTCATTCCATTCTTCAATGAACCAAGTTCTCCTAACTTACGCTGTTCCCAAGCATCATCGAATCCTTTAAATCTTATCTTCGGTTTATTTGCCATATTTACATCCCCTCCAATACACTTATCAGATCCGCAACAGCATCTCTGGTCTCATCACTGTCGAAGGTAAGTTCTCTCATCATTGACAGAAGTGCTTCATTTCCTTCCTTGATCTCCTTGTCCGTATCACGAATGCTCTGGGTGAGTGCCTTGATATCTATTTCCGGTTCTTCCTCCGTGGTATCTACATATCTCGGTATGTTGAGATTGAAGTCATTCTTTACAATATCATCATACGATGCCAGATATGCTTCCTTATCAACGGATTGTCTGTTGTTGTACAGTTCAACCACATGATCGATATGCTCATCCTGCATGACATTCTGTTTCTTCTCTTTCACAAATTGCTTTGATGCATCGATGAACAGGACATCTCTTCCCTCTCTGTGCTTTTTGAGAACAATGATACATGTAGGAATTGATGTGTTGTAGAACATATTTGAAGGAAGTCCTATAACAGCATATATTGAACCATTTTCGAGAAGTATCTGTCTTATAGTTCCCTCTGCAGCACCTCTGAACAAAACTCCATGAGGAAGTACTATCGCCATGGTTCCTGTCTGCTTAAGATGATAGAATCCATGTAGGAGGAACGCGTAGTCTGCCTTTGACTTCGGAGCCAGCTTTCCACCGTAATCCATAAATCTCTCATCCTGCTTAAATCCCTCTGCAGCGCTCCAATTTGCTGAATATGGAGGATTCATTGTTACCACATCAAATTCAGTATCCTCACCGGTCGGCCAGTCCGCATCCAGTGTATCTCCATTTCTCAAATGCTGGTTTTCTGGAAGTACGCCATGCAGAAACATATTCATTCTCGCCAGGTTATATGTTGAAGGCATAAGTTCCTGTCCGTAATACTTGATATATTCCGGCTCACTGGAATAATTTCTACAGCTAAGCATGAGTGATCCAGAACCCATACATGGATCATATACCTGAAGTCCCTTCTTATCTTCCTGTCCTGTCATAGCAATTCTACACAATATCTGAGCCGGACCATGTGGGGTATAGAACTCACCAGCCTTTTTTCCAGTCTCCGATGCAAACTGACCTATGAGGTACTCGTATGCATTTCCAAGGATATCCCCTTTTGTATGGATCAGATCAGCACCATCGAGAACTCTTATAACTTCCGCAACCGTTGCACTCTGTTTCTGATCCCCTGTTCCAAGACGATTTGAATACAGATCCACATCAGCAAACAATCCGTTGAATATCTCATCCGACTCCTGAATTCTGTTAAAAGCTGCCTGCAGTTTTTCTCTGTTAAAGCTATTGTTCTTTACATCTCTGAGCATGCTGACGTAGGTCATATCAGGATCAAGCGTATATCTCAGCGACTCCTGAAGTTCTTCAAGAAGATCATTCGCATCATCGCTATTCATGGCACTCTCGTACTCATCCTGCGCCTCTTCAAGATCATCCGGAGTTTCATCATTTAATAGATCATAAACTTTGGACAGATACGAATCAGACAGATACTTGTAGAAAACCAATCCCAGCAAGTATGTCTTGTATTCATTTGCATCCATCTTTCCCCTCAGGACATCGGCCCCGCTCCATAATACCTGTAATAAATCTTTTCCTTCTGCCATTAGTAATCCTCCTCCATCTTCCTAAGTGTTTCAAATGTAGCGTTGGCTATATCCTCAGCCTGCTCTATCATCAAATATCTTTGTCTTATTGCCTGTCGGTATATGTTTCCTATAAGACGCTGTTTTTGAATATCTGGTAATTGTATATTTACTTCTCCAACACTCTTTATGTTTATTTTTTTAACACTGAGTGTATTTCCTTGGTAATACTTGCTTATCTGCTGCGCAAAATATCTTCCTTCATTAAATTGGTAGCAGAAGAACCACGGATCTAATTTTTTAGGATCAAAACTGCACTTAAGGAAATTCGATGTGATACATTTCCTCTGTGTTTGAACAGATAGCGGTGCAGCTTTTGACTTTATTAAATTGATCACACATCCCATACCTTCACATGTCTCATTTATCCCCAAAAGGTCTTTGTTAAAATCTTCTGGTACATACAGATCCTCAGCCATATCGTTGCTGTCTTTCAAACGAGTTATGTTTTTACCTATAGTGAACGTAACCAACTCATTCAACCTTTTTTTCTCCATTTCACCCTCCTCTCATTTTATGGTAATTCAGGTGAATTACGTATCTTTATATATGTATGATACTTCGTTTTTCTCTCCCTGTCAAATGTAATTTAATTAAATTACAAAATCCCTGATGTTGTATATACATCAGGGATTCCTAATAAAATTATTAATTTCCTACCTTATCGCATCCTTCATGCTCTTCACATAATCTCTCACATAAGGCACACAGTCCTTGCCGTACTGGGCACACAGCTTGACGATGGCTGAACCGACGATGACACCGTCTGACTTCTCCGCCATCTGCTTTGCCTGCTCAGGTGTGGATATTCCGAATCCTACAGCGCAAGGGATGTCCTTCGCCTTCTTCACCAGATTGACCATTGCACCTATGTCTGTGGTGATCTTGGTTCTTGTTCCGGTTACACCGAGTGATGACACACAATACACAAATCCACTAGCATCATTTGCGATCATGGATATTCTCTCATGGGATGTCGGTGCGATAAGTGAAATGAGATCCACATCATACTGCTTGCAGATTCCGTCAAACTCATCCTTCTCCTCGTAAGGAATGTCAGGAAGGATCAGACCGTCTATGCCGATCTCCTTGCATGTGCTGATAAATCTCTCCGAACCGTACGAGAACACGACATTTGCATATGTCATGAACACCATAGGTATTGTCACTTTCTTGCGGAGCTTTCTCACAAGGTCAAATACCTTGTCTGTCGTCACACCGCCTGCCAGCGCTCTTATATTTGCGCCCTGGATGACCGGGCCCTCGGCTGTCGGGTCTGAGAATGGGATTCCCAGCTCGATGAGGTCTGCGCCGGCCTCCACCATTGCGTATACTACCTCCTCTGTCACATCCAGCGACGGATCGCCACATGTCACAAATGGTATAAATGCTTTTCCATGTTCAAATGCTTTTGCTATATTACTCATGAAGATCCTCCCCTCTGTATCTTGCGATGGCTGCAACGTCCTTGTCGCCACGTCCTGATACATTGATTACTATTATTTTATCCTTATCCATTGTAGGTGCCAGCTTCATGGCGTAAGCCACAGCATGTGCGCTCTCTATCGCAGGGATGATTCCCTCAATCCTTGACAGATACTCAAATGCATCAACTGCCTCGTCATCTGTGATAGCCACATACTCCGCACGTCCGATGTCGTGAAGGTATGCATGCTCAGGTCCGATTCCCGGGTAGTCAAGTCCCGCTGAGATCGAATATACAGGTGCTATCTGACCAAATTCATCCTGACAGAAGTAAGACTTCATGCCGTGGAATATACCAAGCTTTCCAGTTGCGATAGTTGCCGCAGTCTCGAATGTATCAACACCTCTGCCCGCCGCCTCACAGCCAATCAATCTGACGCTCTCGTCAGGTATGAAATCGTAGAAAGCTCCGATGGCATTTGAACCGCCGCCTACACATGCCATGACAACATCAGGAAGTCTTCCCTCCTTCTCCATGAGCTGTGCCTTGATCTCTTTACTGATCACAGCCTGGAAATCACGGACGATCTCAGGGAAAGGATATGGTCCCATGACTGAGCCGAGTACATAGTGTGTATCATCGATCCTGCTTGTCCACTCACGGAATGCCTCAGATACCGCATCCTTCAGTGTGGCTGTTCCAGTCTTTACCGGATGAACCTTTGCACCTAGAAGTCTCATTCTGTACACGTTGAGAGCCTGTCTGATCGTGTCCTCCTCGCCCATGTATATCTCACACTCCATGCCCATCATGGCTGCAACTGTAGCTGTTGCAACTCCATGCTGTCCGGCACCGGTCTCCGCGATAACTCTTGTCTTGCCCATTCTCTTGGCAAGGAGCATCTGTCCGATTACGTTGTTGATCTTGTGCGCTCCTGTGTGGTTCAGATCCTCTCTCTTGAGGTAGATCTTTGCACCGCCCAGATCCTTTGTCATTCTCTCCGCATAGTAAAGTCTGCTAGGTCTTCCCGCATACTCGTTGAGCATCTCTGTGAGTTCTCTGTTGAACTCCGGATCATCCTTATATTTCTTGTAAGCCTCTTCCAGCTCCAGCATCGCATTCATCAGAGTCTCTGGAATGTACTGGCCGCCGTGAACGCCAAATCTGCCTTTTGACATATGTTTCTCCTCCTGTTTTTGTCTTCTCAGATATATTTTCAAATGTAATTTCTACACTTTTGTATTGTGTTTCTTCTATATAATATGTTACTCGCCTCTAAGTTCCGCAAACAACTTCTTCTTGTCAGGGCTTCTCATAAATGTCTCACCTATGAGCACCGCATCCGTACCATTTGCCTTGAGCCTGTCTATGTCCTCTTTTGCCTTGATTCCACTCTCAGACACATACACCATCTTCTGGGGTACTAAAGTGTCAGCCGCAGCTCCTGTACCAGTGACAGGTACCTCCGTCCCCATATGGGTGGCTGGCACCGTATCCGGTATCAGCTTTCTAAGACGAACGCTGTTCATGATGTCCACCGTAAATGTTCTGAGATCCCTGTTGTTCACTCCGATGATGCCGGCTCCGCAGGCTATCGCCCGTCTGACCTCCTCCTCATCGTGAGCCTCAACCAGAGCAGACATCCCAAGTTCATGTGCAAGCCGAAGATATGAGGCAAGCTGCTCGTCATCCAGTATGGCGCAAATCAAAAGCACCGCCGAGGCTCCTATGACCTTTGCCTCATATATCATATACTCGTCAACTGTAAAATCCTTCCTCAGCAGCGGTATATTTACCTCCTTCTTTATATCCATCAGGAACTGATTGCTTCCCTGGAAATAAAACGGCTCAGTGAGCACCGATATGGCTGAAGCACCAGCCGCCTCATATTCCTTTGCAATCTCAACATAGGGAAAGTCCGGTGCGATAAGCCCCTTGGAAGGCGATGCCTTCTTGACCTCACAAATAAACGATATTCCATCCGCTGCCAGATTATCCTTAAATGGGAACTTACTATATGGGCTGCTGCCGTTATCCGTCTCTCTGGCAACTATATCAAGTGCCTGTCTCTTCATCTCCTCAAGAGGATCTTTTTTCTTCTGCTCCGCCACACGTTCCTTTGTCTTTGCAGCTATCTCATCTAATATCATCTCTTACCTCTCTATACAACTTTCTATCATAGTCTGCGATAAAACTTATCTACTCATTTGTCAGTCTTACAAATGCATCAAGCGTCTCAGCAGCCTTGTCACTGTCGATCACGTCCTCTGCAACCTTGATTCCATCCGCTATGGAATCTGCCTTGCCTGCGATGTAGATACAAGCTGCTGCGTTCAGTACAACTGCATTTCTCTTGGCTCCTTTGATCTTGCCTGACAGGATATCGCGGGTAATCTGCGCGTTTTCCTCAGGATCGCCGCCCACCAGATCCTCCTTGCTGCATCTCTCAAATCCGAAATTCTCTGGCTTGATCTCGTACTTTGTAATCTCGCCATCTTTGATCTCTGCAACTGTTGTAGGTGCGCTCATGGATATCTCATCCAGACAATCCTGTCCGTATACGACAAGTCCACGTTTTACACCAAGACCAACAAGTACAGGAGCCATCTGATCAACAAGCTCCTCCTTGTATACTCCCATGATCTGCATCTGAGCCTTTGCCGGGTTGGTGAGAGGTCCAAGGATATTGAATACTGTCGGTATTCCAAGTGCCTTTCTGACCGGACCTGCATATTTCATCGCCTTGTGATAAACCTGGGCAAACATAAAGCTCATGTTGCACTCAGCAAGAACCTTGCCCATCTTTTCAGGTGATATGGAGATATTTACACCAAGAGCCTCAAGTACATCCGCTGCGCCACTCTTGCTAGATACGCTTCTGTTACCGTGCTTTGCGATCGGTACTCCGGCCGCTGCTGCAACTATACCACTCGTTGTCGATATGTTAAATGAATTCGCACAATCTCCGCCTGTTCCCACGATCTCAAGAACATCTATTCCGTCATGTGGAAGAGACTCCGCATGGTCTCTCATTCCATTTGCACTGGCTGTTATCTCGTCAAGCGTCTCGCCCTTCATGTGAAGCGCTGTGAGATATCCCGCCGTCGTCTCTCCCGGCACCTGGCCACTGAATATCTCATCCATGCTGGCATATGCCTCATCGTATGTAAGATCCTGTCCTGCTGCTACCTTCTTAAGAGTTTCCTGTATCATCGCCATATCCTCCTTATTTTATATTTCTAAAAAATTTCTGAGCATTATCTTGCCCTTCGGTGTCAGTATCGACTCCGGATGGAACTGAACTCCATATACCTCGTGATCCCTGTGTTTTACTGCCATGATCTCTCCATCCTCCGTCCTGGCTGTGACCTCCAGGCATTCCGGGAAATTCTCATCGGCTGCTGCCAGTGAATGATATCTGGCAACCTGTATCTTGCTCTGAAGTCCTCTGAACAATCTGCAGTTCAGATCCACATCAACCAGCGACATCTTTCCATGCATAAGTTTCTTTGCATATGTGACTGTCGCACCATATGTCTCACAAATCGCCTGATGTCCGAGACACACGCCGAGGATTGGTACTTTTCCTGCAAAATATCTCACCGCTTCCTCACACATTCCCGCATCCGAAGGTCTTCCGGGTCCCGGTGAGATGATTATGTGATCAGGATTCATCGCTTCAATCTCCTCACAGGTGAACTCATCATTTCTTATGACCTTTATATCCGGATTTATTGCCCCCACAAGCTGATACAGGTTGTAGGAGAAGCTGTCATAATTATCTATAAGTATTGTCATTTGTTTTGTCCTCCTTGTATTTATTGTGCATGCGCATGAAAGGCGCTCATTGTGAGTGCTGTTGTAACTGCCTTTGCCTTGTTTATGCATTCCTGAAACTCATTTGCTGGGACACTGTCTGCTACAATTCCCGCTCCGGATCTGACAAATACCTTGTCACCCTTTTTGTATGCGATCCTTATGGCTATACATGTATCAAGATTCCCTGTGAAATCTATGTATCCTATGGCACCGCCATATATTCCTCTCTTGTTGTCCTCCAACTCGTTGATGATCTGACACGCCCTGATCTTCGGTGCCCCTGAGAGGGTTCCGGCCGGAAGTACCGCATCCACGGCTGACAGCTCATCATATCTGCTATCGTCGATCTCACCCTTGACGGTTGATCCGATATGCATTACATGTGAGTACCTCTGAACCTTCATGTACTGCTCAACCTCAACAGTTCCGAACTTGCTTATCTTTCCAAGATCATTTCTTCCGAGATCCACCAGCATGTTGTGTTCCGCCAGCTCCTTCTCGTCCGCCATGAGTCCAGCCTCAAGTCTCATATCCTCTTCCTTTGTCTTTCCCCTTGGTCTCGTTCCAGCAAGTGGAAATGTGTGAAGCATGCCATTTTCAAGCTTTACCAGTGTCTCAGGCGATGCGCCCGCAACCTCTATCTGGTCGCCGCTGAAGTAGAACATATACGGAGAAGGATTTGTGCTTCTGAGAACCCTGTATGTATTGAACAGTGAACCCTCCATCTCAGCCTCAAGTCTGTTGGACAGAACCACCTGGAAGATATCTCCCTCGAGTATGTACTTCTTTGCCCTCTCGACCATGCTGCAATATTTTTCTTTATTGAACAGAGGCTTGAAATCACTCTTCATCTTAACCGGCTCTATCTCAGCCATCTCTCCATCGAGGATTAGCTTCTTCATATCTTCTATGTCAGCAAGTGCCTTTGCATATCCGGCTTCTATATCGGACGTGTCAGCATTTGCAATGAGGATCAGCTTTGACTTGAAATTGTCAAATGCTATGACCTTGTCAAAGAGCATGAGATCCAGATCCTGAAATTCCTCATCGTCATCGGCATCGATCACAAGCTTCTTCTCGCTGTACTTTATATAATCATATGAGAAGTAACCGACAAACCCGCCTGTAAATGTTGGAAGTTCTTCTATTTTCGGACTCTTGTAATCCTTGAGAATCTCTCTTATGAATACCTCAGGATGAATGTCATCCGCTTCCTTTATCACATTTCCATCTATATCCTTGAGCTGTATGTGCCCATTCATGCATGTGACATCAAGCTTTGGATTATAACCAAGAAATGTGTAGCGTCCCCACACCTCCTGATTCTCCACGCTCTCAAGTATGTAACAGTGCTCATTTGCCGCTTTCAGCTTTCTGAGTAAGTTGATCGGTGTGATCACATCCGATAACATCTCGCAGCACACCGGAACCATCCTATATCCGTCTGCCGCATATTTCTTTGCCTCGTTAAGTTCTGGTCTTATCATGTCTCATCCTCCTTGCCAATTAATCCATTATGAGCAGACGCATGAAAGGCGCTTCGCGCGGCGTCTGCGTGCTTCACAAGGATTCCTCCCGCTTATGCGGGTCCCTCCTTATGAAAATAAAAAAACCACAGGACATAAAAAAAATTCCTTATCCTACAAACATTAGGACAAGAAATCTAATCTCCTGCGGTGCCACCTAATTTCATCAATAAATAAAAAAAATATATATAAATAATTTATATATATTTATATATATCGATGCCCTCGACCATATACAATCATATATGTACCTTCTATAACGGTAGGTCTCCGTCTCCCCTACTTGAATCTCAAATCTTTCGGTTTGCCCTCACAAGTCCATTCACCTGCACTCCCATCGCTGCAATCACACCACCTGCAACTCTCTGAACATGTTATATGCCGCTACTCCTCTTGATCAACGGTTTATCTTATATCTGTAACCATAATGCGCTTTCCTAGTAAATTTGTCAAGAATAATTTTTCAAGTTTTTGCTATATTTTCACTTGTTTTTTACTGTTTACCGCATATTTGCTGGACTTTTTCCACTTATCATTTATTTTATACTTTCTTAATTATTTCCTGATTGACTACTTTACCCAACTGAAATATCCTAGGGGACGTAGGGGACAGGTATCTCCGTCCCCATGATGAACGCCGAAGTTTTCAGCAGATTTTATAAAGTTATCAACATTAAGGAGCAGTTATGAACACAAGTACAATCTCTTCAAATTCCGAAGAGAGGATGGGCACGGCGCCGATATTTAAACTTATGCTCTCCATGGGCATTCCAACATTTGTGGCGCAGCTCATCAATCTCTTATACAACATAGTGGACAGAATATACATAGGACATATCCCCGAGGTAGGCGCAGCATCCCTCACTGGAATCGGACTGTGTCTCCCGATCATCACCCTTGTAAGTGCATTCAGCGTGTTCGTGGGCGCAGGCGGAGCACCTCTGGCTTCCATTGCTCTCGGCAAGGGCGACAGGGACAAGGCACAGCGCATCCTGTCAAATGGCGTAACCCTGCTCATCATATTTACAGTTATTGTTATGGCTGTCATCTACACATTGAAGAAACCGCTTCTGTATTTCTTCGGTGCCAGCGATGCCACCTATCCACATGCCGATGACTATCTGAGCATTTACCTTATAGGCACTATATTTGTCATGATCACCACTGGACTGAACACATTTATCACAGCCCAGGGACAGTCAAAGACCGCCATGTTTTCTGTGCTCATAGGAGCCATATTCAACATCATCCTCGATCCGATATTCATATTTGCACTGAACCTCGGAATCAAGGGTGCGGCCATAGCGACCGTCATATCCCAGGCGATAAGCGCGGCTTGGGTTATCAGATTTCTGACATCCGACAAGGCTAGTCTTCGCATATCAGCGCAGATGATGCGCCCACAGGGCAAGCTGATCCTGTCAATTGCAGCTCTCGGTGTGTCACCATTTATCATGCAGGTCACGGAGAGCCTTATAACCATCGTGTTCACACATGGACTCCAGAAGTACGGCGATGACCTGTACGTGGGATCGTTCACCATACTTCAGAGTATCATGCAGATTATATTTATCCCGATGAGCGGCTTCTCACAGGGAGTCCAGCCCATCATCAGCTACAACTACGGCAAGGGCAACGTGGACAGAGTGAAGAAGACATGTACCATACTGATAACCATGTCCATCATAGTGTCATTTGTCCTGGCTGGGGCCGCATTCCTGTTTCCGTCCGTGGCTGCCGGAATATTTACATCAGATGAAGCACTCAAGGCACTCTGTGCAAAAGTTCTTCCGATATACATATTCGGAATGATGTTCTTTGGCATACAGAACGGATGTCAGCAGTCCTTCATATCCATGGGACAAGCAGGCAAATCCCTTATATTTGCACTGCTGAGAAAGGTCATACTGATAATCCCACTCGCGATCATCCTGCCATACTGCACACACTCAGTCATGAGCATTTACTACGCCGAGCCTATCAGCGACATAGTATCCGCATTCTTATGCGGCGCAACATTCATGCTGACATTTAAGTCAATGATGAAGGGCGCAGGGAAGAAGTAACCCTCCTCATTTTCCTTCTCATCAACACCATGCCCACCACGCACGACACGATCTCCGTGATCGGGAATGCCCACCATATCAGTGATACATCCGCCTGACCGCCTCTGACCAGAGCCGCAAATGCTCCGGCAAGCGGCAGGATGATTATCAACTGTCTGAGCAGCGATATCACAAGCGATTCCACACCGCCTTCAAGGGCCTGATATATTCCCTGAAATGCAACATTTACCCCGGCAAATACGAAACTTAGGGAGATTATCCTCATGGCGTCTATAAAATACACTCTGGACTGTCCCGCATTGAAAAGTCCGGCAAATGCAACTGGAAACAGCTCTGTCACAGCCATTCCAAACACCATCAGCACTATTGTGTAGATTATTCCATACTTAATCGCTTCATTTATCCTCTTTCTGTCACCCATTCCATAGCTGTATGCCGTGATCGGGGTGATCGCATCCCTGAGTCCAAATGCGAGAAACAGCACAAACTGCTGAACCTTGTAGAACAGACCATATGCAGTCTGCGCCGACTGGTTAAACTTGAGAATGAGATTCAGCGCGTATACCATGATGGACATAAGTGCCTGGGCTATGATGGCCGGGAGTCCTATGGCATATATTCCCCGGATGATTCTCCAGTCAGGCTTCATGTATGCACATCCATGTTCAAATTCCTTATTAAGTCTCAGATGGAACACGCACAGCAGAACCGCAGACGCTATCTGACCTATAATAGTCGCATAGGCGGCTCCTCTGACACCCATCTCTGGAAATGGTCCCACTCCGTATATGAGAAGCGGATCAAGTATGATGTTTATGACAGCTCCCATCACCTGACCTATCGTTGAATACATGGATCTGCCAGTTGCCTGAAGCAGCTTCTCAAACAACGAGAAGAATATTATTCCAAATGAATACACACAGCATATTCTTAGATAATCCACAGCCATCTCTGTGACCTGCGTGTCCATAGTCTGTGAGACTATATAAGTCCTCACTCCCAATATTCCAAATAACAAACACACCACATATATTACTGCACCGAGAAACAGACTGTTGCCAGCCACCTTGGCAGCTCTTTCCTTATCACCCTGACCAAGGGTTCTGGCAATAAACGCATTTGTGCCGACTCCCGTGCCTATGCCCAGAGCAACCATGAGCATCTGCACCGGAAATACCAGCGTGAGGGCATTTAACGCGGCCTCACTTCCCACCTTCATATTTCCCACAAATGCGCTGTCTACGATGTTGTACACCGCCTGAAGCGCCATGGAAAGAATCATAGGAATACCCATCTGGATCATCAGCTTTCCAACTGGCATATCTTTCATCTTATTTCTCTCTCTGTTTTCCTCTTTGTTCTTATCCATTTCTTCCACTCTTCAAACTCCTTTCCCTGAACAAAAAAAGCAGCTATCGCCTAAGTTAGTTGGACTTACGCTGAATAGCTACACACTAGAAAATTATTATATATACACATAAAAAGCGAGTGACAAAACTGGATTTACGCAATCTTTGCCACTCGCTTTCGATGTGTATTATACTTTCTGTTTTTGAAAAAGTAAAGTTGTAAAATTTATAATGGACTGAACATGTTATCCAGAATATCCTGATAATTTCTGTCACCAAGTGTCTCTATAGCTATTATCATCGTATACTTTCCGTCATCTGATCTTACTATTACATTTGTCAGAGAGTACTCCGTTCCAGACATATCAGCCGTTGCTGTACATATGTAGTGCTCTTCGCCAAATACTGTACACTTGGAATAATCAGTCTCAATATTGCTTGCTTCAGCGCCAATTCTACTTGCTGTAGATGTAATAACAGTATCCATCTGAGCAACAGTTGCCTTTGCTACTGTATTCTCATCAGCCCACACATCATAACCGTAATTTCCACCACCCTTAGGGGACTTTATTTTGAGCAGAATATAGTGTGTACCATCATTTGCACAGAATGCATAATCGTTTCCTACCGTAAAGCTATTGTCCAGATTATCCAATGCCCTCTGTACAGTCTCATCGCTATTGGAATCCTCCACAACCTCAGAGATATCGGTGGCAGTCAGTAATGAACCTCTTGTCTGAATTCCATAGCTTCCTTCAAGGTTGATCTTAAATCCAAAATACGAATTCTCATAACCATTCTTGGTGTATACACCTACTATTGAAGGATCAGCTTCTGCCTCTTCACTGTCCTCTGTATCTTCCTCTGTGTCCTCCTCATCAATGGCGACCGAACTGTCCTCTGTATCATCTGCAGTGTCCTGTGTTTCAGTATCCTGCTCCTCTGTTGCTGCTTCTGTCTCAGCTTCAGTTGTAGCCTTAGTTACAGAATTGTCATTGCCCCCACAGCCTGTCAGCATCAATCCCATCATCATTGCAGCCACTACAATATAACTTGTTCCCTTTTTCATATTGTTCATTTCCTCCTAAATGTATAAAATTAGCAACATCTCTATTATAAGGTAACTATTATATTATGCAAGATATTTATGATTGCAAACTATACAAACCTGACGGCTGTCCACTATAGCTATGAACTTTTCTTTATTATATACGTCCACCATATACAGGAAAACCACTGCTCGCTCCATAGCTCTCGATCTTCTTGAAATTCTTAAGAGCCTCCATATCCTCTGCACTTATCTCGAAATCGACCTCTGTATTGCTCTTCATGTGCTCTGGATTGGCCGTCTTTGGCAGTGAAATTGTTCCGAGCTGGATAGTATATCTGATGCAGAGCTGTGGAACAGTCACACCATACTTGTCCGCCATAGCCTTGATCTCAGGCTGATTGAGTATCTCACCATGTGCGATAGGTGAATAAGCCTCAACAAGTATATCGTTCTTCTGACAGTAATCCACCAGTTCTATCGGAGTATTGCTGATGTGAAGAAGTATCTGGTTGACCATAGGCTTGATCTCAGCAGTCTCCATAAGGCTCTCGATATCACCGATCTGGAAATTGGATATACCAATAGCCTTGAGCTTGCCTTCCTTGTATGCCTCCTCAAGTGCTCTCCATGCTGCTCTGTTGCCCTCCACGTATCTGTCATCGCTCTGATTTACCTTTACCCAAGGCTGTGGGCTGTGAATGATCATCATATCGAGATAGTCAAGTCCCATCTTCTCAAGCGTTCCATCGATTCCCGCCTTGGCCTCCTCATATGTCTTGTGCTCAGCCGCAACCTTTGAGACTACGAACAGTTCTTCTCTTGGAATACCACAGGTTCTAACTCCTTCGCCTACTCCGCGCTCATTGCCGTATGCCTGTGCAGTGTCAATATGTCTGTAACCTATCTTTACGGCCTCCCTCACGGCATCTGCTACCTTGTCATCGTCGATGAACCATGTTCCAAGTCCAAGCTTTGGAATTGCTACTCCATTGTTAAGTGTGTAAGTTTCTTTTAACATTTTTATATCCTCCTGTTTCTTTTTATTTCAATTTCAAATTATTTCCAGCTATGTTTATTACATCTGTTCAGTTACTTATCTGACACATTACTGTCCAAGGCCGAGCCCGCTTATCCAGTCGGCCACATCCTGCTGTGTCACACCCGACGAGAATCTCTGACCATCCTTCCAGTCTCCGCTTCCTGCCTCAGAAGCCAGATCATCTGCACTGCTTCCCAGTCCCGAGCTCGCCGATGTGCAGAACGGATATACAGTCTTGCCAGTGAAGTCATTTGCCTTGACAAATGAATCTACCGGCCATGCAGACGTTCCCCACCATATAGGATAACCTACAAATACCGTATCATACGATTCCCAGCCAGGAACTTCAGTGGTGGTAAGCTCCACATCCCTGAGGCTTTCGTCATTGTGTTCCTTTGATACCCTGCTGCTGTCATCATTGTAGTTCAGATCATCCGATGTATACTCCTGGGCCGGGGTGATCTCAAATATATCTGCTCCTGTCTCTGCCGCTATATATTCTGCAGCATCTTTTGTATTTCCAGTTGCTGAAAAATAGATCACCAGAGTCTTACCTGTCTCTGTGTCAACATTGTCTGTCTCATCAGCGCTGCTTTCCTCGCTGGTCTGTTCCTCTGATACCGTAGAGTCAGCGTTGTCGTTGCTTGTATCGGCCTCATTGACCGCATCCGTAACAACCTCTGTCTGGGTTTCTGACTGTGTGGTACTTTTACTTTCTGTGCTGTCACCACTTCCGCATCCAACAAGTCCAAAAGCCATAACAGCACACACTAAAAATGCTCCTAATTTCTTCATTAAAGCGTCCTCCTGTCTGTTTTAACTACCATATTTTCGAAAAACGTCAGGAACTGTTTCTCTGACATATCTAATAATACTCTTTGGAGTTCACTTCAAGGCAAGGACTTTTTTTGTATTCTTGATTTTTCTATCGTCTGCTCATTTTTGCTGTATTTTCACTCCACAAATCAAGCACCATATATTTTGTATCTTTTTCCTTCTGAATCACCCATTTTAGGAAAATATTATCTCCTTTTCCATATAAAAAGGCCCGAAAGACACAAAATCTGTAAATTTGTATCTTTCGAGCCAATTTCAATCTTATTTGCGAAAATATTGTATCTTTTCTGTTGTAATCTGCCTGATGGAAACAATTTTGAGATAATTTTCTTCCACCGGATTTCAGCCAATCTTTATGATAAAGTCATATCTCCATCCTTAACCCAGCCGAGTTTTCTCACCACCATGTTGATGAGCGGGCAGAGAACTGCAGGAAGTACAAATGAGATTAGGATCAGCCCAACCCAGTCCATAGCTGTGACCGCTGTCTTGCTTCCCGCCTCGATATCATTCATCCAGCCTGTGTATACTCCGATCTGTCCAACCAGACCACATGTACCCATACCTGATGATACAGGAGTTCCATTCATCTGAAGCTTGAACAGACATGTTGCAAGAGGACCTGTGATCGCAGAGGTAACTATAGGTGCGATCCAGATTCTCGGATTCTTGATGATGTTACCCATCTGGAGCATTGATGTTCCGATTCCCTGTGAAACAAGGCCACCCCATTTATTCTCTCTGAATGACATAACTGCAAATCCAACCATCTGCGCACAACATCCCGCCACAGCAGCACCGCCGGCCAGACCTGTAAGTCCGAATGCCGCACATATCGCAGCGGATGATATCGGAAGTGTAAGTGCCACACCGACGAGAACTGATACCGCAATACCCATCCAGAACGGCTGAAGGTTTGTAGCCAGCATGATGAGATCTCCGACCTTCATGGCTATGGCACCGAGTGTAGGTGCAAGAAGTGCAGACACAGCCACACCACTTCCGATGGTAACCAGAGGTGTCACCAGTATGTCAATCTTTGTCTCCTTTGAGACAACCTTTCCAAGTTCAGTTGCAATAACTGCAATAAAATAAACTGCCAGCGGGCCTCCTGCGCCGCCCAAGGCATTTGCCGCAAATCCAACTGTTATCAATGAGAACAATACGAGCTGTGGAGCCTTAAGAGCATATCCTATAGCCACCGCCATCGCCGGCCCTGCCATCGCAGAAGCGAGACCGCCAACTGTATAATCTGTCCCATTCACGGTCGCAACAACCGCTTTGAGAAATCCTACACCAAACTGATTGCCAAGTGTGTTCAATATAGTTCCGATAAGCAGAGTACAGAACAATCCCTGTGCCATGGCACCCAGGGCATCTATTCCGTATCTCTTGACGCTGAACACGATGTCCTTCTTCTTCAAGAATCCTTTTACCTTTTCCATCCTTCTTCTCCTTATTGAAATTATATTGCTGTCAATTACTTCAATTTCTCAAGTATACCCAGTGTATACCTCCATGTTCTCTGTACACTGGCAACATCCATAGACTCTCTGCTTGTATGGATATTCTTCATATCCGGGCCAAATGATACACAGTCCAGACCCGGCATCTTGCCAGCGAAAAGTCCACACTCCACTCCGGCGTGAATCGCCTGTATAACAGGCTTTCTTCCATACTGCTCTTCAAACACATCCACCATAATATCTCTGAGAGGAGAATCATGTCTGTACTCCCATGCAGGATAATCCCCCTGCACTTCCAGACTTCCACCAGCCGAGACAGATACACATCGGAGCTGATCTATCAGATTTTCCTTTTCAGACTGTACACTGCTTCTTACTGAAAAGCTTGCTGTGACCTCATCCTCAGTTGTATTCAATATTCCAAGATTCAGCGATGTCTGCACAAGCCCTTCTATATCATTGCTCATCTTCTGAATTCCATTTGGCATCATCATAAGACTCCTGATAACTATATCCGATGACTTTTCTGTCATAACTCTGTTGATCATGGTTCTACCATACATATCGTTCTGCACATCATCCGCGTTATTATATGAACCCAGATCATCTGACAGATCCGTTTCTACTTTCACTACAAGCTCTGGATCAGTATTTCCAAATTCATGCCTCAGAATCTTCTCATTCTTTTCCGCAGATTTTACAAAGTTATCCACATCCTCCGGATCAATACCCACATATGCCTCCGCCTTGTTAGGTATTGCATTGTCCTTAAGACCGCCCTTTATAGATATCAGTCTGTATGGAACATCCCTTCCTATATTATATAGAAGTCTTGCAAGCTGCTTGTCGGCATTTGCCCTCTGTTTTATGATCTCCACGCCGGAATGTCCACCGGTAAGACCCTCTACAATAATTTTCACAACTGAATGATCATCTTCTGCATTCTCATATTCAACCGGAATATGGCACGTAGCACACGCACCTCCGGCACATGACACCAGCAGATACCCCTCATCCTCAGAATCCAGATTGAGCATGATCCGTGACTTAAGTGGACTACAGTCAATCGCCGCAGCTCCCAGCATTCCTATCTCCTCATCAACCGTAAATACACACTCAATCGGTGGATGTGGTATATCATCGGCATCCAGTATAGCCAGTGCAAATGCCACAGCTATCCCGTCATCTCCGCCAAGGGTGGTTCCATCAGCGGATATCACTCCGTCCTCAAGCACTAGTCTCAGTCCGTCCCGCTCAAAATCAATATCACAGTCAACATCTTTCTCACAGACCATATCCATATGTCCCTGTAGCATGACAGGGGCACTGTCCTCATACCCGGCAGTTCCGTCCTTGAATATGATCACATTGTTGCTCTCATCCTGTATATATCTCAGATTTTTGTCTATGGCAAACTTCACCAGATAATCACTTATCTTCTTTGTATCCGACGATCCGTGTGGAATCCCGCATATCTCCTCAAAGAAATGAAAAACTCCATATGGCTCGATATTTGATAAAACTCCCATGCTATATTCTCCTTTTTATAGTATTTTTCATGCCCAATTACTTTATTAGAATACTTTCTATCAGGTATTTCATTTCAACTCTACAATCCGTATACTATCATGTCTCTGATTATATATTTGACACCCGTCAATTTCAACTCACCTCTCAAATTTCATAGTACCTGCATTCGTTGACTTTGTAACCTCTTAATGATATATATTAATCAAATGCGTAACTTAGCATACAACACAGATTGCACAGACATCCATGTGCAGTAGATTGGAGAGTATCATGTCAGAGAATTGTACACACAACTGCAGTACCTGTGGTCAGAGCTGTTCCAGCAGAACAGAACCACAGAGTCTTATCATAGAGCCACATCCAGGTTCACATATAAAACATATTATTGCCGTGGTCAGCGGCAAAGGAGGAGTCGGCAAATCCTCAGTAACCTGTCAGCTCGCCGTTCTCATGCAGCGCATGGGTTACAAGACAGCCATACTTGACGCAGATATCACAGGACCTTCTATTCCAAAGGCATTTGGCGTACATAAGACACCAGAGGCAGAAGGAGATTTCCTGTATCCCGATGAGACGGAAACAGGAATCAAGATCATGTCTGTGAATCTTCTTCTGGACGACGAGACAACACCTGTCCTCTGGAGAGGACCTATCATAGCGGGAACAGTCAAGCAGTTCTACTCAGACATCATCTGGGGAGACATAGACTATATGTTCATCGACTGTCCTCCTGGAACCGGTGACGTGCCACTTACCATATTCCAGTCCATCCCTATAGATGGAGTTGTGGTAGTTACCACCCCTCAGGATCTCGTATCTGTCATCGTTGGAAAGGCTGTTCACATGGCAGACAGCATGAATATCCCTGTCATTGGTATGATAGAGAATATGTCATATTTCATTTGTCCTGACTGCAATAACAAGCACTATATATTTGGCAAGAGCCAGCTTGAGCAGGTCATAAGAGACCTGTATATAGGCCACGCGATCCGTCTGCCTATCAATCCTTCCCTTGCGGGGCTTATGGATAGGGGTGAGATAGAGCACATGGAAGCAAATGCTGATCTTCAGGAATTTGCTGATCTCATAAGCACATTTGACCCTGACAAATACTAATTCACCTATCAGTTAATAACAATTATCATCTATTTTGGAGGTAAATAATATGGATATCCGGCACATCCTGAACAACTGCATATTGTGTCCAAGAAAATGCGGTGTAGACCGTACATCCGGTCACACAGGTGCCTGCCATATGACAGACACAGTCAGGGTGAGCCGTGCAGCGCTACACATGTGGGAAGAGCCATGTATATCCGGAGAGAACGGTTCAGGTGCCGTATTCTTCTCCGGATGTGCACTTGGATGTTGCTTCTGCCAGAATAAAGCCATATCCGGAGGCAAGGCTGGCAAGGATATATCCATATCAAGGCTGTGCAACATTTTCTTTGAGCTTCAGGATAAGGGTGCCAACAACATCAATCTTGTCACACCGGATCACTATATACCACAGATCATATCAGCTATAGACATGGCGAGATCACGGAACTTCAAGCTTCCATTTGTATATAACTGCAGTGGTTATGAAACGGCCGAGATGATACAGCTACTTGATGGCTATATAGACGTGTATCTTCCTGATTTCAAATTCATGTCACCGGATCTGTCCGCAAAATACAGTAATGCTCCAGACTATCCTGAACATGCCAAAGCCTCCATATCTGAGATGGTCAGACAATGCGGAGGAGACCAGACCCGCTTTGATGACGACGGAATTATGCAGAGAGGTGTTATCGTCCGTCATCTGCAGCTTCCTGATCATCTGGATGATTCCAAGTCAATAATCACATATCTATATAACACATACAAAGATTCAATATATATAAGCATCATGAACCAGTACACCCCTATGCCGGGAATTGAGAATAGATTTCCAGAGCTTGGCAGAACTATAACTCCTTCTGAATACGATGAGCTTGTGGATTATGCCATTGATATCGGCGTTGAAAATGGATTTATACAGGAGGGTGAGACAGCAAAAGAAAGTTTCATTCCAGCATTCGATAACGAAGGCGTGTAACCCACACATCTTCAAATAAGGAAATAAATAAAAGGCCATGGATTTTTGCACAAAAAAATGGACCAGCCACAACATATTGCAGTCAATCCATCTTGTAGTGGGCCGCCGGGGGCTCGAACCCCGCACACCCTGATTAAGAGTCAGGTGCTCTACCAAATGAGCTAGCGGCCCGTATTTATCATGTTGTGTTCGTCACAACAGATTAGAGTATACATTAGTTCTTTTTATAATGCAAGTGTTTTTTTCAACTTTTTTCATTTTTATTTGTTCGGTATTACTCTGCTCCTATCCCATACCAAAATTACCAGTTATATATATTGTTTGAATATCATTTTCGCCTATGTTATTATTATAAGGTATGACTTTTTCAATAAAAAGAAGATTTTTACAATAAATAGATGGAGATTACTATGAGACTGAGAAATGTAAAAGGATCAAGAGAGACTATCGCAGCAAATGACTATGTAGTGCACAATGAAACAGGCATGAAGGGGCATTGGCATGAGTTATTTGACAACGATAACCCTATACATATTGAGATAGGCATGGGCAAGGGACAGTTTATCATGGAGCTTGCAAGACGCAATCCTGATATCAATTACATAGGCATAGAGAAGTATTCAAGTGTCCTGGTGCGTGCCCTTGAGAAAAGAGAGCTTGAACCTGAGATGACGAATCTCTACTTTATAAGAATGGATGCCGAATATATAACTGACGTATTCGATACAAATGAAGTAGATAGAATATATCTCAATTTCTCGGACCCATGGCCAAAGGACAGGCATGCCAAGAGACGTCTCACATCTACACATTTTCTTGGTCTGTATGATCAGCTCCTCGCTCCTGAGGGAAGAGTTATATTTAAGACTGATAACAGAGGTCTCTTTGATTTCTCTCTGGAACAGGTTCCCGAGGCAGGATGGATCCTTGAGAACTACACATATGACCTTCACAATTCAGAATACAACGAAGGCAACATCATGACCGAGTATGAGACCAAATTCTCAGCAATGGGAACACCTATCAACAGACTCGTCGCATACAGAGAAAAGAAATAAACGTTGATTTTGCATTTGTTGACACACAGTTTTTGGTATACTACAATGAAGATTACAGCAAATTTATGGAAAGGAGTTTCATCATGGATACATCTTCTATAGAAAGTCTCAAATTGGTGCGCAAGACCAATCAGGATCTGTTGAATTTCTTCAATGATTCATATATCAGCAAGCTTGAGCAGGTTCAGTCACTCAAAACTGAAGATTTTGAACTCAAGGCAAAAATAGACCAGCTTATAAAGACATTAGATGTATACTCCTTCAAGACAAGCACTGGTCACAATGTATTTTCACCATTCTCAGTAGACACCACCTCACAGCAGGAAAAGGCTACTCAGATAGAGCTTCAGTTAAAAGAGCTTCAGGATATGCAGCAGACTCTTCATCTTCAGATCAAAGAGGACGAAGAAGAAACCGCATTGCTTAAGAAGCGTATAACTGATTTATCCACCTCCAACAGACATATAGATGATCTTCTGACGGAGGTGACTGAGGAAGTATCTACTATTAATAATGAAGATACAACAGAAACAGGCGGACCAGATACTGATTCCCTGACAGCAGCGGATCACGGAAAAAATATCCTCAGATTGTACCAATATGAGAAAAAACAGCTTGCGGACAGGATTCAATCCGACATCACAGATGTTCTTGACTCCAATTCACACAAGCTGGATGTACTGTCCTGGCTTATAAGATCAGATATCAATAGAGCTAAGGTCACACTCGAAGAGCTCACCTCATCAACGGCAAAACTTGCCGACCATGTAGATGAACTTGCCAATTCTCTCTCTGGAGAATCAGACAGCGAAGAGCCTGTATGGAATCATCTTGAGAAACTTTTCCAGGGTTACAAGGATGAACATCCTGAATGTGGCATATCATACGACATCAACTGTGCTGATTATGCCATGAATATTCCAGGTATTGTAGCCACATATCTTTTATCAATAACTAAAGATATTATGGACAACATATTTGTTCATTCAAATGCCAACAAGGTTTCAATCAAGATATATCTGAGCAGTAAGCTCATAGATGTATATATCAACGACAATGGCGTGGGTATAGACAACAATTATGATACCAACAGTCCATGGTACAGCAGTCTCCACAGAATCAAGGAGATCATATATCTGTTAAATGGAACTCTGAAGATCGATGGAGATTCAAAAACCGGAACAAATGTAAGATTTACTATTCCACTTGAATAATAACGTATCTGTTGAAAGACATATATTACTTAGTTTACAGGTTGGATATATTAAAGTAACAAAGTGCTATATTGTGTATATGTTGTTTTATCAACACATATATATTTCGAATAAAATAAACATAAAAGGAACATTATCATGAAAGAAAAAATTGCACAGCTTATCTCAAATAACGTAGAAGGAATCGAAATGTCAGATATCATGGCTTCAATCGAGATCCCACCACGCCCTGATATGGGTGATTTTGCATTTCCTTGCTTCAGACTGGCAAAGGTGCTCAGAAAAGCCCCAAATATGATTGCAGCCGATATAAAGGAAGCCATAGGAGATGTAGATTTCATCGAGAAGATCGATGTAGCAGGTGCATACCTGAACTTCTATATCAAGAAAGATGTATTTGTAAAGACAATGATAGAGGCAGCCAACACAGATGACTTCGGCAAATCCGATATAGGCGAGGGACAGACCATATGTATTGACTACTCATCTCCTAACGTTGCAAAGAATTTCCACGTTGGCCATCTCAGAACTACAATAATCGGTAACTCTCTTTACAAGATTCATTCCAAGCTTGGATACAATGTTGTAAGAATAAATCACCTTGGCGATTGGGGCACACAGTTTGGTAAGCTTATCGTAGCTTACAAGGCATGGGGTTCAAAGGAAGCTGTTGAGAAGGATGGAATCTCAGAGCTCATGAAGCTGTATGTGAAGTTCCATGAAGAGGCTGACAAGAATCCAGAACTTGTTGACGAGGCAAGAGCATGGTTCAACAAGATGGAAAATGGAGACGAGGAAGCACTCAGCATATGGCAGTGGTTCAAGGATATAAGTCTTGTTGAATACAAGAGAACATACAACCTCCTCGGAATGGATTTCGACTACTATCTTGGAGAGAGTTTCTATAGAGACAAGTGCCAGGCTGTTGTGGACAAGGTTAAGGCTGCCGGTCTTCTGAAGGAGAGCGAAGGTGCTATGATCGTTGATCTCTCAGATTACGATATGGCTCCATGTATCATAACCAAGAAAGACGGAAGCTCAATATACGCAACAAGAGATCTTGCTGCTATATTCTATAGAAAAGACACATATCACTTCTCAAAGTGCTTATATGTAACCGGTCAGGAGCAGAAACTTCATTTTGCACAGGTATTCAAGGTAGTTGAGCTTCTTGGAAACGAATGGGCAAAGGATCAGCTTGTTCACATTCCTTATGGTCTTGTAAGTCTTGAGGGAGCAAAGCTTTCTACCAGAAGCGGTAATATCATATACGCAGAGGATATTCTGAAGGATGCCATTGCAAAGAGTCTTGAGATAATCACCGAAAAGAGCCCAAATCTTCCAAACAAGGAGGATGTAGCCAAGAAAGTTGGTGTTGGTGCTGTTCTTTTCAATGACTTATATAACCAGAGAATCAAGGATGTATCATTTAGCTGGGATAAGGTTCTCAACTTTGATGGTGAGACAGGTCCTTATGTTCAGTATACACATGCAAGATGCTGCAGCGTTGTAAGACTTGCTGAGTCATTCGATCCATCAAAACCGGTTAACTACAGTCTCATTACAGAGCAGGATGCCATAGAGTTATTAAAAGAGATCAACAGATTCCCATCTGTGATCAAGGATGCTGCTGATAAGTATGAGCCATCTGTTGTAGCAAGATATGCAGTTGATGTTGCTCAGGCATTTAACAAGTTCTATAACTCAACAAGAATCAATGTAGATGATGTTGAGCTCAAGAATGCAAGAGTTATGCTCACATATCTCACTAAGAATACAATATCTGAGGCACTTAACCTACTTGGAATCGAAGCTCCGGAGGCAATGTAATCAGTGTTTCTTCTATATTAATATATGACCATATAATCTGGTTAAAGAAAAAGAGAATGTTTCACGTGAAACATTCTCTTTTTCTCATATATCTCCAGGAACCATTCTAAATTATATTGTCATAGATATTATTGTTTTTGATACTTTTCTCTAAATAATATTACTCATGATATTTCTGTTCTGAATATTCTTATCTGGCTGTCATTATTCGGGATATTATTGTTCTAAGTATTATCGTTCTGAGTATTATCATTCTGAATATTTCATTCTGAATATTTCATTCTGAATATTGTCTTCTAAACACTATCTTCCAGACATCATTGTTTCGAAATTATTATCCTAGATAATTTTGTTCTGAATATCTTTACTTCAGGTATTTTTTCTTATATCTGAATATTTTTAGGTATTCTTCTCTTGTTTTTCTAAGTTTTACAGTTTTCTTTGTGAAGAAATTGTTTATTACAATAACAAAATCATATTTCTAACCATATTACGTATTATATAATCTCTTCTGTTCTATTCCTTTATATACTTCTATATTCTACATTGCGTTTTTATGAATACAGAATCTTTAAAGCTGTTAATTAATAAATTATATGGTGATTTAAATAATTTCAATAAATAGATCATTTGTATATCTAATTTTGCTTTAATATTATATATATTTGAATGTTTCACGTGAAACTTTATGATAAACGTATTTCAACTCAAACTTCAGATATCACATACATTTGTTTTCTACACTTATAAATCTTTTACATCATGTTTGTCGTTTCTGCTACCTTATTATTCATTTACCTTATTATTCATTTACCTTATAACAAAGTATTTTACAACTCAATTATCACTCCATGAACTACTTTTCTGATTTATTTGATAGTATTCATGTTTCACGTGAAACATTTTCATCATTACATATAATATTTATATGTCTAAGTAATCCACATATAATAATTGTACTTTCTTGTCTATTATTCTGATTTTTCAAAGAATTTCCAGAACTTTCAAGCATAGTCAATACTTTACTTGCCTTTTTAACCATTAATTCAATTATAAAATGTTTCACGTGAAACTTTACCCATATAACGAATACAAAACATGCACCCACTGTTTATCAGATTTTACACAGTTTAATTGCCACTTTGTATACGATATTATCCATTCATTAGATAATAAAATGTTTCACGTGAAACATTTTATTAAACATCATATTTTTTCTGTATTTTGTAGAATTAGCACTTTATAAGTGCTATAATAGACAAGCACTATTTATAACATAAAATATCATCATATTTTATCTATATTAAATAAGCAAACAACAATGTTTCACGTGAAACATTCTTTTTTTGAATGAAAAGGAGACAAAATGGGCAGAATTATAGCGATTGCTAACCAGAAAGGTGGCGTTGGCAAGACAACAACAGCCATAAACCTTGCCGCATGTCTGGCAGCAAAGGGTAAAAAGGTTCTGGCCGTTGATATGGATCCACAGGGCAATATGACAAGTGGATTAGGTGTAGACAGGGATTCTCTTGAATACACAGTCTATGATATGTTGAGAAATGAGTGCAACATAGGAGAATGTATGCTCATAAACGTATATCCTGGTCTTAATCTCATTCCTGCCAACAGAGAACTGGCAGGTGCTGAGGTTGAATTTGTCGGAATGGAGGATATGCAGCACATTCTTAAGACACATATCAAGAAGGTAAAGAACAAATTTGATTACATTATCATTGATTGTCCTCCTGCACTTGGAATGCTTACTGTAAATGCTCTTACAGCAGCAAATACGGTACTTGTACCTATTCAATGTGAATTTTTCGCACTGGATGGTCTCTCACAGTTGGTATACACTATCGAACTGATAAGAAAAAATCTGAACAGACTTCTTACTATAGAAGGTGTTGTATTTACAATGTTTGACTCAAGAACCAATTTATCAGTTCAGGTTGTTGAAAATGTAAAAGAAAACCTCAAACAACACATATACAACACAGTTATACCGAGAAATGTCAGACTTGCTGAAGCGCCAAGTTACGGAATGCCAATAATTGAGTATGATCCAAGATCAGCCGGAGCTGAGCATTATATGATGTTGGCAGATGAAGTTATAGAAAATGACTACTATAGATAATGGAGGGCTAATATGGCACAGAAAAAAGGGTTAGGAAGAGGTTTGAACGACCTTTTAGGCACTTCAGAGGCTTCAAAGCCGTCCCGAAGTAGAAATAATCAGCAAAACTCCTCTGAAAACACAAGTAAAGAGGTAAAAACAGTAACCAAAGAGGTTGTGAAGGAAGTTGTAAAAGAGGTTGAACAGAAGATTAAGATCAATCTCATTGAGCCAAATAAGTCACAGCCAAGAAAACAGTTTGATGAAGAGGCATTACAGGAATTATCTGATTCCATTAAGAAATATGGTGTTCTTGAGCCTCTGATTGTCACTAAAAAAGGCGATTATTATGAGATAATTGCAGGTGAAAGACGTTGGAGAGCTGCCAGAATGGCAGGAATAAAGGAAGTTCCTGTAGTTATACGTGATTATACTGACAAAGAAATAATGGAGATTTCTCTTATAGAGAATATTCAGAGAGAAGATCTGAATCCAATTGAAGAAGCTGAGGCTTACGAAGCTCTTATATCGGAATATAATCTCAAGCAGGAAGAAGTTGCAGAGAGAGTATCAAAAAGCAGATCAACAATAACCAATTCTCTCCGACTTCTGAAGCTTTGCGAGGATGTAAGACAGATGGTCATGTATAATATGATATCAACAGGACATGCCAGAGCACTTATTCCTATAGAAGATCCTAAATTACAGTACGAAACGGCTGCAATTGTATACGATCAGAAGCTCAGTGTTAGAGAAACAGAGGCATATGTAAAGGCAATTCTGGAGAAAAAGCCTGAAAAAGAGGAAAAACAGAAGCCTCAAAAGGATTTATCCGTCTTCTATTCTGATATAGAGAACAAATTAAAGTCAATTTTAGGTGCAAAGATAGCTATCAAGGCATCTAATAACGACAAAGGCAAAATTGAGATAAACTACTATTCTCAGGACGAGCTTGACCGAATAACAGAGATGCTTTACTCAATCAATAAAGAAATGATGTAGTAACCATCTGCATCATACATATGCACAATCAAGGAAGGACAATATTATAATGGAAAGTTCCATATTACAAAAAATAGGTATTGATCCTGCCTACATACTAATTGGTATGCTGGTTCTCATAATAGCCTTGTTTGTACTATTATTCATATTGATGGGCAATATTAAAAATAGAAACAAACAGATAAAAAGGCTGTTGAGCGGAACTCAGGCAGGTGATCTTGAAGATATTATCATGAAAAGATTCGCTGAGATGGATGCTGTAAAAAACAATTCCAAGCGACTCACAAAGGAACATAAAGAAATACAGAGTCATCTTTCAGCATGTGTCAGTAAAATTGGTCTTGTAAAGTATAATGCATTTGAAGGAATGGGTGGTAATCTAAGTTTTGCACTTGCTCTTCTGGATACAGAGAACAATGGTGTCGTACTCAACTGTATGCATACCAGAGAAGGCTGTTTTAACTATGCAAAAGAGATCATAGGTGGTGAAGCATATGTTGCACTGTCAGAAGAGGAAAAAGAGGCTATTGAACGAGCTAAAACCCTCGAGGATGAAATAGCTGAAAACAAACTAAAATAACCATATTTCAAAAAATTATTATACAAAACATGCAACGTACAAATGTGTATGAAACACATAAAATAGAAAAGCGTATAAAGCACAAAAGTATATAAAATACAAAAGCGTATAAAACACAAAAGCGTATAAAACGTAAAATCGCTAAAACGATAAGAACAAGATTTATAAAATAAACAAGAAAATAAAAAGAAACAAAAACATGAAAATATATTATGTAGCTACATTATTATAATATATTTTCAAATAAATTTATATATTTAATAGGAGGATATCATGATTGATATTAAATTCTTAAGAGAAAACCCAGACGTAGTAAAACAGAATATAAAGAATAAATTCCAGAATGACAAACTTCCACTTGTCGATGAAGTAATAGAGCTTGACAAACAGGCTCGTGCTGCTCAGCAGGAAGCTGATACACTCAGAGCAAACAAGAATGCAATAGCAAAGCAGATCGGTGCTCTTATGGCTCAGGGAAAGAAGGAAGAGGCTGAGGAAGTTAAGAAGCAGGTTGCTGAGACATCAGCAAGACTCAAGGAGCTTGAAGCTTTAGAGCCTGAGCTCAAGGAGAAGGTTAAGAAGATCATGATGATAATTCCTAACATCATTGATCCATCAGTTCCTATAGGAAAGGATGACTCAGAGAATGTAGAGGTTCAGAAGTATGGTGAGCCTGTTGTTCCTGACTTTGAGATTCCTTATCATGCAGATATCATGGAGGCACTTGGAGGAATTGACCTCGATTCAGCAAGAAAAGTTGCAGGAAACGGCTTCTACTATCTCATGGGCGACATAGCAAGACTTCACTCTGCTATTATCTCATACGCAAGAGATTTCATGATAGACAGAGGATTCACATATTGTATTCCACCTTTCATGATCAGAAGCAACGTTGTCACAGGTGTTATGAGCTTTGCTGAGATGGATGCCATGATGTATAAGATTGAGGGTGAGGATCTGTATCTCATCGGAACTTCAGAGCACTCAATGATCGGTAAGTTCATCGACACTATAATTCCTGAGGATGAGCTTCCAAAGACTCTTACAAGCTACTCACCTTGCTTCAGAAAAGAGAAGGGTGCTCACGGAATTGAGGAGAGAGGTGTATACAGAATCCATCAGTTTGAGAAGCAGGAAATGATCGTTGTATGTAAGCCTGAGGACAGCAAGATGTGGTTTGACAAGCTGTGGCAGAACACAGTTGATCTCTTCAGATCAATGGATATCCCTGTAAGAACACTTGAGTGTTGTTCTGGAGATCTTGCAGATCTCAAGGTTAAGTCTGTAGATGTTGAGGCATGGTCACCTCGTCAGAAGAAATACTTCGAGGTTGGAAGCTGTTCAAACCTTGGCGATGCACAGGCAAGAAGACTTCAGATCAGAGTAAAGGGCGAGGATGGCAAGAAGTATCTCGCTCATACACTCAACAATACAGTTGTTGCTCCACCAAGAATGCTTATCGCTTTCCTTGAGAACAATCTCCAGGCTGACGGAAGAGTCAGAATTCCAGAGAAGCTTCGTCCATACATGGGTGGAAAAGAGTATCTTGAGAAGACAGGAAAGTAATAATATAAATAAAAACATACAACAAGGGAGGTGTCGGAATGCATAGTTTTCTTCCATCTATAGGCTTTACTAACATAAAAAACAGACAGCAGCTTGAACCTATATACAGGCAGATCCTTGAATCGCCTGACAGGAAATTTATATCAACTATAAGTGCTGACACCTGTCTTGTACAATTCAGCAAAGACTTTGGGGAGAGATTTGGAATATCGCTTGTAGGTGAAATGTCAAATGATGGCTCAATATCCATTGAGTATTATTTTCCTTACGTCACATCAAAGCTTTTGACCGATGACGAAAATATATACGTTGAGAAATATTCTGACAAGAGAGCATATGCCGGTGTTAGCAGTGATTTCAGTCTTGGAATGACTCTTATTTTCTTCATAACCAACATAGCAGACTATGAAAAATCATTGTGGATGAACAGATCAAACAAGTACTTTTCAAAGGCGTATTTTTCCGGTCTGTCAGTAAATGGTATGATTATTCTTGATGTGGATGATCACAGTGATAAAAATACATCCTACGGCAATGCAAAGAGAAGTAAACTCATCGAGGCTGCAAAGAAGGGTGATCCGGACGCAATAGAAAGTCTTACTCTCGAAGATATGGACACCTATAACACCATTGGAAGAAGGACTCACAAAGAGGATGTTCTGTCCATAGTGAAATCAAGCTTCATGCCTGTCGGTATTGAGACTGATCACTACGCAGTTATAGGAACTATCACATCATATATCGAGACAACCAACAGCTATACAAATGAATCGATATATCTGATTGATGTAGAAAGCAATGATCTGACATTTACCGTAGCGATCAACAAAAACCATCTTCTGGGTGAACCTGCTCCGGGAAGAAGATTCAAGGGTGATGTGTGGCTTCAGGGGCATATAGTTAATCCTTGACTATAAACTCTATAAATGTTACACTTATAATTGATGTGCATCTGTAGCTCAGCAGGATAGAGCGTCCGCCTCCTAAGCGGAAGGTCGTGGGTTCGAATCCCGTCAGGTGCACTATTTTTCACTAATAAATTTTCTAAAGGGACATGACTATGAATTATATTGTTATGGATCTTGAATGGAATCAAAGCTACAATGGGCATATGGGTGAACATCCACGTATGCCTTTTGAAATTATAGAGATTGGTGCCGTTAAGGTAGATAAGAATCTCAACATCATTGACGAATACTCAAGTCTTATCAAACCAAAAATTTATAAGAAATTACATTCAAAGATCAGAACAATTCTGAACTATGATGAGGATGACCTGAGTCTCGGAAGAGGATTCAAGGAAGTCTGTTCAGAATTTCTTGACTGGTGTGGAAAAGATTACATATTCTGCACATGGGGACCTATGGACCTCACAGAGCTTCAGACTAATATGGACTTTTATTATATGGACAAGCTTCCTAGGCCACTTAAGTTTCTGAATCTCCAAAGTATATATGCAAGCGTTACGAATACCTCAGGAATACCTCAGAGTATGAGTAAACTTGAAAAAGCGGTCAGTGAGATGAATATTCCGGAAAATGAACCATTTCACACAGCTCTCAACGATGCAAGATACACCGCACTTGTTATGAAAGAGATGAAAGCCAAGAATATAAATCAGCTTTACAGCTTTGATCTCTATATAACACCTAAGAATAAAGAAGAAGAGATTGAAGTATCTCATAATAACCAGTACGAATATATCTCAAGGGGTTTCAGAAATAAACATGCAGCACTGGACGATGAAAAAGTAACTCAGATTCGTTGTTACAAATGCAGCAAGAAGGTCAAGACACATATTGACTGGTTTGCAAATAGTCCATCATCGTACATGTGTGTTGGAAAATGCTGGATGCATGGTTATTTTTGTGGCAAGATAAAATTCAAATCTGTAAACAATAACTATTATGTTCACAAGACAATAAAACCTATCGACAAACAGGGTATAGAGGCAATTAAACAAAAACAGGAAGATATTCGTGAAAAAAGAAAAGAAAAAAGACATATGAA
>ERZ506995.43-NODE-43-length-42857-cov-4.712327_pt1 | contig 42857 bp, 40 predicted proteins | sample MGYA00512883_ERZ506995 | MGnify/ENA metagenome assembly ERZ506995
GATCTATGTACATTTCCTCCTGCTTGCATGATCTAATCAAAATTGCAGGGAATTGCAGTGCTCAGTGTGCGAGCTGATAATACCCGCGTACAGCTTCATCAACACACCGGTCAAGAATTTCAAAAAATCTGGTTTTGGTCATCTGAGCATCAAGCCAGTGCGTCGCACGATAGTTATAGCAGCTGAAGTTTTCGTTGACGGAATGACTGCCCAGAACGCTGCGCAGATTCATCTCGTTGGAACGATCTGCCAGCATGGCTTTCTCTCCGTCCAGAGGCCGTGCGAGGTAAAAAACCATCAGCGGATGCAGCTCCGAGAAGCTGATCTGGAGGTAAAAGTCACGGTAGGTCGTCATGAGCGAGGTTTCATCCTCGGCAGCAACATCCAGCAAGCTGTAAATCATTTTCCGGGTATTATCAGACAGCTCCTTTCGGCGAACCAATTCCTCTTTCGGCAGTTCGCATTGGGTCATAAGGATACCTTCTTTCAGAGTTATTTGGGAATGGTGACATAGGTGATATTTCCCCAAACAGTCTTCTGCTCCATATCGACACCTGCGATTTTCACGACTACGCGGGCGCCCTTGGGCGGCCTTGCGCGATATGGGAACCTACATCTGCATTCAGCACCCATATCCAGACGCACGAAGATACCGGTGCTGTCCGTCAGCGTAACGGTACCGGCATAGTTGCTGTTCACCTCGATTTTTTCGAGAGCTTTATCCACAGGATTGGCAGCAACTTGTTTTACGGAAGCAGCTACACGGATGTCATCCGGGTCATCCCGATTGAGTTGGGTGACTTTCACCAGTACCCGGTCGCCGGGTTCATAGTAGCCCATGGCATCGGTAAGCCGTACATAGCTCAGCTCCCGCAAGGGAATGTAAACGTCGATACCAAACAGATCCACGAAAATGCCATATGGAATGACGGACATGACTCTCGCTTCGCAGCAGAGTCCTTCGTAGATCCGGTATGTGCCGTCACGGGTCTGATTCAGGTAGTAATGCCGGCGCTTCGTGGCCATAGCATCCTTCCGGCTGCCGACTGCCAGACCGGTATTGCGGTCAATGCCTTTGACAACATAATCGATTTCAGATCCGAGTCGCTTGGTAAGCAGGTAATGGTAGACTTCATAGGGATCCTGTCCCCGTAAATCCTTGGGCAGATCGACGATCATGGAAGCCATAATGATGACCTTATAATCGCCGTGGAAAATCACGGCGCGGGGTTCCCCCAAGCCAGAGTGCTTTTCAACGCCCTGAATCTTATCGGTAAGGTAGCGGCCGGTTTTCAGAGACTCGACCAGATCCAGAAACTTATCTCTGGCCTTATCGATCTCAGTTTGGATGCCGAGCGCGTCATCAATCGCCAAAACTTCCATATTGGGCATGGGAACATTGAGCCGTTGCCTTGCCTGCCGGGGAGATATGGTGGAATGAGGAGCTTCGTTGCTGCCTTCGGGATTTCCGGCGATCTCGCCGGTGGATGCTTGATGCCGGGGCGGAACTTTCAGGACAGAATCGGTCTGGGACGGTTCACTGTTTGGGGTTACGGGCATATCGTCGGGCGGTAGGCTGTTTTCGGTTGTGGACATAGGTTTTCCTCCTTTTGATAAATTAAAACTCGACGGGTGGCGTATCAGAGCGACTGAGTTTCCTGCCGCGTGACTCCCGTTGTGGCTTTTTGTCCGGCTCATTTTCAGAACCGGTCTGGGGTGTGGGCGCATAACTGGTTCTCGGGCAGTAATCCATGATGGAAGCCCGGACCATTTCCTTGGACATGGGATGGCGGGTATAGTCAAACTTGTTCAGCAGCAGTAGATTCTGACCGCGGATAATGACCAGCATTTGTTCATGCGGAAGCCGAAGAACTTCATCCGGGGTGAGAAGCTTGCGCTTCCCCTGACCCTGTGTTTCCCGGTACTGGGGAATCACCTGCGTGACGGCAACGGTTTTCTTCACGGTCATGGTAGAATCCACAACGATGCACATTTCGCCGCTGCGGTCAGATATGTAATCCGCAGTGACGTCATCCGTACAGCCGAGCATAAGCTGGATGTCGCAGTTGCCGATGATTTCGGACCAAAGGTTGTTGGGATACCGGTTCTGAAGCTGACCAAGGCTCTGAACGGCGAGCATGACCCGAATATCCCGGGAGCGGATGACGCTCAGGGAACGGCAGAAATCTGAGCCGTCCGGTGCGCCGCCGATCCGGCCGATGTTGTTGAACTCGTCCAGAATCAGATTCACGGGTACAGGACACCGTCCGCCGGGGGAAAGGTCTGCAAAGCGGGTTAGCTTGATAAACAGGAATGAAAAGAAAAGCGAGGAAAGGAATGCCATGGATGTTTCCTGATCGCTGAGAATGATGTAGTAGGCGCATTTGTGACTGCCCGGTGCGGTAAGGTCAATGTCGGAGAAAGAGACAAGCTGCTTCACAGCTTCGTTCTGGAGTACCTGCAATCTGGTACCCAGACCGAGAATGATGCCGGATTTGACCGTATCACTGGACTGGGAAAACAGATTGAAAGGCGCCCGGGCCGGATGATCCGGCGGCAGTTTCTCGAACATGATGGTCAGCGTTTTCTCGGAATTGTGGGTCAGCAGCTGGTAGACATAGGCCAGATTCTTCCGCTCCGGCGGGAGCGTCTTGTCCAAATCGGTGTAGAGAACCAGCGCTTTCAGCAGGTTCGCCTCGCCGTTATCCCAGAAATGATCGCTTTTGCCGTTGCTTGTGTTGCCGATAATGACGTTTGTGAGGACCTGAGCCATCATGGTGTTTCCGTTCAGGTCGGACATGCAGTTCCATGAGTCACCGTGCAGGGGGTCAACCAAGTTCAGCACCTTGACCTCATACCCGTTTTTTCGGAATAGCTCGGAAGTATCGCTGTACATCTCTGATTTCGGATCCGCAATCAGAGCGGACTCGCCTCGGCGTATGATGGAAAAGAGTGCATTGCGAATGACGGCTCTGGACTTCATGGTGCCGGATGCGCCGAAGATGGCGCAGTGACGGTTGAGGCGGGTGTTCTCCGGCAAACATACCAGCTGGCCTTTTCGCTCACCAAGAATCATACCGGTAGCCCTTTCCGGTGTGGATAGTTCCAAAACGGATTTCAGTTCCTTCTCTGTCATCCAATCCGCGGTACCGTAAGTGCCGGCCTTGCTCTTGGTGAAGCCCCGGTCGTCATACTGGTTTTGGGAGAACTTCTCGTGAACCTTTACATAGATCACAATACCGGCTCCGATGACCACGATCAGGAAGATCGCTTTGACGCCGTTCCAACTGAAGGCATTCAGAAGGCACACAGCCGGATTCCAGTCTGGGGCAGCAATCTGTGTTTGCCCCCACATACCGCCGGACTCCATCCAGATAGTATAGTTGGTAAACACCTGCCCCAGCAGACCGCCAAGATAGAAAAGCGCCCCGCATCCGAGGATGGAGGCGACTATAATTGCGGCCTTGCGCTGTTTTTCATTCATCTGCATCACCGCCTTTCGGGCAGAGGGCATCTTCTACCATATCCATTATTACCGTCTTAATGCTGACTTTCGGCCCAACGACATTCCGGACAAAAGCGGTTTGTTCCGGGAAACAGATAACGGCTGTTTCCCGTTCGATTCCTTTTGTCCCATCTATGAAATGATTCAATCGGGTGATGTCGCTGTCCAGAAATGAAAACAAATAAATGCCGTTCTCACGGGCGTCATACTCGAAAACGCCTTTACCATAGGATCTGTCATTCGGATCGAACAGAAGATCCAGCAATGTTTCATTCCAGTCTGGGGTGGTCAGTATTTTCAGAAGGCGCACGCCGAATCCATTCAGAGGGATGAAATGGAGATGGTCGTAGATGACGGTAAACTCTGTTTCAGCCCGTTTGGTCTTCCATAGGGTACGCAAGGTTATTTCAGCGATTTCGTACCCTGTACCCAAAAGAATAGCCGACTGTACATCATCCACATCTGCATTCATGTGTGCAATCTCCGTAAGGTGGAGCCTGACCTTTGCCTCGCCTCTGCCATTCCAGTTCATCAGGTAGTCACGGCTGTTGTACACGGCGTAACATCCGCCGGGGCAGAACAGAGCCCCTGTTATTCTGGAGAAGCTGGTTTTGTTGACATCATCATCGCCCACATACTTGAGTTCTTTGCTGATATAGAACGAAGGCGCATCCGTAACGACCTTGCGGATTGTGACCATTTGAAGCTGGGGCAGCCTATAGGGGCAGGTCTCAAATCCGGCCAGATTGATTAGGGCAGCGGATTCGGCCACCCGATGGAAACGATCCAACCGTTTGGCCTCACCGGCATGATTATGGCGAAGGTAATTCTGGGTATAGTAAAGGGCGGCATTGGGATTGACGATTTCAAGGATATTCTGCCCTCCCTTGGATAAGCGGACAGATTTGCTTTTGCCTTTGCCTGTAATCAGAAGAAGGCGGCAAATAATCTTGTCGGCATGGCCGGGGATGCGATACTCCTGCCGTTGGGAATGTTTGTGGATCAATTTGCGCCACACCTCTTTGCTTCCGAAAAGCTGCAAAGAACACAGCGGGTACTCCCCAACATAGGAAAGAAACGTGAGCAATCTGTACACATGAGAATCCTGCTTTATGGTGGTCATGTTTCCTTACCTCGAAGTGGAGCATTTTCGTCCCCATGCCTGCTCCTCTTGGCTAAATCGGATCGATTCGGAGACGGGATTTTCCTTGGGACACAGAGCTTTTTCGCATTTCGGGGCGTGTAGATAAGTCGCTGCGGGAATTTACCCCTGTTTTGGGATAGCTTTTTCTTGCCAAAAAGTGGTTTGCGCATGGAGCTTCACCCCCTCGTCCGGGAAATTCTTTTCTGCTTCATACCAACGCATAAAGTCCTGCTCAGGTACGACATAAACCTCGGTGCGTTCCGTGCTGCCCGCAGCGCTGCAGTAGTAATGCCGACAGCGCAGCGGCGCGTCATCTGTCATGACATACAGGGCTACAATGTCCGTTACGAAATTGGTTTCAATGTTGTCGTGATCCCGGTGCCTGCGCTCCGGTTCCTCCCGGTCATAGATGTGACGGTAGATGATTACACAGTCGTCAAAGCGGACGGGAGATCCCTCATTGAAAAAGCGCTGCATGGCAGGCCCCAAAAAGCCCCGGATGTATTCGACGGAGCCTTTGCCACGCTCCTTTCGGGGAAGCAGTCGGGGAATCCGGAGGGAAAACCAGCCATCCTCGGTAAAGCCAACCTCAACGGGAATTTCATCCTGCATGATGTGCTCGATGTTCTTCCTTGCATGGGGAGAACCCAGCAGAGAGGGAATCACCCGGTAACAGCCAATCAGCCTTTCCGCAAGGATTGCATTGCTGAGAGCCATTTCGTTTGCTCCCTGCTGCCGTCCGACTGTGTATGCGTACATTGCCTGAGCGGTTTCGCTATGGAGCTGGGTCAGAATGCCCAGTGCTCTGCTGGAGGTTTTCATAAAGATGGAATTTTCTTCGGGCATATTGCTTTCCTCCTAACTGGAATAAAAAGTGATTTTGGGAGCCTCACATTCGGTTTGATCGACTGTTGCGAAAAGGCACGGCGCATCCGGGAGAATCAGTTTATTCGCAAATTCCATATTCGGGACAACGAGAATGTACTTTGTATCCTCTTGAGGCTGAAGAAGTCGAACCAAATGGTCCTCGTCTTCATACAGAACCACGATTTCGTAAGCTGTTTTATCCTTCAGGAAGGAAATCTGTGCCGGGGCATCTGCTTGCCAGTGGGCTTCGGGAGCAATTTGCTCAATAAACTGGAGCAATACCCAGACGGCGGTAATCATTCGCTGCTTCGGCTCGCAGTATTGATCGACTGCCAGATATTCACCATCTTCTATAGCGGCAATCCTGCGGGCATGCTTCATGTTCTGCACAAGCCTGTTGACAGAGCGCTGCGGTCTGTAGTAGAGCAATCCGCGAATTTGCGGCCAACGCAAAGGCCCGTACTGACTGAGCCACCGTAGGATCAGGCGTTCGTCTTCCATAAGAGCCATGATTTATATTCCTCCTTGTACTTATTTTGGGCGTTATACGCATAAACGGGAAAATGCGTACAACGCCCGTTGATTATGTGGCTTCTTTCTGGCGCTTCCGTAGAATCGCTTCCAGCTCTGCCCGGTCGGTGGTAATCATTTCTTTTTCCTCCACGGAGGCTTTGATAACCACAGGAACCTTATTGTTGTTGCTGTGGATCAGAGCCTCGCCACGCTCAAACTGGGTAATGGAGCGCACCTCGGTGCGGGTCAGCTTCAGTACGTCTTTGACGTACTGAGCCTCATCCTGCTCCAGATTCAGGATGATCTTGTTCTTGGAGTTGTTGATGATGGCCCGTCCGTATTTGCCGTCATCCAGACTGAAGAAATCGCTGAGATCCTGCGTCGCTGCTATGGCGGCACCGCCATAACCACGGATGACCTTGAAGATCTCCAGACAAAACTCGGCGGCCAGTTTATTGGAAGACGCACCAATGAGCTGCCAGATCTCGTCAATCATAATGGCCTTTTTCTTGACCCGGTCAGCCTTGATATTGTCCCAGACATAATCCAGCGCAATCATCATCCCTACGGGGAGCAGCTTGCCTTTCAGCTCGGAAAGGTCCAGAACGATGTACTTGTTGGTCAGATCCACATTGGTCTGCCGGTTGAAGCTCTGAGCGGAGCCCGTCACAAAACGGCTGACGATGGCGGCGATGCGCGTGGTCATGGGATTCTCCAGCAGATGCTTATGAAGATCACCCAGAATGGGCATTTTCTTCAGCTTGGGAGGGAAGCACGTTGCGTCGGCATACAGTGAGTTGTTGTCATGGGTAATGCCAAACTCGTTGTATGTTTTGATCAGCGCTTCATCCAGCATCTGCTCCTCCTCGTTGGTCATGTCGGGAATCAGCAGGGAGAAGAAGATCATGAGCTGCTGAATTTTTCTGGCCAGCATGGAGTCCATGTCGTTGTAGTCAACCTCGTCAATCAGTTCCATTTCTGGAGAAATCGTGTGCCGGATCTCCATGACATTGATGCAGTGGGGAGAACCGGGGGCGATCTTGATAAACTCGCCGCCGATTTTGCTGCAGGCCCGCTTGAATTCATGACCCTTGATGGGGGCGATAATATAACACTGAATACCGCGCATTCGCATACGCAGGGCCAAAAGCTGGAGCGTAAAGGTCTTACCGGTGCCGCTGGTGCCGCACATGGTCAGGTTCGCGTTCTTGTTGATCTTCGTATTAAAGAGGTCAACAATGCAGAGAGAATTGTTATGCCGGTTGACGCCCAGAAGCACACCGGAATCGTCGGACATCTCGAAACTGGTGAACATATAGGTGGATGCTGCGCCGCTGGTCAGGACATTCCTCTGGGTTTTCTTTTGCAGCTTGGGGCTGATCTGGAGGAAAGGCATGACGCTGCGCAAGGCATCCTCCTGCTGGAATCGGCAATCGCTGAGGTACATATCCATGGACTTGAGCATATCGGTCATCTGCTGCTTGCGCCATAGAAGCTCGTCATAGGTTTTGGCGGAAATGGTCACGAACACCGACATGTAGAACAGATCCTCGTTGTGGTTGGCAATGCCATTTTTAATGTAATAGCCTGCCTGAATGGAGTTGGTCAGTTCCTCGTAATCGGTACTGGTGTCCTGCATACCTTTGAGCTTGGTGCGGTTTAAGCGGATGCGCTGGGCTACTTTGTCGATGGTTTTGCTTCGGTTCTCCCGGGAGAGGTGGACATCAATATCGATACCCTCACCGGCATTGATGAGGCTGGACATCCAACCACCACGCACGGTGCTGGGGTATCCGTTCCCCTTGATGTAGAGGAAGCAGTAATATCTGCCATCCATGACGATGTAGTTGTAATGGGATAAATCCAGACCTCTGGGGGCAATAAAGTGACGGACAGAGATATGCGGGATGGGGTCAATACCAATAATTTTTCCCTTAGCGGCCATGGTGTCGATGATCACCCGGTTGACGCGATCGGTGAACGGTTCATCCACGCAGGAGCGGCGATTGAAGAACATATACAAGATCTCCGCTACCGCCTGATCGGGATTTTGGGGCTGGATGATGTTATTTCCGCACTGCATGAAATAAGCGCGTGCATTTTGCTCCGCGCTGACCAACATGCTGTAGATTTTGGAATAGTCATCCGATTCACTTCTGCCGATGGCTTCATACTGGTAAATCAAAAAGAAGCGCCGAGTCAGCGCTTCTCTGGAGCCCACATCCTTAATCAGCCGGATGTAATCTTCCCCCATGGCCTTGCACTGCGCGTTGTCCTCTATGGAAAGCTCTTTTCGGATCATAGCGATGTGCTTGTCAGAGTCTGCTTTCCGGGTAATGGATTTGAACTGCAGCTTCATGGGCGATATCTTCAGCCAGCTGGCAAAGGACGATAGGATGTTGTACTGCTCCTCGGAAGACCGGAGCATAAAGTTGATGGGTTCGATTTCAAGAATTTTTACATACCGGCCATCGGTTGTTTCCACGATGCCGTTGCGGATATCCTTGACCGGGATGAAAGGCTGAACAAACTCAAGCTTTTCCGGCTTCTTTCTTCTTGCCTTTGCGCCCGGGCTTTTTGAGCTGTTTTGGGTCATACTTGTATCCGATCCTCCTGAAGTGTAATATCCGCCGGTTTTCCCAGAAAGAGAGGATATGCCCCAGATACTGGAGCAGAGAGTCTCCGCCAATTCCCATGAACGCGACCACTGCCAGCGGAATCAGGGTCACGGTCATGATGACAATGCGAATTGTAGTGGGCATCGGAATCCATTTGACTTCCGGGTAGCCCACCATGATCACGAGGGCAACGGCCTCAACCGCGTTCCGGGGTTCTACCATACCGCCCAGCAGCTTGCCGGAATCGGTGTAGTTTGCCGGGATGGCATACACGTTGCTGTATTCCTTTTCTTCCATACTGCTCACCACCGAATCACATCGCCGGTGGAGATGTATAGAATGTTCCGGACAGGAATGTAAGCCTGACTGGTTTCCTCACTGCCGACAGAAAGGATATCATCAGGTTTGGCTTTCTTGAACCGGTTGAGGAGCCGATGCTCGGCGGGGATGGTCACTTCCTCGGCGGCCTTGAGCACATGGCCGCCAATCAGATAGATTTTGAATTCCTGCAAATACATTTCTTCACCTTCCAATTCTGTAAATGTAAGCGGTGGTGTTAAAGCGTCCCAACCGCAGTGCTTCGTTGTGATCCGGGACAAAGATATCGACGCGGGCAATGTTGTTCTCGATACCGGAGCCACCCCGGTCCTCAACTGTGTACATGATGCCGTTGATCATAATTTGGGTACCGAATGGGTAGTAGCTGGACATGGCAACCATACCGACCGCGACTCTTTTGCCGCTGGCAGTAATGCCCTTGGCATTGGGGCCGCAGCACTTGGTGCAGGCACAGTAATGGGTCACATTGACTTCAAGGGAGTAAAGCGGTTCGCCATAGGCTGGACTGCTGACATCCTGCTCGAAATTAACCCCGGAAGGTCTTCGCAGAACCAGTTTGGAGTCATAGCCGGGGGTGTTGATATGGACGCCAATGCCACCCTCCGAATGCACCCATTTCCGGTTGCCGCCCTCATCGTAACCGGCGAAAATAAGAACATGGTCTGTAGTGCCGCCGTCATTCAGGAGGAAACCCAGATCACCGGGAAGAAGCTCCGCTTCGGAAATGGGAGTAGAGCTTGTGTACTGCGCCCAAGAGCCGGCCTGAATGCTGATGCCAAGGGCGGTTTTGTACACCCAGTCGGTAAACCCGGAGCAATCCAGCCCATACGGACGAATCGTTCCCGTGGAACTTGATCCGGCAGCGGTAACCAGCTTGGGAGTGTTCCATTCGTCATTCCATCCGGCTTCGCTTTTGCCGCCCCAGAAATAAGGAACCTTTCCTACCAGCGACAGAGCGGTTGTGACGATATGCTTTCTGGTGTCATTACAGCTGAGGCTGTTGACAAATGCGATCAGCTCAGCATCTGTGAGGGGAACGGACGTGCCGCTTCCCAAAGTGCCGTACAGGGTCATCTTTAAGGCATTTGCCATATTCTGAATTACCTCACCGTAGGTCAGATTGAATTGGGGGTATTGTGCTGAGGTGTCAATGCCAAAGGCTTCCAGGATCACCGAATTGTCGAAGGGCGAAATGGTACATTCCACATACTTGATAATTTCGGTGGTTGGTTCAAGCGTTTCGTCACCGTCTGCTTCATAATAGGTCTCTGTCCGGGTGCCGGAAATCTTACTGCCAGAATAGATCGGTACCGTCACGGAAACTGCTTTGTACTTGGGAACCGTGATTTCTTCATCAGATTCCCTTGCCTCGTCCGGAAGATAGTAGTGCCGCCGTTCAGTGGTGTAGTTATAGCGGGGAACGTTATTGACAATGCCTGCCGATTCAATGTGTGTCACAACGGTTACTGTCACGGGCTTGTAAGTGGAATAACTTACAGGTACGAGCCTTTCCTGCTGCCGTTCTACGTAGGATACCGGAAACATCTGATCGGAGATTCTGGCCAGCTTCGCCACCATATCCTCCACGGATATGCCTTTCTGCTGTAAGGAAGCGGAATAGGCGGCCAGAATGTAACAAACATCATAACCGGCAGACGATTGCGCATGGTTGATAAGGGCATCCATGGAAAGGTCATAGTCATAACCGCCATCCAGAATAATTTCCTCGACTCTGGCAAGGGACTGGTCATACCCTGCGTCGATCACTGCCGATACCGCATTGGACATTTCAGAGTAGGACGATTCCAGCGTGACTTCTTCTGCGGGAGGAACCCCGTTCAGGCCAAACACACTGTCCAGAACGATACTCGGGATGGAGCAGATAAGGATGACGATAATCAGGAGGAACAGGCAGATGCAGACCAGAACCTTGAACAAGCTGTGGCGCATTGCCCACGCGGCGGAAAGAATTGCGCCCCACGGGCCTCCGGCGGCAGTACCTGCGGCGATTTCAGCAACGGCTTTGCCGCTTTCCGCACCGGCTTGAACCACTGCAGCGGCCGCATTTGCTGTTGCTTCCGCACCTTTTACGGCTGCCTCTGCGGCAGCATCATGAGAGATTTGCTTCGCTGCCTGAATTGCTTTCCCGGCAGCTTGACCAAAATTGTCTTGACCATCGCCGATCTGATCTTTTTCCGGCTCGGCCATGGAATCACCTCCGTTTTGGAATAAAAAAAGGCCATGATCGTGAGATTCACAACCATGGCCATCTGGTTACATTTTTCTTTTTGGGGGCTTTCGTTCGATATCTCCGCGCTTTTCAGGCTCAGCGAATCGGGTGGGCGTCTGCTTGTAACGAATGGTTTCCACATTGGTCGTGCGGAGTTTTCCGTTGTCATAGACAGGCTTACCGTTCTCGTAGACGGGTTTGCGGTCGACAGCGGCATCGCCCTGAATTGCGTACCACTGACTGCCGCGGGAATCCTCGAAGACCTGATAGTCACCACGAGGTGCGGCATATCTGGCGATATCATAGAACTTCGTGCCAGAGCCATCCTCGTGCCGGACTTCAAAGTAGCCGTCCTGACGGTGTGTGCCATCAACCTGAGAAACAGGAAGATCATAACCGGGCATAAAGTTCTGGAATGCCGCCTGATTATAAGCAGCTGCGGCCTCGCCAACTTCAAACTGGGGAATGTTGCCCTGCTGCTGCATGGCATACCAATCCACACCGTTGGAAGACTGCATGACGCTGTGGGGCGCATCGGGTTCCTGATAATAGGCGCTGTTGTACCAGAGCGTGTTGCCTCCATCCGGGGAACTGGCTTCGATAACGCCGTCGCCCACGGTGCGCAGGGAAGTACCCTCCGGTGCGCTGGGGAAGGTTGCTGCCACAAGGGGCGCCTCGGAATAGAATCCCTGACCAACGTTTTCTCCATGATCTGCAAATTGAGCGCCGTTCTGGGGAGACTCGCCAAAGCCACACGCATATGCAGCACCAAAGTGTTGTGCTTCGGGGGCGTTGCCGTAAACGGTATCCACGGAGGGAGCGCCGTTGCCGTATCCAATGGGCGGTTGATCTCCTCCGCCCACAGGGGATGCGGCAACTCCTGTAAGCAGGGTACTCTCCGGAGCCGGGGTATCCGCTGCACCAATTCCGTCTGCTGCGCCGGGGTAAGTCACCATGCCGGGATGGCCTTCAACGCCATCGTGGGTAAGCGTCTCGCCGAAGCTCTGGCCGCTTTCGCCGGGCTGAGATGCTCCGGACACGCCATCACCTGCTGCTGTGTTGGGGATATCTGCTCCAACACCATGGAAGGTGGGTACATCGTAAAAGGCGCCGCGGCCCTCGCCGCTGGCCATCTGATACCACTGGCTTCCATCCGCCGCAGTAACCACGCTGTGGGGAACTTCTGGCTTTTCAAACTGAGAGGCGTTGAACATATCCACAGAAGCCGATTTGCCATCCGCGGAAACTGCGGTCGTACTGATATGGCCTCCTGTGATTTGCGTTCCCTGAAGCTGGAATCCCTGCATCTGGGGCATATAGTTGCCAAGGCTCCTGTCCGCTATATCACCGGCAATCGTGCCGGAAGTGCTGGGCGCTCTGGCCGCTACAGAGGAAATGGAGTTCCCATTCAGGGTAGCACCATTCCGGGCGGCGATACCACCGAAGGCGCGGCCAACGAATCCGGCACCGCCATTGAAGCCCATGCGGGAGCCACCTTCTACAACGGCATCACGGACATAGGAGTTGGGGCTGAATCTGGAAGCGAAACCGGAGGCAAAGCCATTTGCGGCAGCACCGGTTCCGGTAGCAGCGGCATTTCCGCCCCGGCCGAAGACACTGCCCGCGCTGCGAACACTGCTGCCTGCCCCGGAGATGACTCTGGCAGCCATCATCAGTTCCATGCCCATGCTGGACCCGGTCTGCGCCACATTCAAGCCGATGGAGGCCAGATAGCTGTCGAATCGCTGGGCGCACTTCAGATAAGCCAGTGCGCAGAACATCCACAGGAAAATGCTTCCTTTACCGGTGGTCAGCGCACCACCGTTTGCGATGAACTGTCCCATGGACGAGGCAAAACCACGAAGGAACCAGACGTTCATGACAAGGAGCAGCAGTTGGGAACCAACCATTCTGCACCAGGATTTGAACACGGTACTCGTGGTTTTGGAGCCGCCCATAGAAAAGGCGAGAGGTGAGGTATAGCACAGAACACCAACAACGATGTACCGTTCTACAGTTTCCAGCAGGAGCTTGAAGTAGTTCCAGCCCAGAGCGATTTCCAGAATGAGGATCAGGATCAGACCGACAACGGTTGCAGCTGACACAATCGTCAACAGGCCATTGGTGAGGGTTTGCTCCACGCCCGCAAAGGTGAAATCCTCTGCGGTCATGGATAACTCCATAAGGGTTGTATAGGGCGCCCGCGCAATGTTCAGGCACAGGGAGAAAATGGGTTTGGCGTAGCCAATCAGAAGGCCGTAGACAGAACTCCGGACCAGCAGATGCCAAGGGTTTTCGGCTTCTGTAATAGGCCCTCCGAATGCTCGAAACAGCTGCCATATGGTAATCAGAATTAAGATTGCCCATGCTGTTACCTGCATGACATCGTAGGCCTTGGTGACGAAGGGGAAGTATTCTTCCATCGCCGTCATATCGGTACCGAGCGCTTCAAGGAACAGCCCGGACACCGCGTCAAACAGCTGGGAGACGACACTTGCCACCCAATTGACGATACCCTCGAATATCCAGTCTAGTATGGGTATCACCTCCTTGGTAAGTCTGGATATTCCCTATGCCTCGCCTAGCCGGAGTAACTGCCGCCCTGAATCAAGGGCTGCAGGTAGGCTACAACGAAGCCCAGAGAGTTCAGGATGATCCAGGTCACGACGATGCGCTTCAGCCAGCTGGTAGCTTCTTCAACGGCTCGCTGATTGCGGGAAATCATGCGGATCAGCAGTGCAATGGCTGCGACTGTGACGGCAACGATGGTGCTGATGGCAACGACCTGACCGTAAACATCCTTCAGGATCGTAGAGAAACGATCCCAGATGGTGTCTGCGAAAACGGGCTGGACTGCCAGCATGGTAGCCGCGGTCATACCAACTGCGGACCAGTAGGTGTTTCTGGCGATGTCTTTGCCTCTGGTAATCTGTTTAACCATGTGCTACTTCCTCCTTTCTTGGTGATGAAACGACAAAAGGCACCATTCTGAGGAGCCAGAATCAGCTCTCAAAACAGTGCCTGATCGTTTCGTCCACTTTGGACGATAAGATTATATCACATTGCCATTCTCTAGTCATCAGCAAAGACCTGCCAAAATGTTTTCGCATGTTTCATCCCGTTTGTCATCCCATCTTTTACATCTCTTCGAGGATAGTGAGGACTTCAAGCCACGAGGCAGTTTCCCCGGAAGGGGCAGACCACAGCCGAATGGACATGATTGTGATGGCTTCCCTTCGTAAGCGGTAATAGGTTCTTGACGTCATGCGAAGCTCTTTGAGGATTTCTTCATGTTTTCTCTCAACAGGGTCAAGATATGTCGTATAAAGGACGGAGTACAGATCTTCTCCGTTGCCGGGTTTCTTCCGGATAACCGCAAGAGCTTCATGGATGCGATCTACCAGATATCGGGTCTTCATCATGGCATTTACCCGACTTTCGATCCGCGCATTTTCAAGGGAGGTCTGGATATCGATTTTCTCCGCCAGAGCATCGATGTCATGTACAGGGACTTCCAGCTCATCGGACAGTTCTCCGGGGATGCATTCCAATACCCAGATAATCAGACGATACTGGCTCAGCAAGACCTCGGTATTGTGATATGCTCTCTGTGCAGTATCCTTTTTGGCTTTCCGGACACGCTCGTTGTCGATGTTATGATCTTCAAGGACACCTTTCCGTGTCAGGAAATCTACAAAGGAGGCAGATTGCAGCTGAATCTGCTCCTCCTGTGCATCGTATAGTGACGGCTTTTTACTTTTCATGGCAAAATCTCCTCGTTGTTGTAATTGTGGTTTTCAACTTGTGTACATGGTCCTCTGATTTCATGCCCAGAACGGAAAAAGCAGGGGGTTCCCTCTAACATACCCGGGCAGGCATAATGGTAGTTCCTACAATGCTCACAGTTCCAACCATGAGAAAGATACGCGCGCGTTATGGGGTCAGAAAGCGCAACGCGGCATTCTGAAATCTCAGGGACAGGTTGCATCTGCTGAGACAAAATGACCGCTCTGCTATACCATGCAACCATGTGATTTACACGTAGGTTCTCACTGCCGCCCTTGCACTTATAAGCTGAGCAAATAAGTATTTTACGCAAAATACGCATAACTATCTCCTGCTCCGGAAGCTGAATATCAGCTCCGGTCGGGTAGGAAGCGTTAAACACGAGACAGCCATAGGAACTGGGCAGCCGGTACAGAGAAAAGACATCCCCATGCTTTTTGAAGAACCTCCATACCTTTGTTTTCTCCCAGCCCCAACGCTCTCCCAGCGTTTCCAAAGTCAGGACGCTCCCGAATCTACCGTATTGCACGACAGGTGCAAGAAACGAGAAGGCGTTCCCATAGTCCTCATAGGTGGTATGACACCACAGATCAAGCCATGCATCCGCTTCATCGAAAACTCTCTTAGCGTTTGCCAGCCGCTGCGTAATGTTCCGCGGCAGGCATAGAAAACCATACCCTGTGGAAGCGTAAACGGTCCCGGACATACATTCAGCCCCGGAACACTTAACCACCCAATCGGTGATCTCATAGGTCAGCTTTTTTGTCTGGCTGTCAAGAGAGTATTTCAGAAAGCCAAGGGAGGAAAGCTCGCCGAGTATCTGCAGCGCCTTGGTACGGCTCCTGACACCCAGAATACTCTTGAGACCGACAACACCACCCGCCCACATTCCGGGTGCTACGGGATTGCTGTGGCCGCAGTAACTGGCATTGCCCTTGCGGAAGGCTGCGCGGAAGGCAAGCATGGCCCAGTAGGCCATCAGCCCTTTTCCCATATCCGGAATATCTCTGGGCAGCTTGACCCACTGATATTTGCGCAGACACTTCATGTTGCTTTCCTCCCTGTGAAATAGAAAAGGCCAGCAGGATGCTCCTACTGGCCAGTTATGCTTTTAGATTCGGACGATCAAACCGACGAGATCATCCGTATCGACGCCGACGAGATACCAATCGTTTCCCATTTCAATACGAGTGGAAACCCATCTCCCATTGATCTTTACATCTAAGGTTTCACCGCAATGCAATCCTCCGTAATAGTTATTGGGAGAGAAGCGAATGTCCATCCGGCCTGTGTCTCGCTGCGGCACCAATGTTCCTATTTTCATAATCCGAATATGTCACTATGCTAAAAGGCCCCGAACGGTGTGACAGAAACCGTCCGGGGTCCCATCCTGTGTGGCAGGATTTGGAAAGTTGCGCTATATCAAATTATGTGGAGCTATTCGGATGCTCCGAGCAAATGAGAAATTATCACCTCCAATGTGGGAGAAGTTAAGAATCGGACTTCCCGGAGTACACAGCTATGCATAGTTGCATTTGTTGCTGCATCGCTTTTTGATTCTGACTGTCAGGCCGGTGATATCTTTTGTTTCAATACCAATCAGGATCCAGTTGTCAGCCATCTCAAGCCGTGTCGGGATCCATTCTCCGTCTACCCGCACTTCCATTCGCGTTCCGCAGGAGAGAAAACCGTAGTAGTCATTTAAGCCAAACCGAATGTTCATGCGACCGCTATCGGTGTCCAGTACAAGCGTTCCCTGCCTTGTGGACGCCTCTTTTCCATCGGCGGCAAGCGACGCCATTTGCTCAATATGATACTGCTGCCGAAGGTATTCATCAAAGATAGTACGGCGGATTAGTACCTTCTTGCCTATCTTGTAGACAGCGCCTGCTTCGTGAGCCAATCTGGTGAACATCTTCAAGCCCAAACCGTAATAATCTGCGCCTTGATAGTAGGTGATAAACTCATGCTTCATGATCTCAATATCCTCATCATCCAGCTTATCAGAAAACATCCACAGGTTCCCGCTCATTGTTTTTCCTCCGCTTGCGTAAGGGTACTGGGCTCGTGAAACTGCTCCAGATACTGATCGAAGATATCCCGGTTAATCAGCACAGTGCCATCGATACGATAAATAGCGCCTGCTTTGTTGGCCATCTCCAGAAGCTTCTTATGGTGGATGCTGTAAACAATCTCCGCGTCTTTATACCTTAGAAATTGCCGGCGCAGCCTCTTTGCATGCTCACGAACATCGTTTCGCTTTCCAAGTTCAAAGTATTCTTTTGTCTGTTCACTGATCATTCGTTCAAAATCCTTTCAAATTGGAATTTGTCAAGACAGATGCTGCAACCTGCAAAAAGAAAAGGACACTTTCTGGAAATTCGTACAGAAAGTGTCCTCAAATGATACATGCTGTTTTGCGCTGGGGTCTAACAAAACTTCATCCTGCGTCACATCACTTCGTATTGATATACGAAATTGTTGTCAATTTGTTGTCAACTGAAGAATATGAGGGCAAAAGTTATTGCAGCGCAATGACTTTTTAGTCTTGGGGCTTCATAGTGGGGAACAGGATAACCTCCCGAATCGTATCGGCGCCGGTGAAGAGCATGACGGCGCGGTCGATGCCCATGCCCATGCCACCCGTGGGGGGCATGCCGTACTCCAGCGCGGTGAGGAAATCCTCATCCAGCATCTCCGTCTCGTCGTCGCCCCGCTCGCGCTGCTCGACCTGCTTCATGAAGCGCTCCCGCTGGTCAATGGGGTCGTTCAGCTCGGAATAGGCGTTGCCCATTTCGCTGCGGTTGATGAAGAACTCGAAACGCTCCGTCAGGCGGGGATCTTCCGGGGACTTCTTGGTCAGGGGAGAGACCTCCACCGGGTACATGGTGATGAAGGTGGGCTGCACCAGATGCTCCTCGACCTTCTGGTCGAAACAGGCATACAGGGCGTTGCCCCATGTCTTCTCGGCGGCGTCGGCCAGCTCAACGCCAACGGCCTTGGCGGCGGCTACGGCCTCCGCGTCGTCGGTGATGACGCCAAAGTCAACGCCTACGTACTTCTTGACGGCTTCGACCATGGTCAGCCGCGGCCAGCCGGGGGTCAGGTCGATCTTCTCGCCCATCCATTCCAGCTCGTAGCTGCCCATAACCTCCTTGGCAAAGGTGGTGTAGACGCCCTCGGCAATGTCCATCATGTCGTGGAAATCGGCGTAAGCCTGATACAGCTCCACGGTGGTGAACTCCGGGTTGTGCTTGGGGTCCATGCCTTCGTTGCGGAAAATGCGGCCGACCTCGTACACCCGATCCATGCCGCCGACGATCAGCCGCTTCAGGGGCAGCTCCGTGGCGATGCGCATGTACATATCGATATCCAGCGTGTTGTGGTGAGTGACGAAGGGACGGGCGGCAGCGCCGCCGGCAATGGTGTTCAGCACGGGGGTCTCCACTTCAATGTAGCCCATGCTGTCCAGATAGTTGCGCAGGTGCTTGATGAACTTGGAGCGGATGACAAAATTCCGCTTGACCTCCGGGTTCACCATCAGGTCAACATAGCGCTGACGGAAACGGGCTTCCTTGTCGGTCAGGCCGTGGAACTTGTTGGGCAGGGGCAGCAGAGACTTGCTCAGCAGGGTGACGATCTTGGCGCGGATGGAAATTTCCTCGGTCTTCGTCTTGAAGACCTCGCCCTCCACGCCGACGATGTCGCCGATGTCGTACTTCTTGAAGCGGTTGTATTCTTCCTCGCCCAGCTCGTCGATCTTCACGAAGATCTGGATGCGGCCGGCGCGGTCCTGCAGATCGCAGAACATGACCTTGCCCTGACCGCGCTTGCTCATCAGACGTCCCGCGACCTTGACGGTCTTGCCCTCGAAGGCTTCGTAGTCGGCCTTGATGGCAGCGGAATCGGCATTGAAATCGAATTTCGTCTGGACGAAGGGGTCGCGCCCCTCGGCCTGAAGCGCCGCCAGCTTTTCCCGCCGGATCTGCATCTGGTCATTCAGAGACAGCTCCGGCTGCGGTACAAACTTTGCCATGGCTCAGCCCTCGCGGGAAACGCTGACCACCTTCATGGTGAAGGAGCCGGCAGGGGCGTTGACGGTGAAGGTCTCGCCCGCGGCTTTGCCGACGACGGCGCGGCCGAAGGGGGAGTCGTCGGAGAGCTTGAACTCCATGGGGTTGGCTTCCTGAGAACCGGTGATGCGGTACTCGGTCTGCTTGCCGTTCTCGTCCTCGACTACTACGGTGCAGCCAAGACCCACCCGGCCGCTGGCCTCGTTTTCGTCCTCGATGATGACGGCGTGGGACAGGACGTCCTCGATCTCGGCGATACGGCCGTAGAGCTTGGCCTGCTCGTTTTTGGCGGCGTCGTACTCGGAGTTTTCGGACAAGTCGCCGTAGGAGCGGGCTTCGGCGATCATGGCGGCGACTTCGCGCTCACGGGTGGTTTTCAGGTAATTCAGTTCCTTTTCCAGATCGGCAAGACGCAGACTGGTGATCTTAAATTCTTTTGCCATATTCAAAATCCTTTCTCAGATAAAAATATCCATAGCTCCAAACATTATAGAAGAATTATGCCCCATAGTCAAGTTTTATTTGCGGTTTTCGGGGAAAGAATGTCCGCCCGCGGGGAGCCACGGGCGGACGGTAATATGGCGCGGAGTCAGTCACTCGTGGCTTTTTCGGTTTCGCCACGGTACAGCCGGACGGTGAAGACCGCGGTCACGATGACGATGGCCGCCAGAATGGCTTCCAGAGCTGGGATGGGGACGGCGTCCTTGAGCAGCATGGCCAGGGCGTCCACGGCGAAGTGGATGCCCATGGCAGCGAGGAAGAAACCCCGGCGGTGATACCGCACGGCGCGGTACACCAGATACGACAGGCAGATTTGCAGAGCAAACGCAATGAGCCGCTCCACGCCGACCATGTAAAAGAGGTAAGCCGGAAGCGTCCACAGCTGGGAGATCGTCTCCAGAGAAGTCGCCCGGGCGGCTTCGTCCAGCCCGGCGAGGGCGCTTTCCAGCTTGCCGCCGTTGACCATGGAAACGGTGGCGAGGTTGGAAACGCAGGTCAATCCGCCGACGAACAGCGCTTCAACGCCGCCGTGACCCACACCGTACATCAGGGCGTTTTCCTTTTCCAGCTGGCTGCCCAGAAAATACTTCATGGCGACCAGCCGCCCGAATTCCTCAAAAATCGCAGCCGCCGCGCCGCCGTACAGGGCGGACAGCCACAGATTGCCCGTCAGCTTTTCCCCGAAGACGGCACGCATGGCCAGGTGGAGCATCTGCTCTAAGAACATGGCGAAGATGACGAAGATCACCACGCCAAGGAACATGTCGGAAAGCTTTGCGCCGGTTTTGCGTTTCAGCAGGACGCACAGCGCCACGGGCGCTGCCACGCAGAGAATCAGGCTGACGACCATGCCGGTAATGCTTGCGGAAGATACTGTGTTCATATCGTTTTCTCCTTTCCGTTATAGGCCGGTTTTTTTGACTAGAGTGTCATAGAGACTTCGCGTGCTTTCCGCGCTGCTGCCGCTGAGAACCAGCGTTTTTCCGTTCACCGACAGAATGACGCAGGCCTCCGGACGGTAGTAGGTGTAGCGGGTGTAGATGCCGAATTCTTCATTTTCAAACGTCCCCATCAGCAGCCGGAAGCTGCCCACGCCGAAGGTTCGGGTGCCGTCCACGTTGCCCTCCCGGTATTCGATGCCGTCGATGGCGCTGTATTTTACAGTCAGGTCGTCGAAATAAGAGGCTTCCACGGTAAAGCTGTCGCTGTCGAACCGGTAATGGAGATTGCCGGTGAACAGCATGACCGCGACGAACACCACAATCACTGCCGTGAAGATCAGCATGCCAACGGAGATTTTCTTGGACAGCGGGTCGGGTTCACTTTTCGTTCCGTGGATCCGATGGTAGCGGTAAGAATAGGCGATGGGAAGGATGGACAGAGCGGCCGCGGCGAGAATGGTGACGATGATCCCCGGCACCTCCGGAAGCAGAGCGGCAAGCACCATTATAAGACCGCCGATGACCCAGACCTTACCGGCAAAGCGGTGGGTTGCATTCCAGTTTTCCTCACTGCCCAGCGTCCAGGAGATCCGGATGCCAACGGTGCGGTTGGGGCGGCATTTGGGGAAATAGTTGCCTATGGCGGCGAACATCAGTCCCAGCCCCACATAAAGAAGGCCGGCAAGCCGGAATTTCCAGCCCAGCGCCACCGCGTAGGTGATGCCGCTGACGAGGATGGAGACGGCGGGAATCATCCAGAACAGCAGACCTACCACTTTTTTGCTCTGATTCCGGTTTTTAGCGTCCCGAAAAACGAAAAACAGCACCAGATAATGAGCGGCCAGCAGCAACAGCGGCTGGAGAAATACGGCGGCGGCCTTGCCGCTCCATCTGTCCGCGCCGTGCATGCCCCAATGGGTGGCAAGCTGGCCGGGAAGCCGGTTCCACAGAAGCAGCCCTGCGGCGATGGGGAGAAGGGCAAGCAGCGTGGAGACAATCAGTTCTTTTTTGTACTGCTTCATCATGGGGCAGCGCCTCCTTTCAAATCCGTGAGCCAGAGCATGATTTCCTCTAAGACCGAGGCGTTCAGCTCATAAAAGATGAATTTCCCCTCCCGGGTGTCCCAGATCAGGTCGGCATCCTTCAGAACGGACAGGTGCCGGGACACGGCGGCGGGGGTGATGCTAAAATGGTCGGCAATTTCCCCGGCGGACAGCCTGCCGGACTTGAGCAGATTCAGAATTTCCCGCCGGGTCGGGTCGGACAGGGCTTTTAGGGTTTGCTGCAACGCCAAAGAATTCACCTCCCTGAATGTCATTTAAAAATTAACTGAATTGTTAAATGTAAGATACCACAGATGACAATCTTTGTCAAGCAGAAAAAGGGCGGCCGTTACGGCCGCCCCTGTAGGTCAAAAAGATTCAAATATCAGTTCGTCATACCCGGTTTCCCCGTCCTGCTCCACGCCGAAGCGGACGCCGGGAAGCTCTGCGATCACCAGCTCACAGGTGGTGTTGACGATGCAGCCGGGGCAAAGATGACCGCCCAATGTGGAAAGGTCTTCTCTGGACAGGGCGATGTGCAGATGACACCGCTGCTCGCTGACGGTGCCGTTCAGACTGACGATCTCGCAGTGCTCCCCGATAGACCGGATGTTCACGCCGCTGGCGTCCCGCACCTTCGCTTCCGTGACGCAGCCCACGGCGGAAAGCACCACTCCCGCCGCAATGTGCTTTTCCTGAGCGAGTTCCCGGATGGAGAGAAGCAGATCGTCCCCCCGGTGGAGACGGACGCAGTGGCAGGCAAAAGCGCCGGATGCGGTCACAATGGGACGGTTCATCGGTAATCCACCAGCTCTCCCATGTCCCGGCGCTTTTTCTCCCGGAGGGGATCGCCCTCCTTCGCGTAGCCCAGAGCAATCACCAGCCGCACCGGCTGATTCAGGCCGCAGGCTGCCCGAAGCCTGGCGTCGTCCAGCCAGCCGATGATACAGGTGGAAAGCCCCTGAGCGGTGGCCTCGGCGGTGAGATAGGCGGCGGCAATGCCGATGTCGATGGAGCGGTAGTCTACCTTCGTGACTCTGGAGCCAAGAGCGGCGGTTTTATTGTAGGAACGCTCGGAGATCACGATGAGCACCGGCGCCTGAGCGGCGAATTTGTTCATGCCCATGCCGGTCACACCGGCGACCGCGGCCTTGGCGGCCTGCCCCCGGCAGACGGTGAAGTGGTAGGGTTGGGCGTTGCAGGCGGAGGGAGCCAAACGGGCGGCCTCCAGCACGGCGTCCAGCTTTTCCTGTTCTACAGGCCGCTCTGTATCATAGCTGCGGCAGGACTGCCGGGCGCGGGCAATTTCCAGAAAGTCCATCATTTTTCTCCTTTGTCAGATTTTCCAAATGCGGTTGGCTGCCCGCTCCTTGGGGGCGGGAGCCTCGTCGGCGTAACCCAGAATGCAGCAGCCGATGCCCCGGTAGTGTTCCGGAACGCCCCACTTGCCGAGAAGCGCCTTGCCCTCCTCGGTGTCGAACATCTCCCGGGCGCGGTTGATCCAGCAGCTGCCCAGCTCCACGGCGTGGGCGGCGTTGAGCAGATTGCCCAGCACCAGAGAACCGTCTTCCACCCATGTGGGATAGGTGGGGTCAGCCAGCACGACAATGACGCAGGGCGCACCGTAGAAGGGATCCCTGTCCGTACCCATCACGGCGGCATTCATGGCTGAAAGCTGATCCCGGGTGGCCTTGTCCCGGACGGCGACCATGACGGGCTTCTGGTTGTTCATGGCGGAGGGGGCGTAAAGTCCGGCCTCCAGCACGGCGTCCAGCAATTCGTCCGGCACCTGCTCGGGGCGGTACTTGCGGATGCTGCGGCGGGTTTTCAGAAGTTCACACATAAAAATTACCTCCTGTTTGTTATCATTCTGATGACGGCACTGTCCAGTGTGCCGTCAGAATATTCTGTTTCTTTGCAAAGCCCATGGACGCATACAGGCGGATGGCGGGGACATTGTCCGCGTCCACGAGGACGGACATGGCGTTGGGTGCGTTCGCTTCCAGCGCCTTTGCCAGCAGCTTCCGGCCGTATCCCATGCGGTGGTACTCTTCCAGAACCAGCAGATCAAATGGTTCGTTCTCCTTGAACGTACAGGTCACATCTATGTAACCGACGACCCTGCCGTCGCGGATTGCGAGGAAGGTGTGGAAACGATCCTGTGCCTGCATGACCTTTTCGCCTGTCCAGTACATATCCTTATTGTGGATGGCGCAGTACTGTTCTGCGTACTGGTCGGAAAGGGGCACGATGCCGGTGGTGTCCATATCCGGCGCAGGGGCTTCCTGCACCATTTTCTGCTGCTCCGGCTCAAAATCGGCCTTCCGCAGATTCAGCTGTTCCCGCAGAAGGTAGTTGCCGGGATTAAAGACGAAATCGACGCCGTAACCGGGGAAGTGCTGCTTCAGATATTGGAGCGCTTCCAGATAGGCGCTTTTCTCATGGGACAAGCCTGCCAGCATTTCGGCGTATTGTTCATCCCGGATAACGAGGAATGCGAACAGCCCAATCAGCGTCTCTTCATGGTAGACGCCAAAGACGCAGTATCGGTCGGGATTTCCAATCGGTCTGATCAGATTGCTTTGAAGCTGTTCTTCGCTGCTCAGCATGGGTTCCGAAAAATGGGGGTCTCCCTGAAAGCAGGATACGAAATCCCGGCATTCTTCATAGGTTTTGACCGGTCGTATCATTTTTTCTCCAGCCTGAAGGTCAGTCCGTCATATTTCTGACCATTGACCTCTCGTATGCCTGCGTAACGATTGCACTCAATGAATCCAAGCTTTTCGGCGCAACGAATCATACGGATATTGCCTGACCACGTTTGTGTATAAAGTTCATCCACGCCGTTTTCAAAAAAGTAATTTATAAAGGCACGCAGTGCATTTGAACCGAGCCTGTTCCCCCACAGATCATGTTCGCATATATCAGCACCAATAGCCCGATAAGCGGTTTGACCGGCTTCGATTTCTCCAGCCCATTTGTAGTCCTCGCCAATGTGATAGGAGCTGACCCAGCCGATGTGTCTGCCATTCCATTCGATTTCAAGCTTCCAGCGGAGTACATCATCAGGAAGCTGCTTTACGGATTCATAGTATGACCCCCAGCTTCTGCGCTCGCTTTCTTCGTCAGTATCCTCTTTCTCCCATGGAGCATCCCAGTTTTCCCATTCACGCTCCACGGTGAACCAACGTACATAGTCCTCAATGTCGGACTCGATCATATCCCGAAGGACGATATTTTCAAATTCAATTCTCATAATGAACTCCTCTGATACAATATTGTCAACAATTTCGTCCCCCAATGCATACATATTATATCACAGGAATTGCTCGATTTTCAACAGGACGCCCGGCAGTTTTGGCCGTTATTGATGCAGCCCGAACAGAGGCCTTGCCACCCGCTTGTACAGCAGCATCGTCAGCACGGAGACAACCGCGCCTTTCAGCAGGTTCAGGGGCGCGACGCACAGCAGCACGAAGGTGGAGACATTGCTGACCCCGCCCCGGATGGCCGTTCCCATGGCGATGATGGTGTCCAGCGGAATGCCGTACAGCTGGGCAAACTTGGGCAGAAGATAAACGGCGTTGAAGGCGCTGCCGAACACGGTCATGACCAGCGTGCCGATGGCAAGGCCGATGATGGCGCTGTGCTTGCTCTTGTGGGCGTGGTAGAAAATGGTGGCGGGAAGAACCAGAGAGCATCCCACCACGAAATTGGCAAGATCGCCCACAAAGGCAGTGGAGGTGCCTTTCAGCAGCAGCTTCAGCAGGATTTTCACGCCCTCGCAAATCACGGTGGCGCTGGGTCCTAGGTAAAATCCGCACAGCAGCACGGGCAGCTCGGAAAAGTCCAGCTTATAGAATTCCGGCGCGAGAATCACCAGCGGGAAGTCCAGCACATGAAGCACGGCGGCGATGGCGGCGCTGATGCCGATGATGCTCACCCGCCGGGCGGGGCTGACCTTCCGCTTTTCCGGGAGAAAATGCTCCGCCAGCCGGGCAAGCAGGGCAAGCCCCACCACGATGGCAAGGCTCACGCCCACGAATGCCAGATTGTCTAAGATTTGTTTCCAAAGATCGGTCATTGGTATCACCTCAAAACAAAAATGCGCCCTGGGTATATTCCCAGGGCGTGAAAAAAACGCAAATATCCTTTGCGTATCTTCTTCCATCCAGACTGTACTGTCGGTATCGGAGTTTCACCGATTCAACGCTGACGCGCTCGCGGACTTGGGAAGTCTTGAATCAAAGCTTCCTTTACCGCCGGTGGGGAATTTCGCCCCGCCCTGAAGATACTGTTCAGTTCGGGTACACAGTAGCACAGAGCGGGGCGCTTGTCAAGAGCGGAATTGTGTGATACCATAGATAAAAAACGCGGCAGCTTCCCCATGTTTACTGGGTCGTCTCCGGCGCGGTGGCGGCGGTCTCCGTGGGGAGACTGGGGGCGGGGGGAGCAGTCGTGGCTTCCGGCATCTTGAAGCCCCGGATCTTTCCCTGCGCGGCGGTGTCCGTCACGTCGCCGCCGATGATCTGGTTTTTGTAGACCAGCAGCGTCGCGTAGACCGGCTCGGTAGCGCCGGGGTAGTTGTTGATCTTGTAGACGTAGCGCATGACCTTTTTCCCGGCGTATTCGCTCAGGTCGTAGCCCTGGCTCTTTTGCAGGGCGTTGTAGCGCTCGAACACGTCGCTGGACGCGGCGGGAATGCGTACCTGACTGGAATCTGTGGGGGATGTGGTGACGTCCCAGCCGAGATCCGTCAGAAATTTCACCCGGCCGTCGTTGCTGGAAGCTGTGGGCGCGGAAGTCTCGGCGGAATCCCCGCCCCCGCCCAGCAGCAAAATCAGCGCCACGATCAGCGCTGCCACGGCGGCAAGGGCGATCATTACCTTTTTCAGATTGACCTTCGCGGTCATAACCATCATAAAAAATCCCTCCCGGTTCATATTTCGGTGGTACAGCCTATGCGCCGGAACCGGGACGCAGAACGGAGGAGCTATGGAACGACTGGACAAATTCCTGTGCGGCAGCGGCGCGGGCACCCGCTCTCAGGTGAAGGATATCTTAAAAGCGGGGCGGGTGACCGTGGACGGAAATCCTGAAAAGGACGGCTCCCGGAAAATCGACCCCGCTGTCCACACCGTTACACTGGACGGGCAGCCTTTGGGCGGAAAGCGCCGGATGGTGGTGATGCTCAACAAACCGGCAGGCTACGTCACGGCCACGGAGGACGCGGCGGAGAAGACCGTCATGGAGCTGCTGCCGGAGGCGTGGCGGCACATGGACTTAAGGCCCGTAGGCCGTCTGGACAAGGCCACCGAGGGGCTGCTGCTGTTCACCAACGACGGCGAGCTGCTCCACCGGCTGATATCCCCAAAGAAGGAAGTGGCGAAAGTCTACTACGCCCGCCACGAGGGGCAGGCAAATGCCGACGACATATCCGCCTTTGCCGCGGGCCTGACCCTCCGGGACGGCACGGTATGCCTGCCCGCGCTTCTGGAGCCGCTGGGGCCGGGGGAGAGCCGGATCACCGTCCGGGAAGGGAAGTACCATCAGGTGCGGCGGATGATGGCGTCCCGGAACATGACCGTGACTTATTTGGAGCGCCGACAGGAGGGAACGCTGACGCTGGGCGATCTGCCGAGAGGCCGGACCCGGGAGCTGACAGAAGGGGAGATCGCCCTGCTGGAAGGCAAAACCCGGCCCTGAACGGTCATTTTGATGGAAGATACAGCCTTTCGGGGAAGCGCCTTCCGGGAAACCTTGGTATATTACCTAAAAAACATAAGAGATTTTGCAATAAAATGTCAAAAGGCACTTGCAATGTGCGCAAAAGCTGTGTATAATAATAATGCGTTTTTGTGAAATGCGCATTTATGCAAGATACTAAGGAGTGACTGTAGATATGTCCAACAGCGTTTTTCAGAGTGTCATTGTTCAGTTGCGGGATATTACGGACCGCAGCTTCGGCGTGATCGATACCGAGGGGTGCGTGGTTTCCTGCACCGATATGTCCATTCTGGGTGAGCGCTGGACGGACGCCGCGCTGAAGGTGAGTGGCGCCGCCGACAGCATCGTCACCTTCGGTCAGCGCAGCTTCAAGGCCATTCTGGGCAATTCCAATGTGCTGGAATATGCCGTTTTCTGCTCCGGCGACGACGAGACTGCCCGCAGCTTCTGCCAGATGGCCTATATCGCCCTGAACGATGCCAAGACCTTCTATGAGGAGAAGCACGACCGGGGCACCTTTGTGAAAAATATCATCATGGACAACATCCTGCCCGGTGATATTTATATCCGCGCCAAGGAGCTGCACTTCGCCACCGACGCGCCCCGGGCGGTGTTCCTCATCCGTCAGGTGGGTCACAGCGACGTTGCCACCGTGGATGTGCTGGCGGGGATGTTCCCGGACAAGATGCAGGACTTCGTCCTGTCCATCAACGAAAGCGACGTGGCGGTCATCAAGCAGATCACCGGCGGGACGACCCCCGAGGATCTGGAAAAGATCGCAAAGTCCATGGAGGACACCCTGAAAAACGAGCTGCGGATCAAGACCGTCATCGGTATCGGCACCGTGTCCGACCACCTGCGGGAGCTGGCGGATTCCTACAAGGAAGCCCAGACTGCCATTGACGTGGGCAAGGTGTTCGACACCGAAAAGAGCATCATCGACTACGAAAATCTGGGCATCGGCCGCCTGATCTACCAGCTGCCCACCACGTTGTGCGAGATCTTCCTCAGTGAAGTGTTCAAGAAGAATTCCATCGATTCTCTGGATCAGGAGACCCTGTTCACCATCAACAAGTTCTTTGAGAACAACCTGAACGTCTCCGAGACTTCCCGGAAGCTCTTTGTCCACCGCAATACGCTGGTCTACCGTCTGGAAAAGATCAAGAAGCTCACGGGGCTTGACCTGCGGCAGTTTGACCACGCCATTGTCTTCAAGGTGGCGCTGATGGTGCGCAAGTACCTCACTTCCCGGGAGACCCGGTAAAAATGATACCCCGCGGGGCTGCGTCGGCAGCCCCGCTTCTGTATGCCCGACCCGGTTTTTACGGAAAGTGTTTTCCGTTTTTGGGGCGTAATATAAGAGAAATATGAAAGAAAGCTGAAAAAATTGGGGGAATAATTGTGGATAATATGTTAAATCTGCGCTTTTGGCCTATTTATTTCGGAATATGATTGACATTGATTTTGTGATGTGTTACAATTCGGTTACACTGCGGGCGGTATGGGGTTACGTTAACGGCAATTCCAATACCGCCTATGACGGGAGAAAGATGCGAATATGATTGAATTTACTGATGTTGTAAAATCCTATACGCAGGGTAACAAGGCCCTCAACGGCGTTACCATGCAGATCGAGGACGGCGAGTTCTGCTTCCTGATCGGTCCTTCCGGTTCCGGTAAGTCCACCATCATCAAGCTGATCACCGGCGAGCTGAAGCCCACCTCCGGCACCGTCCACGTCAACGGCTATTCTCTGGAACGAATTCGCAAGCGCGAAGTTCCCTACCTGCGCCGCACGGTCGGCGTCGTGTTTCAGGATTACCGCCTGATCGAAAAAATGACGGTCTATGAGAACGTGGCCTTTGCCATGCGGGTCGTGGGCGCGAAGGAATCCGAGATCAAGGAGCGGGTTCCCTACGTGCTGGAGCTGGTCGGTCTGGAAAGCAAGATGAACCGCCATCCCAATGAGATGTCCGGCGGCGAGCAGCAGAGACTTGCCATTGCTCGCGCGCTGGTGAACAATCCGTCCACCATCATCGCCGACGAGCCTACCGGCAATCTGGACCCGGAGCGCTCCTTTGAAATCATGGCGCTGCTGCAGGAGATCAACAATCTGGGAACCACCATGCTGGTGGTCACCCACGACCAGAATCTGGCAAAGCTGTTCCATAAACGCACCATTGCCATCAATGAGGGCGTCGTGGTGAGAGATGGAATCGGGGAGGAAAGCAAACATGAAGCTCAATAATATCGGGTACCTGCTCAAGGAGGGCTTCCGCAGCATTTTCCAGCACGGCTTCATGTCCTTTGCTGCTATCTGCGTCACGGTGGCGTGTCTGATCATCGTGGGCAGCTTCTCCGCGCTGGCTTACAATCTGGACATCATGGTTCAGGATTTGAATAAGACCAGCGAAATTATGGTGTACATCGACAGCGACCTTTCCGACGCCGAGGCAAGATCCATCGGCACGAAGATCAACCTTCTGGACAATGTGTTTGACGCGAAATACGTTTCCCGGGAGGAAGCGCTTCAGAACTTCGTCAGCGACCATGACAACGACAGCGCCTTCAGCGGCGTTCAGGCGCAGGATCTGCGCCACCGCTACGTGGTCACTTTGGAAGACAATACCAAGATGGAGCAGACCGCTGAGCAGCTGAAGAATCTGCCCGGCGTGGCCAAGGTCAGCGCGGCCTATGAGCTGGCGCAGGGCTTCACCACCCTGCAGAACGTGCTGCATATCGTCTCCGTGGCCGTGATCGCGGTTCTGCTGGTGGTCAGCCTGCTGATCATTTCCAACACCGTCAAGCTGGCCATGTACGACCGGCGGGACGAGATCGCCATTATGAAAATGGTGGGCGCGACCAACGGCTTTATCCGGCTGCCCTTCGTGGTAGAGGGCTTCTCCCTCGGCATGATCGGCGCAATTCTCGCTTTCGGTCTGGAATGGCTGGGCTATGACGCGATGATCGCGAAGATCGGCAGCGTGGACGCCTTGCAGCTGTTCAACTTCGTACCCTTCCAGGAGCTTCTGCTCCCCATGGTCGCTACCTTCGCCGCCGCCGGTATGTTCGTCGGTATCGTGGGCAGCTGGACTTCTATCCGAAAGTTTATGGACGTATAACTATGAACAAACACAGAGAGATAACCGTGAGATCACTTGTCGCCCTATGTCTGGCGGCGGTGATGGCGGTGAGCATCCTGCCGGTTCCGGCGGATGCCGCCACCTCCGGTGAGATCCAGAAGGAGATTGACGCACTGGAGGAAAAGAATAAAGCCATCCAGGCGCAGATCGACGCTGTGCGAAGCCAGTACGACGCCAACTATAACGACATGGCCGACATTGTAAACAGGAAGGAAGCCATTGACGAGGAAATTGCCCTCCTGACGGACAAGATCGAGACGACCAACGCCCAGATTTCCGCCTACAGCCAGCTCATTGCGGACACGCAGGACGAGCTGGACGCCGCCGAGGAGGAGCTGCGCACCCTGAGCGAGCAGCACCGGGAGCGTATCCGGGCGATGGAGGAAGGCGGCAGCATTACTTACTGGCAGGTCATCTTCGAGGCGAACAGCTTTACTGACCTCCTTGACCGGCTGAACATGATGCAGGAGATCTCCGAGGCCGACCAGCGCCGCCTTCAGGAAATGCGCATCGCGTCGGACATCGTCACCGCCACCCGCATGAGCCTGGAATCGGAAAAAACCGAGCTGGAAGGCACTTGGGAGGAGCTGACGGCGGCGGAGGCTGAGCTGGAGGAAAAGCGCACGGAGTCCGACGACATGCTGCGGGAGCTGGAAAAGAAATCCGAGGAATACCAGCAGCTGATGGACGAGTCGGAAGCGCTTCAGGACGAGCTGATGCAGGAAATTGCCGCCAAGGAAAAGGACCTCAAGCAGGCAAAGTACGACGAGTATTTGGCCAAGCTGGCTTTGCAGGGGGAGAACCCGCCCTCCAACGCCTCGTGGACGACCCCGGTGTCCGGCTATACCATTACCAGCCCCTTCGGAATACGCACCCACCCGATCCTCGGCACCCAGAGAATGCACAACGGCATTGACATGGCCTGCAATCAGGGAACGCCCATCTACGCGACCCGGGCGGGCACCGTTACGGTGGCTTCCTATCAGGCCGGCGGCGCGGGGTACTATGTCAGCATCAACCACTTAGACGGCTTCTCGTCCATCTATATGCACATGACCAATTACGTTGTTTCCGCGGGACAGAGCGTGTCGCAGGGGCAGCTCATTGGATATGTTGGCAGCACCGGCCTTTCTACCGGGCCGCATCTGCATTTCGGCATTTCTTACGCAGGAACTTATGTAAACCCATTGGCATACATCTATTGATGCTGTTTCCCAATTTTGATTGGAGTTCAGTAGGATGCAATGCCCGTCCCCATCGTGAAAAGGAGATTCCTATGAAAAATCGCAAACGTTTGGTATCCGTCCTCGCCGGCGTCATGGCGGCGGTACTGCTGCTGACGCTTCTGATGAGCATTCTGCCCACCTTTGCCGGTGCGGCGTCTTCCGGCGAGATCCGCAAGCAGATCATTGCCCTGCAGCAGGAGCGCAAGGAGGTACAGAACCAGATCGCGGACGTGAAGAAGCAGTACAAGGAAAACGAAAACGAAATTGCGGATCTGATCGCGAAAAAGAATGTGATCGATCAGGAAATTCAGCTTCTGAACACCCAGATCATCAACATCAACGAACAGATCTCCGCCTATAACCTGCTCATTGCGGACAAGCAGGACGAGCTGGACACGGCGGAAGACCGTCTGGAAACGCTGAATCAGGAAAACAAAGAGCGCATCCGCACCATGGAGGAAGAGGGCGAGGTATCCTACTGGGAAGTCGTCTTCAAGGCCAACAGCTTCTCTGACCTGCTGGACAGGCTGAACATGGTGGAGGAGATCGCCGCCTCCGACAAGCGCCGCCTGCAGGAGCTGAGCGACGCTGCCAACAAGGTGGAGGAAGCGCAGGCCGAGCTGGAAGCGGAAAAGGGCGAGCTGGAAGCCACCAAGAAGGATCTGGACGACACCCAGGCGGAAATGGACGCGAAAAGCAAGGAGTCGGAGGACTTGCTGCAGGAGCTGCTGCAGAAGGCCGATGACCTTCAGGCACTGGAAGAAGAATGCAAGGCACAGGAAAATGAATTCCTGAAGCAGATCGCCGCCATGGAAGTACAGTTCAACGCTGCGAAGCAGCGGGAATGGGAAGCCTGGAAGGCAACCTCCGTACCCGCCACGACTGCGGGCGGCGGCTCGAACGGTTCCGGCGGAAATTCGGGCGGGAACTCCGGCGGAAGCAGCGGCGGCTGGCAGGTTCCATGCAGCTATACCTCCATCACCAGTCCCTTCGGCAATCGTAAATCTCCCACGGCGGGCGCTTCTTCCTACCATCAGGGCGTTGACCTGGATACCGGCACCGGCGATCCCGTATACGCGACCCGTGCGGGCGTCGTCAGCGTAGCAAGCTTTAATAACTCTGCTGGCTACTACGTGCAGATCAACCATCAGGACGGCTTCTCGTCCATCTACATGCACCTGAGGGACTACTGTGTGTCCGCCGGACAGATCGTCAGCGCGGGACAGCTGATCGGCGCCACCGGCGCCACCGGCATTGCCACCGGCGACCATCTGCACTTCGGCATTTCCTACAACGGCGTCTACGTCAACCCCTGCAATTACGTGCCGCTGTACTGATTTGTTCAGGAAACTCTGAACAAACCGTCTTCGACTGAGCAGCGGATCTTTTCCTCTGGCCGTGCGGCTTCCAAAGCGGGAAATACACAAAGTATTCCTCCGCTTTGGAACCCTTCGTCCAGAGAAAAATCTCTCGCTGTCAGCTCTCGCCGATTTATTCAGAGCTTCCTCAGATTGAATTATGTTCCCACAGTTCATACTATGGACTGTGGGAATCCTTTCCATGAGGTGGTTATTCCGTGAAAAAGAAAATTCTGATTTCCCTGAGCTATCTCCTTGTGGCGATGCTGGCTACAGTGGCGACTCTGGCGGCGATCGGCTACCCGGGGTATGCCTCCGGCACCAAGCTGGAACAGCTGGAAAGCCTGATTCTGGAACGATTCATCGGAGATGCCGACCAGACGGCCATGGAGGATGCCGCGGCGGCCGCCATGGTCCAATCCCTTGGCGACCGGTGGAGCTACTATATCCCCGCCAGCGAATACGACGCCCATGAGGAGCAGGTGAACAATGCCTATGTGGGCATCGGCATCACCATCGAGGCAAAGGAGCAGGAGGGCTTTCTGGTCAAGGCCGTGAATGAGGGCGGGCCTGCCGGGGAAGCGGGCGTTCAGGTGGACGATCTGGTGATCGAGGTGGAAGGTCAGGACGTCCGGGAGATGACGGCCACGGATGTTCGGAATCTGGTGCGGGGAGAAGAAGGCACCTGTGTTTCTCTGACGGTTCTCAGGCAGGGGGAGCGGGTGACGCTGTCCGTGGAGCGGCGGCAGGTGCAGACGGTTGTGGCCAGCGGTCGGATGCTGACCGACAAGATCGGGCTCGTGACCATTGAGAATTTTGACTCCCGGTGCGCCGAGGAAACCATCGCAGCCATTGACGATCTGCTGGGGCAGGGCGCGGAAAAGCTGATTTTCGACGTGCGCAATAACCCCGGCGGCTACGCAAAAGAGCTGGTGAAGGTACTGGACTATCTGCTGCCCGAGGGAGAGCTGTTCCGCACGGTGGACTATGCCGGGAAGGAGAACGTGGACTATTCCGACGCGGATTGCCTGGACATTCCCATGGCGGTGCTGGTGAACGGCGACTCCTACTCCGCGGCGGAGTTCTTTGCGGCGGCCTTGAGCGAGTACGGCGTTGCCGACGTGGTGGGGGAGAAGACCTGCGGCAAGGGGTATTTCCAGAATACCATACGTCTCAGCGACGGCTCCGCAGTGGGCCTGTCTGTGGGCAAGTATTTTACCCCCAAGGGCGTCAGTCTGGCAGGCGTGGGAATCACGCCGGATGTGGTTGTACCGGTGGACGAGGAAACCGCCGACGCCATCTATTACGACCAGCTGGAGCCGGAGGACGATCCCCAGATTCAGGCGGCGCTGGAGCTGCTGGAAAAGAAATAAGCCTGACGGGCGGCATTTTGCCGCCCGTCTTTTCTATGAAAACATTTACCGGAAACTTACTCTCAGGCTATTTACTTCATCTGACTAAAGTGATATAATAGCCTAAAAATTCGGGGAGAGAACGCAAATGCGCATTGTAATCAAAATCGGCACGTCGACTCTTGCGCACCCCACCGGCCACTTAAATATCCGCCGGGTGGAGCAGCTGTGCAAGATCATGAGTGACATTAAAAATGCCGGACATGAGCTGATACTGGTTTCCTCCGGCGCCATCGGTATGGGCGTGGGGAAGCTGGGGCTGCGGGAGCGGCCGAAAGACATCCCGTCCAAACAGGCCGCCGCCGCTGTGGGTCAGTGTGAGCTGATGTATACATACGACAAGCTGTTCAGCGAGTACCACCACACGGTGGCACAGCTGCTGATCACCGGCGACGATACTACCAACGATACCCGGCGTTTCAACTTTACCAACACCCTGAACCGTCTGCTGGAGCTGGGGGCGCTGCCTATCATCAATGAGAACGACACCGTCGCCACCGATGAGATCGTCATCGGCGACAACGATACCCTTGCCGCCATCGTGGCAAGGAGCGTCCACGCCGAAATGCTGATTCTACTGTCGGATATCGACGGCCTGTACACCGCCGACCCCCACACCCACCCGGAGGCGAAGCTATTGCACCACGTCACCGGAATTGACGACCACATCCGGGAAATTGCCGGGATCAGCAGCTCCACCCAAGGCACCGGGGGAATGGTCACGAAGCTCCATGCCGCCGATATTTGCCTGGGCTGCGGGTGCAAAATGGTCATCGCCAACGGAAATAATCCCGGAAATCTCTACGACATTCTGGAAGGAAAGACCGTCGGTACTACGTTTTCGGAGGAACGTCTATGAAAGAAATGCTGGAAGCCGCCAAGGCGGCAAAAGGGGAAGTCGCCGGCCTGACCACGGAGCAGAAGAACGCCGCGCTGAACGCCATGGCGGACGCACTGCTTGCCCGGCAGGACGCGATTCTTGACGCCAACGCGCTGGATATGGCGTCCGCGAAAGAGCATATCTCCCCGGTCATGCTGGACAGACTGAAGCTGACAAAGGAGCGCATTGCCGGGATGGCGCAGGGTATCCGGGAGGTGACGGCGCTGCCTGACCCGGTGGGGCGGGTTTTGCAGACCCACATCCGCGAGGACGGTCTGGAAATTCAGAAGGTGTCCGTCCCCATGGGTGTCATTGCCATTATTTACGAAAGCCGTCCCAACGTCACCAGCGATGCCGCCGCTCTGGCGCTGAAAAGCGGGAACGTCTGCGTCCTGAGAAGCGGGAAAGAGGCGTTCCGCAGCGCCAACGCCATTGTGGACGCCCTCCGGTCCGGTCTGAGATCGGTGGGCATCACGGAGAATGCGGTGAATCTGGTGCAGGACACCTCCCGGGAAAGCGCCGCAGCGCTGATGACCGCAAACGGCTATATTGACCTTTTGATTCCCCGGGGCGGCGCGGGGCTGATCAACGCCTGTGTAAGCACCGCCACCGTGCCCTGCATCGCCACCGGCACCGGCATCTGTCACGTGTATGTGGAGAAATCTGCCGACCTGAACATGGCGCTGAACATCGTGGAAAACGCCAAAACCAGCCGCCCCAGCGTCTGCAACGCCGAGGAAGTCCTGCTGGTGGACAAGGCGATCGCCCCCACGTTTCTGCCCATGCTCTATAAACGTCTGGTCACTGACCGGGAAAGGACAGTGGAGCTTCGTCTGGATGAGACGGCGGCTGCCATCATCCCCGGGAAAAAGGCGGGGGAGAAAGATTTTGATACGGAATTTCTGGATTACATTCTCGCCGTCAAATGCGTGGAGGATGTGAAGGAGGCTGTCGCCCACATCGCGGCGCACTCCACCGGCCACAGCGAGGCCATCGTGACCCGCAGCCCGGAGGCGGAGCGGTATTTTACCGCCAATGTGGACAGCGCGGCGGTGTATGTCAACGCGTCCACCCGGTTCACCGACGGCGGCGAATTCGGCTTAGGGTGTGAGATGGGCATTTCCACCCAGAAGCTCCACGCCCGGGGACCCATGGGATTGCAGGAGCTGACCACCTATAAATACATCATCCGCGGAAACGGACATATCCGCTGAGGGGGAAAAACATGAAGTACGGATTTATCGGCTGCGGCAACATGGGCGGCGCCATTGCCAAAGCCCTGAGCAGAGCCACGAAGGAGATCATGGTGTCCGACCGTTCCGGCAAGGCGAAGGCGTTCGCGGAGGAACTGGGCATCGTCTATTCGGACGCGGAAACCATCGCCGCCCGGTGCGACCGGATCTTTATCGCAGTGAAGCCTCATATGGTGCAGGAGGTGCTTTCTCCGCTGCAAAAGGTTCTGGGGAAGCGCAAACCGCTGCTCATTACCATGGCGGCTGGCATGGAAATTGAGAAATTGGAGCAGCTTGCCGGGACGGAGCTGCCCGTCATCCGCATCATGCCCAACACTCCCACGGCCATCGGCAAAGGGGTCATTCCTTACTGCCGCAACGCGCTTGTGGAGGATGAAACGCTGAAGGACTGGCGGGAAGATATGCGCTTCTGCGGCCTGCTGGACGCGCTGGAAGAACGGCTGATCGACGCGGCAAGCGCCCTGTCCGGCAGCGGCCCGGCCTTTATGTATATGTTTGTGGAAGCCCTTGCCGACGGCGCGGTGGCCTGCGGCCTTCCCAGAGCCAAGGCAGTGGAATACGCCGCCATGACCATGGCGGGTTCTGCGGAAATGCTGCTTGCTACCCGCCAGCACCCCGGCGCGCTGAAGGACGCGGTGTGTTCTCCCGGCGGCAGCACCATTGTCGGCGTTCAGACGCTGGAAAATCACGGCTTCCGCAGCGCGGCGATGGACTGCGTGATCGATACCTACAGGAAAAACAAAGAGCTTGGAAAGTAACGGAACGGGTCAGCGGAAGCTGACCCGTTTTTTATGATCGGACAGGTTGTTTTTTCAGCGATTTTGCCGTATAATGTCAGAAACGGAAAGGAGCGCGTGACTATGGAATACAGAATCCTCGGCAAAACCGGGCTGAAAATCTCCCGCATGGGCTTTGGGGGAATCCCTATCCAGCGCATCGACGCGGAGGGGACGAAAGCGCTTATGCACAAGCTGCTGGAAAACGGCGTCAACTACATCGATACTGCCCGGGGCTATACCGTCAGCGAGGAATACTTAGGCATTGGCCTTGAGGGCATTCGGGAGCATTTCGTGCTTGCCACCAAGAGCATGTCCCGCACGGCGGAGGCTATGGCGAAGGACATCGATATCAGCCTGAAAAATCTCTGCACCAGCTATATTGACTTGTACCAGATTCACAACGCGCCCCCTGCGGATTTGGAGAAGGTTTGCGCCCCCGGCGGCGCGCTGGAAGCCCTGACGGCGGCGAAAACGGCCGGAAAGATCGGACATATCGGCATCACCGCCCATTCTCTGGAAACTTTCCGGATGGCGTTGGAGCTGCCATGGGTGGAGACCATCATGTTCCCATACAATATCGTGGAAGATCAGGCAAAAGAACTGATCCACGCCTGCGCCGAAAAGAGCATTGGCTTCATCGCCATGAAGCCCCTTGCGGGCGGCGCGATCGAGGACGCCGTGACGGCGCTGCGCTGCGTCTGCGCCAACCCGGATGTCACTGTGGTGATACCCGGCATGGCGGACATTGCCGAGCTGAACCAGAATCTCGCCGCAGTAAACGATAGTTCCCCGCTGTCCGTGGAGGAAGAAGCCAAGATGCGCGCCATCCGCGACGCCCTTGGCACACAGTTCTGCCGCCGGTGCAATTACTGCCAGCCGTGCAGCGCGGGCATCAGCATTTCCAGTGTGTTCCTGTTTGAGGGATATCTGACCCGGTACGGGCTGGCGGACTGGGCGAGAAGCCGCTACGCAACACTTACCCAAAAGGCTTCGGAGTGCATCGGTTGCGGCGCCTGCGAAAGCCGCTGCCCCTACCATCTGCCCATCCGCAGTATGCTGAAAGAAGCTGCGGAAAAGTTCGGAGAATAAGGGAGAACATACATGAAGCTGTTAATTGTGCGCCACGGCGACCCGGACTATTCCATCGACTCCCTGACCGAGACCGGCTGGATAGAAGCGGAGCTGCTGTCCGACCGCCTGTGCAAACTGGATGTGAAGGCGTTTTACTGCTCCCCCAAAGGGCGGGCGCGGGATACCGCCAAGGCCACGCTGGAAAAGCTGGGGCGGCAGGCGGAAGTTCTCCCATGGCTGCGGGAATTCTCCCCGCAGGTTCTCCGCCCGGGGAAAGATAAACCGGGTGTCGCATGGGACTGGCTGCCTCAGGACTGGACGGCAGACAAGCGCTTTTACGACCGGGAACACTGGTGGGAAAACGACCGTTTCACCGCCGCCGGAGTGCGTGAGGAAGCCCAATGGGTATGGGACGGGCTGGACGAGCTGCTCGCCCGCCACGGCTACCGCCGGGAGGGGGAATACTACCGGGCGGAGCAGCCCAACGAGGATACCGTCGTCCTGTTCTGCCATTTTGGCGTCACTTGTGTCCTGCTGAGCCATCTGCTGGGGATTTCCCCCATGCCGCTGTGGCAGGGAACCTGCTCTCTGCCCACCTCCGTCACCATCCTGAACACGGAGGAGCGCCGGGAGGGCATCGCGTCGTTCCGCATGACCGCCTTTGGGGACACCTCCCACCTGTACGCGGCGGGACGGGAACCGTCCTTCTCCGGCCGGTTCTGCGAAACCTACGAAAACTGGGAGCAGCGCCACGATTGACGTCGAATCCTGAAAAAGCGTCCTGCACGGAACATGCAGGACGCTTTTTCCGCCCCAAGGGGCGTTCCTTGACTTTTGGCTTATTTTTGCATATAATAAAATTGTATGACTATGGATTATGCAGGCAGGTATGCAACATGAAAAAACAGGAACAATACGGAAATTCCAGTATCTCCATGCTCAAGGGCGAGGATCGGGTGCGCAAGCGCCCGGCAGTCATCTTTGGTTCGGACGATCTGGAGGGCTGCAAGCACGCGGTGTTTGAAATTCTCTCCAACGCCATCGACGAGGCGCGGGAAGGCTACGGCGACACCATCATTGTCACCCGCTACGAAGATTTGAGCGTGGAAGTGGAGGATTTCGGCCGGGGCTGCCCCGTGGACTACAACGAAAAGGAAAAACGCTACAACTGGGAGCTGGTGTTCTGCGAAATGTACGCCGGCGGCAAATATGGGGAAAACGGGGAAAACTATGAGTATTCTCTGGGCTTAAACGGCCTCGGCTCCTGCGCCACCCAGTATGCTTCGGAATTTTTTGACGCCACCATCCGCCGGGATGGCTACCGGTACGATCTGCACTTTGAAAAGGGCAGAAACAAGGGCGGCCTGAAAAAGGAACCCGCCGACCGGAAAAAGACCGGCTCGTGCTTCCACTGGAAGCCGGACAAGCTGGTGTTCACCGACATCAACATCCCTGTGGAATATTACCGGGATGTGCTGCGCCGTCAGGCGGTGGTGAACAAGGGCATCACCTTCCGTTTCCGCAATCAGGTGGGCGGCAAATTCGAGACGGAGGAATTTTGTTATGCCGACGGCATCCGCCAGTATATCGAGGAGCTGGTGGGGGACAACGCCTTCACCATGCCCGTCTACTGGGAAGCCGAGCGCCGGGGCCGGGACGCGGAAAACCGCCCGGAGATGAAGCTGAAGATCACGGCCTCCTTCTGCTTCTCCAAGCAGATCAGCCACATTGAGTATTACCACAATTCCTCGTGGCTGGAATACGGCGGAAGCCCCGACAAGGCGGTTCGTTCCGGCTTCACGGCGGCCTTCGACAAGTACCTCCGGGACAATAACAAGTACACCAAAAACGAAAATAAGATCATTTTTCAGGACATTCAGGACTCGCTGGTACTGGTGACCAACTGCTTCTCCACCATCGGCTGCTTTGAAAACCAGACGAAAAAGAGCGTCAACAGCAAATTCACCCAGGACGCCATGACCGCCTTTTTCAAGGAGCAGCTGCAGGTCTGGTTCATCGAGAACAAGCAGGAGGCCGATAAGGCGTCGGAGCAGATTCTGGTGAACAAGCGCGCCCGGGAATCCGCTGAAAAGACAAAGTCCAGCGTAAAAAAGAAGCTCTCCGGCTCCATCGACATTGCCAACCGGGTGCAGAAATTCGTGGACTGCCGCAGCCGGGACGCCGGCGTGCGGGAGCTGTATATCGTGGAGGGCGATTCGGCACTCGGCAGTGTCAAGCTCAGCCGGGACGCGGAATTTCAGGGCATCATGCCGGTGCGCGGCAAAATCCTCAACTGCCTGAAAGCGGATTACGGGAAAATTTTCGCTTCGCCCATCATCACAGACCTGATGAAGGTTTTGGGCTGCGGCGTGGAGGTGCAGGGCAAGAAAGCCAAGGAGCTGTCGTCCTTCGACCTTTCTCAGCTGCGGTGGAGCAAGGTGGTTATCTGTACGGATGCCGACGTGGACGGTTTTCAGATCCGGACACTGATCCTGACCATGCTCTACCGCCTGTGCCCGACGCTGATCCGGGACGGATATGTGTATATCGCGGAGTCGCCGCTGTTTGAGATCACCTGCAAGGACAAGACATGGTTTGCCTACAACGAGCAGGAGAAGACGAAAATTCTCAAGGAATTGGATGGCAAAAAAATCACCATCCAGCGCTCCAAAGGTCTCGGCGAAAACGACCCGGAGATGATGTGGATGACTACCATGAATCCGGAGACCCGCCGCCTCATCAAGGTCATGCCGGAGGACGCGGAGCGCACGGCGCATTATTTTGACTTCCTGCTTGGTGACGGATTGCAGGAGCGGAAGAATTTCATTGCGGAAAACGGCGCAAAGTATCTGGAACTGGCGGATATTTCGTAATACCAGCCAGACAGCAAATTCACAAACGATTTTCTTGTAAAGGAGCCAACCATGGCACGGAAAAAGCAAGAACCTGAAAAAAAGAAAAAAGTAAATACCGACGGCATTATGGGCCTGCACGGCTCCACCACGGAGCAGGCCATTTCCGAGACGCTGGAACTGAACTACATGCCCTATGCCATGTCGGTCATCGTTTCCCGGGCAATTCCGGAGATCGACGGCTTCAAGCCGTCTCACCGCAAGCTGCTGTACACCATGTACAAAATGGGTCTGCTCACCGGTGGACGGACGAAATCCGCCAATATTGTCGGCCAGACCATGCGCCTGAACCCCCACGGCGACGCCGCCATTTATGAGACCATGGTGCGTCTTGCCAAAGGCAACGAGACGCTGCTGCATCCCTTTGTGGATTCCAAGGGCAACTTCGGTAAGGTGTACTCCCGGGACATGGCCTACGCCGCCGCCCGGTACACCGAGGCCAAGCTGGATCCCATCTGCGCCGAGGTGTTCAAGGACATCGACAGCGACACTGTGGACATGGTGGACAACTACGATGCCACTATGAAGGAGCCTGCGCTGCTGCCCACCACATTCCCCAACGTGCTGGTTTCAGCGAATCAGGGTATCGCCGTGGGCATGGCGTCCAACATCTGCTCGTTTAACCTGCGGGAGGTGTGCGACACTGCTATCGCCCTGATGAAAAATCCCGACCACGACATTCTGGAGACCCTGCCCGGCCCGGATTTTTCCACCGGCGGCGAGCTGCTGTTTGACGAGGCCGCCACACGGGAAATCTATGCCACAGGCCGGGGCAGCTTCAAACTCCGGGCAAAATGGCGCTACGTCAAGGACGGCAACCTGATCGAAATTACGGAAATCCCCTACACCACCGCCACGGAAGTCATCATGGATAAGGTGGCGGAGCTGATCAAGGCGGGAAAGATCAAAGAGATCGCCGATATGCGGGACGAGACCGACCTTGGCGGCCTGAAGCTGACCATCGACCTGAAACGGGGCGTTGACCCGGAGAAGCTGATGCAGAAGCTGTTCCGGCTGACGCCTTTGCAGGACAGCTTCCCCTGCAATTTCAATATCCTTATTGCGGGAATGCCCCGTGTGATGGGCGTGGGGGAGATTCTGGACGAGTGGACGGCATGGCGCACGGACTGCGTCAAGCGGCGCATCTTCTTCCAGATCCAGAAGAAGGAAGATCGGCTGCACCTGCTGAAAGGTCTGGAACGAATCCTGCTGGACATCGACAAGGCCATCGCCATCATCCGGGAGACGGAGCTGGAAAACGAGGTCGTGCCCAACCTGATGATCGGCTTCGGCATTGACGAGATTCAGGCGAATTACGTGGCGGAGATCAAGCTGCGCAACATCAACAAGGAATACATCCTCAAGCAGACCCGTGCCATCGACGATCTGGAAGGGGAGATCGCCGACCTGAGAGACACGCTGAACAGCCCCCGGAAGCTGAAGAACGTCATCATCAAGGAGCTGCAGGCGGTGGCCGACAAGTTCGGTCAGCCCCGGCGGACGGAGATTCTCTATGACGCCCAGGAGGTCGCACCC
>ERZ506995.74-NODE-74-length-35891-cov-4.192711_pt1 | contig 35891 bp, 25 predicted proteins | sample MGYA00512883_ERZ506995 | MGnify/ENA metagenome assembly ERZ506995
TCCGACCAATTTTTAAGCGATTTCAGTATTTTTTACTGCAATCGCTTATTTTTTCAGAATGAGTATTGACAAATAAAAATTTTCTGATATAATTTAATGATTTATCACTAAAGTGTTGAATGGGTGGCATGGGCGAAAAGGAGAAATATAAAATGTACAGAATTGTCGATGAGTCAGAATGCAAAAGGTATCGCTCTGACTGTTCACATGTCTTAAAAAAGACATGTGCCTTACTTAAAGAAAAATGCATTAACGCCCAATTTACTCTTGTTGGCAGTGGAGCAAGAAATATGGTTACACGAAACGGCAATGGACCGTTTGACCTTGACTACAACCTTGAAATAATTAAAGCTCCGGACGAATATTGGAATGATCTGCGTCATTTAAAAAATACCGTTCGTATTTTGCTTGATAAAGCCGAAGGATTGACTTGCTTTTCCGAATCACAAGATTCAACTTCATGCTTGACAGCTCTGTTACATTTCAAAGATGAACCTGCAGTTGAATTTAGTTTTGATGTTGCAATTGTCGCCAAAAATTCTGATGGAACACTGTGCAGGTTGATTCATAATAAAAATGTCTGGGAATACGGTAATGACCAGTATGTTTGGAATGAGGTTCCAAGCTCTCACAACATAGCGCAAAAGGTAAAACAAATCAAAATCAATGATTTATGGCTTGATGTAAGAGAGCGATATATTTATCTTAAAAATCTATATTTATCTCATCCGTTAGAGAAAGATCATCCGTCATTTATTGTTTATGTTGAAGCTGTCAATCAAATTTATAATCAATATTTTAATTAGCGACTGTATTCTTTGTCTACAGCACCTCAAATTTTGACAGGGTGACTTTTTCGGTCACCCTGTCATTTTCTCTTTTTCCGCCTTAATTTCCGCAATCTCTTTCTTCATTTCCGCAATCAGCACCTTGAGCTTTTCCTCGCACTCCTCCCGCGTGGTGGCGTAGATGTTCTTTGCGATTCGTTTCCCGTTCACGCGCGGGGAGAACCTGCCCTCATAGAGGTGGTCGTTTATCATCGTCACGCAACCCGTGCCGGGCTTGCGTATCTTGCCCTTATAAGGCTCAAATTTCGGCTCTGTCGGCTGATTGTCCGCTTCACTGTCACTTGCCTTGTCCGTTGCGTTCGGCTCGGGAATGGGCGTGTCAGCCCCTGCAATCTCGCGGTCAATTCTCGCCGCCGCCTGCTGTTGCATCGTGTCGGTGATATGGCTATAAATATTGAGCGTAGTTTCCGCGCTGACATGACCTATCATGGCGGACAGCGTTTTGATGTCCATGCCGTTTTCCAGTGCCATGGTGGCAAAGGTGTGGCGCAGGTCGTGAAAGCGCACCCGCTTGCAGTTTGCGCGTTCCAATATCTTCTGAAACCGATGGTAAACCGCCGAGGGGTGACGCGGTTGCGTGAGGTCAAGCGGAGACGGAAAAATCCACTCGCTGTCGGTTCGCGTTTTCAGCTCTGCCAGCAGTTCAAGCATTTCGGGAGGCAGCAGAATCATGCGGTTGGAGGATTTTGTTTTCGGCGTGGAGATCAGCACCTTTCCGTTGACCTTCAGCACCTGCCGCGAGATGTGAAGCTCGCCTGTTTTCAGATTCAGATCGCGCCATTTCAGCGCAAGAATTTCGCCACGGCGCATGCCGGTGGTCAGCTCCAGAAGGAAGAGCTCGTAATATCCCTCCTCTCTTGCCTGTATGAGAAACCGCGTGATTTCCGGCGGAGTCAGCACCTGCATTTCCTTTGCCTTTTTCGGCGGCAGCTTGCACCCGACGGCGGGATTGATGCGAATCAGACCTTCTGTCACCGCTTTTTCAAGTGCCGTGCGGCATGTCGTATGGCAGGAGCGCACCATGCGGTCGGACAGTCCTTCTCCGAATTTATCGACATGCTTTTTCCGTCCGCTCTTTTTGAGCCGTGCGTAAAACTGTTGCAGGTCGTTCTGCGTCAGCTTGTTCAGCGGGATGCTGCCGACGGACGGGATGATGTGCGTATAAATCCTTACCGAATAGCACGCCTGTGTGGTCGGGCGGAGCTTGGGCGCGGAATAATTCTGATACCAGAAGTCAATCCAGTCGCCGAACGGCATGTCCGGCTTAATTTTCTCGCTCCGCCGTCCGCATTCCTCACGCAGTTTCGCCAGCTTTTCCTGACACTCTGTCTTTGTGTGCGCTGTCACATTTTTCGTTTGGGCATAACCGTTTTCCTTATACCCGACGACAATTCTGCCTTCCCACCGCCCGTCCTTGCGTTGAAAGACACTGCCGTCGCCTTGCTTTTTCTTTGCCATTTACTCATCCTCCAGTTTCAGTTTTTTGACCATGCCGCCGACAATCGCGGCGGCGTTTTTCTGCATGTCACCCGTCACGTGCGTATATGTGTCAAGCGTGAAGCTCGCATTTGTGTGTCCGAGAATGCCCGAAAGCGTTTTCGGATCGACTCCGCCTTTCGTTGCGTGGGTGGCAAAGGTATGCCGCAGGTCATGAAAGCGGATGCGCGGCAGCTCCGCATTTTTGAGGATCGTGTGCAGTTTTTGGTATGCCGCTGCCGGATTCATCGGCAGGTTGGGGTTGCACGGATTGTAGAACACCCACTCATTCAGCGCGTTTCCCTTGCGTTTGGCAAGCAGTGCGGCAAGCGTCGGCGGCAGGACAATTGTCCGTTTGCCCGCGCCCGTTTTGGTTTCACCGATCTGTATCTTGCCGTTTGTGACGGCGGAAAGCGACCGTTCCACCCGCAGTCGACGGTTTTCAAAGTCGATGTCGCTCCATTTCAGCCCGCAAATCTCGCCGCGGCGCAGTCCCGTCATACATTCCGTATAGAAAAAATCCCGCCAATCGGGGTAGGCTTCGATCATGCCGAGAAATTTCTCAAGCTGACCGTCGTCCAACACCTGCTTGTCGGGATAATTTGGCTTCGGCACTGTTGTGCCGTTCGTGGGATTGCGCACGATGAGCCGTTCCTTCACCGCCGCGTCGAGCGCTTCGTGAAGCATCATATGAATGCCGCGAACCATGCTGTCGGCAAGTGTTTTGCCCTTGATTGGGTCTTCGCGAACGCGCCCCTCCTTTTTGAGCTTGTTGTAAAGTTTCTGAATATCCGCCGTCGTCAGCGATGTCAGCGGCTTGCCTCCGAGATAGGGCTTGATATAGTGGTTCACAATCATGCGGTAGCTCTGCATGGTGCTCTCCCGCAGAGTGAAGATCATATATTCGTCAAGCCACTTGTCAAGCCATTCGCCGAGCGTCATGCGGCTGTCCTCGCAGAGATCGACATCGCGGTAGGTTTCAATCGCGCGGTGCAATTTGTCAAGCGTTTCTTTTTGCGTTTTGCCGAACACCGATTTGTGCATCGGCGTTCCGTCGTTTTTGTGACCGATCACAATGCGCGCTTCCCAGCGTCCGTCCGAACGCTTGCGCACCATGCCGTCACCTTGCGGTCTTCGTTTTGCCATTGTTATTTGTCCTTTCGTAAGTTTTTTCGCCCACTGCAAAGATACCACAGGTTCGAGTGAATATCCAGCGGTCAGGCGAAGAGTTATCAATTTGTTATCAACTGTTTTTTGGCGATAAAAAAGAACGGCGGAGAAATACTCCCCACCGTTCCCGGTTTTCCTGATTCAATTACTTGCCCTTGCAACCACAACACCCGATTTCACAGGGAAATCAGGATCGTTTTTTGTCATGGCAAGAAGGCGGCAAGCAGCTCCTACCGGATGATTTCTGCCGGCTTCCCATGCCTCCACGGTTTTTACGGAAACACCCATATACTGCGCAAACAGCACCTGCGTCATCCCGGTATCGGTACGGATTTGCTTGATTTCGTCCGGTGAAAACTGATCGACCGGATGAATGGTCATCACGGTTACCCGTGCCTTGCCTTTTCCTTTTTCAAAGTCAATCGCCTGATTCAGTCCCGTTTTGATATCGTCGAAAATGCTCATGGGGGTTCGCCTTTCTTCATAGATTTGCTATCGGCAGTTCTATTCTATTATACCCTATTTAATAGGGTTTGTCCATAGCTGCATGCAAATCTTTTTTTGAAAAAAGGATTTACATCTGCATAACCACGCCATCCCGCTTTGCCTGTTCCTCACGGCGTTGCCTGCGGCTGATGACGGGCTCCCCTGACGGCGCTTGAATTTCTTCTGCGCGCTCGTCGATGATGTTTGCAGCGTAATAAAAAAGATCGCACAGACCCGTGAAGATCTGTGCGTTCAGCCCACTTTGCATATTTCGGACTGCCTCCTGAGCGGGCGCGTAGTTTTCCTCGGCAGCGGAAGTCAAGAGTTCCATGCCATGCTCCCAATCATCGCGCGTGTAGCAGTAAAACAGTCCGACCTGCGTGCGCGCCCAGAGGTCGGATGCGGCGGCTTTTTCAAGATGAGCAAGCCCCTGTTCGGTCTGCCCGTTCTCATAATACAGTTTGCCGATCTCATACTCCGCCGCAGTGCAGCCGTGTTCCGCCGCACGCATAAGGTACGACAGCTTCACATTCGGCATCCGTTTGTCGGTCTGCATGGCAAGTTCATACTCTGCGTAGGCGTGATTTTTGTCCGCAGCCATGCGCAGATATTTCATTTTGTCGCTCGGCTTGTCGGTGAACTTTCCGTCGCGGTAGCCCTTGTAAATCAGATACATCGCCGCGGCACTCCCTTTGTCGGCGGCAACTTTCCATAAATATTCCGCCTCGTCTGCGTCATCTGCCTTTTCGTAATAATGCCGACCGAGCGCGATCAGGGCATCGACGTCACCGAAGTCGGCGCGGATTTCAAGGAGCTTCAGGTCTTCTTCCGGCATTTTTCCTTCGGGCATTTCGCGCAAGGGTTGCCTCGGCAAAGACAGAATTTCCGCCGCCGCACGCACCACTTCATTGCGGACAGATTTGAATTCCTTGTTATCCTCAAGCGGAATTTTCTCCGGCATGACATCGGTATAGGTGCGATACACCTCGCACTGACAGCGATACCACAGGTCATACAGCTCCGCGATTTTTCCGTCCGCCGAGAGCAGTTTCACGATTTCATTTGTGAGCTGCTTTGCGGATTTGTCCAGATAGCCATAGACTTTTTTGCCCTTGTGCGAAGCAATTTTTTCGCAGAGGAGCGCAAACTTCTGATAGAGCTCGTGAGAAATTTCATTCCCACCCGCACGAATCTGTGCGGTCAGCTCCCGCATCTTTGCGCGAAATGTCTCTTTCAGATCGTCCCGCGCCTGCGTTTGCCCGCGATAAACCGAGAGCAGTTCCTGACGGAAAATGTCCGCCGCCATCACCTTTTTGATGTCGTGAATCCCCGTCTGCGAGAGATACGGCTCGCACGGATTTTTCGACCACACCATCATATGCGCGTGCGGATTGGTTTCCTTGTTGTGGTAAGCCGCATACCAACGAAGATTTTCCGGCGAGATATGCATCGCTTTTGCAATATCATTGCGGCGGGAACGGAGCAGATGCATCCACTGCGCGGCGGAATTATAGCCGAGCCGTTCGGCATCCTCGCGCTTCAAGGAGAAGATAAGCGCCCACACATTGCCCGAATGATTGTCGATCTCTTGGCTGACTTTCGCAAGGTCAACGCTCACGCCTTCGTCCGAGAACAGTCCGCAGGAACCTTTGCGCTGACCGATATAGTTCACCATGCCGCCGCGCAAAAGTTCCACGCCTTCGCGAGTTGCGATATATTCCGCGTAACCGCCGCGACCTCTTCCGTCCTCGGTTTTGTGACCGCGCTTGTAATACGGCGCTTTCAAAATCAGTTTTGCCATAAAAATTACCTCTTTGTATTCAATATTTCATCCGTGCGGATGGTTCCGTTTGTTTCTTTGACCTCGCGCACCGAGTCATTACGCATATTATCAATCTCTGCGGGACTGAACTCAAAGCAGTCCGCGACCGCGTGCGCGAGCAGATTCTGATCGACCGCCAGCTTGAAAAGCAATCGGGCAAGCCGTTCTTCACTGTCCCGCACCTTGGCGGAAATGACCGACTCCAGCGCAGGCGTGAGAAACTTCACCGAGTTATTCCGCCGCAGATATTCCAGATAAAAATCAATGGCATCGCGGATAAAATCGTTCCGTGATGCCATTTTGAGTGTTTCGGAGAACCTGTCACAGTCCTCCCATTGATCGACGCGAAGCCGGACGCCTTTCGACGGCATCGCGTCATTTTGCTTTTCTTTTGTCATAATTTCAACCTTTCTGTTTTCGTTGTCCTACGGTCTGAGACACGGAAAAAGCCCGATTTCCCAAGGGATTTTCGTGTTTGAGACCCGCAGGCAGTCTTTTTCGGCATACGCGAGACACAGACTGCATTTTAGCAATGCCGCAAAAATCCCCGTATTTCGGCGTAAAATCCCCGCTCGGCGTTGCCGTGCGGTGTAAATTGCCGCGTCCGAGACACGGCTTTATCCTGCTACCAAATAATCGACCGTCAGACCCTGTCATAGCGTGTCTGTTCGTCAAGCCATTCGAGCAGTCTGTCCCGCGGAATGATGATGCGTCCCGCCACGATTTTCAGCTTCGGGAAGTTCTGCTCCCGCACCAGCTCGTAGGCACTGGCACGGGAAATGCCGAGCAGGTCTGCCACATCCATCACGGTCAGGTACATCGGCAGTTCCTCCCGCGTTTTGTATATCGAGTGCTTCATCTTATGCGCCTCCTTTCCTTTTTTCGTATTTTTCAAGCGCGGCTTTGAAGTTCATCCGCGCGGATGCCTCCCGTATCTGCTTTTCAAAATATGCCTGCTCCACCGGTGCAAGCGGGCAGAGCGTATAGAGCAGGCTCCCGTTGTGCGTGCGCCCGTCACGCGTTTTCACGGTCGTGCGTTCTGTGGTAATCAGTCCCTTGCGCACCAGCCCTTCCACATGCTTTGCCACCGTGTTATTGCTCATGTTCACCGCCTCGCCAATGGTGGCGTAGCTCGGATGGCACTGAAAGGTTTTTCTGTCCTCGCAGTACATCAGATAGGTGTACACGAGAATTTCACCCGCAGTCAGCCCCAGACGAAAGATGCTTTTCGGCATCGGAAAATATTCGCCGGGAATGTCGCGGGCGTTGTGACTGTAAAATGTTCCGTGATGTTTGCTCAATCATTGATTCCTCCTTTTCAGTAAAGTTCTTTGAAGTCTTGAAACTTTCTTTCAAGAAAGTTTCAAGTGGGGTTCGGGGCAAGCCCCGAAAAAAAGAGTGCCGGTTGTCCGACACTCTTGTGTACTGTTTTGTTATTTGATCAGCAGGTGCGCATGCGGAAAACCGTAAATCCATTCCGTACGGTAGCCTTCGGGAACGAGTTCGGGTTCGACCCGGATCAAGTCGTAAGGAACGAAGTCCTCAACCGTTTTGAGCTTTGACAGGAGCCTGCGACTGTCCTCGTATAGCAGGCTTGCGAAAAGCAGATGTCGCGCCGACTTGATATCGTATTTCGATTTGTCGGGATGGTCGATCTCGTCAATGAGCATGCAGAGAATATGATCGTTTGCAACATTCCGCGAGACCATTTTGAGGCAGGCTTGGTAGACCTCGTTTGCCTCCTCGCAGAGGATCATCTTCTCGTCATCCGAGGCATTTTTCATAGCCGTCTGCATCGCCGTGATCTTTGTGTGCGCGTCCTTGACCGCTTTTATGATATTTTGCTTTTTGTGTGTATCGTTCTGACCTGCGTCCGTGGGATCAAGATCGAACAGTTCGGACACGGGAAGCGTCCTTGTGTAGGCTGCTCTGCCGGCAAAGGCATCCGCCGCATCATGAACGAAAGCCATAGGCGCTTCAAGGTGAGCATTGTTCTCGCCTGCATCGGGGCTTTCATCGCCCACGATATATTTGTAGAAGGCAGGCAGATTGCCGCCGTGATTTTTCTTGTAATCCTTGCGGTAATGGCGCAGGCGGGAGAGCACCTTGCCGGAATCGACGGAGTACAGGCGCTTCGCCTTGTCGATTTCCATTCCCGACAGCACCGCGAGAATGCAGATGTCGTGATAAATATCCATCGGATGATGCTCGCTCTGCTCCTCGGTGAAGAGCCCGTCCCACAGCAGGCAGTTGAGAAACTGCGAGAGATTAACGATCTCCCCGATCTTATTTTTCGCGATGGTCTGATCGAGCGCCGCAAGGCTTTTCGGCGTGTTCTCGTAGTCGGTCTTGCCGACAGGCTCTGCTTTGCAGGCGGGAACTTTGAGAATGTCATAGCAACCGGTCACGCCTGCGATGATCAACTTGTCATCCGTGACGAGCATGGAGTCGGAGTCGTAATCGCATCCGTTAAGCCTTTGCTGAATATTGCTTTCAATCGCATTCACACAAATAATATTGGGAGTGAGATTAAAGTAGCGCAGAAGGTCATAGCAGTGTGCGTTCTGCGCGAGGTAGAGGTTGCCCATGGTGATGTGAGGACTGCGCGCGCAGAGCACCATTTCACCGTGAGCAAAGCCCGTGGTACAGACCTGTCCGTCATCCAATGAGAAGGAAAAGGTCGGCTCGTAACTCTCATCGGTGAGCGCCCAGAGAAATTCGTAGGCGTTACCGAACAGCACCTGATAGTTTCCTCTGACTGCGATCCGTCCTTTTCTCAGCCGTTCCTTAAAATACTTGACGGTGTCGCTGCGGAAGGATTTATAGAACTCGGTCTGCTCAAACAGCGGCGTGCGACAGCTCATATCGAGAACGGTATCCCTGCGGTATTTGGCAAGGTCGGGGACTTCATTTTCCGCAATGGTGGCGTGGTCTGTGGTCATATTGATCTGATAGCGCAAAAAAGGAGAACGGTTCAGCATATCCTGAAGATACTCAAAGGAAGGTTCAAGGAGCTTGCCGATGCCCTCACGGGTGAGCCCGATGGTATTGAGAAGCTGATAGTTGGTGTACGCCATCATACCGTCCATCAGCGGGGCATCGTGGTCAGCCTTGACAACACCGAAGACAGAGTTGTTATTGCCTTCGTAGAGCGCGTCAAGAAAACGCTTGCACTTCTGCTCGAAGGGCATATCCTTTGGCATGAACTTGAAGTACTTCACACTGCTCTCAGTGATAACCAGCTTGATGTCCTTGATATCACGCGCCGTGGTGTAGCCCGCAAGCCGGCTTACCTGCGTAATATCGTTATCAAAGAACCAATCCTGCAGGTTTGTGTTGAAAGCACAGGTCTTGAAGAAACGGTTGCGCAGAAGCATCATACCGCGTGTGCCGTATCCGTTCGCGTTGAATATCTCGGCATCCAGCAAAGCCTCGCCGTCCCAGATGACGTTTTCGATCTCGGTCTCCTCTTCCTCAGCCCGAAGGTCGTGCGTGTCGGTTTCCTTAACGCATATCACATTCTCGGTAAAGCGGCTGACTCTGTCGCGAATGATGAGGATGGATTTCTTGGGAAGCCTGATCGTGCTCTCGATGCTGCTGAGCGTGAGAGCGATATACGCCTGCCAGGAAGCCTGATCGGAGGCATTGTCGGCAGAAAGATCGCAGGAGCTCCACGCCATCATGTCCGCATACAGCGGTTCTGCGATAAAGAGGCAACGACCGTCGCGGCTTGCACCAGCGCTTCGCTTGTAGCGGACATAATGGATGCCGTCAATATCGAAGCCGTGGGTGTAAAGGTACTCGCGAATCTCCCGGCAGCTGATATCCGTGGGAATGGTCTTGTCGCTTCGCTTATACGAGCGCGTGTCGGCATCATATTTGAAATACTTGCCGAGGATTCCTTCCGCAATCGGTTTCTCCACGGGTGCATATCCGCTGTTCTCCCGGAAGGATACGCCTATGGCGATCAGCGTCGGCTCGCCGCCAACGGTGCTGACGCAGACGTGATCCCGCATATCCTCATCGGTGACGCTGTAACCGTTCAGAACGTAGCGGTTGCCGTATGATTCGTACAACTTGATCGCACGGTTGAAGGAAAGGCTCACAACGGCGCGGCAGAATCGCTTCTTGCCGTCGAGATAAGGGTAAGCAAGCTCGCTTTTGTGCCGATCGTACACATCTGCGAGCTTCAAGGTGTCAAGGCTCTCATCGAGAACGCCTCTGAACGCCTTGGGATCGGGCTTGCCGTCTTTTGTGGCGGTAAACCCTTCATTTTTGAACACTACGCTGCCTTCAAGGGACATAATGCGTATGCTTTCATATTTTTTCGTCGCCATTGTAACACCTCCTTTTGTTCTGATGTTTTGACTTTACCATGTTTTGCGACTTGATCAAGATACTCTTGCGGATTGAATTTCGGACAAAGGGGAGACATTGACTGTCAAGGTCTCAGAATGAGGCCTTGCTTTGAAAACAGCATCATCCCGGGCTTTACGCCTTCATTCTGAGGGCATGAACGCCGAAATCAGCACAACAAAAAGTCGCTTTGATGAAAGAGCCGATTTTTCCGCTCGGATAGTATCTCTACCATTTATCCGAAATCACGCTTTTGCACGAAACGACATAAAAGGCGCTGCTTTCAAGGCTTTTCCGGCTTTTTCAAAAGCTTTTCCCGAAATGCCGAAAAAGAAAACTGTAAATTTGAGCATCGAAAATGCAGTTTTGTGTTTGAGCTTTGCTTTTCGCGAACAAATCCGCGTCCATGGCTGACGCCTTTTCTTTGACTACAGCGAGGGAGATGTTGGGGGATGAAATTGATAGAACATTGAATTCAATCACAAGTGATATCATGCATAGCATCATATCCTTCAACTTCATCCATGTGGTCAAGCTTCAGTTCGTTCAGCAATTTCTTGGTTTCTCTCCAATATGGCATGTACTGATCCATAATAGCGATAAAATCCTTGCCGTGGTTGCGTACTTTCAAATGAGCCAATTCATGCAGAATGACATATTCCAAACATTCCATCGGCTTTTTTGCAAGTTGCAGATTAAACCATATTTTTCGGGTGTTTGTATTGCAGGTTCCCCAACGGGTGGTCATGTACTTTGTTTGCCAAGAGTCGCAATAAAGTCCGGTAATCTTCTCCCACTTCGGAAGATATCTTTCTATCTTCTCCTTAAGCAAAGAACGGTACCATTCATTCACAAATGCTTCCCGTTGCTTTGCCGTACTCTCTTTTCTAACGGTGAGTACAGCCTCATTTCCGTTCAAAGCAACAGAATTGCCCTTATAGCTGTGCTCCACACGCAAAAAGTACTGTTTGCCAAAGACATATAACGTTTCTCCCGAAACATATTCGCGTTCCGATTGTCTGGGTTGGTGCTGAAATTTTTCTTGTTGCTTTTTTATCCAACCGAGTTTGGTTCGAACAAACATATTGATACTCTCATCGGATAAGTGCATCGGTGCAGAAACGCGCACCTTGCCATCCGGGGGGGCAACAACAAGATGCAAATTCTTTATATTCTTTTTTTGTAATTCAATTTTGATACCCGAAATCTCTATTTGCATCAGTATTCCTCTTGTTCAACCACAATTTTATATAACCGCTCTACCATATCGTCATCTTTCAAGATTTGATACAGCGCTCTCTTAATTCTATTCTCTTTTGTTGGATTGTTTCTGAAACCATCCATTTTGGACTTCATCACCGCCTGATGCAGACGAATTGCCAACGCTTCATTTTCGCCGCAATTGTCGTAAAACGCCCTCATGGCACCGCTTTTGCGGATCGATTCGGGGTAGCGATCATTTTCTTCGGGAGTGCTTACATTTTTGGCGAGCTCCAGATACCTTGCAAGCAACTGTTTATATGCTACAACGCCGCGCTTGCGATCAAGAATCAGCTGCTCAAGAACCTCTGACATCTTGCTGTAATATGCGGGATTGATAACAATTTTTTGAACAACTTTTTTGCGAATATTGTTTTCAATCGCCTCTGCAGCACTTTCCTGTTCTTTGTCATCGCCGTCTTTACTCAGCTTATCTTCCTGTGCCAAAATAAAATCGAGCAAAGTGAAATCATCAAACATCGCAACCTTTTCGGCATCATCCGCAACGATATAATTATCAATCAAATATCTCATTCCGGGCTCAAACCGCTTGAAATCCAAGAAGTCTCCGCTGGCACGTCCGATCACTTCCCGAAGCTTAAGATACAGATTGACGCATTCTTCGTATTTTTCCCGATCTGCCGCCGAAACGCCCGCATCATCCATACGCGGCTTGAATTCGGCAAAGGCACGAATCAAGCGGGACACCAGCTTATATAACTTCTCGCGGCTACGTGCGAATGCTTCGTCACTGTCAACGTCAATCCCGTTTTCTCCGCAGAAGTAGTGAATATAATCAATTTCCGCACGAGGCATGGAAACACCTTCGCACAACTCGTCCAGCGCGTCCAAAGTCTCAAGAAAGTACTTTTTCGCTTCATTTGTCCGATCTTTGAGAAGACCGGCAACATCTTCCGCATCATAATCTTCAAATGCGCCGGATGTATAGGTGTTGATTGCATCCGCGAGTTCTCCGAATAACTGTTTGTAATCAACAATGTATCCGAAATCCTTACTGTCACCGTCAAGGCGGTTCACACGGCAAATTGCTTGGAACAATCCGTGGTCATGCATTGCCTTATCGATATAGAGATAGGTGCATGGCGGTGCGTCAAATCCGGTCAACAGCTTGTCTACCACGATCAACAGCTTCATATTTGCCGGTTCATCGATGAATTTACGTTTCGCCTCTTTTTCAAAGTCTTCTACACTCTGACCGTTGAGCATTTTCTGATAAATCTCGTACTTTTCAAAAGTCTCTGTCTCCTCGTCATCGCTTACCGTATCGGTGCGAAGGTCACCGACCTGCGGCTCATAGGAAGTAATGATTGCGCACTTTTTGAATCCGATCTGCTGAAAAATCTCATAATACTTACACGCAGAATAAACAGAACCCGCTACCAACATCGCATTTCCGTTTCCGTCCATCAGGCGGGGCTTTGTTTCAAAGTCAAACTGGATATCCAGTGCGATTTTTTCCAGACGGGAGCGGGAGGAGAAAACCTTCTGCATGGTCGCCCACATGGACTTCAATTTTGCTTTTGCGCGAGGAGTCAGCCCTTTGGTTTTGATTTCAAACCAAGTGTCAATTTTATCCTGCGATTTGATTTCCTGCGGGACATCACGGTACTCGTAGCGAAGATCCAATACAACGCCATCCCGTACCGCTTCGTCGAATTTATAGGTGTGTATATATCCGCCAAAGGTTTCAAGGCTCGTCTTTTTGTCCTTTTTCAGCAAGGGCGTACCTGTGAAGCCGACAAAAATTCCATTCGGAATAATGGTTTTCATAGCGGTGTGCAGTTTTCCGGACTGTGTCCGATGACACTCGTCCACAAACACGACAAAATCACCCTTAGCAGAATAATCCGATGGCAGGGCTTTTTGAATTTCTTCAATATATTTATCAATATCCTTGTCGGTTGTCTCACTGCCTTTTTTGCCGAATTTATGGATCAGCGAACAGAGCAAACGGTCGTCGTAAGCATTCAGCCGTCTCACCAAATCATCTCCGCTTTTTGTGCGGATAATTTTCTCGTCAACGCCCTTGTATGCCTTTTCAATCTGATCGTCAAGCTCCTCGCGATCCGTGACAATCAGCACACGGGCATTCGGTTGATTCGCAAGAATCCACTTGGAGAGCCATATCATGGTCAGCGTTTTGCCGCTCCCCTGCGTGTGCCATATGATTCCACCGCGCTTTTCCTCGGTCAAACGGTACTGCGCCCGCTTGATTGCATAATACTGATTGTAACGGCAAACCTTCTTGATTCCCTTATCAAAGATGATAAAGTTATGGATCAGATCAAGGAATCGTTTCTTATAGAACATGGCAAAAAGCTGTTTGTCCAAAAGATTCTCGATGTCCTTGCTTTTTTCCTCAATCAGTACATCCGTTTCACAGCGTTCCTGCGGGAACTCGGTAAAGCCATCGTTCTGCCATTCATAATAGTGCTTTTCGGGCGTGAGGAGTGTGCCGTAACGCAAGCCCTCGCTGTCGTTGCCCGCCATGCAGAATTGCATGGTTGTAAAAAATTTCTCAATGAAATATGCCTTTTGGTTGGTCAGATTCTGACGAATGCCTTCGGAAACGGAAATACTGCTGCGCTTCAGTTCAATGACCGCGAGCGCAATGCCGTTGACATAGATGACAAGATCGGGGCGCTTGGTGTTTTCCCCAACAATTGTTACTTCCTCGGCAATTGCAAAATCGTTTTGCGCAGGATCGGAGAAGTTGATGAAAAACACCGTCTGGGGAGCTTCGCCGGCTTCTTCTACCACCTTGGCACCATATTTCAGCAGTCGGTAAACCTCCTTGTTGGCATCATACAAACCGTGTGCGAGGTTGCCCGCCGTGCGAATCAGCTCATCCATTGCCCGCCGAGCCAGCTTGTCCGAATAACCACCCTTTTTCGTCAAATAGGCATAGAGCCGCTCCTGCATGATGTTGCTGTTTTCGCTGTCATGCAGGTCACCAAGATATGTATAATGGAGTTTGTCTATAAAGAATTTTACAACACGGGATTGTGTTGTTTTTTCTGTTGGGTCAATATTCTGCATTGCTTCCTCCCCTGTTCATCGGCTTGGTCTTTGCATCATCGTTTCTCTTTGTACTGACCTTTAACTCATTTCGAATAGACATTATAAGACGTTTGCAGTCTGACGAATCACCGTTCAGTAGTTTTAAGAATTCCTGATAGGTATTATCAGAAGAATTTACTGCAAAAGTACTATGAAACTTTAACAGAATGTCTTTTCGTTTTTCTTCAGTTGCCTCATTGAAATCCTTCAAAAAAAGCTCATACTCCTTTGTCATTTTTTCTTTTGTACGAATGAATTCCTGATTCTTTCTCTCGGAATGCTTCGAGATAGCATTTACAATAATCGCACCTAAAGCAGATATGATAGCAACAGCAATTGTCGGCTCAACGGTTTTTGTTTGATCTCCAAAAACTTTGACCATTGAAGTAAAGAGTGACCATGCAATCATAATCAATACTATTAGAAGCGCCAATGATAATATGAATTTCAATGCCGTAATCAGTATATTTTTAAATTTCATATATTCTCCTTTACACAAGTCTAATTTTTCCTGTCAGCAGTTGTTGCATCATACCTTGTTTGATTTTCTGTATTTTTTCCAACTTACGCTGATGAAGGGTGATAAGGTTGTCAAGCTGTTGAAAAAACATACCAATTTGCTGTTCTTCTTCACTCGATGGATAATACTCAGCAAATTCCATCACATCGGTCACAGATAGATTTGTTTGCTTTGCGCCATCATCAAATTGGAGGAAATAATTGTTTCTATTCATCAATATGTGCAAAAAATAAGGACACACACCTTCAATAGGCGTTATTCCTGCTATTCGTTGATTTAGCGTGTATTTATCGTTTTTATCTACCAAGAAAGTACGAGCAATAGCTCTGCCATTCGGTACATCGCTCAATACAAAAGCGATTTCATTTTTGAATAACGGCTCTATTTGTTTATTTGAAAATTTGCGCACTTCACCATTTGTAGAAACAAATTTCGAATTGACAACGATGAATTTTCCTTGCTCTGAAATGTCGTTTTCGTGCGCTTTCCCATTACGGTATTTTGCCACATCCCCCAACTTATGCTGTTCCCAAGCGCCCGTAAATCCTGGCAAACGCATACGCGGGACTGTTTCTCCGTTTTGCGGGAACATCTGTTGCAGGCAAGCCGTTTTGATGGACTTGTACTTTGCAATCAGTTTTTCAAGCGAAGAAATCATGCCGTCCACATCCGAAAGTGCTTCGGCGATGCGTTGCTGCTCTGGAAGAGGGGGACAAATAACCATAAGGCTTGAAACCTTATCTTTATTAAGATTTTTAACGCTACTGCCTGCCGCCATCCCGATATACTGCTTGTAAATAATTTTGGATGATAGTAAGTAGTAAAGGTATTCGGTCGAAAAAGCTTGACCGTACTCTTGTATTGTGAGCCAACCATCATGGATGCAGCCGTTTGTTCGAAGGATATAGGGTCTTCCGAAACTCATGCTGTTCGACAAAATAAAATCTCCAATGTGTACTTCTCTTGACATTGAAATGCCATCAGGGCGTATTTTTTCTTGGGTAGAATAAATGTACTTGTCATTTTCTCTTACATCGCCAATCTTTATCCAGTTCACCCCATTTGATGAATTCGTTATATAGCTTTGAATCGGTCGAGGCGATCCACCACGATATACTTTCGCAGTCTTCCCAAGTAAGAGGAGTTCCCAATCCTCAGGAATCACACCAGCCTCGGTCTGTTTATAGCCATATGGGATCATCATCTTTCACCTCACCTTCTGCAGCCATTCTTCCAAGTTTTCCGAGAGCAAGTCTATCCTCTCTTGGTATTTCTACCTTGCTTTTTTCTCCACTTGCAAAATCATAAAATAGAAGTCCTTCGACATGCAATATGTAAACAAAATCATATTTGTCTGCACAATCTTTCTGAGCATCTATCAGCCATTCGAGGAAATTATCTATGGTTTCGGGAAAAGCAGGCTTTTCATGATAAATCAAAAGTCCTATATTTGCAAACCCCATTTTTCGATACTTAGAAATTTTGGATAGCTTCTGAACAAAGGCATTTATAATTTCATGTCTTTCTGTTTCCGGACCACGAGATTGCCAAGCTATCATCCCATCGCCAAGAAGTCTGGCTCCGTTCCGACTGATTTTTTCGCGACATTTTTCCTTCTGTTTTTCCGAGTTTACCTGCGACAGTTTTGTGAACTCGCCAATGATTTGTGCATCATTAGGCGTAACAGAATCCGTCACCTCAATAGCAACCGAATTTTCAGCATCTTGCAAGTCCGGTGCTTCCGCTTTTCTTAAGTGTCTGTATTTTTCTCCGAAGCAATATTTTAAGCACGCAAGTGCCGTGTACTCGTTACTCGTTTTCCAGAAATGAGAATCAAGATCACAGCCAAAATGCCTATTCCGGATCCTATCATTTAATTCCATCCAAACCCCATCCTTTCGAGATGCGCCTTCACTTTGGCTTCGTATGATTCAAGTTCCGATTCAAGCTCGGGCAGGGTATTTTCGTAACGCTTGGCAAGTTCGGTAATGCGTCCGGCGATCTCATGGGAGGTGGTGATATACAGGGCTTTGATACCTGCAAAAATGGTGTAATACCACTTGCGGTTGACAAGCAGTTCCTTGATTTCGTCCATGGACAGAAGCGGATATTTTTCTTTGCAAGCTTCATCAAGTGCGATGTTCAGTTCTTTGGCTATCTTTGCATACTGCTTTACTTTATCGCAGAGTTTCGCATATTCGCAAAGTATTCTGTATTCTTCACTGTCGGGCACAGACTTCTTCAATTCTTTGATACGGTCATTCACCTTTTTTGCATCTACGGCATTATTATCATTCAGGCAATCAAAAAGAACGCCGTCCTCTGCGGTCTGTTCTTCGACCATTTCATCTAATTTGCTTTGTGTCTCGTCAACAACAGCTTGCGCTTCGTCAATTTTCGCGCGCTCTGCCGCAAAATACTGCACCTCGATCAAAGATTTCGGAATGAGCTTGCCGTCCCAGCCCTTATATTTTCTTCTCTCCTTTTTCGTCTTTTTGTCTTCCGTGACCTCATAGACATCTTCGGTTTCACGTCCTGCCTCGTATCCGTCCTGCACGAGGATAAACACATCATCCGCCATCGTCTCCTGCCAATAGGACAGCAACACCTGATAGACATCGTATTTATCCACAAGAGCGATATTCTCAAATTTTGATATAAGAAGCTCCGAAAGTTTGATAATGTATTTCTTACTCTCCACGGAGTCGTCTATCGTACGCAGTCCGGCATCGACCTCCTGCCGCCATGAATCAAACGCCGCGTCAATCTGTTCGGCATATACGGAAAATTCTTCATCGGCATATACGGTACTGCGCACATCGTTTTTGTCGATATTCAGCTTATAATATCCGTCGCGCAAGGGAGAAAACAGCTTTTTCTTGAGGTTCGGAAAATGTGTCCAATACTTTTCCATAGAATCCACATCCGCCGTCGGAATCCCGCCATGGAGGTGTGCTTCGAGATTCTGCAAATCCTCCGGTTCGGAACTGTCAATATAACGCGGAATATTCAGATTGTAGGCATTTTTGATCTTGATCTCTTCATTGGGTACAAAACGGGCATACTTCGGATCTGTTGTAATCTGCTCGTTGAATGTGGTTACGATTTTGTAAATATCCCGCTCGCGCAGGCGGTTCTTGTTTCCGTCTTTGATATAGTCATGGCTTGCATCGATCATGAAAATGCCCTGACGGTTATCGGCATCGGATTTGTCAATAACGATAATACAAGCAGGAATTCCCGTACCGTAAAAGAGGTTGGCAGGCAAGCCGATAATGCCCTTGATATAGCCCTTGTCAATAATATGTTGGCGTATGGTTGCCTCGGTATTCCCGCGGAAGAGTACACCGTGCGGCAAAATAACTGCCGCTTTACCCGTGGATTTCAGGGATTTAAGAATGTGCAGGAGCCATGCATAATCCCCGTTCTTTTCGGGCGGCATATCACCGTAACCCGTAAAACGTCCGTAATCTTTTACGCCGTCTGTCCAGTTTTTGAGTGAAAACGGAGGATTGACAACTGCAAAATCAAAACGGCGAAGCACGGAATCGTCTTTGTCATCCTTATAGTGCGGATCGGAAAACGTATTGCCCGCATAGATTTCACCCGTTGCTTTGTTGTGCAGGACAAGGTTCATCTTAGCAAGACCGGCTGTTGTGATCTCCTTTTCCTGACCGTAGATCGCAACATCAATCGGCGCTTCATCTGCCGCACGGATAAGCAATGAGCCCGAACCGCACGCCGGATCATAGACCGTTGTATCGGGGTCGGTCACCTTATCAATCCCGATGACCTTTGCAAGGATGCGTGAAACTTCGGCAGGCGTGTAAAACTGTCCCTTGCTTTTGCCGCTCTCTGTTGCAAAATTGCGCATGAGATACTCATAGGCATCACCGAGGATATCATCACCGCCGGCTTTGTTACTTCTGAAGTCAAATTCGGAACGCTGAAAGATGGAAATAAGCCCGGTGAGTTTATCCACCATTTCATCGCCTTTGCCGAGCTTGGATTCGTCATTGAAATGAGCGTTATCGATAACACCGCGAAGCTGATTGTTTCCCGCATCGGCAAGTCTTGCAATGACTTTGTCCATTTTCTCGCCGATGTTTTTATCTCCCTTGATCGCAACAAGATCATCAAAGCTTCCGCCTTCGGGAATTGTAATATCCGCATATTTTACGCCTTTGAACTTGTCGGTTACATATTTGACGAACAAAAGCGTCAAAATGTAATCCTTGTACTGAGAGGCATCCATACCTCCACGAAGCTTATCGCAACTCGCCCACAAGGAGCTGTATAATTCATTCTTTTTGATTGCCATAATTTTATCCCTATCCTACTGATTATTCCGCCGTGATCTGAACTCTTTTCCCACTGAAAGCAACGCCGTATTTGAGAATGTTTCGGACACCTTTTACAGTGAGTTCCGTCTCGTATTTCCGGCTGTCGATCTGTGCCAGCGCCTTTTCGGATAGCTCTTTCAGCTCATCCTCCGGGCAATCTTTGGCGGCTTTAAGCTCAATCAGAATGCCCGGCAGTTTGCCGTCCTTGGGACAGAGGCAGATGTCATACCGTCCTTCACCAGACTCGCGGTTGGAGGTGATATAAAAGCGGTTATCCAGAGTCGCGCAAAGTCCGAGGACAAGTCCGTGATAGAAGTTTTCGCCGACAGTATCGTAGCTGCTGACTGACTGCATCAGAAGCGTGCCGAGATTTTTTTGCAGTGCGGCAGTATCTCCCGAATAAATAGCTTCCTGAATCGAAATTGCCGTTGCCTGCGGCACAATGTTGTTCAGTTTTTGGAGAATTTCTTTGTTATATACGAATGTTATCTCCTTGTTCGGCAGGGCAACCTCGCACATGAAATCTCCGCTGAAGGACGGCTCGGATTTAATGACTTTCAGATATCCCGCAACAAGCAGGAAGCTGTATACCGATGACGGATTGCTTTTGACCTGCGGATAGATGACGCCGGTATCGATATAGGTAAGGAACGACTCACCCTGCAAAAGGGCATTGAGTTTTTCGTAAATCGTTTCATCCGCTCCGCCGAGAATTTCGCCGATAATGTCGTTGCTGCCTGTGGATTGCCAATATGCGCGAGGCTGGCAACCGTTGCGGAAATAGTTGATGACAGACCAAGGGTTGAAGATTTCGGTGTTGCCGAATTTATATCCGTCATACCATTCGCATATTTCGTCGTACTTATCCTCTGCATGATAATAGCGTGCGATCTCTTTGACTTCATCAGCCGTGAAGCCGAAGTATTCGCTGTATTTCGTATCCAGAATAGAATTGATTGCAAGGTTGTTCAGTCCGCTGAAAATGCTTTCTTTTGCTACGCGGAGAATGCCTGTAAGGAAGCCGTATGTCAGGTGCTTATTGTCCTTTAATCCGCCGGAAAACAGGTTGCGCATAAATCCGATAATTTCGTCATAAAAGCCCTTGATATGTCCTTGTTGGATCGGCGTATCGTATTCGTCGATGATAATAATCGGCGCAACACCGTGATATTTGTGAAGCATCATAGACAGATTAGCCAAAGCGACCGACAGCTCAACAGGTGTAGCCGTGCCGGAAAGTATTTTTTCTATATACGCTTCTTCGTACTCATTGAACATATCTGCGCTTTTCAGTTCGCCGTGGCGTGATGCTTCTTTGGAAAACAGGTCTTTGATAGCATCGAAGGTCTCCTCCCATGTATCGCATTTTATATCCTTGAAGCTGAGAAATATAACGGGATATTTCCCCTGATGGCTACGGTATTTTTCGCCGCAAGCCCAGATGTTTTTGTTTTTGAAATACACGGAGGTATCCTCGTCCGTTTTTTCAAAAAATGTTCGGAGCATATCCATGTTCAGCGTTTTGCCGAATCTGCGCGGGCGCGTGAAAAGAGAGACCATCGGACGCTCATCAAGAAAATCCTTGATCATCATGGTCTTGTCAACATAATAGTATTCGGTTGATGCCAGACGGTAATCGGAAATGCCGATAGGCAATGGAAGATTCGGCTGGCGGAGGGACGATGCCGGCTTAATTCTTCCGTCTGTCGGTTTTTCCGTTCCGACAGGAATCGCCCATGTGCGTCCTTTTTTAACCGCGCCCTTGATTTTTCCTTCTCCGCAGAGCTTGCTGACCTGTCTGTCACTGATATTCCAAAGGCTTGCCGCCTCTTTTGTACTCATCATTCTTTGCATAACGATCCCCCACATACATTTTTACAGGTATAGTATAGCACATTTTCGGAACAATGTCAAGAACAACATTCGGAACTATGTTCGGAACTATACAGCCGTATTTCTTGGTATTGTTCCGATAGAAAAAGGGCAGGCGTTTTTGCCTGTCCCTCGGGTGCAACATCTGATAAAAAGGTGTAAATACGAATTTTTGCCGCATGCTACGTCGGGCATTGAGAAGTTCCTGCTTAACCCGACAGCCGTTTCACGCTGTGCTGACGGAATTTGAAATTTGTTTTCTTTGCCTACTGCACCTCAGTCTTTGCGCTGTGAATGAGTTGACTTCCAAGCGGTCTTATGCTATACTGAAGGCAGAAAAAAGCATCTTGAACGGAGGCACGCGAATGACTAAAGATATTGTAAAGTCTGTTGTGGATAAAGCCGATCCGATTGGGGTGCTTGGGATGTGTTGCCCGGCAGATGAATATGACTCCGAAATCAAGATGATTTTTGCACGCATCCGAAAAGGCATGTCCGCAGACGAAATCGCCAAGGTCATTCATGCCGTGTTTCTTGAAATGTTCGGCGAGTCAATTGACACTAAGCTCTGTGATACCATGGCATGCGAAATGCTCTCACTTGATCGCTGACCACACCTTTGACCACTTACGGCTTCGGACTACCCGGATTTTATGCCGCGAAGAGCACACGAAAGCAGTCAATCCGGACTAAAAAGCCCCGAAAAGCCCGTAAAATCACGTAAAAAATCAGGTTTTTAGCGTTTGGGAGCAAGTTCAGGCAGGTTCGACTTCTGTCATCCCAAGCGCAAGAAAACAATCCGGACATTTTACGAATATGAGAAGCCTTCGGATTATTTCGTTTTATTTGAGTATTTTATTATTCAAGCGAATTGAGCACGTTTTGGAGAAACTACGAGGTAATTAATGAATATTGCAGACAGCATTATTAAAAACAAATTAAAAAATGTATACTTCATCTGGGGTAGCGGAAAAACAACCATAGCAAATAGTTTAAGTAAAAAATACGGCTTCTATGTTTACAGTACAGATGAAAGCCGAAACCGTCAAATTAAATTAGCCAATCCTGTTGACCAGCCTTATATGTGCCGTAACTTTGAAAAAGAATACGGGGTCAAAAGCTTTTGGGAGTTGCCCAAAGAGGTAATTACAGAGCGTGAGGTGCATTTCGTGGCTGAAATGACTCCGATGATGGTCGCCGAGCTCATTCAGCTTTCTTCTCTGCATAATGTTATCATTTGTGAGGGAGATATTGATTATTCTGCCATTGCTCCGGTTGCGACAAATGCGGTTCATCTTTGTAATCAGAGTACTTCTTTTGATTGGTTTAACCGTCCCGATCATGAAAATATACGCGATACTGTTGCCGGGCGGACAGATCTGAACGATGAAGAAAAGCAACGAGTTATAGAGCATGCTTATGAATGTGTTACTCCTGCCGAATTGAACATACCGGATTGGGTTACCGAGCTTGGCATCAAAAATATTATTTGGAACAATCATACAAGCATAGATACTACCGCCTCTGAGGTTGCCGAATATTTTGGGTTTACGAAGTAATAAAATCAGCCGAAAGTGATGTTTTACCCCACTTTCGGCTGATTTTCTGCTTATGATCGGTATAGTTATTCTATCTGATATACTCGGCAAGACCATAGTCTTCGAGATATTTATAGAATGGCTCCATGTAGCGTGCTTTATTTTCTTCAAAATCTTTCCATGCCACTGATATGAGTCTATATGCTTCGGAAACGGACTTGTCACACTCTTCAATATTACCAAGTTTTTTATAACAAGCAGCAATACATTGATGGAAAGCCCAATGAAAAGTCTGCATACCGTCCCAAAGGTATTGATCTGCGGGATTATCATGGCAATCTGTCAAAAGAAATGTTGTGAGAACGCGAAGCCCCTTTTTATAGCACTTCAGCGCTTCCGGTATATAATCATCGGGAGTATAATTACGGAGCTTAACATCAGAATGCTGATTCATGAAAAACCATGCATCGCCTTCTTCCATACAAGCTATATATAAGCCCTGCAGATGATGGCACCTTGAAAAGCATGCTCCATTCAGTTTGTCTTTTCCGGATAGTCTGAATGCAAATGCTTCGTCCCGAAGATTATACTCACGAGGAAGTGTTTTTAACACTTTTTTCGCTTCTTGGTATTCACCTTTTTTGAGATATGCTGCAGCTTGACTGTTTTTTACATTGCACACTTTAATAAAATCGGTGCTTTCTGTAATGATTTTCTGCGATAGCTCTATCATTTCATCTAAATGAGAGGTATCTCCTTTGTCACGCAAAGTGTATTCATATCCATCCAAAAGAGCTGCAAGTAAATCTTCATTTTCGGGATAATCTTGTAAAGCATCTTTTATAATTTTAATATATTTTGCAGTATCATCAAAGAAATGTTTCATGGCATCATCAATAATCTTTTGGATCTTTACTTTCATCTCACGAACATCGTAACCAAACAGAATATCCATAGAAACCTCAAAATATCCTGCGATAATCGGTATTATTTCCACATCGGGATATGTTAGACCGCTCTCCCATTTGCTTACTGCTTGCGGGGAAACGGAAAGTACAGAAGCAAGCGATTCTTGAGTAATGCCTTTCTTTTTTCTGAGTTGCCGTATCTTATTGCCAATATTGATGTTAGTCATAAGGAACCTCCAAAATTAATTGTGATGCGCTTCACTGATTAAATTATATCATAAGAATGGAGGTGGGTCAACAACGCTATATTAGGAAAAAATCAACCTGTGGTTTAATTTCGCCTTTTTATTTTTTCTTCATTTTCTCATAGTCCGCTCTGTCCTGATTGCCGAGAGCGTTTTTGAACATAACCGTGCCGGTTTCATCTTCGTCGAATGTGTATTCGACAGAGCCGTGCCAGCCGTCCGAAAGGGCATCTGCTTCATATCTGCGGAAAAGTCCGTCGTCGGTGGGGAAAAATCCCTTGCCTGTGCCTTTATATTCCGTAAGCTGCCATGCGGCGCATTTGTCTTCTCCGTAAGGATGCTCAAAGCGCACAATGCCGACCCCGTCCGCAAAGAGATATTCGCTTCTGCCGGAGAAATATCCCCACGCCTGAAAATCGAAGCTGACTCGCAGGCAGTTTTCAAATGTGCCCGCAGGCGTAACGACCGTTTCGCCGCCCTTGACATCGAAATTCTTTGTGACATATTTGCCCGATTTTCTCTCATCGAAATGATAGCCGTCTTTCCATTTATCCGACCACAGACAGCCTGCCGCATCCTGCAAAATTGTAAAGAAGAAGCTGTAAAGCACCTTGTAGCCGACGCATTTCCTGCCGCAATCCGACATATCTTTCCATTCAAAGCTGTATTTGCGGAGGTCGTCACAGCTGATTTTGCCGTCGGCTTTTTTTATCACATCGTATTCAAAGAAATTCCATCTGCCTTTTTCCGTATAATTCGGATTTCCCGCAGGATCGGTTTCAAAAATGCGGCGCATTACCTTGTTTGCTATGGCAGTGTGCAGCTTCTGCCGCTTTGTTACGGCAAGCTCTTCGGCACGCTTCATCGCGCCGCTCACATCGCAAAGAATTTCGTCGTCGGATGTTATATTCTTGCAGTAGCAGTACCTCGCTTCTGCCGTTTTGCCCTCCCATGTGTCGTAATAGCCTGTCACAGCCATAAAGTTCATGCTCGAAAGCGTCACGGAGCCGGCATCGCATGCGGTAACTTCAAAAATATTTTCTCTTTCCGTTATTCCTGTAGCTTCGCGCTCGGCAAGCGCATATTCCCAGCGATTGCCCGTTTCAAAGGGGAGAAGTCCGCCTTTGCCGCCTGTCTTATATGATGAAAGCACCCATTCGTATGGGTTATCATGTCTTGTTACGATCTGGCGGACGATGCCGATTCCGTCGCAAAGCCAAGTTTCGCAATGAGTAAGTCCATAGCGTTCGCCATCGATAATATATACGGAGCAGTTTTCAAAATGCCCTGCCGGAGTATCGCACACGCCGTCGTTTTTCAGATATGTGAGCGTAATTTTTTCGTCCGACGACGTAACCGTGTCGCCTGTCTTCATGCTCTCATCAAGCATCAAACCGTCGCAGAGGGACATATTCCAGAAAAGAGCGCGCTCGGCAGAGTCTGCGCAATAGCCGTATCCGGGTTGCTGCCAGAAATATAACTTGCCATCGATTTTTTTATAAACCTCGCCCGAAACATCGGGATTGTAACGGATGACATCAGGATTTTTTTCGGCAGCGATAGAGCGCTTTTCTCCCTCGATGGCAGATTTTGCATTTGCATAATATACATCCGAGGGCGTGAGGATATTCATCACCTGCTCATAGCAACGTATAGCTTCCTCGTATTCCCCCTTTTCGCGGTATTTATATCCGAGCCAGAACCATATATAAGCCAGCGTTTTCGGATAGCCGCCCTCGCGGTAATAAGGTATCTGCGTTTCACGCATGAATCTGATTCTTTCCTCGCCGGAATATTTGTTATATTCCTCGCATGCGACCGATATCATAACATCATCGTTATGACCGTCCTCTGCGGATTTTTTGATTCTCTCAAAAACCTCTTTATTCTTTTCGCCCGGAAGCCACCAATATCCGCGCAGAAGAGTATCGGCGAGCATAGAACTTTTTTCTTTGGAATCTTCAAGCGCCTCGACATTTGCAAGAACGGCGCGATATTCTTCTTCAAAACCGGTTTTGTCGTTTTTGAGCTGCCAAAGCTTGAGCGCCTCGACCTGACGCATGACGCGGGCAACGAGGCTTTCGTTTTCGTCGTATGTTTTCTCCATAATTCCGTAACCCTTTCTCAGTTGTTTTCTCCCCTCGGAAAGGCGCCATTTGACAGTTCCCGCGGGAACGGACAGTATTTTTGCTATTTCCGCGACGGATTTTCCCTCGAAATAATGCAGGCGGACGGTTTCTCTTATCTTTTCGCTGAGCAAATCTACCGAATGACGGACATTTTCAAGGTCATCTTCGGCAAAAGGTTCATCCTCGTCCGCGATCTCAAAGCCCTCGAGCGTGTCGAGGCTGATATCGGGTATCGCCGCGCGATAATGCCGCTCGAGTGTTCTCGCGCAGTTTTTGGCAAACGAGCAGACCCATGCGCCGAATTTTGAAGCGTCGCGAAGCTCACAAAGATTCATCCATGCGGAAACAAACGCATCCTGCGAAGCGTCCTCCGCGGAAAATCTGTTTTTCGTCACTTTATAAGCCGTTCCCATCACCGCGCGCTGATGACGGGTAACAAGCTCTTCGTATGCGGTTCCGTCTCCGAGGAGCGTGAGCTCTACGAGAGCTTCGTCTGTTTTGTCAAAATGGTTATTCATAAAGCGTCCTTTCTTTATTTTGTGGGGGTTCGCCTATAAGTGCGCAAAATGCGCGAAAAGGTTGGGTTGCGATAATAATTTTTTCGACTGTAATTATATTATAAAGAAAAATCCGGATAAAAGCAATATATTTCGACTGTTTTGTCGTAGGTGCGGCATGATTGAATATGAATTTTAACTGTCAAGCTGTGCAATTGCCCCGCCCTTGGTCAGGCGAAAGTCAACTGCGGATTGATTTTTGTAAATTCCGTCTCCATTGAAATCAACCGCGATTTGTGTTATAATTAAGGCAACGAAAGCGGCTTTCAAAAAATATTATCAAAGGAGAAATTTTTATGGGTATTGAAACGATAGGAAAACAAATCGCGTCATTGCGCAAGGAAAAAGGCGTAAAGCAGGAGGAACTTGCAAAATATGTCGGTGTCAGCACGCAGGCTGTATCAAAATGGGAAAACGGCGGAGTGCCCGATATCAAGTTGCTTCCGAAAATCGCGGATTTCTTTGCCGTTTCCATTGACAGTCTTTTTTCCAGAAACACTTCCGATAGCAATCTTCAATCGACCCTGATGAAAAAGATAATTGAGACTCCCGATGAGCAAAAGATAAAAGCCGCTTTCAATCTTTGCTATGATATAGAACGCGCGCTTATGCCGTATCCGAAATATACCGATAAAGGCAGTATTGAGGATTATGAAAAAGAAATCGATTGTAGCGCTCAACACTATTCATCAGTTATGCGCGACGATGGCTTTACCCGCATGGGAATCGCCAATTGTAGTCAATACTTTTTGATTGTTCCGAATCCTCACAGCACAAACGACGCTTATTTCAATGGTGTAGATTACCACACCTTTTTTAAGGATATGGCAGATAAAGCTTTTTTCGATGCATGCGTTTTTCTGAATCAGCGTGATGCGAAAAAATCATTCACGCCGATGCTGCTTGTCAAAAATCTCGGCATAGATGCTCAAAAGGCAGATGAAATACTGAAAACGCTCAAAAAATATCATCTTGTTTCCACTTCACAGATTGAAATGGACGACGAAGTGCAAACGGTATATCAATTCTGGCCGACACCGTCATTTGTAGCCTTGCTGATTTTTGCAAGAGAAATCATCAATAAGCCTGAAATCTTTGCATATTATAGCGGAGGAAGAACGGAACCGTATTTCAAGGAAGACTGAATAAAATCGCACATTTTCAGGGGCTGACTGCCATGGTCAGCCCTTATTTTTTGTTAGGTAGTCTCAAAATCGCTCTCGACGGATTTATAATGGACAAATTTCAAAAAATATGATATAATTTTCGCAGAGCAAGCCCGGCAAAAATTGACTCGTTCTTCCCTGCCTTCGGCTGATTTAAAATAATTTCAAAAATTTTTCAAAAACCTCTTGACTCTCCTCCTAACTGTAATGATACACTTGACTTGCAAGAAAGAAACAGCGCTGTTTTTGCGATTGCAAAATCCGAAAGAAAGGAAAAGATTATGTATAGGATAGGCGAATTATCAAAACTGTGCAATATATCTGTAAAAGCTCTGCGCTATTATGATGCGCAAGGGCTTCTTATTCCGGATAAGATTGATAAATTCACAGGATATCGGTATTATTCCGCTTCAAAATTGGTGGATTGCTACCGTATAATTGCCTTAAAGGAACTCGGCTTTTCTCTCGATGAGATAAAAGTACAGCTTTCGGTCGATAACCGCGATAAAATCACCGAGATACTGAATGCAAAGCTTACGGAATTGAATTTACTCATCGAAAATACCGAAAAACAGCTGAAAAGAATCGAATCCATAAAAAACAGTCTTACAAAAGGAGAGTCAAATATGTTTAATGTTATTATCAGAGAAACGGATGAAATCCGTATTGCCTTTGTGCGCAGATTTTACGGCTCAAAAGCGGATGCTCTGCGCGAAGCCGCCGACATTGCGGAAAAATTGCCGAAAGCCATCATAGGCAGGCGAAAAATCATAATCAATTATGAAACGGAATATAAAGAATCCGATTTTGGCCTTGCCGCATGCGCGGAAATCACGGGCAGCCTGCCAAAGAACAGCGCATGCAGCGAAAAGACACTTACTTTCGGAAATAATGTCGCTTCCCTCTGCTGTAAGGAAAATGAGCTTGACGAAGCATACAAAGCTATTATCAGACATCTTGAAAGCTCGGATTATAAGGTTTGCGGTGCTTATTATGAAATTTATCACGATGACGGAACAGTTGAGCTCAAAGTTTCCGTAAGCGGGAAAGCAAAAGAGCCTTTGTATTCCGACAAAAAATCAAATGCGCCCTTTACGGATGACCCCGAAGTATGCGGAAAGTGGAAAGTTGTTGACATTGTGCCGACGCGCGAGCAGTTTATCTACGGAAAGCCGAAATGCAGTCACTCGACTTGGCTCCGCGAGCTGTATTTTATCGACGGCGGAAAAGGTTACTGGGCAGTAGACGGTTGGACAAAAGGGACGATGTTTACAGGCGGACCGAAGCCGGATACACAGTATGCAAATCATTATACAATCGAAAACATCGACGGACACAAGCTTCTTTTCCTTGAGATGACCGATTGTGGCGACAGCGGTATCGGATTCGGCGTTCCCGAAATATGGGTATATGAAAAGGCAGACGACAGACACTATGCTTCGCAAGAATAGTTCAGAAAATGTGACAATATCGACTATCCGTTTGTAAATGACACTGCTGTTCTCGGCAAATGGAAAGTGCGGGATTTTGTTATTCACAAAGAAAGCTTCGACCCCGACAAGCAAAACTTGAAAGAGGAAGATTTGTTTGCGCTCTCGGTAGAGTTCAAAGAAAACGGAGCGTTTGTATCGGCAACCCAAAACGGAACAAGCAGCGTCACCTCCGTATGGACGAAAGGATTTGTTCTGAACAGGCGTGAAAAGACCGCGTCTGCATACGAAATAAAAACGATTAACGGCAAAGAATATCTTTTCAAAGAATGGAAATGCGGCGATTATTCGTTTGGCGGCGGTAGGACGTATTGGTATGTATTTTCAAGAGAATAAGTAATGCTTCCACATAAGTACAAACAATAAACCATAGCACTCATGCTGATAAATCCAAACTCGGCAAAGGAGCAGGTACAATTCTTTTTCAATGGCAAGTGATGGTATATCGAGCTTTTGCCCGAAACATTAGCTACCGTTTTGTTTATCGGGCACTAAGCATTATAAAAACGGCAGGCAAACACGCCTGCCGTTTTTGTGCGCATTATACATCTTCTTTTTTGCATTTGCGCGGGCTGGTTTTCGTCACCTCGTAGCTTACATTGACAAGAAATTCAACCGTGTTGTCTGCGGCGGCGGAAAGCATAACCGAAATCCAATGCAACTTATTCATGTGGTATGCAGGATAAACGCCGTCCTCCTTGCCAAATGAACCGAACATTTCTACAGGCAATTTCAGATTTACTATATCGATTATTTCGTCGCTGTCAAAGCCGAATTTTCGCTTTGGCACCTTCATCACAAGAGCAAACCATTTGCGATTGCCCATATGACGCAATACCGCCGTTTCAAAATTGTCTTCAAACGGATAATCCGGCTCTGTGCCGAGCACCGAACTGCAATATTCAAGAAATGCTTCTCTTGTCATAGATCCCTCCGGATTGCCGACCGATGCAGTACGGCTTGCGTGTGATTTTCTTTCATTATATAACCGTGATATTATGTATAAAAGACACTTCCCTTTTCGATAGCTCTTTCTGTGAAGCTATCAATCCGGTGCTGTAGCCTCCGCCGAACATTTACTGTTAATATTTTACATTCAGGCGGTAATTTTGTCAATATAATATCAATTTTTTAAGTTTCTATGATTTTTCAGAGTTGAACGGAAAAACCAAAGGCACCCAAATGGGTGCCTTTGGTTTTTTATTGTCGGCTTGACGATTCAGCACTGACAGATATCAATTAAATATCGCCTCCGGCACCTAAGTCCCCTTCACCATTTTCACGAGATAAAGTAATAATATCTTCGCTATTCATGAGAATGAGTTCAAGCTCGACTGCTTCAAAAATCTCTTTCATAGTTTTTCCTCCTATTTTAGATTTTTTTAGCCGTTGTAATTCTGGAGCGCTACAAAGTAGTTGAATGCAGCTTTTGCCATCTTGGCAAGCGAAATATCAGTAGACTTTGAAAGCATTTCCAGTGTATTAGCAAGAGGTGATGTGTATTCACATACCTTTGTAGTACCGTTATTTACAGTAATAGTCAAGTTGTCTTTAAACTCATAAGGAGCAAGCTCAAAATAGATTATGTATGCGCCATCTACAAGTTCAAGCTTATCAGTTACATCCATACCCTGTCTGAATACTTTGTAACCATTATCTATAGCTTCCCTAGAAATCTTATAATAAGCCTTAAAAGCGCTACCAAAGACAACGCCTCTCTCGATAATCACTCCATTGGCATTGTCATTGTAATATCTGCCAAGGTTGCCCTTGAACTCATAATCTTTTGCAACCAGACCAAGACGGTTCATCATTGCTCTTACAGCATCAGCTCTATCCTGCCATGTCTTGTCATCAAGTGTTTCTTCGGGGAAGTCTGCATAAGATTTTTCCATAGAAGCAGCGCAGTATTCAAGGAAGTTAGCTATAAATGTCTTTCTGGCATCTAAATCTTCACCATCACCGGCAGCCTTATTATAGAATCTTTCAAAGTATTCAAGTATACTTATTTCCTTAGGAGCACCTATAGCATTTCCATCTGCATCGTAATACTGGACAACATAAATCAAATCAGCTCTCTGCGGGTTGATATTGTAAATCCTAAATATAGAATTGCCCTTTGTATCTGTTCCGATAGTGCCTTCACCTTCAACACGACCATTGACACCGATGTAATAGTACTTAAGACTGCCATTTTCATAGCCTTCTCCAACCATTATTCTAAATGACATATCTTCGCCGATAGAAATACCTGCAGATATAATCGGATGATCTGCTATAGTGTAGTAACCATCAGCGCCGGGGTTGCCGGAGCAAACATGCCCATTTGCAAAATACTTGTCATCAACCTTAACCTTGAACTTACCGCCACTGATAGCGATTGTGCCATCGGTTTCACCGGAGATTGTACCGTTGAAAGTACCGCTCTTAACAGCTATCTTAACATTAGCGGAACCTGTGCCCTGAACATCTGTCTGATATACAGTAGCTGTACCGTTGAATGTACCGCCGTCAATAGTTACATCAATCGGCTTCTTTGTGGTGTGCTGAGAAATTGCAAGTGCCGCATTAGTAACAGTTGTACCGTTGCCGTTTGCATCTGCCGTAACTTCTCCGTTGCCGCCTGTAACATCACAGTTGTTGAGTGTAAGTTTACCTGCGCGGATTTCGATACCTGTAATAGGAGCTGTGATTGTGCAGTTTTCGAATGCGCTTGTGCTGTAGCCTGCGAGGTATACGCCGCAACCCATATCCTGATCGGAACTGATATTTGTAGCCTTGATTATTGCATTCTTTACAGTTACAGTAGAGTTTTCACTGCTTACTGCGCCGTTTACATAAATCGGGCAATACTGGTTGCTCTCATATGTACCGCCATTGACTTCGATATGACCGTCAGTACCCGATGTAATCATCAGTGTACCAACGAGCTTGGAGCCTTCAACAGTACCGTCGATAGTAATCTTATTGCCGTTCTTAGCACAGAACATTACTCCGTATGCCGCTGTGGAAGTCAGAGTCTTGCCGTTGAAAACAACAGTTACGCTCTTGTCCTCAAGATTGATTCTGTCGGACTTGCAATCCTCAAGCAATGTGATTGTATCACCATTCTTAGCAGCTGCAAATGCTTCTATGAGAGTTTCATACTTAACATCACCAATCTTTGCTACATACTTGCCTGCCTTGACACCGTATGTGCCGTCTGCATTCTTTGTAGGAATGAAGCCTTCTGCACAGTACTCTTCGGGAACTGCAGATGAGAATGTACCGTCGGATACCTTTATGGTCTCGTCATTAAAGCCTGCATAGCTCGTCTTTACACTTTCCAGTGAGCCAAGTCCTACAGGACCGGTGTACTTGCCCTCACCCTTGACAATGATTGTGCCTTCGGGTTTCGGAGTATTGCCCTGCGTAGCATTGTCCGTAGAGACGACCGCGAAGCCGCTTGCCGCAGGACCGTTGTTATTCTGCGTGTAGCTGGGAGCTACGTTCGACGTGCTTATGACTGTGCAACCGTCGAGCGTCAGGTCGGTGTACTTGACCTCAATGCCGTTGGTACCGGAAATCGTGCATTTTGTGAAAGTTGCCTGCTGGTAACCACCTGCACCATTTTGGTTTTCAGAGTTTGCCTGAGCCGAGGTCGAGCCGGAGATGTAGACGCCGCAGCAATCATCGCCAGTGCCGGTGATTGTGCTATTGGTTACTGTCAGCTTCAGGCCATAGTTGCTGCCATTGTGATAGAGAACATTTCCAGTACCTGTAAGCGTACTGTAGCTGATTGTTATCGTTGCGTTGTCGGCAAAGTTGCAAACAGCATAGCCGGCCTTGACTACAGAGTTTTTGATTGCATATGTTTTGCCGCCTGTTGAACAGGCAACGCCTACCAGTCCGGCAACATCAACTGTTACGCCATCAAGAACGAAGTCCGCATAAGCTCCAATGCCGCGAGCAGTGCCAGTTCCCTTATATGTACCGTTCTTTATGGTCACTTTTGTTTCAGTACGCAGTGAATATCCATTGAAATCAAGCGTACTGGTCAGAGTCTTGCCGCCGAGGTCGAGCGTGATTGCCTTGTCTTTGACATTATTGATGACAATCTGATGATCGACCGTCAAATCCTCCAGTAGTGTAATGGTCTTGCTATTGCTGCTCTTATTGGCTGCGGCAATTGCCTCGTCGAAAGTCTCATAGCCGGTGCTACCAACCTTAACGACATACTTGCCTTCCTTCACGCCGTATGTGCCGTCCGCATTCTTTGTAGGAATGAAGCCTTCTGCACAGTAGCTTTCAGAAACGGACTTATTAAATGTACCGCCGGAAACCTCGAAGTTGTCCGAAGTTGCCTTGCCAACGCCGCGGAAGATAGATTCACCCGACATCTTGTTAGTAAATTTGCCGCCGGTGACAGTGACGCTGGAAGTATAGCCTTCAACAACGCCTGCCAGAATAACCTGCGGGTGATTCCATCTGCCCGTCGTTGTTAAGTTCTGAATGAACTCACCGCCGGTGATGGTTGTCGTACCATAGGCAAAAATGACGCCAGTATAGCCACTCGTTGCATATTCCAGCGTAAACTTACCGCCGTTGATTACGAGCGTAGAGCCTTCTTCACTCTTAACAACATTCAGTCCGCCTGTGTATGTACCACTCTTGATAGTCATTGTACCCCAGTTGTCAATCATGGAAGAGCCTGTATTGCCGGCTGTAGCAGTAACATCTTCGAGAGTCAGGTTTGCATTGCTACCCTTTGTTACTTCGATGTTATAGTAGCTTGTTCCGCCAATTACAGTACCATTCTTAACCGTAACAGTGCCGCCGGTCACAGAAATTGTAGCCTTGCCTGCGCCTGTATTTGTCAGTGTCTTGCCGCCGAGGTCGAGCGTGATGTTCTTATTGATAACAACATCAGCTGTTACATCAGCAAGAAGCTTAACTGTCTCGCCTGCATTTGCAGCTGCGATAGCCTCTGCAAGGGTTGCATACGCCGCAACAGAGTTGCCGTCAGCATCCAAGATCTGTGCAACCATGCCGGACTTCGCCGTGAACGTGCCGTCAGCGTTTTTATCAATGCCGACGCCATCGGCAACGAGGCTCGTGCCCTTACCTTCGTTCTCTGCGTTGCGCGGATCGTAGCCTTTAAACGTACCGCCGTTTACGATGATATTCGCTGTGCCAGCCTTATAAGCACTGTCATTGATGTTCAGTGTCCACTTCGGCGTGCCGCTGGTGAACGAACCGGAGTTGATAATAATCGTACCGGCAGAGGCATAAATCATATCCATCTGCTTGTCGTCCGTGCTGGTGATGTTTTGGATAAACTCGCCGCCGTTGATTGTCAGCGTGCTGCCGGCGCCGCACATCCATACTGCCATCGCATATTTGCCGGCAGAGCCGCTATTTTCAACAGCGATAACCTTGCCGCCGTTAGTGGCATTGAGGACAACTTTGATGTTCTTGCCCGTAACCTCAAAGACACCGTCATAACCACTGCCGGTAACAGTCTTGCCGTTCAGGTCAATGGTCAGGCTCTTTGTGATCTCATATGTCTTTTCGGGCGTGTTGATGTCCGCCAGCAGTGTAACTGTGTCGCCAGCGTTTGCTGCTGCGAGCGCGTCTGCGAGTGTCTCATACTTAACATCACCAATCTGTGCTACATACTTGCCTGTCTTCACGCCGTATGTGCCGTCCGCATTCTTGACGGGAATGAAGCCGTCTGCACAGAGGTCTTCCTTAACTTCAGACGAGAAAGTACCGCCGGAAACTGCAACTTTTTCACTTGCTGTGAAATTGCTCTCCGTGTTGTTTGCCCAGTCGTATGCCTTGATCGCACTGTTGCCTTCCTTGGCAGTAAATTTGCCGCCGGAGACGGTCACAGTGTCCAAACCCTTATAGCCGGTGCGATTTACAATAGAGATTGCCGCACCATCTTGGATTGCACCGTCGTTCTCAGCCTTCGGAACAGCATCGCCGGTAACAGTGATTGCTGTATCTGCGCCAGATATCCTAAGAGCGCCGGAGCATACCTGAACGCCCATGGTCTTAGCTGTAATCTTAGAATTTTCAACTGTCAATGTACCGCTGCTCGGGAAGTAGATGCCGAAGCCGTTCGGAACATTGAGCGTGCTGTTCTTCAGCGTAACGGTATCTTTTGTGTTGTTGCCGTTGGTCTCGATACCGCTGTTGCCGTTGGCAGTTATTTCAACACCGTCAAATATAAGTCCTGAGTTATCATAAGTGATAGTTCCACTCATAGCCGACGGAATTAAGCCAGCCATCGAAGCACTGACAACCGTACCGTTCTTCACGGTCAGCGTCACATTGGGATAATTGATCTCAAACGCTGCGCAGTCAAAGTCGGTGCTGGTGTAGGTCCAAGTAAATCCGTTCAAATCAATTGTGAAGCTCTTCGAACCGGAGTGCTGAGACGAAGCTGTCGTGTAGTTTCTCAAAAGTTTGAGCGTACTACCAGCCGCAACAGCAGCGTGGAATGCTTCGTCCATGGTGTAATATTTATTGCCGTCAACCTCAGCAAGGTAAGCCTTCGCCACACCGAAGGTGCCATCGTCGTTCTTCGTAACTGCCGAGTCCTCGACCACATACTTGGTCGGGTTTTTCGTGAACGTA
>ERZ506995.91-NODE-91-length-33393-cov-4.698512_pt1 | contig 33393 bp, 35 predicted proteins | sample MGYA00512883_ERZ506995 | MGnify/ENA metagenome assembly ERZ506995
GCACTCAGCCCTGCCTATCAGATCGCCGCACTCCCCCAGGAAAGTCAGAATCTGCTCTACGACACCATCGAAAGTGAGCAGGCAACTCCCTCCCTATCCCAGGCGCAGCGTATTCGTAAGCTGAGCCAAAGTGGGAAACTGAACGAGGATTCTATGCTCCAGATTATGATGGAGCAGAAAAAGCCGGAAAGGAATGACATTACCCTGTCCGGCGAGAAGCTTCGCAAGTATTTCCCACGCTCCTACTCCCCGCAAAGAATCGAAGAAACGATCTTCAAGCTGTTGGATGCCTGGATGCGCAAGCGCCAGCGTGATAACAGCAGATGACAATTCCATATTCACCCAGCCTGACAAGCCCCCTTGTCAGGCTTTTTTCATTTTCAAACGAAGGAGACATCGTATATCCATAAGTTCACCTATTCTGCCGAGGATGTGGATTGCAAATTATGCACAGAGCATTTGGGAAGAAATGGATGCCGACAGGACTTCTGCCCCTATTATACGGAGCGGATTGAAGCCGGTGTCATTTCCTACGGAGAAGCAATTTCTTCGCTGATTCCATCCACAAGCAGTATCCGAAACCGTCTGCCTGGATTGATTCACAGTTTCCCCGGCTCCCTCTGGGCAGATGAGAAACACAAAACCAGAATGGAAGTCTTTAACAACCGTCTTGGCTTTATAAAAAGCAGAAATACCCCCAGCTACTATGCTGCGTTGTATCTGCTGACTTCCAACGACGCCCTGTATCGGCGGACAGCCAACTGCTTTTACCACGGCGGCATTGACTTTTCCTATGCCGTTCTTCGCGGCATTTCTCCGCACAACTATGCCCTGTTCTGTGCTGCCAAGGGGCTGCGCCATGTCGAAGGCGTAACAGAATCAGAGCTTGCTGACCCTATGACAATCGACGAGGAAGCGTTCCGCTTGATTATGAACGCCCTGCTGATTGCCAAGTACGGCACCGCCGCATTTCATCTGAAAGGAGATATTTCTCATGAGCCGTGATTTTGGGGTTACTGACGGCCATTCCCTCTATTCCCTCCATCGCTACCGCAGCGATGTTCGTCACATGGTCATCTTCGATGATCTGGTAGAAAAAGAACACCACCGGATTCGACTCTTCATTTCCGAGCCGATCTATCAACTGATCCGTCAGGCTGAAAACAACGGTCGGCTTCGGATTGTTCACCATGAAGAAATCGTTGAGGGCTGTTCCGAGCCGGATTCCCCCCGGCGCAGAAAGCACAAGCACAAATAATCATTTTCCAAATCTATCAGGAGGTTTATTTCCATGAACAAAATTGAAAAGCTGAACGAAAGCATCCGCACCCTCTTTCGCAGTGAGGGCGAGAAATTCTGCTACACTCCCGGTGAGATTGAACGGCTGGTATGCAGCCTGAATTATAAACAGCTGTACAGTGTCCTGTGCGACACAGCGGAACCTGTCTATGTCTGCTGCGCCGGGGGCGGTATCTGTGATTCCCACCAGTATCACAGCACCAAGCTGTTCCCGGCAAACGCAACACTGATTTGGAGCGACGAGGGGGAACCGCTGGGCGACGATAATATCTCCACCTCCTACTCCAACGAGCTTTGGCTGCTGGAGGATATGACCATCGCCGCTGCTTCCTGCTTCCGTGTTCTCAACTCCGCCGCCAGCTATATCACTGAATACCGGGAATACAAAGGTGACGAATGGCCCACTCACCTCGTTCCTGTGAACATTCTGGAGTTTTGGCAATCGCTGATTGACAAGTACCAGGACTGCGGCGATGAGGAACTTGACACTACGCTGAAGGCAATCATCTACGAGCCTTAATACATCAGCACCGACACATCACCAAAATTTAATAAGATTGGAGCGCAGAACGCTTAGAAAAACACTTTGCATGGGAGGGTATGGACACGAGTTCCTGCCCTCCGTGCATTTTGGAGGTAAATCAAATGGCTGTATTTCGCATTGAAAAGAACAAGAATTGTACGGTGATGGCTAATTACCATCTCCGGGATATCTCCCTCTCCCTCAAAGCCAAGGGGCTGCTATCCCTGATGCTCTCCCTGCCGGAAGATTGGGACTACACCACCAAGGGGCTTGCCTGCATCTGTAAGGATGGTGTGGACAGCATTTGTTCCACAGTCAAAGAGCTGGAAAAAGCCGGATATGTCCAGCGCAGACGGCTCAGAAATGAGCTGGGGCATCTCACGGAGATCGAGTATACGATTCTGGAGAAGCCTGTCCGCTCAGCAGCTTCGGAGGAGTCGCTGCCCGACACCTCCGAAAAAGCCGGCACCCCACCTAAACGGGAAAATCCAGTTTTGGATGATCCTGTTTTGGATTTACCTGAACAGGCAATTCCTGAACAGGAGGAACCTGAACAGGAAAAACCCACCCAATTAAATATACAAGAATCAATTAAAGAAAAATCAAATACTGATTTATCAAGTAAAGATTCATTCTTTCCTTCTGGGGCACTTCTGGAAGACAGACAAGCTCCGCTGACAGACGGAAAGACAGAAAGGAAAAAGATCAGAGAGCAGATTGAGTATGAGATTATGGTGGAGCGGTATAGCCGGGAACAGCTTGATGAGCTTGTGGAAATTATGTTGGAGGTTGCCATGAATCGCAGTCCTATGGTTCGCATTGGCAGGGATTCGGAATACGCCACTGCCTATGTTCAGGATCGGTTCTCCAGAATCACCTCCATGCACATCGAGCGTGTCTGCGATGGCATCCGGGATAATCACACTCAGGTGCGAAATACCAAAGCCTACCTTCTGGCGGCACTGTTCAATGCCGTTTCCACCCTGGACAGCTACTACACCATGCAGGCAAACAGCGATTTTGGCGGCTCGTTCTGAGCCGCTTTTTTCATGCCCGAACGACGGGAGAAAGGAGAAAAGCATTGTGAGTAACGGAAAAACCATTGCCCAGCGGATGGAGGAAGCCCGGATTCAGGCCGGTGCCCAGAATTACAAGGGGCATGACTACATGAATTTGGCCCGGTTCGATGAAAACACCCGGCACATGATTATCTTCCATGTCCTGACCCATGATCCCCAGGTGGGTGATAAGGGCGACAGGATGCGCCTGTTTCTCTCCGAAAAGGGCTATCAGAAAGCGTTGGAGAATGAAAAGCACGGGAACATCCAGATTCTTTCCCATGCAAAGGTCGTTCGGGGAAATCTGATCTACGACCACAAAGACCAGCTTCGGTAAAGGAGGTTCCATGAATCTGAAAATTCTGCTGCACCGGCTGGTGGTTCCGCCCTAGCAGGGTTACCTTCTCCCTGCAATTTCGTGGAAAGGAGCGTGATTTGTTATAAACCCAATGGCTCCGGCACCACTCGGACTGCGTATATCAAAAACTTAGGCTGGCACTTTGCCCGGTATGGCGGTGTGCCTTATGCGGATGATCCACTGTACTGCATTGAGCCGTGGCGCAGCTACGCAGCCAGCACCTCGGCAACGCCGTTGGCCGGGACGTGACCCTGGACGGCAGCGGCAGCACCACCGGCAGCAATGTGTGGTACGCTCTGCCCGCAGCACGGCGCGAAGCCATTGGCCTGATCCTACTGTACAGCGATCAGATGTGGAACCACTCCATCAGCGTTACCACCACGAAAAAGGACAATAATCCCAATGTGCCGCTGAGAATCGCAACCCAGTTCCTCATTTACGAGATCGTCTGCGGCCTGCGGAATCCCACCACATTTGAGAGTAATTCCACGAACGAGTGCGGCACCTCCGGCGATATTTTTTTCAATGCCGGAGCTGCAAGTGTTCCGTATTTCGCTCCCAACTACAATGCGCTTGTGGATGCAATCCAGGCAGCAAAGAAGATTCCCAGCTTTACTTCCGCATCCAGCGGCAGCGCTCCTACCATCAACCTGACTGGAGAAGAAACCAGTGTCTACGACAGCAACGGAGTCCTGTCAAATTTCTCCTTTACGGACGGAAATGGAGCGGAGTTCTACAAGAGCGGCAGTACCCGATACATCACCCAGACCGGCACGATTTCTTCCTCTACGGTTTTCAAGGCGACCCGGTATCTGCCCTCCACGGCAAGCTCCACCTATAACCTGTGGTATATGTCGGGTTCCAGTTATCAGACAACGGTATCCCTGGCCAGCGCTTCCAGCGGCAATCTCAACGCCTATTTCAAGCTGAAAGCCCCTGATCCGGGAACCATCAGCCTGACGAAAACCACTGAGGACGGCAAGAACCTGAGCGGCTGGCGGTTTGGAATTTACTCCAATTCCGCCTGCACCACATTGGTTTCGGGACTGCACAGTACAAACACCAGCGGTAAGATTTCCGTCACCGGGCTTACCCCCGGCACCTACTATGTCAAGGAAATCGGGCATACGGACAGCGCAATCAATGCTCTGTACTACTGCTCCAGCACCAACCCGCAGGCGGTGACTGTGACAGCAGGCGGCACCGCATCTGTCAGTTTCACAAACAAGCTGAACACCGGCAGCGTGAAGCTGATTAAGGCCACGAACACGGGTGCAAACCTGAGTGGCTGGCAGATTGGGCTATATACGGATGCCGACTGCTCCAACGCTATGGCTGGCTCTCCCTTTGTCACCGGAGCAGATGGCACGGTAACGGTTTCTGGCTTGCAGAAGGGAACCTACTACGCCAAAGAGATTCCCACAGACGATTCCTATTGGGAATTTGACACCGCCGTGAAGCCTGTAACGGTTGCAGTCGCTCAGACCGCAGAAGTCACCTTCACCAACACCCATTACGGACGCATCGAAATCCGCAAGACTACCAACACCGGCAATCAGCTTGGCGGCTGGACATTCCGGGTGAGAGATTCCAAGGGTAATTCCTACGGGGACTTCACAACTGATGACAATGGCTACGCCTGCACCCAGAATCTTCCGTTAGGTCGGTACACGGTTGTGGAGCTGCCCACAGAGGATAACTACTGGCTGACAGAGCTGGGCTTCCATGATGTAACCGTGAAAGCCGGCGAAACCACCGTGGACACCTGGCTCAATAAGGAGCAGGGCTTGGCTTGGTTCTATAAAAAACCAATACCGGGCAGTCCGTGGAAGGCTGGCACATCACTGTGTATTCGGACGAATCCTGCACCCAGAAGGTCGGCACCCTTATTACCAATGAGGACGGCAGGGCGGGCTATTACCTTGACCCCGGTACCTACTGGGCAAAGGAAACCGGCGACGAACATGGTCGGTTTGAGGATGAATACTGGATGGTGGATGAAACTGTCCAGAAATTTGAAATCAAGCCCCATGAAGATGTTTCCATCACCTTCACCAATGTCCAGTACGGCAGACTGAAAATCGTCAAGACCGTGGAGGACGGCGGCTCTGTGGAGGGCTGGCAATTCAAGATCACGGATGCCAACGGCAAGATTCTGGACGGCTCCCCGTTCAGTACCGATGAGGACGGCCTGATTCTGACCGGGAATCTGCTTCCCGGACAGTACACGGTAGAAGAACTGCTCCCGGAGGACAGTCTGTACGAGTGCAAGGGGGACAACCCCCAGACTGTAACCATCACCCAGGGTGAAGTTGCCGACATCACCTTTGTCAATGCGCTGCGCACCGGCAAGGTGACTGTGGAGAAGATCGACATTACTGGCAGTCCTCTGGCGGGAGCCACCTTCCGGCTGGAATGGAGTGCGGAGGGTTCCCTGTGGTATCCCGTGACCTACTCCGAAGCCATCGTCCGGGGCGGCTGCTCCAATCCCGATGTTGAGGACGGGAGCCTGACCACCGGGGCTGACGGCATTCTGGAATGGGGCAATCTCTATCCGAGCTTGCAGTACCGCCTGACGGAAACCAAAGCCCCGGAGGGCTACAAACTGCTGGACAAAGCCGCCTATGAGGGGGAACTGCCTGTTGACGATCTTGCCATCACGGTTCGCGTCACCAACGCCCGCACCTTCACCATGCCCGACACCGGGGCCAGAACCGGGCCGTTTCTCAGAGTTCTCAGGATGCTCTCAGCTATCGGCTGCCTGGGACTGCTGATTATTCATAAGAAAAAGGAGTAATTCATGCTCAACACCAACCACGCCAGGGATCAGCCCTGGCTTTTTTCATGCCCATCGTTTTTCAAAAGCCTCAAAACAACAACTATTTTTGAATTAAGAAAGGAAAATGCGAAATGAAACACATTACCAAAATTCTCTCCCTGCTGCTGGCTCTGACCATGCTGCTTTGCTTCCCCGTCGCTGTCTCCGCTGCCGAATTGGAGGACGCTCCCATTGATGAATCCAGAACCGGCTCGTTGACCATCTACAAGTACGATCTGACCAATGCCGAAAAGGACGGCGTTTGGGATTCCTCCTATGTGTCCACCGGCGTGTTCAATCAGACCGGCGTGAACGATGTTCTGGGCGGCGGCAGCTCCACGCTGGGCAACGGCGAAACCGGCTACGCCATCAAGGGCGTGGAGTTCAGTTACCTCAAGGTTGCGGATATTTGCAGGCTGCAGCAAACAGGCCGATCCGTCGGCGGAAGCTGATCCCTCAGACAACGTCACGACGGACACCGAAAACACGCAGGCTACCGAAGAAACCACTTCCGGTGACGAGGAACTCGAACCGGTCACGCTGAAGTGGTACTACGTCGATGACGGGATGGAAGGCTCCGCAGACGTTATCAAAGCATTCAATAAGAAGCTTGCTGATGTTCTGCCGAACACTACGCTGGAGATTGTTTATGTTGGCACAACCGACCATTATTTTGAGCAGTGGCCTCTCCTTCTTGCTGGTGGCGAGGAAATGGACATCGCATATGAGCGAACGGCAGGCTATTTTCCAGTTTGAGGAACATAGCTTTGCGAAGCACGCTCATTTTCGAGATAAGCAGAAGTTTCGGTATAGTATGAACGCCTAGAGCCTATCTGGGCATCGTCCTGTCTGAATGATAGAAAGCCGCTTGTCTTGAGTGTGAGGCAAGCGGCTTTTCGTACCCTATGGTCAAAATCATTCGGAACAGGAGGTGTAAATGATGAACATTCCCACCATTGATCTGGCACTGACCGGTGCCAATATTGTAAGACTGCGGAAGTCTGCTGGGCTTTCCGTTGCAGACATACAAATTGTCTTTGGGTTCCATTCCCCGCAGGCGATTTACAAGTGGCAGAGTGGAGCTGCGCTCCCGACTGTCGATAATCTGATCGTTCTTGCAGCACTCTTCGGTGTGCGCATTGATGATATTCTTGTTACAACCAATTCCTAATGCAGGGAGGAAACTCCCTGTGAATCTGGTCCGTTCGTCTAAATGGTAAGGACATAGCCCTTTCAAGGCTGTAATGCGCGGTTCAAGTCCGGCACGGATCACCATATGGTGCCTTCGTCTAATGGATATGACACCAGCCTCTCAAGCTGGAAATATGGGTTCAACTCCCGTAGGCATCACCAAAGTATTCAAATGGAACTGTAGCTCAAGGGTTGAGTGCGGCCCTGGAAAGCCGCGTGATGCTGGTTCGAGTCCAGCCAGTTCCAGCGAACTGAAACAGCTCTCCGGGAGCGACTGCCGCAGCGGAATGATGCCGTGACAACCTTGGTTTTGATACGGCTGGTGCTGGATTATGTTGACGATTTGGACGAGGCGGTGGAAATCGCCAAAGCCTATGATATGCACGACTCCGCAGGAACCTCCTACTACTACATGGCGGCCGATGCCAGCGGACGCAGCGCGATTTTTGAGTGGGCCAATGACACCGATGACACCGACCTGGACGGTTCTGCGCGGCAGTTGGTGATCACCTATAACGACCAGGGTTCCTACATCGAACAGGCGGAAGGAGACAGCGACTTCCAGTGGGTGACCAATTTTGTCATTCAGCCCGGCTACTATGACAACGAGGAAGACATGAAGGACCTTGACCGCTATCAGCACATTTACGAACGGCTTGCCGGGATCGAGGGCACCGTGGCGGACGAGAAGGGAGCTATGGATATTCTGGCTTCCGTGGGGTGCAGAAGCTGGAACAGCAACGGCGAACACCTGACTGTCCACAGCGTGATCTATAATCTTTCTAAAAAAAACAGTTTACTGGATGCCAAATGAGAACTATAATGATCCTGAGGCGTGGTTCACATTCTCATTGTGAACCAAAATAGAAGCACTCAGGAGGAAATTCTTATGGATGAAAGACTGAACCCCTTATTTACCCCCTGGAAAATTGGAAATGTGGAGATCAAGAACCGCATTGTCATGACCTCCATGGGCGGGACCGACCTGTTCGGCTGGATGGAAGTGAACCACTTCGACAAGGTCGGTGCGAAATTCCTGATGGAGGTGGCGAAAAACAACGTGGGCCTGGTGCTGCCCGGCTGTCAGCCGGTGTACAACCCCATGCTCGGTCAGTGGCTCCACAAAAATAAGAAAATGTACGATGATCTGGCAAAATGGATGCCGGAATTCCACAAGACCGGGGCCAAGCTGTTCGTCCAGCTCACCGCGGGCTTTGGCCGCTCCTTCACCGTCAGCGAAATGATGGAGACGCTGTACAACAACAAGGCTCTGCGGGTGCTGTCCAAGCCCTTTATGGACTTAGACAAGATCACCGCCTCCGCCAGCCCTTCGGAAAACCGCTGGTCGGATAAACTGCCCTCCCGGGAAATGACGAAAGCGGAGATTCAGGAGATCATCGATTCCTTCGCTAAGAGCGCCGCTCTGCTGAAAAAGGCCGGGGTGGACGGCGTGGAGGTTCACGCGGTGCACGAGGGCTATCTTCTCGACCAGTTCACTCTGAAATATGTCAACCAGCGTACCGACGAGTATGGCGGAAGTTTGGAAAACCGCTACCGCTTTGCGGCGGAGATCGTCAAGGCCATCAAGGCGGAGTGCGGTCATGATTTCCCCGTGTCCCTGCGATACAGCGTGGTTTCCAAGACCAAGGGCCTGCGGCAGGGCGCTCTGCCCGGCGAGGACTACGTGGAAGCGGGCCGGGATATGGCGGAGTCGGAGATCGCCGCGAAATTCTTACAGGACGCGGGCTACGATATGCTCAACTGCGACAACGGCACCTATGATGCCTGGTACTGGGCCCACCCGCCCATCTATATGCCGGAAAACTGCAATCTGGAGGATGTGAAGCACATCAAGAAGTTTGTGGATATTCCGGTGGTCTGCGCGGGGCGCATGGTGCCGGAGACGGCCGCCGAGGCCATTGCCGCCGGGGAAATCGACGGCGTGGGCTTTGCCCGGCCCTTCCTGGCCGATCAGGCCTGGGTCACCAAGCTGATGGAGGGCAGGCCCGAGGATATCCGGCCCTGCATTCTGTGCCACAACGGCTGCTTCAATATGTGCCACTACAAGGGCGTGCCCAACGATCAGGATCTTTCGGACTCTTTGCATCTGGCCCGCTGCGCCGTCAACGCGGAGACCATGCAGTGGGATAAGCACTACATCAAGGAAACGAAAAATCCTCAGACCGTCCACATCATCGGCGGCGGTATCGGCGGCATGGAAGCTGCCCGGGTGCTTGCTCTGCGGGGCCATAAGCCCATTATCTACGAAAAGAGCGATAAGCTGGGCGGCACCTTCATCGCCGCCAGCGCGGAGAGCTACAAGGGAAAGCTCCGGGATTTGCTGGCATGGTACATCCGTCAGATGGAACAGCTTCATGTGGAAGTTCATTTCGGCGAGGAAGTATCCGATCTGTCCGCCTTGGAGGGACAGCAGGTGATTGTTGCCACCGGCTCCACCCCCAGAGTCCTGCGGGGCGTGCCGGGTCACGAAAAAATGATCGAAGCCTGCGAATATCTCATCGGCGCTCCGGTGGGACAGAAGGTGGCAGTCATCGGCGGCGGCCTGACTGGCTCGGAGATTGCCTATGAGCTGGCCTTGCAGGGAAAAGAAGTGACCATCGTGGAGATGAAGGATGATTTGGTGTCCCAGAAGGGCGTGTGCCTTGCCAACAGCTCCTACCTGCGGGAGTGGTTCGCCCTGCACGAGGTACCGGTGTATCTAGAAACCACTTTGAAGGAAGTGAAGGACGGATGCATCATCTGCACCGGCAAGGATGGCGAAGTTACAATCCCCTGTGACAGCGTCATCTGCTCGGCAGGCTATCTGCCCGCGCCCATTGCCAAGGAGGGCGGAAAGGTCCATCTGGTGGGCGACTGCCGGAAGGTGGGCAACCTGAGAAGTGTAATCTGGCGGGCCTATGAGGTCGCCATGGCAATCAAATAAGGAGGAAAACAATGAAGCTAACACAGGAACAACAGGAAATTCTGAATGGCAGCCGGGGCGAAACCATGGCAAAGGTCATGGAGACCCTGGTGCGCTACGGTGAGCTTTACGACTCCGACACCATGATCCCCGTCACGGGAAAAAATAACCATCTGGTCACGTCCTTTGGCCTGAAGGCCCTGACCCCGGTGTATGAGCTGATGGATCAGCTCATCGCGGAGGGGGCCGTTTCCGGCACCAAATTCTCCGCCGACCCCCGGCCTCTGGACAAGAACGTACCCAGCAGCTTTTTGCAGAACATCATTTTCAACCACTTCATGTACAGCAAGCAGGACTTTTATGAGGATCAGCTACAAAAGCTGGGCCTGATGGAGAAGGACGCCTTCACCTGCACCTGCTACATGGACGAGGTGGGCAACATCCCGAAAAAGGGCGACATTTTGTCGTGGTCGGAATCCTCCGCCGTGGTCTACGCTAACTCGGTGCTGGCGGCCCGGTGCAACCGCAATTCCGGCATCATCGACCTGATGGGGGCCATCTGCGGCTTTGTGCCCCGGTTCGGCCTGCTGACCGACGAGGGCCGGAAGGCCAAGTGGATCGTGGAAGTGCACACCACCAAAAAGCCGGAGGCCCAGCTTCTCGGTTCTGCCATCGGCATGAAGGTCATGGAGGATGTGCCCTACATCAAGGGGCTGGATAAGTGGCTGGGGTCGCTGGATGACGATGCCAAAGCCTACCTCAAGGACATGGGCGCGGCTACCGCTTCCAACGGCGCGGTGGGCCTATACCATGTGGCGGGCATCACCCCGGAGGCTGTGGAGCAGGGCGAAGACCTGATTCTCCCCGATGCGCAGGTTTACGTCATTGACGACACAGAACTCCAGCGGGTGTATGAGTCTTACCCCGTGATCTGGAAGAACCGGGAGGCTACCCCCAAGCTATGCTTCATGGGCTGTCCCCACATGAGCCTGCACCAGCTTATCGACTGGACGGAGCGGGTGGAGCAGGGCCTGAAAGCTGCCGGGAACAAGAAGGTGGTCATTCCCACAGTGTTCACCGCCGCCCCCGCTGTCATTGAGAAGTTCAACGCCACCCCCTACGCTACCCGGCTGAAGGAAACCGGCGTCATTGTGTCCTACATCTGCCCGCTGATGTACATGAATAACCCTCTGAGCGGCAAAATTCCCGTTATCACCTCCAGCAACAAGCTGCGCACCTATACCAGCGCCCGCTATTACACCGATGACGAAATTCTGGCCCAGATCACGAAGGGAGGCAACTGATATGAAGCAATTTATCGGACGTGTGGTTGCGAAGGGCACGGTCAGCGCCCCTGCGCTGGTGTCCCACGGAGGCCTGAACACCCTGGCCTCCTTCCAGAAGGCGCTGCAATTCGGCGACAAGAAGGCCACCTGCGGCGATCAGAACAACCCTGACCTTTACGGCAAGCAGATGGCTGGAAAGGCTCTGTGCCTGCCCAGAACCATCGGCTCCACCACCGGCGGACTGGTGCTGTACTGCGCCTGTTCCATGCACCGGCAGCCGGCCTGTATGCTGTTCTCCGAGCCAATCGACTCGCTGGCGGCGGCGGGTGCTATTTTGCAGGATGTGTGGCTCACTGATGTGTCCATGCCCGTCATTGACTGCCTTGGTGAGGAGTTCCTGAATTACGTCCAGGACGGAATGACCGTGACCGTAAAGGAAAACGGCCTTGTGGAAGTGGATTGATAAAAAGTCAAAGGGGCTGTAAAAAAGTCCCCCTGCAAGCGGTTAAAACACGGGCCTTTTATGTCGTGGGTTTGCGGGGACGCAGCAGAAAAAACACATCCACCGGCGAAGCCGGTGGATGTGTTTTTTCTGTGTACGTCGCGGCACGCCCTTATTGAATGTCGATCCGCTCGTACAGCTCCGGGGGCGCTTCGCTGCTGTGGAGCAGCCGGGACATTGCCTCCACCATTCTGCTTTCGACGGCGGGATCCTGAATCGGGTTTTCTTCTCTCGGATCTGTTTGCAGATCGAACAGGAGATCGCCGTACTTCAGATGATCGTCATACATATAACAGGTGTTCTGCGGAGAGGACTCCGGGGTGGCGGGAATCTTCATGACGGGAGCGCCTTTGGTAAAGGAGAAGGCATCGGACAGCGTTCTGTCCGCCTCTTTCAGCTCCTTTAGGGAGAACATCTCAAACATATGCAGAGGCAGCAGCGTGTAATTATTCAGATGTCCCTCGCTCTTCATCCTGCCGGAACGCATATAGACATAGCGGCCGTCCGTGATATTCACGTGCTTCCCGAAATAGCCGAACAGGATGTAGTCATGGATTTTCTCGCCGCTGGCGACCACGGGCAGCATGGACTTCCCCTGCATGGTGCCGGGGGGCGTGATCCCAAAGAAATCCAGCAGGGTCGGCGCGATATCGATGGTCTGGCAGAGAGTATCGCAGCGGGTTCCGGCTTTCACGGTTCGCGGTTCCCATAGGAAAAACGGGGTATGCACGATCTCGTCATACATGGGCATATAATTTTTGCCGAAATAGCCGTGTTCGCCCAGCATATAGCCATGGTCGGTGTTGACGATTACCATGGTGTCCTTCCACATATCGTGCGCGTCCAGGAAATCCAGCAGCTTGCCCAAATAGGTATCCAGCATGGACAGTACGGCACGGTAATTGACCCGGGCCTGGTGAACCTTATCCTCGTCCCCCGGCTGAACCTGACCGTAATAGGGCCAGTCAAATTCCAGGGGCGCGTCCTCGTATAGCTGCTTGTATTTCTCCGGGACAAAATAGGGTTCGTGGGGATCGAAATATTCCAACTGGAGATACCAGTTGTCCGCGTCCACATTTTCCTTCAGGAACTTCATGCCGGCTTCAAAGGTTTTTACATGGGGGTGATCCTCTTCCCGGGGCATAGCCTCGCGGTTGACCGCATCCTGCCGCTTCAGATCCACATTATGCTGGAATCCCTGGGCTTTTCCGTGCCACGCGTCGCCCTCCTGACCCCGGATCATCTCGTAGGTGGTGAACCGGTTGTGGAAGGTCGAACCGCCGTCCTGCCAATAGTGGGCGTGGTCGGTGACCAGGTGGGTGTAGATGCCGTTCTGGGCCAGGATCTCCGGCGCGGAATCGTCAAAAGGCTCCAGCGGTCCCCAGCAGCGGTGCATGAAGTTATAGGAACCGGTATGCAGCTCCCGCCTTGCGGGGATGCAGGGCAGACTCCCGACATAAAACTGGTCAAAAGTGACCATTTTGTCGGAAAGCCTCTTAAAATTCGGCGCGATGGTTTCCATGTCTCCATAGTTGGGGAGAAACAGACGGTTCAGGGAATCGTACATGATGGTGATTGCACGCATTTTGTATTACTCCTTCCTGCTTACCACCATTTGATTGCGTCTGTGACCTCGGTGCGCAGCGCAACGAAATCGGGAGAAGCAATGTCACGGGGACGTGGCAGTGTATTATTCACCGTGCGCTTGACGGTAGTGGGTTTGTTGGTCAGAATCATGATCCGGTTGCCAAGGTAGACGGCTTCCTCGATATTGTGGGTAATAAAGATAACCGTTGTTTTGGTCATCTCCCACAGCTTGATCAGCTCGTCCTCCAATTTGAATCGCAGTTCGATATCAAGCTGGCCGTATGGCTCGTCCATCAACAGCAGCTCCGGCTCGGTGGCGAAGGCCCGGGCGATGGAAACACGCTGGAGCATACTGGAGGAAAGCTGCTTGGGGTAATAGGATTTGTATTTTGTCAGGCCCACGATATCCAGGTATTTCGCCACCAGCTCATCCCGCCGCGCCTTCGGCACGTGCTTGATGTCCAGCCCGAAGGCGACGTTTTGCTCCACGGTCAGCCAGGGCATGGTGGAATCCCCCTGGAAGATGTACGCAATGTTGTTCGTTTTCGGATCGACCGGCTTTCCGTCCAGCAGAATCTGGCCGGAAGTAATGTCATAGATCTTCGTAAGGCTGTTCAGGAAAGTCGTTTTTCCGCAGCCGGTGGGCCCCACAACGCAGAGAAGATCCCCTTGGTAGACATCGAAGGATATGTTATCCAGCACCAGAAGGTCGCCGAATTTTTTCGTCAGATTTTTAACCTCCACTTTTACAGGAGGCGTTTGCTTCTGTTCACACATGGAATATCCTCCTTACAATGTGCTGTCCATGATATGGAGACCGAAAAAAGTTTCTCAATTTACGTTGAACGCGCCATTATTGTCTACCTGCACAGAAAACCAGTTTTTTCTTGTATAAACTGACAAATTGACTTCTGTGGAAAATCGTGCTACTATGACGTTAAGCAAACGGTTGCATAAATTACATGGCGGAATACTATAATAATTCGACAATTATCATAATTAACTAATTTAATACATGGATTTTAATTATGATTCTGCCTGATATTCCTTTAATTGCAAGTAAACCGTTTGCGTGGAGGTACAGCATGGCAGCAACAATCAAGGATGTGGCGCGGTTGGCGGGCGTTTCGCCGTCGACGGTCTCCCGCGTGCTCAATCAAAAGGGCGTCATTTCGGAGGAGACAAAGCAGAAAATCGCGTCCGCAATGGAGCAGCTCAAATACGTCCCCAACGACATCGCCCGCAGCTTTGCCAACGGTTCGGCCCACGCGATTTCCCTGGTGATCGACATCTCGGACGGCACGGCCTACGCCAACAATTTCTTCAACAACACCGTCTTCGGCATTGAGACTGCCGCGCACCAGAACGACTATAATCTCATCATCACGAACGGCGCGGCGGCGTTCGGCGGCATTTCCTCCGTCGAGCGGCTGATCGCCGGAAAAAAGGTCGACGGCGTGGTGCTGCCGATCTCCCTGGTGACGGACGAGCTGCTGCGCAGAATCGAAGACTTAAGCGTGCCGTGTGTGATCCTCGGCCGCTCGGAGGAGGTCGGCGCGGAGGCCAACTGGGTCGATATCAACAATGTGCAGGCCGGCCGCAGAGCCGTCAAGCTCCTGCTGGAGCGGGGATATCAGAAGATCGCCTTCCTTTCGGACGGCGATCAGGAGGTCTTCAATCAGGATCGCATCGCGGGCTATCGCCGCGAGCTTGCCGCAAATCATCTGTCCGTTCCGGACGGCGGCATCCTCCACGGTCTGCCGACCGTCGAGAGCGGCATGGATTGTGTCCGTGCGCTTTTGCAGGGCGATGACGTGCCAGACGCCGTCATTTGCAGCGACGACCGGTTGGCGCTGGGCGCACTGCGGGCCGCGCGGCAGCTGGGACTGCGGGTGCCGGAGCAGTTCGGCATCATCAGCTGCGACAACACGCCGCTGACGGAGCTGGCCGAGACGCCCATCACCAGCGTGGATGTGGATACGTTTGCCCTGGGTGTGCAGGCGGCGCAGATTCTGATCGAACAGATCGAAGACCCGCAGACCAGCCTGCGGCAGATCCTTCTGTCGACGAAGCTCATCGAGCGCGCCTCGACAATGCGGAGAAAACAAGAAGAAACGGAGGCGATCACCATTTGAATCAGGCGGCCATCATTCACCGCCCCACCTCGGACTACATCTACCCAAGCTCCCGCAATACGCTGGAGCTTCAGCTCATCACGGCGCGGGGGGATGCGGACGAGGCGGAGCTATGGTACTGGATGCGCTATGAGACGGATCCGGCGAAGATCCGGCGGCAGCGTCTGCACGTGTCGCTGCAGGACGCGCTGCACGACTACTACCGCACGACGGTCTGCACCGGCCAGATCGCGGCATACACCCGGTACTGTTTCCACCTGAGAGCCGGAACGGACGAGCTTTGGCTCGGCGCGAACGGCTTACAGGAGACGGAGCCTGCCATGAACGGGAATTTCTTTGAATTCCTCTGGCCGAACCCGACGGACGGCTTTTCCGCACCCGGGTGGCGGGGCCGGCAGGTGTACTATCAGATATTCCCGGAGCGGTTCAAAAACGGAGACCCCTCCCGCACCCCGGCAGACGCGGACGCCTGGGGTGCCCCGCCGACGCGGGAAAATTTCATGGGCGGCGACCTTGCGGGAATCACGGAGGGGCTTGATTATATCCAGTCTCTCGGCGTGACGTGCCTGTATCTGACGCCGATATTCCGTTCGCCGTCGAATCACAAATACGACACGGCCGATTATTTCGAGATCGACCCGGCCTTCGGCACGAAGGACGACCTGAGGCGGCTGGTGGACGGCGTACATGCCCGGGGGATGCGCATCATCCTCGACGGCGTGTTCAACCACTGCGGCTATTGGTGGGACAAATTTCAGGACGTCGTCAGAAACGGCGAAGCGTCGCCGTACCGCAGCTGGTTCTTTATCCACAGCTATCCCGTGGACGCCGGGCGGCAGAATTACGACTGCGTCGGGCATTACAAATGGATGCCGAAGCTAAACCTGGCGGATCCGGACGCTCGGGACTACTTTCTCTCCATCGGCCGGTACTGGCTGCAGGAATTCCATATCGACGGCTGGCGGCTGGATGTGGCGGACGAACTGCCGACCGCATTCCTGGAGGCCTTCGCCGCGGAGATGCGCGGATGGAAACCCGACTGCATCCTGCTGGGCGAGACATGGGGCGACGCAGGGCGGCTCGTGAATGGGAACCGGCTGGACAGCGCGATGAATTACCTCTTCCGGGACGCGGCTGTGGCGTGGCTGGCGAAGGACGCGCTTCCTGCATCGGAATTCGGCTGCCGCCTCAACAGGACGCTGGCGCTGTACCCCGGCGAAACAAACCTCCGGATGTACAACCTACTGGACAGCCATGACACGGCGCGCTTCCTCTATGAAGCGGGCGGTGACAAGGCGAGGCTCCGGTTGGCCGTGGCGATGCAGATGACGTTCCCCGGCTCCCCGGCGATCTTCTACGGCGACGAGATCGGCCTGAGCGGCCCGAACGACCCCGGCTGCCGCATGGCGATGCAGTGGGACGGGGAAAAGCAGGACCGGCAGCTGCTGAACTGGTACCGGCAGCTCATTTCCCTGCGGCTCGCATCCGATTCCCTGACGGACGGCGACTACCGCACCGTGCTGGCGGACGATGGGGCAAATGTATACGCCTTTTCCCGCACGGTGCCCGGTGAGCAGACGCTCGTTATCCTGAACGCCGGTGCGGCACCCTGGCGCGGGCGGCTCCCGATCCCGGAGTGGGCGCGGGAATTTGCCCAGTGGACGCTTTGCTGCCAGACGGGCGGCGTGACGGAGGAAAAACCGTTCTATCCCACGATCCTGACGGACGACCCGGGACGCTTTGAAACAGAGCTTCCTGCAAAGTCCGTTAAGATAATCCGATCCATCAACAATCAATTAAAGGAGAAGGTGCAATCATGAAACAGACAAGTATCAAAAAAATGCTGGCGCTCTTCCTGATCGCAGCAGTGATGTTAGCGGCATTCACTGCATGCGCCGAAAAAGCGCCAGACACTGCCCAATCCCAGCAGCCCGCAAATAACGCGGCCGTTCCCGCCGATGACAAGGCGGCAGAAACGCCCGCAGCCACGCCCGAAGAACCCGTTGTGATCAACTTCTGGCATCACTACAGCGCGCAGTCCGCAGAGAATGAGACTCTGATGAATGTGCTGATCCCCAAATTCGAGGAAGAGAACCCCGGCTATAAGGTCAACGCCGTCTCCCACGAGTGGGCTGACCTCCACGACAAGATCCTTGTCAGCGCAAGCTCGAACACCCTGCCCGATGTTGCGCGTCTGGATATCGCGTGGGTTCCGGAGTTCCAGAAAATGAACATTCTTGTTCCTCTGGATCAGCAGATGAGCGATTTTAACGATGTTGCGGGGCAGCTTCTTCCCAGCGCCATGAGCACTGCCATGGTCAAGGGCAGCTATTATGCACTGGCGCTCAACACGAATACGAAGATCCTGTTCTACAACGCCGACGCGCTGGCAGCGGCCGGGATTGAAGTGCCCAAAACGATGGATGAGATGTTCGCCGCGATCCATGCCCTGTCCGGCACGAACGAAAACGGCCAGCAGGTCTGGGGCCTGAACGAGCCTGCCCTCGCCGGCTGGAACGTCCTGCCCTACATCTGGAGCAACGGCGGCAATATCACGGATGACGCCTGCACCACTGCCACAGGCTATGTCAACAGCCCGGAGACGGTTGCAGCCGTGCAGAAGCTGGTTGACCTCTACGCAGACGGCGAATTCACCGGCTTTAACAGCGGCGACATCCCCATGACCGACGGCTTCGGCACCGGCCGGTATATGATGCTGCTGGAAGGCCCGTGGAAGACCGCGGAGCTGGCCGGTGCATATCCCGACTTCAATTACGGCACCAGCGAGGTGCCTGCCGGTTCCGGCGGCTCGATCTCCGTGCTGGGCGGCGAGGACATTGCCATGTTCAATACCGCCAACAAAGACGGCGCATGGAAATTCATGAAGTTCATGACCAGCGAATACGCCCAGGAAGAGATGGCCAAGTGCGGCCAGATTCCCGTCAGCACGGCGGCGCTGGAAAGCCAGACCGTAAAGGATGCGTCCTTTGCCCCGTTCCTTGAGGCGATCACGACGGCCAAGGCCCGCCCGACCGTTGCCTCCTGGTCGGAGATCGACAACGCGCTGACCGTCGCCATGACCGACATGATCGTCAACGGCGCGGACGTGCAGAAGACGCTGGATCAGCTGGCTGTGACGATCGACGGCTTGCTTGCCGAATAAACACAGTATATCAGATAGACGAACCAAATGCAACTATTTTCAAAGCAGGCTCCGGCCTGCTTTGAAAATATGGCAAATCGGAGGCAGCCGCAGGGCTGCTTGAAAGGAGCTGCTCTATGGAACTGAAATCAAAACGCGACCGTCTTCAGGTCGGCCTTCTGCTGCTTCCGGGGCTTCTGGTCTTTGCGTTGTTCACGATCTACCCCATCGGGAAGCTTCTGCACATGAGCTTTCTGCAATGGGATCTCGGCTCGATGCAGCATCAGAAGTTCATCGGGCTGCAAAATTACATCGACGTTCTCTCCGACGAGACATTCCGGGTCGCGTTTGCGAACACACTGATCTACACGCTCGTGACCGTACCAGGGCAAATGATCCTGGGCTTACTGGCCGCAGTGCTCATCAATGCCATTCCGCGCTTCCGCGTCACGTTCCGGGTGATCTATTACATCCCGGTCATCACCTCTTGGGTCATCGTCTCGCTGATCTTCCGGTATATTTTCAACACCGAGGGTATGCTCAACTACGTGCTCACGAACGTGCTGCACCTGACGGCGTCCAACATCCGCTGGCTCGACGGCCGCTGGGGCGGACTGACAGTTGCGATGATGCTCGGTATCTGGAAAGGCGTCGGGTGGAATCTGGTCGTGTTCCTGGCCGCGCTGCAAAGCGTTCCCCAGGAGTTGTATGAATCGGCAGGTATTGACGGCTGCGGCGCGTTCCAGAAGTTTTTCTATGTAACGCTGCCCAGCATCAAGCCGACGATCCTCTTTGCGCTTGTCATGCTGACCATCGGCGGCTTCAACGTCTTTACGTCCATAAAGATGATCACCGGCGGCAAGCCGATGCACCAGACAGAGACGGTTCTCACGTGGATGTATTACAAAGCGTTCAACACCGGCTCCTTCGGCTACGCGGCCGCGCTGTCGTTCGTCGTCGCTGTAACGCTCATCTTCCTCGCCATTCTGCAATTCAAGGCCATGAAGCAGAAGGACGCGGCCAATTCGTAGGAGGGACTGCCATGCATACACTGAAAAAACGGGAGCTTCCGTCCAATATCCTGCGCTATGTGCTTCTGCTGCTGGGCGGCGCGGTGTCGGTCATGCCGATGATCTATATGATCAGCACGTCCCTGAAGCCAAACGGTGCGCTCTATGAGTTCCCGCCGAAGTTTTTCCCGGCGCTCGATACGGTTACGCTTGAAAACTATGTGTACATCTTCAGCCAGGAAAAGTTCTACGTCAATTTCCTGAACAGCGCGATTGTTGCCATACTGACCGTCGTGATCGCGGCCTTCGTCTCGTCGGCGCTGGCCTTCTGTCTGGCGCGCTTCCGCTTCCCCGGCAGAAGGGCGCTTTTCGGGCTTGTCATCGGCACAATGATCATCCCCGGCACGACGCTCATCATTACGCAGTATCAGCTCGCCTCGTTCTTCAAGCTCACAAACAAGCTGCTGGGGCTGGTGCCGTTCTATGTGGCCTGGGTCATTCCGTTTTCCACGTTTATGATCAAGGGCTACATTGAGAGCATTCCGAGAGAATTCGACGAGGCCGTCTACATGGACGGCGGCAGCGTATTCACTGTGTTCTTCAAGGTTATCTGCCCGCTGGCCAGCCCGGCCATCGCATCCGTCAGCATTTTCAATTTCCTGACAGCGTGGGAAGAATTCCCGTGGGCGCTGACGGTTCTGAACGACACCCAGAAGCGCACGCTGCCCATCGCCATCTCAGGCTTTTTCGGCCAGCATCAGTTCACCCAGTGGGGCTATGTCTTTGCCATGTCCGTGGCGAGCCTGATCCCCGTGCTGATCATCTTCATCTGCTGCCAGAAATATTTCGTTTCCGGCTTGCAGACCGGTGGTATCAAAGGATAACAAATTCAGTCGTAACAACGGCGGGTGGCGCAGTTTATACTGCCCACCCGCCATTTTTGCCGAAAGGAGCGTTTCATGAGGCGCTGGATAGCCGCCCTTGCTGCGGAGCAAATCGGCAATAACCAAACCCTTTTCCAGGATCCAGCATTATGGTACTGGAACGGATTCCACAGATGCAAAGCAAACATAACCTTGCGATCGTCACCAATTGTCTGCTCACAGCCAGCCGTGCGTCGGAGCTGCTCCCGGATGCGCAGTTGTATCTGTTTGGCGGCTTGGTACGGGAACATAGCGTTGCTCCCGTCATGGGGACAGCCGCGTGAGTTTGGCTGGGATCACCACGGACGGGAAAACCACTTACAGATGTCCCCCTATGTCATCTGGCTTATCAGCTGAACGTCAGCGGCAGCAATACGCCGTAATGCTGTGATATGTACAATCTGCTTTCGCAATGGGCTGCGGCCAATGCGGGTGGTGGATGCTGTCCGGATAGAATTGCGTTTCCAGACAGATACCGCTGCGGGGGCCGTAGAAAACGCCATCCTTACCCGGGACATTCAGGTAATTTCCGCTGTACAGCTGAAGTCCGGGCCGGTCGGTGATGACCGTCAGCTTCCTTCCGGAAGCGGGATCGCTCAGAACGGCGGCTGGATTTCCGGCAAGAACAAAGTTGTGGTCGTAACCCCCGGGCGGCGGCGGTGGAGCGCTCAGAGACCTGCCCTCGGTAAAGTCCAGACAGGTGCCGGATACATCGGCAATTTCTCCTGTAGGGATACCGGTTTCATCGGCAGGGGTATACTGCGTGGCATTCAACCAAAGGGTATGCACCATTGCCTGCTCCGGGTGCTGATGGCCTGACAGATTGAAATAGGCGTGGTTCGTTAAATTGAACACCGTGTCCTGATCGCAGATCATTTCGTAGGCGATTTCCAGAGCTTTGCCGGTCAGGGTATAAGTGACCGCAATTCGGGCATTGCCGGGAAAGCCCTGATCGCCGTCAGGGCTGAACAGCCGGAAGCGGATGCTGCTTTTGCTGTAATGGGTAACATCCCACAGACGGAGATTATAACGGTTCGGGCCGGAATGAATATTATGCGGGCCCGAGGTGGGGGTAAGAGAATAAGTCGTGCCGTTCAGGGAATATTGCGCATCTTTGATCCGATTGGCATTGCGGCCAACGATTGCGCCCATCATGCCGGGGTTCTGAAAATATTCCTGCGCGGAATCGTATCCCAGGATGATATCGTCCTTCCTGCCTGCGGCATCCGGAACCAGCCAGCGGACAATGGCTGCTCCCAGATTTGTGAAGGCAGCCTGCGTATATTCATCCCCAATCCAATACAGATCGGCCTGTCGGCCATCCGGGAGCCTTCCAAAGTTCTGCTTCATTGGGACACCTCCTGTGACAGATGAGGGATCAACGCTTTTTTCAGCAAAAGGCAGTTTACATAGGCGCTCAACGCAAAGCCAATCACCAGATAGACCCAGAACAAGAGCAGAAAGCCGTATGTCCAGCACAAGACCAGCGCCGCGGGAAGGACATTTATCACGCAGACCAGCAGCGTTCTGGGCAGCTGCTGCATGGACAGCGCAAAGGCAGTGAAAAGCTTGGCCTTGCACTTCCCGCCGGTGACAAGCAGAGGGAACAACCAGCTTCCGGTGCTGAGCAGAAGAAACAGTGTCAGAACCAGCAGACCGACTGCGGCCGGTTTACCGGCGTGGTTCCAGAACAGTCCCACGATGATTAAATCGGCCGCAGCGACAGCAACCACGGTCAGCCAGAGAAGCCAGAATACCGTCGTCTGCTTGAAACGTTTTAGAAAAATCCGCACGAACAGCGTGTAAAGATGCCCTTCATCATGAAGCAGAGCCAGAACCGTTCCGTACAGGGCAGTGGTTGCGGCGCCGATGGTGACGACGGGAATACAGCACAGTACATACAGAAGATTCAGAACCACCAGATCGGTCAGGGTACACAGAATATGGAAAATGCGGGATTCAATAAAACGGTTCATGACGGCTCCTTTTAACGGGACCCAATGGGGGAGCCGGAAGAATCCCGAAGCACCAGATTGGTTTTCAAGCGAACCTTCTGGGAAAGAATGATGGGATTCTCCAGCATCTGGATCAGCGTGGCGGCAGCAATGGCGCCCATTTCCTGACTGGGCTGAGAGACGGTGGAAAGAGACGGCGTCACATACTTGCTGGCCTCGATGTTGCCGAACCCAATGACGGCGAAGTCATCCGGGAGACGCAGACCGCCTTCCGTCAATGCCCGCATACAGCCTATAGCCAGCGGATCGGATGCGCAGATGGCCGCCGTAGGCCGGTGCAGCATGTTCAGGATCGTCTTGCCCTGCTGGTAGCCGGAGAATTCGCTGAATTCACCGAAAAGGATATGGTCGTTTTCCAGAGGAAGGTTATGACGTTCCATGGCGATCTGGTATCCCAGCAAACGGTGCTTGGTGTTCTGGAAATTCTTATTGCCGCCGATGAAGGCGATATTCTGATGCCCCAGGGAGATGAGGTGCTCCGTGGCGTCCATGGTGGCGGCGGTATCGTCCACGTTCACACTGCTGGTATGGAGATCCTTGGCCTGACGGTTGATCAGCAGGCTGGGCAGCCCGGCTTCGCTGAGCAGAGGCACCAGCGTCCGTTCCTGCTCCTCGCTGGTACCGATGATCAGGTAGCCGTCCTTGGGCGAAGCGATCAATGACTGCGGGGACATGGTTTTTTCGTCAAAGATAATGGTGGTATTGGATACAGAACGGCTGGACAGAGCCTCTACGAAGCTGGTGATGATGGTGAACAGCGAGGGGTGCCCTGCCAGATCCGCTGCGGAATGGGCGGGCATAATGATCCCCACAGAGAACCGGCTGGACTCCTTCGCCGGGGTGATCGCCTTTTTATTCTGGAGAATCTGCTGAGCCGCAATGACCTTGGCGCGGGTGTTGGGGCTGACGGAAGCACCTGAATTCAGCACCCGGAATACTGTGCTGGGGGAAACACCGGCTGCCTTTGCAATCTCACGGATGGTAGCTGGCTTGGATTCCATAAAACCGCCTCACTTTTCAGAAAATGTCCTGTTTTTCTGTTCTATCAGAATGAAGCCATTGTATCAAAAGAATGATAAAGATGCAACAGCCACATTATAAATTTTATAATTTTTGGAAAATGAAACAAAAATCGTTCCATAAATGAAGTGAATATTACCAAAGGAAACTGTCAGTTTTCGTCAAATCTGGTAATTGCAAAACCGGATTATTTGTGATAGTATCAAATCAGCAGCAAATACAGCCGTGCAAATACGATACCGTGGGATTTGCGGTTACGGAATGAAAATGAAACAAAATTGAAGAATGGAATGAAACTATTTTGTTTCACAATTCTGCATTTACGGGTTTGCTGACTAAAAAACAGGAAGGATGCAAAACAATGAAAAAGATTCTCGCCATCGTACTGGCACTGGCCATGATTCTGTCTCTGGCCGCCTGCGGTTCCAAAGCTGAGGAAACCAAACCCGCCGAATCCGTCAAGACAACGGAAGCTGCCAAGACGGAAACCGTCAAGGAAGAAAAAGAACCCGTCACTTTGGAGTTCCTTTGCTGGGGCGCTGCCGAAGAAACCACTGCCGATGCTTTCAAGGCCATGCTGGACGGTTTCATGGAAAAGTATCCCTGGATCACCGTGGAAGTTACCGAGAGCAACTATGACGCCGTGAACACCTCCCTGCTGACCCGGATCGCGGCGCAGGATGCGCCTGACGTGGCGCAGGTTTCCAACCAGTGGGTGGCTACCTACTACGAAATGGGCGGCCTGCTGCCGCTGGACGAATACATGAGCGCCGAGACGCTGGCGGACTTCTACCCCGGCACCATGTCCGGCACGAATATCGACGGCCATCAGTATTCCGCGACCTGGATCACCCAGCCCTTTGCCCTGTACTGCAACTCCGACCTGCTGGCCGCGGCCGGCTATGACCACACCCCCACCACTTGGGATGAACTGATCGAAATGTCCTACGCCGTTGCCGCTCTGGGCAAGAACGCTGACGGCAATACGGTTTACGGCCGTACTCTGGGCACCAAGGTTCTGGCCAACGCCGGTTACATGTCCCTGATCGACGTCTGGGCCAACGGCGGCGACTACTACGCCGAGGACGGCACCATCGCTTACGGCGACGAGGCGACCGTGGCGGCTCTGACCGAGATGCAGAAGGAAATTCAGGAAGGCGTCATCGCCGCGGGCAACCAGATCGTTGACAACCGTACTCTGTTCGGCAACGGTCAGGTGGCGTTCCACATCGACGCTCCCTCCCAGCTGAAGAATTGGACCGAGGTCAATGTTACCACCTCTCTGATCCCAGGCTCCTACTCCTTCTCCTCCGACCATCACATCATTGCTTCCGCCAACACCGAGCACCCCGAGGAGTGCGCGCTGTTCATCGATTACATGACCGGTATCGAGGCGATGGAGAAGTACACCTCCTTCACCGACGTCATGCCCGGCCGTACCTCCGTGGAGGCTCTGGATTACTACAAGAACCTGAACGACAACATGAGCGTTTTCTATAAGGCCGCCGCTCAGTGCAAGGCTCTGCCCGTGAACAGCTCCAACTTCGTGGCTGCTATGGAACTGCTGGCCACCGCTGTTCAGCGCGTGACCATCGGTAATGAGGATCCCGCGACCGTAGCAGCAGAAACGCACGATCAGCTGGTTGAAATGTACAAGTAAGATTTTACAAAATCTTCTGTACGAGGCCCTTAAACAAACGGGGTGTGCGGTTTGTACACCCCGTTTTCTCACCACCCTCAGCAAAGGAGAGATCAAGTTGAAAAAACGTCAAAGCCCCAAAAATGGGATCGCCCTGACGGAACGGGCGAAGGACGTCCTGTTTGGGTACGGGCTGCTTCTGCCTACCTTTCTGGTATTTTCCATTGTCATTCTCTACCCAATTATAAGTGCGGTGATCCGCAGTTTCTGCGATTATACCTTTTTGACGGTAAATAAGCCCCTGAAGTGGAACGATTTTGCCAATTACAAGACCATTTTCAAAAAGGGCTTCCTGACCCAGCTGTGGACGACCATGAAGTTCACGGTTGGCACAGTGGGAATCGAACTGGTGCTGGGCATGAGTATTGCCCTGCTTCTGAATACGAAGATCCGCGGACGCAATGCCCTCCGCTCTGTTTTTTTGATGCCATGGTGCATCCCCTCCATCGTCACGGCGCTGCTCTGGTCATGGCTGTTCCAGGCGCAGTACGGTATCATCAACTATGTCCTGTACGGCCTTGGCCTGATTTCCAACCCCACCGCGGAATGGGTGCTGAACCCTTCCACGTCTCTGGGCGTAGTGACCATTGCGGTGGTCTGGAGACAGACCCCCTATATGCTCGTCATGATCCTTGCCGGTCTGCAATCCATCAATCATGATCTGGTGGAAGCGGCCTCCATTGACGGCGCCAACAGATTCCGTGTGTTCTGGCATATCACGCTGCCGGGAATCCGGGTGGTGCTGGGCAATACGATCATCACCTGCATCATGGCGTCCTTCCAGCAGTTTACCATTATTTACAACATGACGGCCGGAGGCCCGCTGGGCAAAACCACCACACTGTCCATTGCAGCCTACAAGCAGGCGTTTACCCAGCTGGATCTGGGCGCCGGTTCCGCCATCGGCGTTATCTGGATGATGCTTCTGGGCGCGGCCATCGCCATCTATAACATGAAGACCAAGCGCTTCGACGAACTGTAAGGAGGGTCGTTCATGGTTTCAAAAAATTCACTGGGGAAGAAGATACTGACCTATCTGGTCATTGTCATTGCGCTGGCGGCGTTTATCTTCCCGATCTACTGGATGTTCGTTGCTTCGTTCAAGGAAAACAGCATCCTGATGCGGGTGCCGCCCCAGCTGTACCCTACATTCAAGGCCATTGATAATTACATATCCATTATCACCAACACCAAATATCTGAATTACATCAAGAATTCCTTTGTGGTCGCATCCTTAACGGTGATCGTCGATCTGGCGCTGGCGATCTTTGCCGGATACTCCCTGTCCCGCTACCGCTATCCCGGCCGGAAGACGATCATGACGCTGACATTGTCTGCTCAGGTGTTTCCCACGGTGGTCATCATCATTTCCCTGTACAGCCTGTTCTCAAAGCTGAAGCTGATGAATTCTTATCAGGGACTGATGCTGGCGGACGTTGCCATGTCCCTGCCGCTGTCCGTCTGGATGATGAAGTCCTTCTGCGATTCCGTACCCAAGTCTCTGGATGAAGCGGCGAGGGTAGACGGATGCAGCCGGTTCAAGACCATGACGCAGATCGTGATTCCGCTGATGAAGCCCGGTATGCTGGCGGTGGGCATTTATGCCTTCCTGCAATCCTGGGACGATTACATGATCGCGCTGGTGGTCATGAATAAGACGTCCATGAAGACGCTGCCTGTTGGCATCGCGGAAACTTTCCTGGGCGAATTCGGGTTCGACTATGCGGGCATGATGACCGTTTCCGTGGTGGCGTCCCTGCCGGTTCTGCTGCTGTTTCTGTTCTTTAACAAGTACATGGTGGCCGGCCTTACCGGCGGCGCGGTGAAGGAGTAGGGAAATATGGAACGAAAAACTGCTATCGTTACCGGCGCCGGTACGGGCATCGGTCAGGGCGTGGCAATCACGCTGGGGCAGAACGGCTACGACGTCGTGGTGCATTACAACAGCAGCGCGGAGGGGGCGGAGGAAGCCTGCCGCCAGATCCGTGACTGCGGCGGCAGGGCATGGCCGGTTCAGGCAGATCTGTCCGCCATGTCTGGCGTGCGGGAACTCTTTGCACAGGCCATGGAGAAACTGGGACATCTGGATTTGTATGTGAACAACTCCGGCATCACCCGGAAAAGCGATTTTCTGGAGACTACGGAAGATTTCTTCGACCGGATGGTGGACGTGGACTTAAAAAGCGCCTACTTCTGCGTTCAGGCGGCGGCCAGAGAGATGGTTTGCCGGGACACAAAAGGAAGCATCGTCATCATCACGTCCAACAACGGCCTTCAGCAGCGGCCGAATCTGTCCGTCTACGGCACATTAAAGGCGGGGCTTATCAAGCTGGGACGCCATGCGGCCATGGAGCTTGCCAAATATCAGATCCGTGTCAATACGATCGCTCCCGGCTGGACGGCAACGCCCAGAACGATGGAGCTGGACGAAACGACCACCTACAACAGCATCCCGCTGAAGCGCTGGTGCAGACCGGAGGAGATCGGACACATGATCCTGTTTCTGGCATCGCCATGGGCGGCTTCCATCACCGGAAACTGCCTTGTGGCAGACGGCGGCGCGGTGCTTCAATCCGACCTTGCGGAAACCTACGGCTTATAGAAAGAGGAGGAATATCCCATGAAAAACAATACTTCCGAGGAATGGAAGCATCCGGGTAACCGGCAGGAGCTGCTGCGCAGCGCCCTGCTTCAGGCCATGGGCTACACCGATATCGATATCAGCAAGCCCATCATCGGCATTGTCAATACCTGGGCGGAGACAAACCCCGGCCACCTGCATTTCCGCCAGCTGTCCGAGGCGGTCAAGCGGGGCGTCTGGGCTGCGGGCGGCTTCCCGCTGGAGGTCAATACCCTGTCCATTTGCGAAGTCTTCTTTGACCTGTCCAGCCTGATCTACCGGAATCTTCTGTCCATTGAAACCGAAGAGCTGATGGCGCGGCACCCCTTTGACGGGATCGTCCTCATCGGCGGCTGCGACAAGAACATCCCCGCCCAGCTCATGGCGGCGGTGACGGTGGACAAGCCCACCATTTTCCTTCCCGGCGGTGCCATGCTCCCGGGCAATTACAAGGGAGAGACGCTGTGCTGCGGCACCGATACCTTCAAGCTGTACAACCGCTACATTTCCGGCGAGCTGACGTGGCAGGAAATGATGGACAGGGCTGGCTGCCTGTACGGCAGCGTCGGCGCCTGCCCCATTATGGGCACCGCCAATACCTGCCAGACGGTAGCGGAAGCGCTGGGCATGGCGCTGCCCGGCAGTGCTTCCAGTCTGGGTGTTTCCGCGGAAAAATCCCGGCAGGCGGAGCTCAGCGGCCGCCGGATCGTGGAAATGGTCAAAGAAAATCTTACCGTCAGCAAGATCATTACCCCGGACTCCGTCCGCAATGCCATCCGGGTGCTGATGGCCTGCGGCGGCTCTACCAATCTGCTGATTCATCTGAAGGCGATCATGGGCCGCGCCGGATTTGACATCGACCTGATGGAATTCGACGCCATCAGCAATGACACGCCCCTGCTGGTCAACGTCAAGCCCCACGGCACTAACCCGGTGGGCGCAGAATTCCACAATGCCGGCGGCGTTCCCGCGGTGATGAAGGAGCTGGAAGGGAAGCTGAATCTGGACTGCATGACCGTTACCGGAAAGACCGTTGGGGAGAACCTGAAAAAGGTGGACTATGCGTATGACCGCCGGGTGATTCGCTCCATTGACGACCCCATCTCCCCGGTGGGCGGCATGTGCATTCTGAAGGGCAATCTTGCGCCGAACGGTGCGGTCATCAAGCGCAGTGCTGCCACGGAGCGCCTGCTCCACCATCGCGGCAGGGCGAAGGTCTTTGACGATCTGTCCGTGGCGGAAAAGTGGCTGGCGGACGAGAATTCCGATGTGGATGAAAACACCGTTATCGTCCTTCGCGGCTACGGCCCCAAGGGCGCGCCCGGTATGCCGGAATTCGGCAATTATCTGCCCGTACCGCCTGCCCTGCACAAGAAGGGGATCGACGATTACCTGCGGGTGACGGATTCCCGGATGTCCGGCGGCTGCTTCGGCTCCATCATTCTCCATGTTTCTCCGGAGGCGGAGGAGGGCGGCCCTCTGGCTGCGGTCAGAGACGGGGACATCATCCACGTGGAAGCGGATGAGAACCTCATCGAGGTGGAGATCAGCGACGAGGAGATCGCCCGCCGCCTGAAAGACTTCAAGCCGAAAGGCCACCCGGATATCAAGCGTGGCTTTGTCCGTAATTTTATTGACCATGTTTTGCAGGCAGATCAGGGCTGTGACCTTGACTATCTGCGCTATGTTGAGGAGGGTTAACCATGGAACTGAAAGGTATTTGTCCGATTATTGCCACCCCCTTCACCAGAACCGGTGAAGTGGATTATGAAAGTCTGGAACGGGAAGTCAGCTTTATGGCGGATAATGGCTGCCACGGCGTGACCCTGTTCGGCATTGCCGGAGAGTATTACAAGCTCACCGACGCGGAATCCGAGCGAATGGTTCGGGTAGTGGTGGATACCTGTAAGAAAAAGGGCATTCCGTCCATCATCTCCGTGACCCAGCATGCCACTGAGGTTGCCGCCAAACGGGCAAAGTATTATCAGGACTGCGGCGCTGACAGTCTGATGCTGCTGCCCCCTTACTTCCTGAAGCCCGGCGCGGGAGCCATTTATGAGCACATGAAAACCGTGTGCAACGCGGTGGACATTCCCGTGGTGGTGCAGTATGCCCCGGAGCAGACCGGCGTAGCCATCGCCCCGGAGGTTATGGCAAACCTGAGAAACGACTGCAAAACGGAGCTGTACTACAAGATCGAGTGCAAGCCTGCGGGCGGATACATCTCCAATCTGCTGAGACTCACCGACAACGGCGTAAAGGTCTTCATCGGCAATGCCGGTTATCAGTTTATCGAATGCTTCGACCGGGGCGCGATCGGCGCCATGCCCGGCGGCTCCATGTTCGATCTGTACCTGCAAATTTACGATAAGTATGTTACCGGCGACCGGAAGGGAGCCATGCAGCTCCACGGCAGCGTGCTGCTGCCCTTCCTGAACCACATCCGCCAGAATGTGGAAATGATCATCACCTATGAAAAGCGCATTATGATGCGCCGGGGCATGATCGAAACGGGCTACTGCCGCAAGCCCACATTTGCCACCGACCCGGTCTTTGACAGCATGTTCGATGAGTTTTACGAAATGACGCGGCCGTATCTGAAATAAGCCCTATGAAGATCAAACTTTTGGGACAGGCCGGTGTCCAGATCGACCTGAAAGACGGGACGCGAATCCTGTTTGATCCTTATCTGACGGATACGCTCCATGAAACAAAGGGAGAGCGGTTCGCGAGACTGATCCCGCCGCCGGAGGATATTGCTGCGCTGAATCCGGATATTCTGGCCATTACCCATGACCATGGAGACCATCTGGACATGGCAACTCTGGAATATTGGCTGGATGGACAGCGCGCCTACCCGGTGCTGGGGCCTTATTCGGTATACAAGGCGATCACCGGCCGATGGCCTTCTAAGCACAATGCCATGGTTATGCGTCCGGGCGTGGAGGTAACGCTGGGGGAGGCACGGTTCTGCGCCGTGCCTGCATTCCATGAGACCTTGGAGGCAGTGGGGTATTTGCTGAAAGCGGAGGGAAAAACCGTCTATCTTTCCGGGGATACCCTGTATCACCGGGCGATTCCGGAGTTCCTGCGGGAAGAGTCCATTGATCTTGCGTTGCTGTGTATCAACGGCTTCGGCAATAATATGAACGCACGGGATGCCGCCCGACTGGCACAGGTATTACAGCCCAAGCTGGTGATACCGGTACATTGGGATATGTTTGCGCCTTTTGGCGCGGACCCGCAGGATTTTGTGTCCGCTTTGCAAAATGTTCAGGCAAAAATTCTGAATGCCTACGAAGCGTTGGAGCTTTAGAAGACAGCGTAGAGAAATAAGCATATTTTTACAGGAAAGGCGACCGCCCGCCTGCACGGGGCTTCATTGCCTGTGCCGACGAAAGCGGTCGAATGGTTGATGAATATGAAAAATGTTACACAGCTTGTTCAGGAAACAAAGGTGGTTGCCATTGTTCGGGGACTGGACAGCGGCTATGAGCAGCTGGCTCAGGCGCTGTATGACGGGGGAATTCGGGCTATCGAAGTGACCTTTAACCAGAAGAACCCTTCCACTTGGGTTCAGACGACAGGCGCTATCCACGCAATCCGGGAAACCATGGGAGAGAAGATGGCGGTAGGCGCGGGAACGGTCACCACCGTGGAGCTTGTCCAGCTGGCGTTTGATGCCGGTGCGGAATTTATCGTTTCCCCGGATACCAATGAAGCTGTGATCCGCAGAACCAAGAAACTGGGGATGGTTTCCATGCCCGGTGCTATGACGCCTACGGAAATCCGGCAGGCTTATGCCGCCGGTGCGGACTTTGTCAAAGTGTTCCCGGCGGGAACGCTGGGCAGCGGCTATATCAAGGCTATCCGTGGCCCGCTGAACAATATTCCGCTGCTGGCCGTGGGCGGCGTCAGCGAGAAGAATGCCGGAGAATTCATGAAGGCCGGATGCGTCGGCGTGGGCGTCGGCGGCAATCTGGTGAACAAGGATTGGATCACGCAGGGACAGTGGGACAAGATCACCTTGCTGGCGAAAGAGCTTTGCGCCAGTGTGAATGTTTGACAGGAGGTCAGCCGGATGAAAAATGCGAAAAAAGTTGTCACCTTTGGTGAAATTATGATGCGCCTGAACCCCAGGGGGAACGAGCGGTTCCTCCAGGCGGAAAGCTTTGAAGTTTCCTACGCCGGAGGTGAAGCCAACGTGGCGGTGTCTCTTGCCAACTACGGCATGAAGGCTTCCTTCGTTACAAAGGTTCCCGCCCACGAGATCGGTCAATGCGCCCTGAATGCCCTGCGCAGGTACGGCGTCAGCACCGACGACTGCGCCAGAGGCGGCGCAAGGCTGGGATTGTATTTTGTGGAAAAGGGGGCTTCCCAGCGCCCTTCCAAGGTCATTTATGACCGTGCCGGGTCTGCCATTGCTCTGGCACAGCCGGAGGATTTTGACTGGGATGCCATTTTTGAGGGCGCTGACTGGTTCCACTGGACGGGAATTACCCCCGCTCTGGGCGGCAATCTGCCCGAGATCTGTCTGGCAGCCTGTCAGGCTGCCAAGGCGAAGGGCATCACAGTTTCCTGTGACCTGAACTTCCGGAAGAAGCTGTGGACCAGCGCGCAGGCGAATGAAGTGATGTCCCGGCTGATGCCTTATGTGGATGTTTGCATTGCCAATGAGGAGGACGCCAAGGACGTCTTCGGCATTGAGGCGGAGAATACGGACATTGATGCCGGAAAGATCGACCATCAGGGTTATATCTCCGTGGCGCGGCAGCTGTCGGAACGGTTTGGATTCCGAAAAGTTGCCATCACCCTCCGGGGCAGCATTTCTGCCAGCGACAATGACTGGGCGGCTATGCTGTACGAAAACGGCGAAGCGGTCTTCTCTCCCACTTACCGCATCCATATTGTGGATCGTGTAGGCGGCGGCGACAGCTTTGGCGGCGGCCTGATCTACTCGCAGCTGGTCGGTAAGTCCAATCAGGACGCGATCAACTTTGCGGTGGCAGCATCCTGCCTGAAACATACCATTGAGCATGATTTCAACCTTGTCAGCGTGGCTGAGGTAGAGTCTCTGGCCGGCGGCAACGCCTCCGGCCGGGTTCAGAGATAACCGCCCGCCCAATTTCTGCCAGTGGCAGGGGAAATTACCCCCTCCTGTCACAGCCCCCTGGCGGAATTCCGTCAGGGGGCTTATGAATGTATCGATATACGGAAAGGAAGATTACAATGGCATATCAACACTGGTCCTATGACACCCTGCACCGGCTGTGCATGGAAGCGT
>ERZ506995.103-NODE-103-length-32411-cov-6.242428_pt1 | contig 32411 bp, 36 predicted proteins | sample MGYA00512883_ERZ506995 | MGnify/ENA metagenome assembly ERZ506995
CCATCAACACCCTCCGCAAGTACACCGACGAAGAAAAAGCCCACGACATCCACTATACCCTCCAGCTCGACGCGAGAGAGTTCTGAGTCTTATCCCATCCTGCAAAAGGCGCTGCTTCCGCAGCGCCTTTTTTAGAACCGCACCTGAAAGAAAGGAATATTACCATGGAAAAAAATATCCGCATTGGCTGGGCACAGACGGACATCACGCCTGACCGGCCGATCTATGTCATTGGCCAGCTCTATTCCCGCATTTCGAGCTATGTCCACGATCCGCTGACGGCGACCTGCCTTGCGCTGGAAAACGGCGAGGAGCAGATGATCCTCGTCTCCGCGGATATGCCCGGCGTGCCGACGATGCACATTTCCCGCATCCTGGAGCGGCTGGACGCGCCGGGGCTGGACCGCAGCCGCGTCGTATTCAGCGCGATCCACACGCACAACTCCACCATGTTTACGAAAAATACCACGTATGAGGTCTATTTCAAGAGCGTTCTCGGCGATCTCTGCCCGGAAATGGAGGAGCCGGACGACATTCTCAAGGATGAGGAGCTGGAGGAGTTCTTCATCGGGAAAATGGTCGGCCTGATCGAAGAAGCCTGGGCCGCGCGCAGGCCGGGCGGCGTGGCGCTGGCGCACGAGTACGCGGCGGTCGCCTTTAACCGCCGCCCGCAGTTCCTTGTGAACGGCAAGCGCGAGTCGAAGATGTACGGCGACTGCTCCGAGCCGAATTTCCTTGGCTACGAGGGCCCGTCCGACCATTCCGCCGACATGCTCTATACCTTTGACGAGCAGCGGCAGCTGACCGGCGCGCTGGTCTGCATCCCGTGCCCGAGCCAGGTGTATGAGCTGCACCGCTTCATCTCCGCCGACTATTGGGGCGAGGTCCGGACGCAGCTGCGCGCGGAGCTGGGCAACATCTTCGTGCTTCCGCTCTGCGGCGCGGCAGGCGACCAGAACCCGCTCGACCTGGTGCGCATCTCCAAGGATAACAAGCGCGAGCTGATCGTCTGGAACGCACAGGAGACCGAGGTCGACCGCAGCTTTGACATGCTGCGCGAGTGCCAGCAGATCGGCGGCCGCATCTGCGACGCCGTCCTGCGCGGCTACCGGCAGGCGCGCAATGAGATCCAGACGCGCCCCGTGTTCCGGACAAACTGCTTTGAGATGGACGTGCCGCTGCGCACCGTAGAGAAGGCCGACGTCGACGCCGCCGGCGCGCGCATCGAGGCGGTCAAGGCCGCGTGCCCCGCAGGCGGGCGGCTGACCGAGGCGCAGATGATCCGCTGTTTCGAGGACATCGGCTATCTCAACCGCTGGAAGCTCCAGCAGGAGACGACACGCTTTACATTCCCGATCTTCGTCTTCCGCATCGGTGCGGCCGCGTTTGCGACGAACCCGTTTGAGCTGTATGTCGACTACTCCTACCGGATGAAGGCCCGCTGCAAGGCGCGGCAGGCGTTCATCATCCAGCTCTCCTCCAATGCCAAGGGCGGGTATCTGCCCACGCAGATCGCGGTCGACGGCGGAAGCTACGGCTCGAAGCCCGTTTCCACGATGGTCGGCCCCGAGGGCGGCGACGAGCTGGTCGAGAAGACCATCGCCGCCATGGACGCGCTGTTCTGAGTGTCCGTCCCCTTCCGCAAGCCCCCCATAAAACACGCTGTGAGAATTCGTCTGTTCCTACGAATTCTCACAGCGTTTTCTATATTCAGGATATCTTATAAACGCAGATCAAAATGTTCGCCGGGGAAACACTCTCCCGGCATCACAGGAACACGCCGCGGTCGAGAAGCACGCGCTCCAACTCCCGCGCGTGCTCGGCGGCGTCCGTCCCGCGCATGGAGCCGAGCGTGCTGCATAGCGCGTACAGAATGGACAGGCACCCGGCATAGCAGGGAAAATACCCCTCGGCCGAGGCCTCGCACTGCAGCGTACAGGCGGCGTAGGCGTACAGCGGCGACGGTTCCAGGTCGGTCATGAGGACGATCGGAACATCATGCGCATGCAGGAAGGCCGCGCCCTCCGCGATCTGCGCGGTATAGCGGGAGAAGCAGATGGTGATGACCAGATCGTCCGGCCGGACGGTCATCAGCCGGTCATAATAATCACAGGCGCCGGGCAGAAGCTCCTGCACCTGAAGGCCGAGATAGCGGAGCATCGAGGCCAGCAGCGCCGCAAGCGCGGCGGAGGCGCGTCCGCCCGTCACATAGACGCGCTTTGCAGCCAGAATGCGGCGCGCCGCATCGGAAAGCGCTTCACGGTTCTCCGGCAGCGTCATCGTTTTTTCGATCGCGGAGATATCCTGCCGCATGGTCCGCTCAAACACGTCGCCATCCGGCGCCGGGGCGCTGGAGAGCTTATTCGTGATGATGAGCTTGGACTGCGCATAGGCGGAAAACGTGCGCTTGAACTCGGTAAATTTCTCAAAGCCGAGGCTGTTGCAGAATTTCACGACGGTCTTTTCACTCACGCCGCAGTTTTGGGCCAGCGCTGTGATCGAGAGAAACGGGATCTGCTCGTAATTCTTCACGACATAGTCCGCGACCAGCCGCTGCGCGGCGGGGAAGCCGTAGCGGCCGCCCTTGATCCCGGAGAGGATCTGCTGTATTTCGTTCATCGAAGCGCACCTCCTTTGGACTGCCTGATTATTCTACACGAAAGGAAGGGAAAAATCAAATTCCAAGAAGGAAAAATATTTTTCTTCTTGTCTTGCAAAAGGAAAATTATATGGTATAATCAAGATGCCGGCAGAACAAGGGCAACACCGCACAATTCGGCAAGCAGATCCGGCGAGAGATTTTTCGCCAAGGCAAGGTTTGAAAAGCGCAGGAATCCTGTATGTACCCGCAAGGGGCATGCCGCATCCGTAAGGCTCCTTCGTCGCCAACGGCTGCGCAATATTTCAAGCTTTTCAAACCGCAGAATTGGCGGAAAAGATCCGCCGAAGCGCGCAGACGCAATTGTACGGTGTTGCCCAAGATAAGGAGAGAATCTATATGGAACAGCAGCACGCGATCCGTTATCTCGCGCTTTCCCAGGAGGAATTGATCGACGCAGGTGCATTTGACCTGCAAATGAGCATTGCAGCGCTGGAAAAGGGGCTGCTTGATTTTGAAAAAGGAAAAATTCTTTTCCCCGATAAGATCGTCCAGATCTTCGATCAGGAGACGCAGGACCGCATCAACTGCCTCCCGGCGACGCTTCTGGAGGAAGGCGTCTGCGGCGTGAAGTGGGTGTCTGTTTTCCCGCAGAACCCGCGCAAATTCGGCACGCAGAACCTTTCGGCCATCATTGTGCTGTCGAGTCTTGAAAACGGCTATCCGGTCTGCGTGATGGACGGGACGCTCTGCTCCAATATGCGCGTGGCGTCGATGGGCGCAGTCGCGGCACGGAAGCTCGCGCGGGAGGATTCCGAGGTGATCGGCTTCATCGGAGCCGGCGAGCAGGCCAAGCTGCATCTGCTCGGCATGAAAGCAGCGCGTCCGGGCCTGAAGGTCTGCAAGCTGGCCTCCAAATACCCGGAGGAGGAGACCGTGTTTATCCGGCAGCTTTCGCGTTATCTCCCGGATATGCAGTTCATCGCCTGCAACGGCAATATGGAGGCGGCCATGCGCGATTCCGACATTCTGGTCACGGCCACGAGTGCACAGGCGCCGCTTCTGAAGGCCGACTGGATCAAGGAGGGCGCTTTCTACAGCCACATCGGCGGCTGGGAGGATGAATACGCCGTCGTGCAGAAGGCCGATAAGATTGTCTGCGACGACTGGCAGACCGTCAAGCACCGCACACAGACCGTCAGCCGCTGCTATAAAGATGGCGTGATCGGCGACAGCGATATCTATGCCAACATCGTTGAGCTGCTGGACGGCAGCAAGCCTGGCCGCGAAAATGAGAAGGAGTTCATCTACTTCAACGCCGTCGGCCTCGCCTACACGGACATTTCCATTGCGTACGCCATGTACACGCGCGCCCGCGAGGCAGGAAAGGGACATATGCAGGATCTGCAGGGCAGCATGATCTTCGACAAGACAGACCTCAAGCTGCATCTATAAGTTCCCGTTTCATAAGATCAGTCACGGCAGAGCCCCGAAAGCTGGGCTCTGCCGTGATTTTTCTGTTATGGAGATCCCGGCGCATCGGCGCTGCGGCCTCGCAGTTATTCTGCCTTTGCCTTCCGCAGCGCGAGGATCCGGTTCATCTCGTTATAGACGATCATATAGCCTTCGTCCACACCCATGCCGGGCTTTGCGAGGATCTGTGCCGGCTGTGTCGCCATGGCGCACTGCACGCAGACCTGCGCAGAGCGGTCGGTCTCATTGCAGGTGCCGCCCTGATATGCACCGATGCCCTTTTCCTTGCAGTAGAGGACTGCCTCGATGGTATTGTTGATGCCGCCGAGATCCGGCGTTTTGATCTGGATCATGTGACCGGCTTTGTGATCGGCGAAAAGCTTGATATCTTCGAGCGTATTGCACCATTCGTCAGCGACCAGCTCAACATCGATGCCGCGCCGGTCCAGCTCCGCGGTCAGCCCCGCGAGCGCCTCCATCTGCGTTTCACGGTCACAGTCGCAGTCCATCGGTCCTTCGATCCGCAGGTGGAACGGCTTTGCGGTCTGCTCCAGGACCGCCAGATAATCCGCCATGGCTGCGTAGTTATGATTGCCGAAGGCTGCGCCGATCGTACCGTAGACATCGATATGCAGGACCGGGGCATAGTGCTCGTCCAGACGCTGCGCCAAGATCCGGTCACGAAGCCACGCCACATACTCCTGAAGCTTTTCGCCGTGCGCGCCGAGCTTTGTCTCCACGTTGTTGATCAATGCGTGCGGGAGCACCTGCGCGCCCTTGATGATCATTTTGTCCGCATTATCATACCGGTCGTCCCCGGACTGGGTAAAGATCGGGATCAGGTGGTCCGATACCGTGCAGCCGTATTCATCCGCCACGACCTCGCACATCATGCGCCCGCTCGCCTTTGCAACGGCGTCAAGCAGCGCCTGAGAAACACCATAGCGGATCGCCGTATGCAGCCGCTTGCCGCCGACCTCGATGGCTTCCATCCTTGCGGCAAGCGCACGGAAATTGTCCGCTTCCTGCCCGACCAGGCACGGTTTGATGTACTGCTCAATAATAGGAATAAAATCCTTCGCCAAAAACAGCGGATCGCGCCCGCCTGCGCCGGAATACTGTACCGCCGCGCAGTCGCCATAAGCGACCTGGCCGTCCTCCAGGATCAGCATGACCGAGATCGCCTCGCCTGCCTGACGGACGGCGGAAAAGCCCTCGGTGACAGGCTGGCCGATATAGAACATCCCGTCGTGCCCCGCGCCGCGCTTGATCGCGCGCTGGTCGTCAAAATAGAAGCCAGTACGTCCGGGTGCGCAGACAACATTTTTGATTTTCATAAATAATACCTCCGTCGTTATCCATCAGTTTCTCGGCCGGCCGACCAGCCGCCCCTTACCGATCGCATACACATCATCGATGACCATCTGGAAGCTCGGCGCACGCTTTTCATATTTTGCGCGCTCTGCAATGCGCGCGGCGTGGAAATCCTTCAGGTCCTGCGGGAATGGGAGATTCCCCATGTTCAGAATCCGGATCGCACCCTCGTTATCGCGGCAGGGAAGCATCTGCCCTGCGTTATAGCGGCAGGGCGCAAACGGCACGTCCAGCACGCCGGCCACAACGCCGCGGCAGACCCCCAGCGCGATATCTCCCTTGCCCAGCTCAAAGCATTTGTCGACAATACAGCGCGTCTCCCGGCGGATGATCTCCATTTCCTCGTCCAGATGCGAGTTTTGAAATATCTGGTCTGCCATCATATTGACGACCTGCTTTGTGCAGCGGAGCCCCTGCGCATTTGCCTCCATCGTCGGGATCCCGATCGCTTCGTGCGGACTTTTTACGATGACCTTTGTGGCTTTGGAGAGCGCGGCGATCAGGCTGCCCGTGGAGATCACGCCGAAGGCCTTGGCTTCGTCAGCGGGGAAGCCGCCCATCCACTGATGCAGTACCGTGGTAACAACGACCTGATCGTACCCGTATTTGTGCAGATATTCCTCGATCAGCTCCTCAAGCGTGCGGATGGCCGCGATGTCCTGCACGATGTTGCCGCACTGCCCGTAGCCGACGGTGATGTTGCGCACGCCCTGTTCGGCGGCAAGCAGCGCTTCGATGATGGCAGCCGCGTGCGAAATGCACGGCGGCACCAGCGTGCCGGTCAGCGGTCCGTACGGCTCCCGATTGATGGAGATCCCCATTTCCTCGTACAGGCCCGTCAGACGGTCAACATACTGCCAGGAGCGGATGGTCGTTTCCATCGGAACATTTTTGCAGTACGGAAGATTGTAGGAAATGCCGCCGCCCTCATAGCTGGTAAAGCCGCCGGCATAGGCGATCTCCGTCAGCAGACGCGCGTCCGGGGTGCCATGCCGCACCTGCAGCGGCGTGTGGACGCTCTCGATCACGCGCCGGCAGCCGGCGACGCCGTGATTGACCGCGGGAAAGCCATTGAGCATGGCGCGCCCGAGCCGGATGGATTCCTGAATGCCGTCCTCCGCTTCGGCATAGCGGTTTTGCCGGGTGTAGCTGTCGATCGTGGTGGGCAGAAGGTCGGCCTCGCCCTCCTTCTCCAGATACTGCATGAGCTTGATATGTTCCTCGATCACCGGCACGCCGGCACGCGGCTGAATGAGCGTCCGCCCCGCTTTCTTGGCCTCCAGAAGCTTCGTGGAAAAGACACGTTCCGGCGAGAGCCGTTTCTGATAATCAGCAGCCTCCTGCAGGTCTACGTCCTTTCCCGTCGGCCATTGGCCAAGGACCTCCTGCCGTTCCTGCATGAAGACGCCTTCGTCCAGCTTTTTGTTCTGAATTTCCATCTATCTGATCATCCTTTTCATAATTTGAAGCGCCGCAAGCGGATCATGCGTGGAAAGCAGCCCCATTGCAGCGAGAATATAAGAGGAATCGATCAGGATCTCTGCGTTTTTCGGGCGCAGAGATGCCGGATCGGCGGGGTCATAGCAGAAATAAGACGCGATCTCGCGCACACGCGGTGAATGGATCAGGCTCCCGCCGGTCGCCACAACGCGCCGCACGGCCGTCAGATCCTTGCCCGCCTGCACGAACGTCTGCCCGAGCAGGGTATAGGTCTCTTCGATCGTCCCTGCATGGCGCTTTGCCGCCGTGCTGACCGCCATACATGCCAGCGCATGATCCAGCTGCGCCAGCTCCCCGTCACAGTCCGGGACGAGCTCCGTCTGTTCACTCAGCATCCGGCACAGCGTCTGCACCCGCTGCTCCGGGAGCCCGGACAGCTCTGCGAGGCGGCGTGCACCGACCGCATCCAGAATGCCGAGAACGGAGTAGCGCATCCCGATGTCTCCTTCGACGGTACGCTTGGCATACGGCTCCGGGAGCCCTTTATAGACGGTGTTCATCTGCCGGGGCATTCCTTCGCAGATGGAGTAGACATCAGTCGTTGCGCCGCCTACGTCCACCGCGGCCAGCTCGCCGATCCCCGGCTCGCCGCCAAACCCGCTGGAGAGCAGCTCAAGCGCTTTGAGCACGGCTGCCGGTGTTGGCATGAGGATGTCGTTCATCCTTTCGGCCGCGTGGTCGAGCCCCTTTGCCTGAATGATGCGGCTCAGAAAAATTTCGCGGATCGCGGCCTGCGTCTGCTCCGTTTTGAGCAGGCCAAACTTCGGCATGACATTTTCACATACCCGCACGCGGCATCCGGCGAGGATCCGCTCGCATTGCCGCGCAGCCGAACGGTTGCCCGCGACGATGATCGGAAAATCCGGCCGCATGGCGGCCAGCATGTTTGCATTATGCAGAATGCAGGCCGTGTTTCCGCCGTCCGTCCCGCCGACGAGCAGAAAGATATCAGGCTTTTCCCGCCGGATCTGGTCGATATCATCCTCCGTCAGCTCAAACGAGAATTGTCCGATCAGCTTTGCTCCGGCGCCGAGGCTGGCCATGCGCGCGGCCTCCAGCGTCAGCTCCGGCACAAGGCCCGATACGATCATCCGCAGTCCGCCTGCCGCGGATGAGCAGGCATAGCGCTCGGCGTATTCGAGCCTGCCGGTTTTCTCCTCAAGCTGCCGCAGCGCGGCGGAAAAGCCGTCATTGACATCTGTCTGTACGGTCGTATAGGCGGCTGCCGTTCCAAGCACGCGCGCCGTGTCAACGTCTACGGCCGTCAGCTTGGTATAGGTGCTGCCGAAATCCGTCAATAAAACAGGCTTCATACCGGCACAGCCTCGCTGCATGCAGCGGCATCCATATGCAGAAGCTCACGCAGCGCGTCGATGGTCGTTTCCGGCGGCGTTCCGGGCGGAAAAGCGCGGTCAAAGCCCATGGCGTGGAAGCGCTTTTCCACATCCTCAAATTTCTGCTTGCCGACAACGATATTTCCGCCGACGACCAGCGGGATCCCGAGAAGGCCGGCCTCATCACACTTTTCGCGCATCCCGCGGCAATCCAGCTCCCCCTGCCCATACAGGCTGGAAACAACAATGGCATCCGCGTCTGATTCGATGGCTGCAGAGATGTACTCCTCCTGTGACACCATAACGCCGAGATTAACGACATCGAACCCGGCTTCGGTAAATGCGTGATAAAGGATCTTGTTGCCGACGGCATGGACGTCTGCTCCGATCACACCGATCACAAGAACCTTTTTTCGTGTCTGCTCTGTTTGCATGGAAGGAACTCCTCTCAAAAAATGATTGGAAAATTTCATTTTCAGACCGTTTCTACCTATTATTGTAGCTTCAGCCACGGGGAAGTCAATTTGTTTTTCCGGAAATGCAACGAAACTTGCGTCGCTTGCAGGCCATGCAAGCGACGCAAGAAAAAAATTCATTTCGGAGAACGATTTGCCAGAAGCCGTTCGAGCCGTTCGGTCAGATAGATGGCAGAGCCCTCGTCGATCTGATAGGAACAGGAGATCAGGCGCGCGTGTGCCGCAAACTGTGTCAGCAGCCCGAACGCCTTTTGTGTGCAGAGCTTCTCATAGCCTTCCGGCACAAGGACCGCATCCTTGCCGCTCAGATACGCAGACAGCGATTCCGGCGGGTCAAAAAGCGCCGGTCCTGCGATTTGAAGCCCCTGCGTATATTCGTCGCAAAAGCTGCGCAGCAGCGCGCCGAAGCGCAGGCTTTGGCTGACGATCCCTACGCGCTGCCCGGGCGAAAGCTTTACGATCGGCGCAACGCTGGACGCCTGCAGGCGCAGGGCGATTTTTGCAACTTTTTCCGCCTGCCCGGTCATCCCGGCAAGCTGTTTTGCATGTTCGGTCGTCGTGATCATCACATCCATCTGCTGCGCGAGCCGCCCGGGGTGCTGCTGCACCTGCTCGAGCAGCAGGGTATGCAGCTCGATACCGTCCATATGCCGGAGCTGCTCTTCCAGCTGCGCAAGCACCTCGGGGTTGCATTCGACCAGCGCGACCTGCAGCTTGGGCTGCTGCGCACAGAAGCGGCGCAGCTGGTCCGCAAAGAGCTGTTTCATTTCATGGACGCTGATCCCCATCTGGTGCAGCTGCTGCAGCAGCGCATCGATCTGCTCCTGTGCCGCCTGCCGGCGATCGGCTGTCCGGTGGTAGCAGACGAAACTGCCGCGCCCGGGTGTTTTGATCAGAAGTCCGTCCCGTTCCAGCTCGTCATACGCGCGTTTGACCGTACCTTCCGCCACATGCAGCTGTTCCGACAGTTCCCGCACGGTCGGAAGGCGTGTGCCGTCCGGGAGACTTCCGGCACGGATCCTGCCCGCAAGCTCCTGCCGGATCTGGTCATAGATCGGCGTTTCCCCTTCCGGTGCGCACAGATCAATGCGGTTGTTTTCCATTGCACTGCTCCAGATATGCCCTGCGGCCCGTCTCGTAGAGATCGTTTCCAAGGGCGTCGATGATCACGGTGACCGGGAAGTCCTCGACCTCCAAGCGCCGAAGCGCCTCTGCGCCGAGGTCCTCATATGCGATGACCTCAGCTTTTTTGATACATTTGCTGAGCAGTGCGCCGCATCCGCCGATCGCGCCGAAGTAGACCGCGCCGTGCTGCTTCATGCTGGCGATCACTGCCGCATTCCGCCTGCCCTTGCCGATCATGCCGCGCAGACCAAGCGCGATGAGCGTGGGCGCGTAGGCATCCATCCGATAGGAGGTCGTCGGCCCCGCCGAACCGATGATCTGACCGGGTGCAGCGGGCGTCGGACCGACATAATAGACCACTGCATCCATCGGGTCAAAGGGAAGCGGCTTGCCTGCCTCCACCAGCTCGCAAAGACGCTTGTGCGCTGCGTCCCGCGCGGTGTAGATCACGCCGGTCAGCAGCACGCTGTCACCGGCGCGGAGCTTCCGCGCATCGGCTTCGCCAAGCGGCGTTTTCAGTCTGAGCGTCATATCAAAGCACCTCCGTTCTATGTCTTGCCACGTGGCAGTTGATATTGACAGCGACCGGCAGCCCTGCAATGTGCGTGGGCATGGAAAGCATGTGTACAGCCAGCGCGGTGGTCCTGCCGCCAAAGCCCTGCGGGCCGATGCCGAGCGCATTGATGCGCTCGAGCAGCTCGCACTCAAGCTCCGCGTAGAACGGATCCTCATTGTGCCCGCCCGTCTCCCGCAGCAGCGCCTTCTTTGCCAGCAGAGCCGCTTTGTCAAAGGTGCCGCCGAGGCCGACGCCGACTACGATCGGCGGGCAGGGGTTCGGCCCGGCCTGCAGCACGGCGTCCAGCACAAACTGTTTTACGCCGTCCAGACCGTCCGACGGGCGGAGCATGGCGATGCGGCTCATGTTCTCACTGCCAAACCCCTTCGGCGCGACAGTCAGCTTCAGCCGATCCCCCGGTACGATCTCATAATAGATCATGGCGGGCGTATTATCGCCGGTGTTCACGCGGTTCAGCGGGTCGCGGACCACGGACTTGCGCAGAAAACCGTCTGTATAGCCGCGCCGCACGCCCGCATGGATGGCTTCGTTCAGATCGCCTGCAATATGGACCTCCTGCCCAAGCTCAACAAAAACGCAGGCCATGCCAGTATCCTGACAGATCGGCTGCGGCCGTTCGGCGGCAATGTCCGCGTTTTCAAGGATCCGTCCGAGCACTTCCTTTGCGATTGGCCACGGCTCATCTGCATAGGCCGCGCAGATCCGCGACCTTACATCCTGCGGCAGCTGGCGGTTTGCCTCGACGCACAGCCGCGCAACGGTGTCCGTGATGTGTGAAGCTCTGATCTCACGCATCGTCATTCCTCCCCCTTTCGTTCTCCGATCGTATCCAGCAAGGTGCCGTCCCGGCCGATGACCTTTGCGATCACACGCCCGGCAGGCGGCAGCGGCGCCGGTGTGCCGGTGATCTGCTCGGCAAGCGCGCGAAGCTGTGTGATCTCCAATACCTGCATCCCGGCCTGCGTCAGCCGCTTACGCAGCTCCTCCCTTCTGGGATTGACGGCGATCCCCGCCTGTGTGACCAGCACGTCAATGTCCTTGCCCGGCGTTGAGATGCAGGTGACGCGGTCGCGGACGATGGGGAGCCGGCCGCGGAACAGGGGCGCCGTGATGATCGAGAGTTTGGAGCCCGCGGCGGCATCGCTGTGCCCGCCGGAGCCGCCCATGATGCGCCCGGAGGAATCGGTGTGGACATTGACGTTAAAATCCGTGTCGATCTCTGTCGCGCCGAGGACGGCAACGTCGAGCGAATCCATGATGGAGCTTTTTGCACCGGCGCTTGCGTACTGCGCCGCGCCGACCTCGCAGTGGTTCGGGTTATCGCGGATGGAGGCCGCCGCCTTCAGATCAAAGCACTGCACATCCATCAGCGCCCGGAAGCAGCCCTCGTTGAGCATATCGACCAGATACCCGGTAATGCCGCCCTGCGCGTAGCTGCCGTGGATCTGCTCGCGGAGCATGATCTGCTTGAGATACATGGCCGTGGCAAGCGTCGCGCCGCCGGCGCCGGTCTGGAACGAGAAGCCGTCACGCAGAAGCCCGGAATTCTGGATGACCCGCGCCGCCGTCTGTGCCATGACGAGCGCAACGGGATTGCGCGTCATGCGCGTGGTGCCGGACACGATCCCCGCCGGATCGCCGATGGCGTCGATCTGCACGACGTAGTCTACATAGATCTCCGGGATCGACCAGCCGGTCAGCGGATATTCCGCCAGCTCATCGGTGATGACGATCACCTTTTTTGCGTACATCGCGTCCGGGAACGCATATCCAAGGCTGCCGCAGGCGGATCTGCCGTACTTTCCCGTGCAGTTTCCCATGCGGTCGGAGCATGGCGCGGCGATAAAGGCCACATCGATGGGGGTGATGCCCAGCGCAATATCACGCGGGCGGCCGCCGTGCGTGCGGAACTCGACCGGCTCGTCCATCAGACCGGCGGAGATCTGCCGGCCGATCCCTGCGGAGATGTAGTTTGTCTGCACCTTCCGCACAACGTGGTTTTTGATGTGGTCCAAAAGCGGCGCGTGCGTGTCAAACAGCGCGCTGGCATTCACGGTCAGATCGCGGATGCCCATGGCTGCGATCTCATCCATGACAAGATTCAGCACATAGTCGCCGTTCCGGAGATGATGGTGGAAGGAGATCGTCATGCCGTCCTTCAATCCGGCCAGCGCGATCGCCTCACGGATGGTTTTTACCAGCTTCGTATTCATGCAAGTGTCCCTCCCCGCTTCAGGATCTGTTCCGCATCGGCAAGCGTCCGTTTCGCGCGGGCGGCGATCGGTGCGTCGATCATTTTGCCATGCAGAGCGACCGCTCCGCGGCCCTGCCGCTTTCCTTCCTCCAGCGCTGCAAGCACCTCGTTCGCATGGTCGACCTCTGCCTGCGTGGGGCTGAAGCAGCGGTTGATATTGCCGAGATGGCGCGGCGAGATGGCCGCCTTGCCGGTAAAGCCGAGGCTCTTTGCGAGCGCAGCGTCCGCGCAGAGTCCTTCATCATCGTCAACATCCGTAAAAGGCGTGTCGTAGACATCGATCCCTGCTGCCCGCGCGGCCATGACCAGCCGCGTCCGCGCGTACAGGATCTCCGCGCCCTCTTTTGTCCGTTTGCAGTGCAGATCCGCGCTCAGATCCTCTGCACCGAGGAACAGCGCCTGGACCCGCGGGCTGGCAGACGCGATCGAAAACGCATTTTCTACGCCGAGCGCCGTTTCGATCAGCGCAAGGATGCCGACAGCTCCCGCCGGCAGACCGTTTTCTGCTTCCAGCCGGTCGAGCGTTTGCGCAAGCATCTGGATGTCCTCCGCGGTACAGGTTTTGGGCAGCATGATGAGATCGGGCTTCTGCGGAACAACAGCGGCCAGATCTGCAAGGAACATGGGTGTTTCAATGGAATTGACGCGGACGATGACCTCGCTGCCGCAGAGATGCAGATTGCCGATGGCATAGCGCACCAGATCGCGCGCCGCATCCTTTTCCGTCGGGGAAACAGCGTCCTCAAGGTCAAAGATCACGGCGTCTGCGCCGAAAAAGCCGCAGCTTGTCATCATTTTCGGCGTGTTGCCGGGCACAAAAAGCATGGATCTTCTCATCGGTCAGCCTCCTGTGCGCGCGCAAGCGCAGTTTCAAGTCTCGCCCGGATGATCCAGTCCAGCGCACCGCGGTCGTGCAGCTCGACAAGCGCCGTGAGCTGCTGTGCATCCAACAGCTCGCCGACGGTCTGCTTCATGGCCTCACCGAATTGCGCGCGCAGCGCTGTATGGAGAATGATCTGTGTCTGATCTGCCGGTGTGACCGTCACGACGACGTCGCCGGATTCGTCCGTTCCCGCCGTGGCGGAATGCAAAAGTCCCCCCATGAAAATTCCTCCTTGTAATATATCAATTTGATGATATTATATAATACAATCAGGCTATTTGCAAGAGAGACAACATGCGCTATACTGGAAGAAACGCAAAGGAGGACTGCTCTATGCCGGAAAACGCGATCCAGCACAGTCATATTTACAGCACCTATTTTGCCCCGCGCGGCAGAAGCCGTATTTTCAACCTGGGCATTCAGCTCGCGCAGCTGTATTTATCGCCGTTTGACCAGATCATCGGTGTGATCGGGGAGGCCGGCTCAGGAAAAAGCGTGCTGATCAAGGGGATGTTCCCGGGTCTTGAGCTGACCAACGATGACGATGGCGTCAACGTGCGCCCGCTGCCGATCCTCGACCAGGATGCGGAGACCGGCTTTTTTTCCCCGCATACCTATCATATGGACATCCGCTTTGAGATGGGCTTTCATCAGCTCAGTGAGCTCGCGGATGCGATCCGGCTGGCCGTGCGCCGCGGCAAGCGCGTCGTGATCGAGCATTTTGATCTGATCTACCCCCTGCTGGGCGCAAATGCAAACCTTCTGATCGGTGTCGGCGAGGAGATCATCATTACCCGTCCGACGATTTTTGGTCCGGAGCCGCAGGAGGTCTATCAGCGCGCCTATGACTCTCTGCCGTATCGGCTGATGGCGCATACGGCAGAGGATCTTTGCGAGTGCTTTTTGCCGCCAAAGGAGCTGAAACGCTGCTCGCATGATGACGTGCACCACGGCTTCATCCTTGCCTTCCCGGACACAGCGCCGGAGCTGGATCTGGATCAGCTGGAGCAGCAGGTCGCAGAGGTCATCGCACGCGACGTACCGGTCGACTATGTGGACGAAAGTCATATCCGTATCGATCACATGATCCACGAATGCACCGGCCCGCGTACCCACGTTCGTTCGACCGGAAAGGTGCAGGGCTTCCGCCTGCTCAAGCATTTTGTATTCGACCCATATACCAGACGCTATCTGCTGGTCGGCTGCGTCGGCGAGGATTCCGAAACCTATATGCAGCGTCTGGACCGGCTGTAACAGGCACGCTTTGTTTTTTCATGAAGGTTTGCGCAGAGCGCAAAGTGAAGGATCGCGCAGGCGCGATGGGAAGGGGCAGCGGAGCTGCCGCGAAGGATCGTGCTTCGCACGATGGGAAGGGAAGCGTGCCACACACTTCCGCAGATACTTCCCTGCGAAGCACCTTCCCGGCGCGCAGCGCTGCTTCCCGTGCCGAAGGCACGCTTCACTCGAAAAAACGAGCTTTTGTCCAAGAGGACAAAAGCTCGTTTTTCGTGTCATGTGAACCCTATGGATCAATTTCCAAGTTGGTAGCACAAAACTGTGCCCCAGCGAAGCGGTCACAGTTTTGAAGCGAGGAGCAGCGGAGCAAGTGAGAGATGACTTTTCATGCGAAGCATAAAAAGTCGTCGCGAACTTGCGCAGTTCGCACTTCGTACCCCTGCATCACGACCCAGCAACGCGGTCGCGATGCAGAAGCGAAGAAACGCCCCGTCCGGCTAAGAGACCTCGCCGCAAGGCGGGGGCTCGTGCCAAAAGGGGCGTTTCTGAGCTGTGTTTTCGCTACACTATAGATGAACAAGTATCATGACGTAATGGCAACTCATATTTAAGCAATTCGAGTTCGGTTCGTCTATTAGCCGCGACAAATGCGCTGTTGAATTCCAATTCGCTGCAAAGTGCCCAAATATTCATTTCCTCAATCACATTTGGATCTGAAACGACGGCGGTCATCCCGGCGCACGCCATTTCCCGTGGCATCAATAGTATGGCGCCTTTCGGACAAACCGGCGCAACCATATGGGAAGCACCTTGTAGCGTTACAAGATAAAAGCAGTTTCGTGGAACAACAAGCATTCTTTCTGTCTTATTCACTAAAACCGATACATCCATCTTTTCCAGGTCACTTTCAATCGGCCCATATGAGCGCGACCCAAAACACGCCAGCATATCATGATTACTTTGCTCCGTGCAGATACTCGCAGTAACAGAGTGTTTGTTCATTTCATCCTCCGCCATTTTGCTTCGGATAAACGCAGCCTTGATATAACGTTTGCATACATCTGCGTCATCAGCAGAAATCTGCAAGCACGGTATTTCACCTGTACAGTTTTTTTGAATTTTACGGGTTATGATCGATAATGGGTTTTCAATGTTTTCCGCCCAAAACCTTTCGCCTGTTTCAGAATAGTATCCCTTGCGTGTTCCGAGTTTTTTGGAAGACTTGCGCAGAATATCGCCTGTCTGCACATCCAGATACCAGACTTTCTTCTCCGGATCTGTTTCATCCCGAAAATTCCGTAAAACACAGTTAGGAAGCTGTATATGTGAATTGATATTCATTTCAAGCCCTCACTCACACGCAGTCAATAGTGCGTATAAAAACACATTTAGATTTTCGATACATAGTATTTCTCTTATTCACACGCTAAAGCGTCCTTTAGGGAACCGATTCTCTCACTACATATTTCTCTGAACAGTAGCCCACAGGTCAGCGCGTCGCTTTCTGCGTTATGCAGTGCTGGCGTAAATTTGAAGGTGTTTCGGCATACATTTTCAAGTGAGTAGCTTTCCAGCTGCCAGATCCGCTTGGACAACTCCAGCGTGTCATAAAGGGGACGCTTCTTTGCAATATTTTCGCTGCCGTTGGCAGCCAAGAACTTATACTCGAACTGGAGATTATGCGCAACGATCGGCGCTCTCTCACCGATGAAGGCATCCACGGATTGCATGATCTGCTCAATATACGGCGCGTCCACGACCATATCCTCTGTGATGTGGTTGATCGCCGCTGCTTCCAGTTTCAGCCCTTTTCGTGGTTTCACATAGCTGGATAGGATTTCGACCGGCTGGAAATGGTGGAACTTGATAATGGCGATTTGGATGATTTCGTTTTTTACTTCACTCAAGCCGGTCGTTTCCAAATCAATCGCATAGAAGTCGTTGAATTTGGCAAGCGGAGTTCTGCTTGTGACATTATTTGTATTTTGATATTCATAATCCAGCTTCTTTGACAACGGCTCCGCATCTGGATCGACAGTCAATTCATAGGTTTGAAGAGATGGTATCAGTTCTTCAAACCATTTCTGGGCTTCCCAAAACTCTTGCAGCATTTTCTGCTTTCCTTGAATCCGCTCCACGAGCGCCTTGGTCAGCCCATCCGGAATACTGTCATCGCCGCCTTCTGCCTGAATCGTCCTCCATGTTCCAAACTGCGGCAGACGAAAGCCCTTTAAATATTCGTCGTACTTTGCTTTGTTTTGAAGCAGCGTCACAAAGTCCTTATTACAGAGTGCTTCCATCCATTGTTCTAGGAAGCACTTGCAGCGATCCATTTTTTCCTCAATCTGTGCCAGCGACCCGAAACAACCATTGTTTACGATTCGGTTGTATTGGTCCGCAAGCTGCTGATAAAGCTGCTGCGCTTCCGGCGAAAATGAGACGCCAAGCGCATCGGCTTGCTGTGTTTTTGCCGCTGGCTGAATTTCGCTGGTTTTGGAGGACACGGCACTTGTTTCAGAAGTGTTCCGCTTGAGCTTACTCGCAGCATAAAGAATCATCATGCCGATCCCAGCCACGCCTGCAAATATGGAAAGCAGTAAGCTGTGCTCAGAAAGCCCGATGCCAAGGAGCAGCAATAAGAAACCAATGACGAGATTTTTCTTCGACCGCATCGTACAACCCCTCTTTTTCTTTTCGCCACGCAACGCAGTGGTGACTCGAATTGTGCTTGATCGGCTCCGTCCCCGCTTGTATTTGTAATGTTATAGCATATTTCGTCAGGCTCGTCGATAGGCTTTTCCGCAAATGCATCGTTCAAAATGATCTCCAAAAGTTTCTTTTTCGATAGTCTTTCAGCTGCAGCCCTTTGCAGGCAGGATATCCGCTGTACGCTTGTCAGTTCCGCGTCCATGATGACCACATTCAGCGTCCAGCCGATTTTCATCGCCAGACGGAGGAGCGTTTGGTCATTTTCATAAGTCCGGTAAAAATCTCGCATCCGGCGCACATTGCGTGGGGAAAAGCCTGTGCGGTCAGGGAAATTCGCCTGCAAAAACTCTGCGGCTGCAACCGCCGCGCCCTTTTCCGGGCGCTGACAGATGACTTTGCCGATGGCATAGATTTCGTCCATCTGCGGGAGAGTCTGTGCGAGAATTGTTGCAAATTCCCGGTACATTGTGCCGTAATCCACAGGTTTTCTGACGTTCATAGTTGCTCTTTTCCTTTCGCTCTGATAGTTTTGGACAAGTTGCTGTAGTATGTTGCAAGAATTTCCTCGAAATCCTCATAATCTTCATCCGTTCCGCGGAAAACGATCTCTAACGGTTCGCACTTATTACGATTATAATTTTCGTCAATCCGCGCAATTACTTCTGGGAGAATGCTCTGAAGGGATGATTTCTGATAGACCTCCTGCTCTGTCAGAATGCTGTTTGTAAGCTGCCCCCACTCCCGTTCCGAATCTGTCCGCCAGTTATAGAATATCTGCGTGTGATACGGGTCATACTCAATTCGCACCTGGTTTGCCATGCTGATCCCTCTCTTTCTCATGTATTTCCTGAATATAGTCTCCCTGACTTCTCATCCACATTTCAATCCCCTTGCCGAAGACCTCCGCCGAGATTGTCCAGCCGGAATCGTCCTGCGAGAGGATTTCGGCGGTCGGGAGCCGGTCGAGCACTGCTTCAATTGACGGGCCGGTGTATCTGAACCGGCTCTTTTGCAGCCTGCCGCCGTACATGAACTGTACGCGCCTGCGGAACTCGCCCTCCTGAAAGCGTCTGGCATAAGCGGGCGCGAAGTGTTCGCCGGTCGCGCGGAAGGCGCGGATGCGGTCGATGCGGTAGATCGTCGGGTAAGGGTCCTCCGGGTTTTCAAAGCTTTGCTTCCGGTCAACGCCGCGCAGATACGCGGCCAGATAGAAATAATACTCCGAAAACAGGATGCCGACCGGCTCGACCGTCCGGCGCACCGTCTCGGCGCCCCTGAGCCGCTGATAGTCCAGTTCCAGCACCTGCCGCTGCTGCACGGCCTGCCCCAGCTCCCACAGGCCGCGCAGGACGGGCTGACCATGGTGCGGCTCGATATAATGGAGCTTTTCATTGCCGATCATCTGCTGCACGGCGCGTTTGTTCTCCTCCGGTACGCAGCAGTCGACCAGCTTGTCCAGAATCGGCAGCATTTCATCCCGCCGCATGGAGCGGCTTTCAAGCAGGATCTTGCACACGGCCAGAATCTCGCTGTTGCTCAGGCCCATCGGCTTTGCGTGCGTCAGCCGGTAGCCGCCCGCCGCGCGGTCATAGACCACGTCCTGCGGCAGCATTTCGTTGGAGAGGAACGAGCGCAGCGATTCCAGATCGCGCTGGATGCTGCGCGCCGTAACGCCGAATTCCTGCGCCAGAAGCGCCTTCTTCAGTACCTGCCCATTCAGGAGTCTGGCATAGATCGAAAGCAGCCGTGCAGATTTGAGTTCGCTGAATTCTTCCATCTCGGTTCCTTTCTATGCGCTTAAAAGCACAATTTACTATCTGATAAATAGTATATTATATCTTGTAAATCCTTGTCGCTGTTGGGTAACATAGTATCGAGGTGAAACCCATGCGGCAGGAGTTTGAACAGGAATACTTACAGCTTGGTCTGAAAATTGCATACTACCGGAAACTGCGCGGTCTGACGCAGGAGGAGCTGGCCGAGCGCATCGACCGCTCCCCGGCCTTCGTCGGCCATGTGGAGGCGCCGAATATCAAAAAGGCCGTCTCGCTCGACACCCTGTTTGCCATCGCGCAGGCACTGGATGTTCCGGCATACCGCTTCCTGATTTTTGATGATTCTGGATCATAAGACCAATATAGCAAAGCACATAGACAGTCTGTGTCTATGTGCGACATTTTTATGTGATTTTACCATAAAATTTCCACAATATGGGGTTCTCTGGCTAAGCCGATGATAGTGCTTCTCACAAAAGGAAATTTAAGCCCGCTCCGCCTGATTGGGTGTTTCAATCGGAGCGGGCATATCTCTTAGATTACGAACACGATTGTGTTATTTTTGAAAGTGCAATCACATATTCCTTTACTGCTTCTTTCGGTACACGCCATGTTCTTCCGTTTTTATAGGCCTTTAATTTTCCTTCGTTCAGCAGCTTATAAATTGCATTCTCGCCGATCCTGAGGGCTTCTGCGGCCTCCTCCGGTGAAAGGATATCCGGGTAATCCTCAAACATTACACGGCCTCCTTTGCTGCTTTTTGCAGCCGTCGGATGGTGCAGGCTTCCGGGTCTGCCGTGCATTCTTTGCACAGGCAGCCGCTTGGAAGCGCGGGGCGTACCCTGTGCCGGCGGCGCTTACGCTCAAACAGGTCCATATGCGCTATCTGTTGACAGATAGCAGGCTCTCCGCGCCGGAGCTCCAGCGCAATTTCGCTGATACCAAAACCCATGTCGAACAGGCATTTCAACCGCGCACGGTCTTCATCGCTCCAGTAATCTCCTTCATGGGCGGGCGGTTCCAAACCGGTCCGCTGCTTGATTAAATCTTGTCTATCATAATCGTTCATGATAAAAACTCCTTCTTTGTTTTTTACCATGATGTTCCCTTATTTCTCCGGAAAACTGCGTAATAATTGCTGATTTCAACCACATATTATTGCTGTGAAGCCGTCGGATGCAGATGCGTCCGGCGGTTATCTTTTTATCTGGAGGAAAACGACTATGCGAGACTACCATGGATGCAGCATCTGCGGACGAAAATTTCCGGAGGATGCGCTGACACTGTTTGCGGGAGCTTATTTCTGCGAACACTGCCTTAACGAAGAAACGATTGTCTGCGCTGACTGCGGAACCCGGCTCTGGAATGATTCTAACGCCGGGTCTGACGATTACCCGCTCTGCCAGCGGTGCTATGACAGCTCCTACACGACCTGTGAGCGCTGTGGGCGGCTGCTTCTGTATGACGATGCCTGTTATCTGAACAACGGCGATGAAGATTATCCGTATTGTGAGAGTTGCTACCAGCAGCTTCGGCGGGGTGGTATCCACAGCTATGATTACAAGCCGCTGCCGATTTTCTACGGCGTGGGACCGCGCTATTTCGGCGTAGAGCTGGAAATCGACGGAGCTGGGGAATACGACAGCAACGCGGACAAAATTCTTGCCATCGGCAATCACGACGAACCACGTGTGTACTGCAAGCATGATGGCAGTCTGGATGAGGGCTTCGAGATCGTCAGCCACCCGGCCACGCTGGACAGCCATATGCACAGCTTCCCGTGGGAGCAGATGATGAACGCGGCAGTTTCGATGGGCTACCGCTCCCATCAGGCCACCACCTGCGGCCTGCACGTCCATATCAGCCGGGACACCTTTGGCCGAACCGAGCAGGCACAGGAGGCCGCGATTGCCCGCCTGCTGTTCTTCGTGGAAAAGCATTGGAACGAGCTGCTGAAATTCAGCCGCCGGACAAACCGGCAGTTGGAACGCTGGGCGGCGAGATACGGCTACAAGGACACGCCGAAGGAAATGATGGATCATGCCAAGAGCTATCACTATGGGCGATATACCTGCGTGAACCTGACGAATACGGAAACCGTGGAAATCCGGATTTTCCGCGGAACGCTCAAATACAATACATTTATCGCGACCTTGCAGTTGGTGAACCGCCTCTGTGATGTCGCGATTTATCTTACGGATTCGGAGCTCCACGCCATGTCATGGTCGGATTTCACGGCGGGTATCACTGAACCGGAGCTGATCCAGTATCTGAAAGAGCGGCGGCTGTATCTCAACGAGCCGGTAGAAAGTGAGGTGGAGCTGTAATGTGCTGCCTGTTTGGACTTTATGATTACGGCGGAACGCTTTCCGCAAAGCAGAAGAACCGGATGATTGCGGCTTTGGCCGCCGCCAGCGAGGTGCGCGGGATTGACGCAACCGGGATCGCGTATTGCATGAACGGCCATCTGAGCGTCTACAAACGGCCTCTCCCGGCGCATTGGATGCGGTTCCGCATCCCGGAACAGGCTGCTGCCGTGATGGGACATACCCGCATGACAACGCAGGGCTCGGAATACCGGAATTATAATAATCATCCTTTCTCCGGAAAGGCGGGCCAGCCGTTTGCGCTGGCACATAACAGCGTCCTTACGAATGACGGACTTTTGCGCAGACAGGAAAAGCTGCCCGTTTCCAAAATCGAAACGGACAGCTTTATCATTGTGCAGCTTTTGGAGCAGGCGGGCAGCATCGGCTTTCAGACGCTTCGCGCTGCCTCGGAACGGTTAGCCGGTTCCTTTACCTATACGGTTCTGGATGGCGGTGGGCGGCTTTATATCGTGCGCGGCAATAACCCGTTCTGCCTGTACCATTGGCCGGGACGGGGCCTGTATCTCTACGCCTCCACGCAGGCGGTTCTGGATGCGGCTGTGTTCAAGATCCGGAAGCTGCTTTCCGAAAGTGTGCAGAAAATTCCGGTTGAAGAAGGAGAGATTCTTCGGCTATCTCCGGATGGCAGCCGGGCAAGCGAAACTTTTTCTATGAAAAAGCTCTATCAATTCCAGCTCTGCCAGTCCCCGTATTACGGCTCCTGCTGGCCGGATGTACAGGACAATACTGGCTACGCCGAGGAGCTTCGCCGGATGGCCCCGGCATTCGGATTCTCGGCGAAGGACGTGGACACACTGCTTCGCGGCGGAATGCTGCCGGAGGAGATTGAGGAGTATTTCTATTGCACAGAAGGGAGGGAAGATGTATGGTTTGGTATGTGCTCGGATTCTTGATTACAGCTGCTGTGATGCTGCTCAGCGGCTGTCAGCTTGCCGGAAAATGATAAACCTTGCTGCCATCGCCAATGCGCTGTCCGCGCTCCTGAAGGGAGCGCTGCTGGCTTTGGAGCTGCTTGGTTCTTATGACGCAGAGAAATAACAAAACCGCAGGGGCATGCCGGTATGTCCCTGCGGTAACTTTATGACATTGGATCTGCCAGGACGCTTTGATAGTTTCTTCTGGCGTACAAAATGCGGCGGATCTGTACGGTATCGCCGACGACAACATAGAACACCAGATATTTCTCTACAAGCAAATAGCGATACCCCTTGGCGGCCAACGCCGCGTCGCGCGGTCTTGGGCAGCGGAAGGGCATATGGGACAGGCTGCTGATCTGTTCGACCAGCAGGTCATAATACCGCAGCGCGGCCTGCGCGGAAAGCGTGTTGAGATAATCAACGATCTGCTGCAGGTCGCGCTTGGCTGCCGGATAGATCTTGACCTTATAAACGTCCATGCACCAGCCCCCGCAGCTCTCCGGCGACCCGCAGAAAGTCTTCGCCTTCCGCGCCGTCTGCAATCTCGGCTTCCGCGACGGAGAGCTTGGAATACAGATCGATCAGCGCCTGCTGCCGCTCATACTCCGCCATGCTCTGCACGACCATATCGCCGGTGCCGTTTCTTGTGATAAAGACCGGCTCGCGGGTCTGCTTGCAAAAATCAGAAATTTCATTCGCGCTGTTGCGCAGATCAGAAATCGGACGAATATTTGGCATACTGCATCCCTCCCTGGTTGCAGTATAGCAGAATTATGAGTATTTTACAAGCAAAATTACGATAAATTTCAGAGCCGGACAAGCGTTGTCCAGTACGGGGATTATGATACGATCAGGGCGTCGTGCGTCCGGACAGTCTCGCAGAAGCCGTCCATGTGCAGGGACGGGGAGGTACACAGCTGCAGCCGGGAATCGACTTGCTGGAGCGCGCAGAAGATTTCCCAAAAGATGCTCCGATTCTGCTGATTACAGACGGTCAGCGTGAGCATCTCCACCTTCACGGGAGAACACACGCCTATCTTTTGCCCAAAGGCCGCAGCCTGCCATTTGCGGCAAAAGGTGAAGTATTCTGGCCGGATGAATCGTCCTTGACGCGAATGATATATGTGCCAAACAAATCTGCGATTTCTTGAAGATATTTCAGATAGTCGTAAAAATCTTTCTTCTGCCCGGAGTATCGCTTTCCATTTTGATAGGAAATCATATTCATTACAAAATGAACATGCAAATGCTCGGCATCTTCATGGACGGAATAGACGATTTGATATGTATCTGCATAAAATCTGCACGCCATCTGCGCAAACTGATTTGCGTGCCAAGCGTCTGCAAGCTCATGCTTCTCAAAACTGATGATCCAGTGGCGGAGACAAACCCCGCGATTCTGATGGTATGCCTGAGAGACCAACTGCATTTCCTCCGCTGCATATTGTGGATGCACTGCGAATCCGCCGATATAGTGATCCGGCGTTTTATCTGGCCGCATGATGTAATCCAGAAGCTGCTGGTAAGCAAGCTCGTCTGTATATTTCTGAGGGACGGACTTTATTTTAAGGACTGCCATGTCGCTACCTCCCATGCTTCAAAGGATGCATGCTGCTCAGCAGAAAGTCCGGCATCCTTCAAAAGCATGTTATGTCTGCACAATTGACGGTAAAAAATCTGATCGTGCTTTTTGAGCAGAATTGCATCGCCTTGTAAGGATTTTTCGCGGATATACTCGCTCAAAGAGCATCCCGCCTTTTGAGCCGCAGCAAGCAAATATTCTTTATCCTGCTGTGTATATTTTATAGATATCATAGTTGTTTTACTTTCTTTCATTTTCATATATTGCGAACCTCTTTTTTGCTTTATTATGGGTACTGTACGCTTTCGCCAGAGGAAGCGCTTGGTATGACGCTTCCTCTGAGTCCTACTATTGTGTTCGTTCCTTGTTAAACATTAACACAGATTTTCTGCCATTTGTTGACCGTATATTCCAAAATCAGAACGCCTGCCGTATCTGGCAGGCGTTCCTTGTGTCATTTATAATTTATTAGCAAGCTGCCAAATGGCAGGAATATGACATGTGGCAGCTTCGGTATATCTTTCCTGGCACTGGTTTCTATGATATACTGAAATAGGAAAGGTGCTGAGAAACTATGGAAAATAAATCGAACAATTACTCTGGCTACCCAATAACTTATGAAAGAGAACTTCCATTTGATAAATCTGGCTCGCAGTTTGTAAATGAGCTGCCGAAAAAACATGATCGTACAACCGCTATGGCGACAATTTGCTATGCGCTGGGGGTAATTACCGATTCTCCGAGTAAAGATCACCTCACGGACGAGTGTGACCCAATTCGTTTTGGACTTCTTTATGAACTTACTAAGTCAGAAGACTCCAAGCCAGAAGATTCTGGCTCAAAATGGATGAAAATTTATCCTGAAGTCGAAGATCTCTACCGAACGATTATTATTGCGCAGGATGAACTTTCCCCAAATGCGCGGCAGCGTGAAACCCGCGGAGTATTGGAACAGCGTACTTTTGCCAAGCTAACAGAGAAACTTGAGCAAAAACTGCTGACATCAGAACCGTTAGACTATGTTGATTATGTTTATCTTAATACGCCGCAGATATCCTGTCGTTTGCTGCAAGGGTTTCAAGACCGTCTGACAGAAAACTTTGACAGAACAACGAATGATATAAAAAACATGTCGGCAGATCAAGCTATTGATATCCTGTGCACCGCTTTGCCACTTGCAAATGAGATTCGCCGATCCATACAAGACCGCAAAGAAGCGTGGCCAATGGATTTAACCAAGAATGCCGAACCAGCTCCAAACAGCACGGACTTGAGCAATCTCCGTTCAGATTTGCTATCAAAACGAAAAGAGATATATAGCGAGGGAATTCGCCGCTATTCAAAGCATGAATTTGATTGTCGAATTCAAATTCATGATGAAAAAAGTTCAGATAATGACAAGATGCTCAAGCGCTACTTTGACTGCCCGGGTGCAGTTAAAAATCAACGCAAATATGACGATTCAGCCTTGCCGTATTATAAAGCATGGCTTTTGAATCAACTCGATCTAACTATAACGAGGAAAGGGGACAGCCTTCGTGAAGCATATCGGTTTTATTGGAATTTTTTAGAGGTGAAATCGATAGAATCTGTACGAGAGTATGCTGCCCAAAAGATTCAAGAGCGGATTGACGAGCTGTTTATCGATTTATCATGTGGCCGGTTTATTCGGTATTATTATACGCAGATTCAATATGGTTCTGCAGTCGACATTTTCCTGGATGGACTGCTCCGAAATGTCTACGACCATCTTTTTGCAAAAGTCCATGACGCATTTCTGACAATGACATGTGTTAGAAAGTGTTGGGGCGCACTCCGAGCTCCTCTGGAATCGTTGACTAGGTTGCAAATGGACGCATCGTTCAACTCTGCTGGCCAAGAGCAAATATGGCAGCTAGTAAAACGCCAGGCTCTTTGTTTGGAGCTTATGTTGGAGAATGCAAACCTTCAACTACGGCAAGATCAAGATTATATGCAACTGGATCTTTGCAATATCAGTGCCGCTGCTTGCAGAAAAAACTGTCTTCAGAAAAATCAGGCGATTATTCAAAGATTAGATATACGTCCGTTGAAAATCGAGTCAACAGAACTGCTCTTTTTATCCGAAGAATACCGCGCGCTACTGTATAATTGCTACATAGTCCTTCAGCACGAAAAGGAAAAAAGCATTTCAGAAATTGTTGATTCGTTCTCGAAATCCTACATTCAATAAATAGATCCTTCAAACTTCCGGTTTGGCCTGTGCCAGCCGGAAGTTTTTTGACAATTTCAATCTGCAGAAATACACCCGAGCACAATTTTTTCTTATGCTTGGTTGCGCACCGGAACTCTTTTTACTGCTATGATTGAGCCAGCTTAAGTGAGGAGGCTTGATACACCATGCACCAGTTTAGCAATGGAACGCTCAAGGTGGCGCTCGTAAGTGAACTCGACGACTACCTGGATGATTTCTATTGGAGGCATACTATGTCCGGTTCGATCGCCGAGAGCCTGAAACCAATTGTCCCCACATGGTCACACCAGAATGGAGTATTTATCTGTGCGCAGCCTGGCAGGGGAAAGACCACATTCATCAAGGAAGAAATTATCCCGGCGGCGGTTGAAAAGGGGAAGAATGTACTGCTGCTGAGCTCGCGGCTGGCGAACTCGGTGCAGCAGAAGCGTTTGATTGCGCAGAAGCTCGGCCTTCAGGCCACGCTTGAAGGCTTGTCGGAAATTGGGCTTCAGCGGCATACCGATTTCGGATCTGTGAGAATCATGACGTACCAGAGCGTGCAGGGGGTTTTTGAATGATCCGGATGCAAAAGAATGGATCAGAACCTGTGCATATCTGGTTTGCGATGAGTGCCATTTCTTTGCGGTCGATGCGCTCTTTAACTTCTTTGCGGGGTCTGTCCTTCGGAATCTGGTTTGTAAATTTTCGCATGCGGTTCGTATTTACATGACTGCTACGCCCTACGATGTCCAGAGGTGTATAGCTGCTGCGAAGCGGGACGAGTATTCTGCAATTCAGGATTTTGCTCGTAATGAACGCATTCTTACGTGCGACCGCTATATTGAATTTTACAATTTTCCGGTTGATTACTCTGCGTACTGTGTCGATTTTATCCACGAATATGAGGATGTTATCCCGAAAATCGAAGAAAATCCCGACGCGAAGTGGTTAATATTCTGCAAGAATAAACAGAAGGGTATGCTGCTGAAGAATCGTCTGTGTGAGACGCATAAAATTTGTGCAGCCTATCTTGATGCAGACAGCAAAGAGTCAGAGGAGTGGGAAAAACTCTGTCGGGAGGAACGCTTTGACGAGCAGGTCATGCTTTGCACGACGGTTCTGGATTGCGGAGTCAATATCCACGATAAAAAACTCAGGCATATTGTCCTTGCAGCTGATAACCAGACTACATTCATTCAATGTATAGGCAGGAAACGGCTGGATTCCAACGAGACTCTGCAGGTTCATGTTTTGGAGATGAGTTCCAAGACACTTGCGGGACGCAGAGCCAGTATTACCCGGAGGCTGAACCGGGTTCAGAAATTTGATGCAGGCAATCATTTGGACATCCTTGATATGATGGCAAATACATCCGATCCGGACTGCGGCGTGCTGTTTCGTTATAATTCCGACGCACACTATCAGAAGGGAGGAGGGGTCTTCAAAAACAAAGAGGCTGAGTATGTTTTGCGCCGCAGGAAGGACTTCTACGAGCGCATGAGCTCGGACAAAGCGACATATCGGGAGGAAGTTGCACGGTGGCTGGGTAACACAGCCCGGATCACGGAAGAAAACCATGTGCTTCAGATAGAAAAATTCTATGCGGCCCACAAGAATGTTGCTTTGACCGACGATGAAAAGGGCGAATTAAAAATTTAGTCTTTGCATATGCTGCGTCCATAGGGATCGATATCATTCGGGAATCCAGAAAAGGGGCTTCAAAGGAAGTCGCGTTGAATCATATTTTAGAGGATGCCAAACTACCCTTCGCTCTTTCAAGGCAGTGGGTACTTCGCAAATTTGAGGAGGAAACAACATGAACGTCAATACAGATGTCTTGCCAAAGCTTACACTGACAGTCGAAGAAGCTGCAGAGCTTCTCCGTATTGGCCGTGGAAGTGCATACGAATTGGTGCGCAGTGGACGCCTCCGCGCCATAAAAATCGGTCGGAGGATTCTGATTCCGTCTGACGCTATAAAAGAATTTTTGCACGCCGCATAAAACGCAGGGCAGCGGCCTGCGCAGGAAGGAGACTACGACATGAAAAGAAATGCAAATGGAAACGGCTCTGTGCGGAAAATTTCTGTTACACGGGACGGTAAAACATATACTTACTGGCAGGCCCGCTACTCAGCCGGATTTGATCCCGGTACCGGGAAGCAGAAGCAGCACTCCATCACCGGGAAAACGCAAAAAGAAGTGCTGCAAAAGCTGAAAGCGGCAACTGCGGCGATTGACAGCGGTTCATATATTGAGCCGTCTGCCATGACCGTTGCGCAATGGCTTCAGAGCTGGTCGGACAATTATCTGGAGGGCATTAAGCCCTCCACGGCCTATCTCTATCGCCGCAGCATTGCACTGTATTTGACGCCAAACCTCGGTGCAGTCAAGCTGTGCGCGCTGAAGACGCAGCAGATCCAGGCGTTCTACAACGATCTGCTGCGGCCAGGCAAAAAGAATGCAGAACCGCTCTCGCCGAAGACAATCAAGAATATCCATGGAATTCTGCACAAAGCACTTCAGCAGGCGGTTGCGAATGGAGATATTCGGCAGAATCCTGCTGACGCATGCAGTCTTCCGAAGGTCGTCAGGAAAGAGATGACGGTTTTCGATGATGATGCCGCAGCTTCGTTTCTTCGCGCGATCGATGGGCACCCGCATGAACTGCTTTATAAAATCGCCCTCTTTACCGGCATGCGGGAGGGCGAGCTTCTGGGCCTGACCTGGGACTGCATTGACTTTACGAATGGAACGATTTCCGTTCGTCAGCAGGCACGGCAGGAGCAGAAGAAGGGCGGGCAGTATTACTTTTCCACGCCGAAAAACGGAAAGGGGCGCGTCTTGACCGTCCCGCAGAGTGTGCTTACCCTGTTCCGTGCGCAGCAGGACCAGCAGAAAGAAATGGCTGCCTATGCCGGGACGGTTTGGGACAATGTACACAATCTGGTGTTTACCAATGCGGCAGGCAGCTTTCTGTCACACCGCACTGTTTATGACTGCTTCAAGCGGATCGTCAAGTCGATCGGCATGCAGACCATGCGCTTCCATGATCTTCGTCATAGCTATGCTGTTGCCTCTATCAAAAATGGCGACGATATCAAAACGGTTCAGGAAAACCTCGGCCATGCGACTGCAGCGTTTACCCTGGACGTGTACGCGCATGCGACAAATCAGATGAAGAAGGCCAGCGCCGACCGAATGGAGCAGTACATTCAAACTCTGCAGGGAGAATAAAACCTTGCGATTGATTTTCTCGTCCGATTCTGCTATACTGATAACACAGCATAAAAACAATCTTGGTTTTTAACGGACCGGTGCCTGCACTGGTCCGTGTTTTTTATGCCGCAAGGCTAAAAATAAGGCTAAACATTGTTTTTAGGATAAAGAAAAACCTTGAAACCATTGCGGTTTCAAGGTTTTTATATGGTGGACAGTACAGGGCTCGAACCTGTGACCCCATGCACGTCAAGAGCTATCCGTTCGTATTTTTCTGTATTTTAATTATAATATGCGCATATTTTAGATGAAAAAATTCTGTATTTACGGGAATTTTTCTGTTGCGTCCATCACGTTTTTGCCCAGTCTGGGTCACGGTTTGGGTCAGGTGACGTACAGACTCAATATTTTGTCCGCAGATAGGTTTCTACCGCCGCCAAAAACGTCCCTGCCGACTGCACCTGCTCGGCGGTGTCCGCCTTGGAAACGATGAAGAAATCGTTGTAATCACTGCCCTCACGGACATCGGAAAGCTCGGAGATCAGCCCAGATAAGCTGGTGTCAAACACGCCGGGTTTGATATACCGTTTCCGGAACTCGGAAATGATTCCGCTGTGGTGCTTCATGTCTACGCCGTCAAGCGCAAGAACGGCACGCATAGCGTGGAAAATCGCATATAGTATGCGCGGTTTGCCGCACTGCGGTAGCTTTCGCCTGCAAGCAGCAACTTTGCGTCCCGCAGACATTCCTTTGCGTGGTCAAAGCGAACCTTGGAGATTTCAATAGCTTGTTCAGGAAGCATAGCGAATCCCCTCCTTCAGTACGTTCTGATAGAACGGCAGGAAATCTGCATACCGCTGGAACTGTGCCAGTGGCACAACGTGGACAGAAACCGTGATATCGTGGTCAAGGCTGAGTGTGCTTGCTACTCCAGCAACCGCACGCCGCTGCGACGCGATCTGTTCCTGCGTCAAATCTGCGGTCAGGAGAATGTCAATATCCGACTCCGCGGTAAAATCGCCGCGGGCATAGGATCCGTACAAAATTGCATCGTGGATGCTGTGCCCTAGAATTGGATCACAGGCGTGATAGACGATCTTCAAAATCTCAAACGCTTGATTGCGCGTGCACATATTGACACCTCCCCTTTTGGTCTTTCTATTTGCAGTATACCCCAAAGTGTACTGGAATGCAAGTCGGCGTGAAACCACTAAATCCCGAAGTATTTTTCAAAAAATTGCGCGAGCCGCTGGATGATCGTTTTCTTCTTTTCCGTGCGGTTGCCGCCGCCGAAGCGGGAGACAGGCGGGAGAATCTGGTCAATATCCGTGCCGGTCGTTTTGAGCGCACCGTCGCGGAAGGCATTGGCAACAAAGCGCTGCGCTTCTGCGGGCTTCAGCTTTTCTTCTGCGATGATTTGCTCCAGCTCCTGCTGTTTTTGCTGCTGCACATAGCTCTGCCAGTCGCGGTCAACATCCGTTGCGGCGTTGACCGTACTAATAAAGCCGTGGATCAGGTCCTTTTTGCTGCGCAGCTTGATGCTGGAGTCAATCGCCCGGTCGATGGTTCCCAGGATGCTTTTGTCCTTGCAGTTCGATTCATGGTACTTCATGACAAGCATCAGAATGTAGTCGATGTTGATCTCCACCTGCCGGATGAGTTCAATTTCGAACGTAATATCATTGTTGATGTTTTCTTTGTCTCCATCCGTTTTCGGGCGATACGCCTGATAAAGATCGAGATACACACTCTGATAATCCTGAAAATCCCGCTCCGGAAGAAGCTCGTGCCCGGCAAACTGGTCAAATGCGCTTAAGATATTTTTAAGCCGCAGGATATTGCCGTAGAGCTTGATGAAATCCTTTTGCTTCCGCTCGCCGGTGATTGGCTGGCCGAGCGGAAACTCGCCTGATAGCTCGTCGATCAAATCGCGGTAACCGGGAACAGCCTTGCCATTTTCCTCATAGCCATCATAGTACGCATCATAGCCCTTGAGCAGCACAACGCCGCTGGCTTCGCGGTCGCCAAAGAGCGTGATCGCGTCGTCGGTGGCTTTTTGCAGGTTGCGGAAGCAGACGATATTGCCAAAGGTCTTGATGCTGTTCAGGATACGGTTTGTCCGGCTGAACGCCTGAATCAGACCGTGCATCTTCAGGTTCTTGTCCACCCAAAGGGTGTTCAGCGTGGTGGCATCGAAGCCCGTCAGGAACATATTGACCACAATAAGCAGGTCGAGCTCCTTGTTCTTCATCCGCAGGGATACATCCTTATAGTAGCTCTGGAAATTATCGCTATCGGTGCTGTAATTGGTGTGGAACATCAGATTATAGTCGCGGATAGCCATATCGAGGAAATCGCGTGAGCTCTGGTCCAGTGCGGAGGTATCTTCGGGGTTTTCCTCGTCCAAGATGCCGTCCGCTTCTACCTCATTTGCCCCATAGCTGTAAATCAGCGCGACGCGCAGCTTTTTGCTGGGGTCGGCATCCATCTGCCGCTTAAACTCTTCATAATAGAGCTTGGCTGCTGTGATGGAGGATACGGCAAAAATGGAGTTGAAGCCGCTGATGCGCTGCTGGCGTTTGATTTCCTCCACATCGTTCTGCCGCTTGGCGGAGGCCACCTCGCCGATATTTTGCAGCACATTGAATGTATAGGTCTTCTCGTTGCGGTAGGTTTTCTGATTGAATCTTTCCAGTATGTACGTTGTAACATCAGTAATACGCTCAGGCGTGAGGTAGGTTTCCTCGCGCTTGATGTCCCATACCGGCTTGTCGT
>ERZ506995.107-NODE-107-length-31523-cov-6.955542_pt1 | contig 31523 bp, 29 predicted proteins | sample MGYA00512883_ERZ506995 | MGnify/ENA metagenome assembly ERZ506995
GAGTTTGAGGCATGGACGCGCGACGCGGAGCAAAAGCGGGACGCCGCGCTGGAACCGTATGCACGCGCAGAAAGCGAGGAAGAACGGCAACGCATCGCGCAGGAGGTTGCCGAGGCGTTGAACGAAGCATAAAAGGAAAAACAGAGGCGTGTTTTGAAAATTTACGAAAAATAATTTCCGCAAAGATTAAATCCCGCCGTGCGGCAGAAAATAAATCAAAACGGTTTCTGCTTGGAACGCTTATTTTATAGAAAATGATGCTTGACGTGTCTTGCAGAAAGGACTACACTGGCGCCATAAAAATCATGGAGGTGCAATGCAATCATGAAGCTTGCATTTTTTGATACGAAACCCTACGACAAGCCCGGCTTTGACGAGTATATTGCCGGAACGGACATTGAGATCAAGTATTTTGAGACGAGACTCGGCGAGGACACCGTCCAACTGGCAAAGGGCTTTGACGGCGTATGCGTGTTCGTCAACGACACGGTAAACGCGAAGGTCGTAAACGAGCTTTATGATCTGGGCGTGCGGGTCGTTGCGCTGCGGTGCGCAGGCTTCAACAATGTGGATACCAAAGCCTGCTTTGGAAAGCTCCATGTGTTCCGTGTTCCTGCGTACTCGCCCTACGCGGTGGCGGAGCACGCGATGGCGCTGCTGCTGACCGTCAACCGGCATACGAACAAGGCGTATATCCGCACGCGCGACTTCAATTTCAGCCTGTCCGGGCTGACGGGCTTCGATCTGCACGGCAAGACCGTGGGCGTGGTCGGCACGGGCAAGATCGGCAGAATTTTTGCCGGTATCTGCAAGGGCTTCGGGATGCGCGTGCTGGCATACGATAAATTCCCGAATCCGGAAAGCAACCTTGACTATGTGGAGCTGTCGGAGCTTCTGCGGCAGGCGGACGTGATTTCGCTCCACTGTCCGCTCACCGACGAGACGCGGCACATGATCGACGCAGACGCCATCGCGCAGATGAAGCCCGGCGTCGTGCTCGTGAACACCTCCCGCGGAGGTCTGGTGGATACCGAGGCACTGATCGAGGGGCTGAAAAGCCACAAGGTCGGCGCGGCGTGCCTGGATGTATACGAGGAGGAGGGCGACCTCTTCTACGAGGACTGCTCGGAGGAGATTGTCGCAGACGACACGCTGGTGCGGCTGATCTCGATGCCGAACGTCATTGTCACCTCGCATCAGGCATTCCTCACAAAGGAAGCGCTCAGCAACATCGCCGCGACGACCGTGGACAACCTCCTGAAATTCGAGCGCGGCGAGCCGTCGCCAGATACCGAGGTCTGCTACCACTGCGAGCGCAAGGAAACCTGCCGCAAGGCGCGCGACCAGAAGTGCTTCTGAGATAAAAATAGCAAGAACCGGCGTACCGTCCGTTTGGGCGATACGCCGGTTCTTTTTCCAAAATTCAGGATTTTGTCTGTTCTTCCTGCTCTTGCAGCTTCTTTTCCAGTACCGACTGCTTGGCAAGAATCGCGTTGACCTTGTCGTAAAGGTCCTCAATCATAATCTCGGTCTTGAGATTGACCTTGTAATCATTCTCCGCGCGGCGGCGATCCTTTTCCTCCTGCCGGTTCTGGCTCATCATGATGAGCGGCGCCTGAATGGCAGCGACGCAGGAGAGAACCAGATTCAAAAGGATAAACGGATACGGGTCAAAGGCGTTCGAAGCTAAAATCGTGTTGACGACCATCCACAAGATCAGCACGCCTGTGAACGCGAAGATGAATGCCCAGCTGCCCGCAAATTTTGCGATCGCATCCGCCGCGCGCTGCCCGAGGGTGTATTTTTCCGCGGTGGGGCTTTCGGAGATCTTGCTGTCTGCCAGCAGGTTTAAAACCTCCTCATCCGTCATATCATGCTGGATATCCTTGAGGACTTCTTTCAGGAGCTTTCGGTTTTCTTTCATTCGTCTTCCCCTTCTTTCCGGGATTTTCTTCATTATACTCCGCTCCCCCCGACGCGGTCAAGCCGCTTGTCCGGCACGGGCGCTGGGGCTGTCTGCCGCGAAGCAGGAAAATGCCCGGAGGCAGAAGGCCTCCGGGCATTTTCTGACTGATACTAATTCTTAATAAAGCGGTAGAAGAGCTTGCAAAGATATGATATAAACTGGGTGATGAATATGGCTTCCAGATATAAATTCAGTGAAGAAGAAATTAAAGAAATAGAGCAGGCTCGCAGGGATAACAAGGACAAGCGAGCTGAGGCGAGACTGAAAGCATTGGAACTGCGTGCAAAAGGCGCAGACGCCAAGCAAGTATCAAGGGCAACAGGGTTTCATGCCAGTTCAGTAAGCCGACTGGTTGCGAAATACAGAGATCACGGTATGGAAGCGATTTCCAGCAACCACTACGGTGGAAACCACCGCAATATGAGCATAGCGGAAGAAGCAGCCATTCTGGCACCTTTTCAGGAACGCGCTGAAAGACGATGTATGCTAATAGCGAGGACTTTTAAGTCCTCGCTATTACAACGATGGTCAGCTCATTTGTGGCAGAATGGTATGGCCGAAGCGCGGAGCGGCATCATGAATGAAGGGTGATGTCGCTCGAAATTATACGCAATGAAATAAGCGCGGTTCAGCAGGAATTGCTATTGAAGTTGGAAATAAAATCAATCGCCATGCTAGAATATGCACCAAAACAAGATTCCGAGGCCTGCTGAAAACAGGATCATCAGAATTGGCGATGGAGCTGTTTTTCTGATTTTTTTACAAATCAGATGCGTTGCTCCGAGCATGGCAAATACTGCGATTGAGCGCAAATCGGGCGCAAATCCGGCCTGTAAATCTGTGAGGCCAAACAGCGTAGACAGCGCCATGCTGAGCGCGGTCGCAAGGATCATCGCTACAACGCACGGACGAACTCCCGATAAAAAGGCGTTGACGGGTGCATATTTCATCAAATTCTTTAGTGCGGATGCAATTAAGAGAATAATCAAAAATGACGGCAACACCACGCCCAGCGTTGCAACAAATGAACCGAGGATTCCGCCCTGTGTTGAGCCGATAAAGGTTGCCATATTCACGGCAAGGGGTCCCGGTGTGGATTCAGATACGGCAATAAAATTCAGAAACTCGTTCTCTGTCAGCCAGCCGTTGGAAAGCACCGTTTCGCGTACCAGCGAAACCATTCCATAGCCGCCGCCGAAAGACAAGGCACCGATCATCAAAAAGTTCAGAAAGAGACGCAGGTATATCATGACGTTTTCCCATCTCCTTTCCGGATTTTTCGCAGAAAGAAAACAACAAGCCCGACCGCGCCGCAGATCAGGATGTAAAACACAGAGGAAAACGAAACTGCTGTGATCGAGCAGCAGAGCATGGAAGCCATGACCAACGTGAGAAGCGTCAAGTTTAGTGTGTTTTTGTCAATACTTTTAAGCATTTTCAGCCCTGCGGTAAGGATCAGATAGATCACACATACCTGAATCCCGCGGAATGCGCAGGAAACCCAGCGCAAACTGAGAAACTGATCAAAGAACAGCGAGATACCATAAATTACAAAGAAAGATGGAATACAGACAGCAAGTGTGGACATGGCTGCACCCGCAAATCCTGCAATTTTGTAACCAATGTAAGTTGCACTGTTGATGGCGACTGGTCCTGGCGTGGATTCGGCTACCGCAACCATGTCCAGAAACTCGCTTTTTTCAAGCCATTTTTTCTTTTCAACGAACTCATTTTCAAGCAGCGCAATCATAGCGTATCCGCCGCCAAAGGTGAACGCACCGATTTTTAAGAATGTGATAAATAAAGAGCAAATTAGTTTCATGCCTGTATATCCTGCCTTCTGCGAATAATACCTATAAGTAAAACACCCAATAGAACCAGGCAGCCAGACAACACCTGCGACACGCGGACACCTGGCATCAGATAGAGACTGTCAGTACGAAGTCCCTCTACAAAGCAGCGTATCACACCATAGCCGATCATGTAAAACGGAAGCAGATATCCCTTTTTTCTGAAATGCGGATAGGAGATCAGCATGACAATCAGCAGCAGTGTATTCAGTGCAGATTCGTAGAAGAACGTCGCCTGATGCCACTGCCCGAGTTCCTCTATGTAAACACCATACGGAAAGAATTGGAGATCTGGATTTGTGATCAGATTTCCGTAAGCCTCCTGATTCACAAAATTCCCCCAACGCCCGATGGCTTGTCCAAGAACAAGGCTGGGAATCAGCGTATCTGCAAGCGACCAGAAGGAAAGCTTTTTGACCTTGCAGTAAATCAGTACAACAGCAACACCGCCGAGGATGCCTCCATAAATGGCAAGCCCGCCCTTATTGATTTGAAAAACGGAGAGAAGGTTATCCTTGTACTGCTCCCACTCAAAAAGCACATAGTATGCTCTGGCACAGAGAATACACACGGGAATCAGCCAAAGCACGAGATTATATAAGTGATCCGGTTCAACTCCGGTTTTCTTGCACCGGCGAAGTGCCAGCATAAATCCGAGAATCATGCCGAATGTGATGATGATACCGTACCATGCGATGTTCAGCCCTTCTATGCCAAACAGGTTTTCAACAGCATAATGATTCATAGATTTTTTGAAAGCCTCCCTGCTATTCGACACGGAGCATCCGATAGCCGATTCCGATGTGCGTTTGTATGTATTGCTGCCCGTCTTTTCCGCGTTCCAGCTTTTTGCGCAGGGTCGCCATGAACACCCGCAGAGAAGCAATATCGTTTTCCCAACTGCTGCCCCAAATCTGCTGTGTGATGTAGGTGTGGGTCAGAACCTTGCCCACATTTTTTGAGAGCAGACACAACAGCTTGTATTCGATGGGCGTCAAGTGCAGTTCTGCACCGCCAAGATATGCGCAGCCTGCCGCATAGTCGATTTTCAGCGCACCGTTCGTAAAAATCGGAGAATCCTGCGCTGCGTCTGTTTTCATCAGTGACAGTCTTCGCTGCGTCACCCGCAGCCGCGCCAGCAGTTCATCCACGGAAAAGGGCTTGGTGAGATAATCGTCCGCCCCGGCATCCAGCGCCACGATTTTATCAGAATCCTCTGTTCTGGCGCTGATCACAATGATCGGCATATTTGACCACGAACGGATTTTCCGGATGATCTCCACGCCGTCCATATCTGGCAGTCCCAGATCAAGCAGCACAATGTCCGGGTTGTGAGACAGCGCCTCCATCACGGCGCTTGCGCCGTTTTGCGCAGAAAGATACCTGTATTCATGGGTTTTCAGCGTTGTTGTGATCAGATTGCGCACCGGCGTATCATCTTCTACAACGAGGACGAGCGGCTTATTCATTTAGGTTCACCTCACTGAGCGGTACTGTAAAGGAAAAGATGCAGCCATGCGGCGAATTGTCTTTCAACGTCATTTCGCCGTTATGTGCATGGAGAATGGCTTGACAGAGCGTAAGTCCAAGTCCGAGACTTCGGCGGCTGTCACCAATTGGATTGCCTCCGGTAAAGAACATTTCAAAAACACGTTCCTTCAATTCATCCGGGATACCGGGGCCGTTGTCGCTGACGCAGATCTCAGCCGCATTTCCCCGCCGGATCGCCGTGATTCGGATGTTCGAGCCAGCCGGAGTATATTTGACTGCGTTGTTCACCAAGTTGATAAGCACCTGCACGATGAGTCCTGCATCCACCCGCACCAGCAGCGGCTCATCTCCGCAATCTACTGTAATGTGATGCTCCGCCGACCTTCGGTCGATATGCCGGAGCGCTTCCGACACAATATCGTCCACGACCTGATCAGAAAGGTGCAGCTTGACGCTGCCGTCCGCGATTTTCGTAATGGAAAGTAAATTCTCAACCAGTCCCGTCAGCCATTGCGCATCGTCATAAATGTCCGTAAAAATCTGTTTCCGCGTTTGTTCATCCAGCACGTTATAGCTGTGCAGCAGCGTATCCGCGTTGCCGGAAATGGAGGTCAGCGGGGTCCTAAGGTCATGGGAAATTGAACGCAGAAGGTTTGCACGAAGCTGTTCGTTCTTTGCAAGGACGGCGGCTTTTTCCTTTTCTTCGGCGTTGCGTAGGCTTTCCAGCGCCAGAGCGCACTCGCCGAGAATGGAAAACAGCACGCTGGATGTAAATGCGTCAGGCTGCGTTTGCTTCTCCATCGGAATCCCGACAACACCGTAAATCTGCTGCCCGGTACGAATGGCAAGATACAGCCGTTTTGCTTTTGGAAAGTTTTGCGTCGTTGCTCCGGCACGTTTCCGGTTCTGCCAGACCCAGCGAATCACATCCTGCTCCCGGTCTGTGTCTGGGACGCTGTATGGTCTGCTTCCGTCAGCCGGGTAAATGATCCCTTGGGACAGTACGCCGCTCTGCACTGGATAAATCAGAATGTCCCGCTGCATGAGCTTCTGTATCTGCGTCGCGGTCATCTGATAGACCTCATCCGGTGTTTCCGCCTTTTGAAGCTGCCTGTTCATATCAAAAAGGAGTTTTGTCCGATAGGCATCCCGCGCGGATAGCTGCGCATGGGCTTTGAGCTTTGCGGCAAGCGTACCGGTCAAAAGCGCCGCTGCAAACATGACGGCAAAGGTTATTGGGTATTTACTGCCGTAGGCTGCCAAAGACAGCCGGGGTTCCGTCAGAAAATAATTGAACAGGATGACACTCAAAAAAGCGGACAGCACACCGCAGGTATATCCGCTGGTAAAAGCGGAAGTCAGAAGCACCCCCAGCAGGTAAACCATGATGATATTGGCATTTGCAAAGCCGAGCCGCAGAAAGACCCATCCGATGACCGTCGCAGCTGCCAGAATCCCGATGGTCAGAAGCAGTTCCCATGCGGTCGGAAACGCCGGACGGATGGTGAGCAGCCGTTTCCTGCGGTAGCTCTTATAGGCTTCCACATCCGGAATGATATGAATGTCCACCTCTGGTGCAAGCGCAATGAGCCGTTCTGTCAGCGTCGGTTCACTCCAAAAATGCCGCCGCTGTACGCCGCTTCGCCCGATCACAATTTTGGTCACATCGGAGAGCCGCGCATATTCCGCGATCTGTGTGGCTACGTCTTCTCCATGCGTTGTGATGATCTCTGCGCCGAACTGCTGCGCAAGGCGCATATTTGCCTGCAAGCGAACGGTATCTTCTGCGTTCATGTCAGCGTATCCGGGTGTCTGCACGTAGAGTGCGGTAAGGCTGCCACTAAATGCCTGTGCCATTTTCCCTGCCATTCGTACAATGCGTTCATTGGATGGAGACGAGGACAGGCACACAAGAATATGCTCTTTTGGCAGTTCGCTTCCTTTGTTCTGCACATTTTCACCACCCCTCTTAAACGATATTATAGCACCAAAATGTGAAGGTTTCTACTGCGCCCAATCGGATTCGTTGTCCGGAAATGAAATTTGCTCTGAATCATAGATCACGATTTCTACATGGGCATGACTGCTGCGAAACCGGGAAAGCGTTTCCTCAAGTTCGTCAGGAGAAATATTTCCGACCAGATGCACACACGGCTCAGGCTGCTGTTGTTCGGGTGCTTCCTCGATTCGCTTCTGATTTTCATCCAGAAAGCGATCCAGCCGCTTCATCAAAAACCAGCCGAACAGGAACATTAACGCTGTCCCAGCGATCAAAACGACATCTTCCACATACCCTCACCGTCCGTTCATATCCGGAAGCACTTTTGCAGCGCTTTGTATTCGCCCAACGCTAAAATCGTTGTTTCCCCGGACAGCACCGTATCCGGTGTAATTGATACGTCGGTTTTTCCCGAATGCTTGATGCCAAGAATGTTGATTCCAAACTTTCTGCGGATATCCAGTTCGCCAATGCTTTTCCCGACCCAGCCTTCCGGCACTTCCACCTCAAAAATGGCGTGCTGCTCGTCGATCTCTATGTAGTCGAAGATATGGTCGGCAGTGTATCGGATCGCTGCCCATTTTGCCACCTGTTTTTCCGGGTAGACTACATGGTCTGCACCGTTGCGAAGCAGAAACTTTGCCTGCACATCACGCTCGGCACGCGATACCACGCACTTTGCACCCAGCTCCTTCAGCAGCGAGGTGGTTTCCAGCGAGTTCTGAAAATTACCGCTGATGGTCACGATGCAGACGTCAAAATTTCCGATGCCAAGAGAGCGAAGAAACTCTGCGTTTGTACTGTCGCCAATTTGCGCGTTGGTGACATATGGCAGCACATCACTGATTCGTTCCTCGTTTGTATCGACCGCCATGACCTGATGCCCCAGCTGAGAAAGCTGTACTGCGATATGCCGTCCGAAGCGGCCTGTGCCAATCAATAGAATGTTTTTCATGTGAAAAGGCTCCTTATCCAATCGTTATTTTTTCCTGCGGCAGCCTTGCATTCCCCACTTTTTTGCTGGAAAGTGCCGCATAAATGAGGGTAAGACCGCCGACTCTGCCCAGATACATGAGCAAGATCAGCACCATTTGCGATGGAGTGCGCAGCTGCGGTGTAATACCAAGTGTCAATCCCACCGTCCCGACCGCCGATGCCGTTTCATACAGGCAGGCAGACAGCGGAAGATTCTCGTATGCGCTGATAAAGACCGCACCGCCAAAGAACAGCACCAGATACATCGTCAGAATGGTCGCGGCGGTCTTGACGGAGCTGCAATCGACTCTGCGTCCGAAAAATTGGGCACTCTCCCGCTGACGGAAGGTTGCGGCGGCATTAGCAAGCAGGACTGCCAATGTCGTTGTCTTCATACCGCCCGCCGTAGACCCCGGAGAGCCGCCAATGAGCATCAAAAGGATCATCACGCCCTGCGACGCACCGGACATCGCGGATAGATTTACCGTGTTGAAGCCCGCTGTCCTCGGCGTGACGGACTGAAAAAAGGAGGCCAGCAGCCGGTTTCCGGCGGGAAGCGCGGAAAAGTCTGAAAAGAAGAAAAACACAGCAGGCAGAAAAATCAAAAGACCTGTCGTGACGAGAATCACCTTGCTCTGCATTCGGTAGCGGTGAAGCTGCCACTTGTTTTCGCAGATATCGTCCCATGTCAGAAAGCCAATGCCGCCAATCACGATCAGCAGCATAATCGTGATATTGATTACCGGACTGCCCGCATAGCCGGTAAGAGATGGATAGCGGTTGCTTTCTGTCCCAAGAATGTCAAACCCAGCGTTGCAAAAAGCAGATATGGAATGGAATACCGCCATCCAGACGCCGCGCCATCCATAGTCCCGGCAGAACACCGGCAGCATGGCAAGTGCCCCCAGCAGCTCAATCAGAAACGTCCCTCGCAGGATGAAGCGTGTCAGGCGGACGATTCCGCCGACCTTTGGTGCTGAAATTGCATCCTGCATGGTGCTGCGCTGCATCAGAGAGATTCTTCGCCCGGACAACAGTGCAAACGACGCTGCTACGGTTACGACACCAAGACCACCAATTTGGATCAGCGCCAGAATAACCGCCTGCCCAAAGGTTGACCAGTAGCTGCCTGTATCCTGCACCACAAGCCCTGTCACGCAGACGGCAGAGGTTGCTGTAAACAGCGTTTCATTGAATGGAGTTACATTCCCTCCAGTCGTGGAGATCGGCAGCATCAGCAGCAGCGCTCCGAGCAGAATGACCCCGGCAAAACCTAATATGATAATTTGAAAAGACGAAAGGCGGCGCTTTCGACGAATGATCTCTTCCGGCATAAAGGCAGCTCCTTATCAGCATTGATACTATAATTATTATACAGTCAGAGATTTTAAGAGCGGATAAGGGACATTTGCGGCGTATTAAGATTGAATAAAGATGAGGAGATTGCTTGTGCAGATTGGGCAAGGCGAAAGTCTTGTCCATTTTTTGTGTCCGGCTTTGCCAAATCGCCCACACCAGACCGTAGTAGTGGTGAAAAGCGGACAGGACGGTTTATCGCAAACGCTTTATTTGCAGAAGTGGCCAAAAAGCGCTTTTGAAATTGTAGTAAGGGTATCTTCAAACGAGGGTGCTTCCGGCAAGACTGCGCCGAAGGAGAGTGTACCGCAAGTTCCCTCCATTGGGCGCATGGTTGACCGCGAAGCAAAACGCGCCGAGGGCAAGGGCATCGGCTATGACCGCTGGGCGTCGATGCACAACCTCAAGGCGTGGTCGAAAACCTTCATGTACTTGCAGGAGCATGACCTTCTATCGCCGGATAAGCTGAGCGCCGCCGTGGATGCTGCCGGTGCGGAAGCACGGGAAGCACGCAGCCGCTATGACGCTGCCGCTGCCAAGGTGACAGATAAAAAGGCAATGCTGGAAGCGATGGACAATTACCGCAAGACCTATCCCGTCATCAAGGAGTATCGTGCGATCCGAAAAGAAAAGGACAAGCAGAAATTCCATGCCGCGCATGAAGCGGATTTTATCATCAACGACGCTGCCAAGCGTCAGCTCGACAAGCTGGGCGCACCCAAGCAGCTTCCGAAACGCAAAGAGGTCGTTGCGGAAATTCAGTCTCTCGTAATTGAACGAACACCCCGCACCGTGCGTTTACAGGACGCATGGTGCGGGGTGTTTTTGTGTTTTCAGCGGTTTTAGGAGGGATATTCGATGCCCTGTACACAGGACACCCCTTTGCGTTTCACGGAATCGGACGATAACCAGCTAAACCGCAAAAGGCCGCGCGAAGCCGCGTACTGGCTGCACGATACCGTGAATCGCGGAACAGTGCAATCCATACGCGCAAACGAAAAACACATCACGAATCCGTCAAGCATTGATTTTTCTCACCGGATTTCAAGTCCTTTTGCCCGAAAATCTCTGTGAATCCGGCTCGTTCGTAAAGTGTTTACATTTTCATTTGAAAAACCGTCTTGACAATATTCATCGGAGGATTTCTTCTCCTTCCAGTGGCAGCAGGAGCTTCGGCATACAAACGCCCTGCTGGATGGCAGCGAGGATCCCGCGATTCTGGACGGTGCCGGTGTCACGGACGAATGGAAAAATCGCACAGACTTGGAGCCGTTCAACGCCGCCTGAGCGTTGAGTTTCAGAAAGCAGATTCTTCATTTCCTCTGAATTACCCGCGCCGTCAACGGCGGGGCGTGACTACTGTTTGACTACTATCTCTCATAAAACTGAAAAAGCCGGTTTGCCCAGTGTTTTCAATGGTTTTCGTAAAATTCAGAGAAGCTGGGTGTTCTCGTTAAAAACCGTACAACCCTTGAAAACACAGCATTTTATCCGTTAATGCCTGAAAACTCCGACCGTCGACATTGCTCCTGTCAAGCTCTATCCTTATGTAAAAAAGCAAGACGCAAACTCATGCATTTGAGTTTGCGTCTTGCTTTTGCCCGTACCGACTGTACCCCCATGACACATTGTGTACCTATAGGGAGAAACAGTTTCTCTGCCGGGGGTTTTTGATCGGTCAGGGGTCGCTGCGCAGGCAGCGGACGGCGAGGCGGTTCTGGGCGCCAGGGGTGCAGGTGAAGAGGGTCAGGTCCCAGTCGCCGGCCAGCATATCCTCGGTCTGCGACGGGCGCAGCTGCTCAAAATCGGAGACGGCGTAGGAAAACCGGTTGCCGTCCGTGTCGGTAAAGAAGACCGCGTCGCCGGGCTGCAGCTGCGAAAGATCCCGGAAAAAGCCGCGGTAATTGTGCCCGAGAATGACAAGATCGTCCAGATACGCCGACCCGGCGTACCGGCAGGGCGCAAGATCCAGCAGCGCATAGCTCCAATCCCCGGCGACCGGGAGCGTCAGCTTTAGCGCGGGGATCTCCAGCACGCCGATGTAATCGACGCCGTCGATCGTCGTGACGGGCATCTCCATCTGCGGGTCGAGCTGGTAGTCCGGGATGACCTGCTCGTCCGCGGGGACCGCTTCGGCCTCCAGCGGCGTCTGTGCGTCTGCTGCAGTCTGAACGATGGGCGCGAGCGTCTGTAAGGTCTGCTCTGCGGCGGTCTGTGCGCGGGCTTCCTGCCGCAGGTTCCGGGCCGTGAGCGCCAGCGCGGCGAGCAGGAACAGCCCGCCGAGCGTCAAGAGGATCGTCCGCTTACGCATCGCGCTTTCCCTTCCCGCAGCGCAGCCCGGCCAGCACCAGCGCCGCACCGCAGACCGCCAGCAGCCCGACCGGCCACCAGACCGTGCCCGTCTGCGGCAGCGACGGCCCGGCGGGCGTGGACGGCTGCGCGGGCGTGGACGGCGTTCTCGAGTTCGTCACGACGAAGGTGACGCCCTCCTGCCGGATGGAGACGGTGTAGCCGCTGACGGCCGTCTCCGTGACGGTCCAGGTGATGCGGCGGCCATTCGCGTCGTATTTCGGCATCTTCGACCAGGTGTAGCGCCAGCTGTTTTTTGCGTTCAGACGCACGGTATCGTAGACCACGCCGTCTTTGAGCAGCTGGACGGTGATCTCCTGCGGCCGCGAAGCGGCATTGCCGTCGTCCCAGACCTTCAGGACCTTGCGCTCGACGGTATCGTCCGACGGTGCGGGCGGGAACGGCTCGCGGTCATGCTTGGGCGCGAGGGCCGCGTCATAGTCCCAGGTGTTGGAGATCTCGTCATCGCAGGGCAGGCAGATGAGCGAGGGCTCGACGGTGTAGCTGTAGCCGCCGGAGACGAACGACTCGCCCAGCAGCAGATACAGCCCCGGCCGAAGCGTTTTCTGCCGGTTGGGGAAGGTGAGAAGGCCGGTGCTGCCGGTCACGCCGGAGTCGAGCGGCTTGCGGCTGTCCCGCAGGACAAAGGCGCGCAGCGTCTCGGCCAGCGCGCGCCAGCCGTCGCTGCTCCGGTCGTCCAGCCGCACGGGGTCGTCTTTGAAATCGCCGGTCAGCGTGAATTCGCCGTAGGCGGACACGTCCGCCACGCGGTAAAGGGAAAACGGCGCGCCGCTGACAGGCACTTTGTCATGGAAGAAGCGGACGGTCAGCGTGACGGGGCGGTCCGTCTCAATGAGCCCCGCGGCCAGCGCCTGCGGCAGCAGCGCCGCCAGCAGAATCACGGCCAGCAGCAGGCAGAAAACGCGTCTTGCGCGCATGTCAGTCTTCCTCCTTCTTTCGTTTCTGTTTTCCGGGCAGCAGCAGAACCAGCAGCAAAATCAGCAGCACCGGCGCCGCCAGCACCGGCGCGACGAGCAGCGGCTCGATCTGCACCGCGTCCGACGTGACGCGCACGGTCTGCGCCTGCGGCTCGTTTTCGATGCGCGTGCCGCGCACGAGCAGCCGGTGGGTGTTGATACCGTAGGGCGTGCACGTCACCAGCGTGCACAGGTCGCGCCCGGGGATGATCTCCAGCGCGGACACATCCTCCGGCTCGACGATGAGGATCTGGTCGACCTCGTAGGTCAATACCTCGTCGAGCACGCGGATGGTGAACGTATCGCCCTCGATCAGCTGGTCGAGATTCGTAAACAGCTTCGCGCTCGGCAGCCCGCGGTGGCCGGAGAGCACGCAGTGGCTGCTTTCGCCGCCGACGGGCAGGCTGGTCCAGCTGATGTGCCCGGCGGCGATCTGGAGCACGTTGTCGTCCGTGCCGTGGTAGATGGGCAGGGAGACGTTGATGGCGGGGATCTCGATATAGCCCATGATGCCGGTGCCGCCGACGTCCAGGAGGCTGTCATATTTCGCCTGCTGGCTCTCGGACAGGAAATAGCTGGTCTCGCGCGCGGCGAGCGACTGGTTATAGTCGCGCGCGGCCTGCAGCATGGCGTCGTAGGCGTCGTCCGTCAGGCTCTGCACGTCCTGCGCGTAGCCGGTGACGGCGCGGGAGGCGTGCAGCGAGTTCCAGTAGTCGCTGACGCTCGGGTACAGAAGCAAGGACAGGCCTGCGGCGAGCAGCAGAACGAGCAGCACGGTCGTGCCATGTTTTTTCACTTGCAGGACTCTCCTTTCCTCTGTTTTGAACGCCCGGGGCGCAGGGGCCGGAGACCGGCCCCTGCAGAATTACCGGAAGGATATAATTACGCGTTCTTGTTCATCCGCCGCTTCGTGATCAGCAGCACGCCCGCGCACACGACCAGCAGGCCGCCCAGCACGTAGAACACCGTCGTGCCGATACCGCCGGTGGAGGGGAGTTCGGCGCCGGATTTGTTCTCAATCAGGAAAGCATAGAGATTGTTGTCGGCTGTAACGGGCTTGTCGTCTGCGGTTACCGTCCATTCGCACTTGTCAAATGTGGCATTTGCCTTGATTTCAACCGTAATAGGCGCTTTCAGCAGATTGTAGCCGTTCGGGGCGACGATTTCCTTGATCGTGTAGGTGCCTTCGCCCAGACCCTCAAAGGTCAGAACGCCTTTTTCATCGACGTAGCCGGTGGCATTGACCTTCGTGTTAACGGTATCTTTGGTTACAGCAGTGACCTTCTTGTATTTTGTCGTGGTGCTGTCGTAGCTGGAAGCGGTTTCGTCGATAGGAGCTGTTTCGGTGTATGTACCGGTTTTGAGCATGTAGTACGTGCCGTCAGAAGTTTCCTCGTAAACTTCCTTGTTGACCAAAACGACCTTGACGCCATTACCTTCAATTTTGAACTTTGCGCCGGTTAGCATTTTGTTATGATCTGCACCGTCGACCTTGGTGAGCTTGATACCGGTGACATAGGTCTTGGTTTCAGATTCCGGGGTTTTGCCGGTAGGAGCACCTTCGCCCGGTTTATCAGGGTTCTGGGGATCGCCATTGCCGTCAACATTCGGGTTGTTGGAATAAGTCAACTGGACTTTGTTGGGGTTGCCAGCAACGGGGTCAAGGCTGGCGTCCTGATTCAGGGTAGCAGAATAGGTGACAAGGATGGCGTCTCCTTTTGTATAGTTGATGAAATTTTTGATGACAATTTCAATTGTCGTGATACCGGTAGCCGTATCTGTATTGTATGCAACCGTGTATTTGTCGGCGCCAAGCGTGGTACCGCCAATCGTGACTGCAACGTCATTATTGAAGGTCAGGCCCTTGGACATGGTATCGTTCAGAACAAAGAAATACTTGGTGTAGCCCGTCATATCAGGAACAGCGGACTTGACTTCATAGTTGATAACGTCGCCGATGGAAGCGTTGTTTGCCTTGACGCTGGTGTCACCCTCTTTGATGTTCTTGTCAACAGTAGGGACGTCGGTCTTAGCGTTCACGGTGACATTATGGACGACCTGAAGGATGTAGCGGGTATAGGCGTCAGAACTCGGCGCGGAATCATCCTTGTCCTTGACGAGGTAGTAGCCGGGGGCCAGAGAAGAGATGCTGTAATTCTTGCCAGACTCATTCCAAGTAGAAGTTCCAGCAACAGTAGCGTTGAGGTTTGCACCAGCCAGCTTGGCAAACTGCTGCGTTTTTCCAGCATCGCTTCCATACGTTGCGAGCACATCAGCAACCTGTGCGGCGGTCGTGCAGTCTTTAAAATCATTGCCAAGCGTCGCGTCAGCTTTCAGCGCTGTCAGCAGAGCATCGCCGTTTACGCCGCTGCCCCATTCGATGTTGGAGAGAATGGTCTTGCTGTCCTTTTCAGCCAGATCGCCCTTGAAGATCTGGTATGCTTCATAAATATGGCCTGCTACGACATTATCGCCGGAAATCGTGATCGTGTATGTGTCGTCTGCCGCGAATACCGTCGCGCTCATCGCCAGCAGCAGGGTCAGCGCCAGCACGAGGGCGAGCGCGCGTTTTACTGTTTTCATGGTCTTGTTCTTCCTTTCGCTTTTTGCTTTTTCGTTTTTATCCAGTTATAAGCGGGGAGCGTCAGCAGCACCAGCGCTGCGCCCGCGAGCTGAAGCCATAGTGCGCCGCCGCCTGTGCCCGGCAGCGCGTATCCGGCGGCGTTGACCGCCGTGATCGCGGCGTCGGCCGTCATGCGATCGATGGTGCAGGTATCGCCCTGCGACAGCACGGTCTCTGAGTTCTTGAACGTCACGGCGAAGCCGTCATGCTCTGTTTCGGTGATCGTGACCTTCGCGCCGTAGGGGATCGTCAGCGTACCGGATTCGCCGCCTGCAAGCCCGAGCGTCTCGGGGACCGTCCGGCCGTCTATTACATACGAGACGGTAAAGCGGAACTTCTGCGTGCTCTGGCTGTTGACGAGCTCCTTTTTGAGCGTCAGCGTCAGATCCTCATGCCGGTTCCGGACCTGCAGAATGCCGTCGTTTGCCACGATGGCGTCGGTGATCGTGCCGTCCGCCAGCGTGATGGTCCCGTCCGCGCCGACGCGGAAGGAGATGGACGGCGAAAGCTTCTGATAGCCGCCCGGCGCCTTCGTCTCGCTCAGCGTGTACGACCCGGGCAGCAGCCCCGCCAGCCGCAGAACGCCGCCGTCGTCGACCGCCAGCTCCTTCGTCGTCTCCGGCGCCGCCGCCTCCTCCACCGGCACCAGCAGCCACTTCTGCGCCGGGGAACCGTTGTCCGTCCCGACCTGGATCCGCTGGCCCTCGGCGATGGTCGCGCCGTTCAGGCCAAGCACAGCTTTGCTTTGCGTCAGAACAGCGACGCGCGGTTTGATTTTGAACGTGCCGTCTCCGTTGGCAATCAGATACCATTTCTGCGCGTCTTCCGTTGTCGGACGATCGGCATTTGACCAGAAGTGGACCAGTGTGCCGTTTGTCAGCCCGCGACCATCCAGATCGAGCCAGAACTGACTTTGCTCGCAATAGAAGCTGTACGAACCGTCTGCCTGCCGGTAAACACGGAATTTCTGCAGACCGTTGTCGGCTTTTTGCTGCAGTGTTGCGTCATGCTTTTCCGCCGATGCGTCTTGTCCGATGACGAAGCTCGGCTCCGCCGCCAGCACGATGTAATACAGCGCCCCGGACTGGATCTGATTCGCCCCGCTCGACGGGACGGTGTAGAGGATCTGGCCGCTCGTGCTGTCTGTGTCCTTCATGGCGTAGACCAGGGCATCGGCGGCGTTTTTCAGCTCGAAGACAGCGCCCTTGAACGGTTTCCCGTCCTGATCGAGCTTCTGCAGCGTCAGGGGGACAGTCCCACGCGTGTTGGTGAATATGACCTCATTGAGCATGTCCTTGATCAGCACGCCCGTGGCGTTCGCTCCTGCGCTGACCACACCGTTGACCGTGTTTGTCACGCTGTAGCCGCTGTAGTCAGTTTCTTTGAAGCTGTACTGCATGCCGATAGGAAGGTTCTGGAACTCGACGTGTTCGCCCGCCTTGAGCGTGAAGGTCTGGCCGCTGGAGAGCAGCAGTTCTTGGTCTGTGTCGACCCGAATGCCGTTCGCGTCAAAGCGGTAGTAGGCGAAGGCACTGGTCGAGCCGAAGGTCGCCTGGAACGTAAAGTCCTTGGTCGGGTCGCTTTCGCCGACCACTTCCTTGCCGACCGACAGATTTCCCGTCGTCTGCTTGAGCGTAACGCCCGAGACGGACGGCAGCGTGAAGTTCATGTAGCATGTGGAACCGGATGCGCCGCGTTCCGTGTAGAAGATCGTCAGCGTATGCGTTTTGGTCTCTGTGCGTTCTTCCCCATCGATTTTGTTGATATAATCCCACAGATTGACGTACTCGCCGACCGAAGAATGGACACCGCCGATGTCGCAGACAAGCTGCTGATCGAGGAAGACCCACATATCGTCGTCACCGAAGAATGTGTATTCCAGCGGCCCCACATAGTCCGGCGTCAGCGTGAATTCAACGGCGTACTGCATCCCGAAGTAGGCGTTGTGCGCCCGGCCGTCGTCGCTCGTCGAAAAGATGCCCGTTTTTTCTGTTTTGGATTCAAAGGAAAGTTTATCCTCATTTAAGTAGCCCTTGTATCTGATCGTTCCAGCGCCGATGTGCGGGTCCTTGTTATACGTTGCGTCCAATGGCCAGAAGTCATTGGTATAGATCGCCTTCCCGGTCGTATTAGTACCGTTTGCCGTACCGTCGTAAATAGTACCTGCTACCGGCGACGGATTGAAAAGCTTTTCCAAATTGCTGACCGAGCCACCGCCCGCAACGCTGGCGGAAGAAAGCGTGTATGTATCACCGACCCGATTGAACGTCAGGCTGCTGCCGGAATAGGTTTTCTTGCCGTTCGCGTTGCCGTCATTGAAAAGCTTCGGCACGAGGAGCCATTCGTTATATACGATATGGCCGCTTTCGTCCAGACTGTCCACCAGACCAAAGGTACAGCCAAAATCATCATCAACACCGCTGTACTTATTCAGATAGCGCTCGGAAAATTTATAATCCGCCATACCGGAGCCGGTATTGGCATTGCCGAAGGCGATGGTATCTCTTGCGTCACCCCACTTCGTGTGCGCATTGGAGGCAGGATAATTGTCCCGCTGATTGATGCCGGCAAAACCGGTTTTCCAAGCGTTGCCGTCTCGTTCGCCATTGGTGATATCGTAGTCATAAAAGACGGCGGACGAAGTGAAGAAATCGTTCATGGCGCTATAGACCAGCCGGAGCGTCGTCTGCCCGCCGGGGCGGATATAAATATAGGTGCCGGGGTTTTCGGCAGCGACTTCCGCACGGTTGGTAAACTGGACGGTGTCAAGGTTTTGATAGACAGTCCAGTCGTTCTGGTCGGTGCTGTTGGGGTCGCCGCCTTCCTTCAGGACCCAGAGCTCCCTGCACTTATAATGCTCGTTGTCGGTCAGCTTGTCGATGTATTTCAGACCCGGCGAGCTGATATACGCAAAGGTATTGTCGCTGTACACCTGTGTCAGCGTGTTGGTCGTTGCGACCGTGTAATAGTACGATCTGTCACCGGCGTTCACACCGTTGGGCGTTTGCTTGTCTGATTTTGCCAGATAAATGCTCTTTTTCTTATTGGTCGTGTTGTTCCCGGGAAGGACGCCGCCGCTGGTATCAAAAACAGTCAGGGGATAGTCGCCGCTTTTGTCAAACCGCGGGATCTCCGCATAATACTGTACCGTAAACTGCGGATTTGCAGAGGAAGCCAGCACCGCGATCGTCCCGCTCTGGACGCTGACGGTGAAGACCGGCGCGGCTTCCTCGGTCGAGATCGTCGCGCTGTCCAGCTCCTGCAGGCCCTCGTCTCCGGCCTGCATCACGGCCAGCGTCACGCCCGTCTCCGCCTCCGGCGCAGCCTCGTCCAGCGCATCCAGCTGGCCCAGCAGCGGCTGCAGCACCGCGTCCGTGACCGCGATCTCGGCCGTCATGCGGTAAGCCGCCGTGTCGAGCGCCTCGCCGCTTTGCGCCAGCGCGAGCTGCCGGACGATCCACTGCTCCGTGCCGTCCGACGCTTCGCCGTCGGAAAGCCCCGAGAAGACAGCCGCGTCCGTAGCCTGCACGTCAAGCTCCGTGCCCTCCGGCAGCGGCTGCGCGCTCTCGACCGTCAGCGTCAGCTGCAGCTGCGCGTCCGCGTAGGAAAAGCGCTGCGTGCTCGCCGCCTCATAACAGGCGTCCGTGTGTGTGTGCTCCGGCAGCTCGCAGACGAGCGTGCCGTCCGCGCTGTAGCAGTCTTCCGTATGCGTGTGTTCTTCCAGACCGCAGAGCGGCGTTTTCTCCGCCGCCGGTTCGTAACAGGCGTCGGTGTGCGTATGTTCTTCCAGCGCGCAGATCAGCGCACCGGTCTCGTCATAACAATCCGCGGTGTGGGAATGTTCCTCATGCCCGCAGAGCGGCGTGCGCGCCGGGGTTTCCGGTTCGGCCGGTTCTTCCGGTGTTTCGCCATTATCCTCCTGCTCCGGCAGAATGCCGAAGCCGAGAAGCCCGGCCTCGTCCAGCGCGTGCTGCTTGCGGACCACGCAGCCGCCGACGTTTCCTTCGATCGTGGTGAGCGACGCGCCGTCCGCCGAGACCTCCGCCACAAGGGCGACATGGTCGGCATAGCCGTCGCTGCCCGTGTCAAAGAAGACCAGATCGCCGGGCTGCGGCGCGGCAGCGCCCGCGGCGGCATAGCGCCCGAGCGCCTGCAGCTGCTCTACCCAGCGGATGCAGCCCGCCTGCGCCGGGATGCTGTCCTCCGGCACGCCCGCGTAATGCAGGCAGAACGAGGCAAACATCGCGCACCACTCGCCGTACGGGCTGCCGTACCACGCGCCGTAGCGCGTATAGCCGTGCATCCCGCCGGCTTCATCTACGATATAATTGCGCGTGCTGGCGGCATAGCCGAGCTGGCTTTCTGCCACCGCTACGACGTCCGCGCGCCATTGCCCGCTGAGCGTCTGCGGGATCGTCTGCTCCCAGACGGACGCGGACTCCAGATCGGCCTGCGCGTCGGCGTAGCAGCTGAGGCTGTGCGTGTGCTCCGGCTTTTCGCAGATCAGCCGCGTCTCATAGCACGCGTCGGTGTGGACGTGGGCCGGGATCTCCGGCTCGTCCTCCGCCTCGCCCTCCTCGAGCGGGCAGATCAGCTCGTACTGCGTCTGGCAGCAGTCCTCCGTGTGCGTGTGTTCCTCGCTCTCCTCCTGCCCGCAGACAAGGACAAGATGGGCCGCGTAGCAGTCCTCAGTGTGGACGTGCGGCGTCGGCTGCTCCACAGGCAGCTGCTCGTCCTGGCCGCAGATGAGGATCGTCTCATAGCAGCTCTCGTCGTGCGTGTGCGCCTCCTGCCCGCAGAAGGTCTGCTGCGTCATGGTCAGGGCGGGGCGTGTCAGGGCATAAGCGGTCGCGGCGGCGACAGTGCAGCAGAGCCCCGCGACCCATATGCGCCGTTTGCGCCGCCTTGTCTGCGCAGCCGCGCGGCTGCGCGTCTGTTCCTGCAGGTCATCCTGCATCTGTGTCACCTCCCATCACCGTACCGGGCCGAAGTCTGACAGCGGCCAGATCCGGAAAACGACCTTTCCCACGACCTGATCCGCCGCCGCGCAGCCCACAGCCGTGCTGCGCGAGTCGATCGAGACGTCCCGGTTGTCACCCATCAGGAAATACCGCTCGTCCGGCACCTGATAGGGCAGCGTGATCGTCGTCTCGCCATACGCATGCGCCGTCAGATAGGGCTCGTCGAGGACGTTTCCGTTGATGGAAACGATTCCATCCGCGTCGATGTCGACCCAGTCCGCGGGGCCTGCGATATACCGCTTGATCAGAAGCTTGTTGCCGTAATAAAATGCCGTGATATCGCCCGGCGCGAACGTCTCCGTTTTGATCGCCACGACCAGCTGTCTGTCGGACAGCGTCGGCGCCATCGAGCTGCCGTAGATCCGCAGCACCGGCATCCAGAGCGTGGCGACCAGCACAGCCAGCGCCGCAACCACGAGCAGGATCGCCGCCGTGCTCCGCAGCGTCCGGCCATACCGCCGCTTGTAGCGCAGGCGGCTGCGCTCGCGCGCGATCTGCTCCGTGGTCGGCAGATCCGCGGCCGTTGTGTGTTTTTTCATCGGTTCGCCATCCCTTTGAACATCTCCTGCAGCTCCGCGTGCGCCTGGATCAGCTGTCCGGCCTGCAGCTGGAATCGTTTCCAATGCTCGGCAGCCTGATGCTCCGCGGTATCCACGATCTCCTTCGCCTGCCGCTCGGCGTCCACAAGGATCTGCTCCTTCTGCGCCTGCGTCTCGGCAGCGGAGGTCCGGACGGCCTGCAGATACTGATCGGCCGCCGCCTGCGCGGCGTCAAACACACCGTTCAGCGAGAGCGCGGCCTCGGCGATGGAGCCGGCGCTTGCGAGGCGCAGCTGCCGGTCCTGAAGCTGCGCCTGGGCCTGGGCCAGCTGCTGCTCGGCCTGCTCCTTCTGCTGCTGCAGCGTATAGATGATATCGATCAGATCTGCGCGGCTCAGCCGCCGCAATTCCTGGTCCGTCATGGTATCGCACCATCCTTTTTTGTTCGCCCGTCTGCCCGCAGGGCGGGGGAGAGGGGCGGAAACGCTATAAAAATGTCCCGCTCCGCCGCGGCGGTGCGGGCAATATTGTCATCTGCCTGAACCGGCGGGAACAATTTCATTTCGGATACTTATAGTAGCGCAAAGCACGGAATCTGTCGATTATAATCCTGAAAAAATTGAACTTTTTTCACGAAAAAACACTGGAAAATACCATTATACTAGAAACGATGGAAGTATACTTACAATTTTAGAAGATAGAGTAAAAACACAGGATATTCCGGAAATCGCAGTTTTACAAGACCTCCCTTTTCCACCGCCATCTTCCATACGACCAAGCCGCGATCCATAAAACCCCCCCGGCCGTCGCGCACGACGACCGGGGGTGGATACATTATATAGAATATGAGAGACGGGAATACTCCGCCGACTGCGTCGGCTACGTGTCCCTACGCATTTTCTTTTGACTACGCCAAAAGCTGCGATGCTTCGCATCGCGGCCATCTGACGATGGCAAAATGCTTGTGATTGAACCCGATGGGTTCGGTTCGATGCACGAGGCGCAAAAAAATCCAGACATCATAAAGATGTCTGGATTTTTTGGTGACCCGTACGGGAATCGAACCCATATTACCGCCGTGAAAGGGCGGTGTCTTAACCTTTTGACCAACGGGCCTGGTAGCGGCAATCTGACTCGAACAGATGACACTCCGGGTATGAACCGAATGCTCTACCAACTGAGCTATGCCGCCATAAATGTGCCGTATCTCACGGGCACGATGTATTATAAAGGATATTCAGAGATTTGTCAACTGCATCTTTACGCTTTTTCTTAAATTTTTTCCGTGTTTCTGGGCGCGGACTGCGCATACTAGCTGCGGGAGGGAAGAGAATGGATCTGCGGTATTTTTTCCTGCTCCTGCTTGCCGGCGGGAGCGTGTATGTGTGCATCGAGCTGCTCTGGCGCGGGCGGTCGCACGGGAGCATGTTCCTCTGCGGTGGACTGTGCACGGTGCTGATCGGGATGCTCAACGAGTGGGCGCCGGGGCTGCCGCTGACGGCGCAGATGCTGCTCGGCGCCTGCGTGATCACGGCGTCGGAGCTGCTGTTCGGCTTTTTATTCAACCGGAGCTATGCCGTCTGGGACTACCGGGGGCTGCCGCACAACTTCCACGGGCAGATCTGCCCGCAGTATTTCTGCGGCTGGCTCGGCATCGCGCTGCTGGCGGTCTTTCTGGACGACGGTGTGCGGTATCTGGCCTTCGGCGAGGTAATTGAGCCATACCGGTTATTCTAATTCTCCAAAGACTCCGTCGCGGCAGAGTTCGGTGATGCGAACGGCGCGGATCTCGTTATGCAGGTCCGCGGCCTGTACATAGACTTTGACGTAATTCATGGCATGACCGGCATAGAGCCCGTCTTCCTCCTGCTCAAACAGGACCTGCTGCGTCGTGCCGAGCAGGGCGGTATGATACTGCGTCTCAAGCTCGGCGGCGACGGCCGCGGCCTCGGCGGCGCGGCGCTCCTTGACGGCGTTCGGGATCTGGCCGGGCATGGCGGCGGCGGGCGTCCCCTTGCGGCGGGAGTAAGGAAAGATGTGGAACATCGAAAGGCCGCAGGTCCGCAAAAAGTCCAGCGACTGGCCGAATTCCTCCTCCGTTTCGCCGGGGAAGCCGACAATGAGGTCGGTCGTGACGGCGCAGCCGGGGAAATACTGCCGCAGCAGCCGGACGCTTTCGAGATACCGCGCGGTATCGTACCGGCGGTGCATCCGCTGCAGGACGGTATCTGAGCCGGACTGCAGACTCAGGTGGAACTGCGGGCAGAGATTGGGGTAGACGCAGAGCGTCTTGCAGAAGTCCTCGTCGATGGTGCGCGGCTCCAGCGAGCCCAGGCGGATCCGGACCGCGGGGACTGCCGCGCAGAGCGCCGCCAGCAGCTGCCGCAGGCAGCTGCCGTCCTTCCACTCCCAGCCCCAGGAGGAGATCTCGATGCCGTTGATGACGATCTCGCGGTAGCCCTCGGCGGCAAGGCCCTTCGCCTGCTCCACCGCGGCCTGCAGCGGCATGGAGCGCACCCGGCCGCGGGCATAGGGGATGATGCAGTAGGTGCAGAAATTGTTGCACCCGTCCTCGACCTTCAGCAGCGCCCGCGTCCGCGCGGCAAGCCCGCCCGCGGGCAGGATCTCAAACGCGCGCGGCTGGCCCGCGTCGTCCACGCGCTCCCATTTCTGGCGCGTGGCAGCGGCTTCGATCATGTGGCGGACGAAGGCCTCGCGGCCGTTGGTGCCGATGAGCACGTCGACGTCCAGCTTGCGGATCTCGTCCGGGCTGCTCTGGGCGTAGCAGCCGCACACGCCGACGGCGGCGGCCGGATTCAGCTTGCGCACGCGCCGGATGGCGTTGCGGGATTTCTTGTCGGAAACGGCTGTGACGGTGCAGGTATTGATGATATAGCCGTCGCAGATCTCGTCAAAGCTGCCGAGGGTATGCCCGCTCTGCACCAGCAGCTGCTCCATCGCCTGCGTCTCGTATTGGTTGACCTTGCAGCCCAGCGTGTAACATGCAAATTTCATAGGTAAAACCACCAAAAGTATTGATTATGCACAAAAAAGGTTTGTATTTTTTGTGGATAGTATAAAATATCTTTTTCGTTTATACTAAATAATAGCAGAACTGATACTGGTTCCTGCTTCTGTTTTTTTGAACGATCGATCCGTTGTCCACTGACGCTTTGCCGCTTTATTATACCTGATGCCGCCCCGGTTGTACAGCCCATTGCAGGAGGATTTTCCGTGAGAGAATATACCGTTCAGTTTCACTCCGTGAACGAACTGGCCCAGTTTGCCACGATCGCCAACCGTCAGCCGTTTCCTGTCCATTTTGACTATCAGGGATCCCGGCTCGACGCAAAATCCATCCTCAGCCTGTGCGCCCTGCCGCTCGAAGCGCCGGTGCGGGTCGTCCTGCCGGAGCAGGTCTCCTGTGAGCGCTTCCTCGCCGACATCCAGAGCTTCCTCTGTGACCCGGCCGCGGAATAACGAAACCAGTGATATTGCACCCTCCCGTTTCATACGCTTGTACAAATGAAACGGAAGGGTGATTTTTTATGAAAAAGAGGCTGGTCTGTATCGGTCTGGCGCTGGCGCTCCTGGCGGGGCTGTCGCTGACGGCCGCGGCGGAGGATCTGGAGCTGCCCGCGCCGTCGTGCATCCTGATGGAGAAGCAGACCGGACAGGTCCTGTATGAATCCAACGCCCATGAGAAGCTCCGCCCGGCCAGCGTGACGAAGGTGATGACGCTGCTGCTGGTGATGGAGGCGCTGGAGAGCGGCTCCATCGGCTGGGACGATACCGTCACCACCTCTGCCGCGGCCGCCGCCAAGGGCGGCAGCCAGATCTATCTCGAGGAAAACGAGCAGCTGCCGCTGACAGAGATGCTCAAGTCGGTCGTCGTCTCCTCCGCGAACGACTGTGCCTGCGCGCTGGCCGAGCACGTGGCCGGGAGCGAGGCGGCCTTCGTCTCGCGCATGAATGACCGCGCGGCGGAGCTCGGCATGGCCGACACGCATTTCGTCAACTGCACCGGGCTCGATGACGGGCCGGACGCGGACACGCACCTCACCACCGCATACGATATCGCCCTCATGTCCCGCGCGCTGCTGCAGCACGACGAGATCAAGCAGTACACCACGATCTGGATGGACACCGTGCGGAACGGCCAGTTCGGCCTGTCCAACACGAACAAGCTCGTCCGCTTCTATGACGGCACGACGGGGCTCAAGACCGGCTATACCTCGCAGGCGGGCTACTGCCTGTCCGCCTCCGCCGAGCGCGGAGGGATGGAGCTGATCGCGGTCGTCATGCACTGCAAAAGCTCGGTCGACCGCTTTGAATCGGCCAAAGCCCTGCTCAACTACGGCTTTTCCAACTACGCGCTCGTCACGCCCGAGCCGGAAGACGGCATCCCGCCCGTCCCGGTCGTGCTGGGCACGCAGGAATTCGTGACCCCCGTGCCGCAGAGCGACGCGCCGCTCCTGCTGGAAAAGGCGCGCGCAGCGCAGATCCGGACGTCCGTGGAGACGGACGCGTCGGTCCGCGCGCCGGTCGCGGCCGGGCAGCAGCTCGGCCGCATGACCGTCACCGCCGGAGACGAGACTGTCGCCGAGATCCCCCTCGTCGCCCCGGCGGAGATCCCCGCGCGCACCTTCCTGGATCTCTGGGCGGAGCTGCTGGGGAAGATCTGCTTCTCGCAGTAAGGCCGGACCGAAGGCTTTCCCGAAAGCCTTCGGATTCTTTTTGCGTTTTTTCCCAAAGTGTAGTATAGTAGATAGCAAAAGAAAAGGAGGCGCATGCGATGATCGACGTCGAATTGTCGAATATATGGGGCAGCGTCAGTCTGCCGGATCTGCTTTCCGGAGAGAAGGACCTGTTTGACGCGCATATGCAGCTGCGGACCAACCAGCCGGACGGCCCGGACTTTCTCGGCTGGCTGAACGCGCCGGAGGGCGTGATGGCCCGCGCGGTGCTGTCGATCGGCAAGGCTGCGGAGCGGATCGCGGAGCTCGGCGACACGCTGGTCATCGTCGGCAGCGGGGACGCGCCCGCCGCCGCGCAGGCGGCCATCCGCGCGCTCGGGGCCGCCTCCGGGCTGGAGCTGATCTTCGCGGGGACGAGTCTGTCCACCAGCGCCTACGAGCAGCTGTGCACCCGGCTGGAGGGGACAGATTTCTGCCTGCTCCTGACAGCGCAGGACGCCGTCAGCATCGAGTGCGGCATCGCCTCGCGCGCTGTGCGCTGGCTGCTTGACCGGCGTTATGGGCCGGAGGCCCGGCAGCATATCTTCGTCTGCGCGCCGCAGGGCAGTCTTCTGCACACGATGGCAAAGGAGGAGGGCTATACCTTCCTGCCGCAGCCCGCGCAGCTCGGCTGCGCGGATTCCGCGCTCTCACCCGCGGCGCTTCTGCCGATGGCGGCGGCCGGGATCGAGCCGCTGGCCCTGCTCGAGGGCGCGGAGCAGGCGTATCACGACTATGACCTGCGCGCATTTGAAAACCCCGCCTGGATGTACGCCGGCGCGCGGCACGCGCTGGAGCTCCGGGCGCGGAGGACGGAATTTCTGGGCGTGTTTGAGCCTGCGCTGCTGCCCTTCGCCCGCTGGCTCGCGGGCAATACCGCCCGGCGCAGCTGCCGCGGCGGCTACGGTGTGCTGCCGGTCCCGGCGGAGCTGCCGGGGAGCTTGGACGCGATGGACGCGATGCTCGCCGGGAGCCGGAGCGCGTTCGAGACCTTCCTGCGCGTGCCGCTGCCGGCCAGAAAGCGTAAGATCGAGCTCGACTGGAAGGACTACGATGGGCTCGGCTATCTCTCCGGCCACGCGGTGGACGAGGCGGACGGCGCGATGTTCGACGCGCTCGTGCAGACGCACGCGTCGCTCGACGTGCCGCTGATCGTGCTCTCGGCGGAGCAGCTGGACGCGCCGCAGCTCGGCGAGCTGTTTTATTTTTTCGAGTTGACGGCGGCGCTGTGCGCCGCGACGGACGGGCTTTCGCCCTTCGACCGGAAATTTTCCTCGCCCACCCGCGCGCAGACGGCCGCGCTGCTGCAGAAAAGCGCGGAATGAGCCGCTGTGCGGCGGACCATTTACAATCTTTTCACAAGTAAGTTCTTGTGTTTCCGGCGGAAAGCTGGTACAATGAAAGTGACCACAGGAGAAAAGGAGGAATGCCCGTATGGTCAATATTATGATGGGTCCCGAAGGCTCCGGCAAGACGAAGCAGCTCATCGGCGCCCTCAACCAGGCAGTGCAGCGCGAATCCGGCAGCATTGTGTGCATTGAAAAAGGAGACACCCTTCGTTTCGACGTCGACCATAAGGTCCGTCTGATCGATATCAAGGATTACGCATACGGCGGTTATCCGTTCCTGCGCGGCTTTATCAGCGGCCTGCACGCGGGGAACTTTGACATTACGCATATTTTCATGGACAATCTGTATAAGCTGGCGCAGAGCAGCGATCCGAAGGAGACCGAGAATTTCCTGGATTGGTGCAGCGTCTTTTCCGCGGAAAACAGCGTGGCCTTCACCCTGACCATCGCAGGCGAGGCAGCGGAAGCTCCGGAATATATCGCAAGATATATGGACTGAATCAGACATTCCAGGCGCTGCGGATCTCCGCAGCGCCTTTTTGTATAGTATAGGGTGTAACCGGATCCCACCGGGCACATTGTCAGGTTTCAGATACACCCTTGAGACAGAGATATCCTTGGGAAGGAGGAAGACCATGCCGCAGCCGGAATATGTGCAGCGCGGATATCTGCGCGAGGATTTCCGCCTGTTCCACCTGAAAGGACCGATGGAGGAGCAGCTGGACTGGCATTACCATACCTTCCACAAGCTGATCTTCTTCCTCGGCGGTACGTCGAGCTACGGACTCGAGGGGCGGAGCTATCCGCTCGAGGCGGGCGACGTGATCCTGGTCCCGCAGGGCTGCGTCCACCGGCCGGAGGCCGCGCCGGGCGCGCCGTATGAGCGCGTGATCCTGTATCTGTCGGCGGAGTTTCTGTCCCGTGCGGGCGGGGCGGACTGCCCGCTCGACAGCTGCTTCACGCTGGCCAAGACGAGCTTCCGCTTCGTCCTGCGCCCGCAGGACGACCGGCAGGCGCTGCGGCAGACGCTCGCCAATCTCGAGCAGGCGCAGCAGCCCGGCTTCGGCCAGAGCGCGCTCGCCCAGGCCATTCTGGTGCAGCTGCTGATCCTGCTCCGGCGCAGCATGGACGCGCAGCCGCAGGCCGTCCCGAGCCTCGCGGCCGACGAAAAGATCGCCGCCATCATGCAGTACCTGTCTCAGAACCCGACCGAGCAGATCTCCATCGACGATCTGGCCGCCCGGTTCTATATCAGCAAATACCACATGATGCGCCGCTTCCGCGCGGAGACGGGCTATACCATCCACGCCTACCTGACCGGCAAGCGCCTCGTCCTGGCCCGCGAGCAGATCGCCGCCGGTATGCCGGTCCTGCAGGCGGCGGGCGCCTGCGGCTTCGGGGATTATTCGGCGTTCTGCCGCGCCTACCGCCGCCAGTTCGGCCAGCCGCCGAGCAGCGCCAGATGAGCCTCCGGGCCCCGAAAAAAGCAAAAAAGCCCTTGACACTCCGGCCCCGATATGGTATGATTCTAAGGCTGAATTTGTCAGAGTGCCGCGGGTGTAGCACAACGGCCAGGGCACCAGCCTTCCAAGCTGGGGACGCGGGTTCGATTCCCGTCACCCGCTCCATTATGCGCCAGTAGCTCAGCTGGATAGAGCAACTGCCTTCTAAGCAGTAGGTCGCGGGTTCGAGTCCCTCCTGGCGTACCATGCCGCACCGGAAGGTAGGCAGTCAGCAAAAAGAGAATATATGGTGGGTGTAGCGTAGTTGGCTAACGCGTCAGATTGTGGCTCTGAAGACCGAGGGTTCGAGTCCCTTCACTCACCCCATTTTCTTTTTTTATACAGGATTTTTGCCGAATCGCGTACACGGGGATGTCGCCAAGCGGTAAGGCACAGGACTTTGACTCCTGTATGCGTAGGTTCGAATCCTGCCATCCCTGCCACTTGACCCGCTAGCTCAGTCGGCAGAGCACCTGCCTTTTAAGCAGGGTGTCCGGAGTTCGAATCTCCGGCGGGTCACCACTCAGAAATGACCTTTGGATGTCAGGCAGCCGCACAGGGTGCGCCCGCCTCGACAGCAAAGGTCTTTCTTCGTTTAAACTTGCAATCGCTTCGCTGGATTGCAAGTTTATTTTTGATAAAGCCATCTCTCACCTGTTCCGTCGCTCCTCCTCTCCAAAATGCAAACATTTTATTGGTTTGCATTTTGGTTTTTCTCCCAACGCTTGAAAACAGTCGGACACCCTGCCTTTTTGTCCATTTTACGAAAGGCAGGGTGTCCGTTTTTGATGTCCGAATAGCCTGCATTTTTTTATTATACCGAACTTCCAGACGACAATATATTGGGAAACAGCATGGATTTCAGGAGAAAAATTGATATAACTTGTCAATTGTATTTTGCGTCCGGTCCCTCTATGATGGAGATACAGTTGATTTGACAAACGATAAAGGAGGCAGATATGGACTTTTTTGAACACTTGCGCGGCATCGATTTTTGTACGTTTCTGGATTTTCCGACGACCTGCACGGTCCGAAACCGGCCGCGCGTCAAGATTCTCGAAGACGGCCGGGTCTCGCTCTACGGAGAGCTGAGAAAGCACGCAGCGGAGCAGTAGCGCGATTACTGCGCCAGGATCAGCCCGGACGGACGCTGCATCGCGCTCTATCCAGAACGGACACCGAATATTCACTTCCATATGGATGGAAGCAGTATGCGGCACGAAAGACTGCTGCAGCTATTGCAAGACAGAGAAATACAGCTGCCTGCCGTCTATGAAATGGAGTGGTATGAGCCGGAGAATGCCTGGGTCGGCTGCTGCAAGGATCTGCCGGAACCGGAAATTGCCGTGATCCGTCAAAGTGTGAAAAAAGCAGGCGGAAGGAGAAAGCAATGAAGCGGCGGTTTTCCTGCAGAGAAATAAGCCTGATCGATCAGATGATCCAGACCATCGGCCGGGATCTCTTCCTGCCGGAAAGACTTGAGGATGATGCACGTTCCATCGGCTGGTGTACGTTCCTGCATACATATCAGAAATATCCGGCGCAGTTCCTATGGGCAGGCGTCGGAGGCTGGGCACGCGCTTATCTGGAGATCCAGACAGAGCTGCGTGCCTTTCAGGTACAGGAGACCTCGAGATACTACACGCTATCAGTAGATCAGCCGCTTACCACAGAGAGCAAGGCCCCGCTGCTGAGCGTTTTTCGTGCGAAGCATGCGGATTTTCGCTCGTATATCTGTCTGCGGGATTATATGCAGCGACTGCCGGAGGATGAAAAATGGCTGGCAGGTACGCTCAGCAGCGGCTATACGTTGGAGGAGATCCCGGTTCTCTTCTGCTGCACGAAGGAGGAACTGACGCAGATCCACAACCGGCTTCAGGAGAGTATGATGGGATATTTAGAAATTTGACCGTGCAATAGAGCGTTTGCCCGTGAAGAAAACGCTTGCGCCCAGAGGCGGGGCGGGATATACTGAGATGGGTGGTTGCAGGCCGACTGCATTATCTTAATCCGTCCATGAATTGTTATTTTGCCAGTGCGGTTGCGCGTAGGCAAAGAATCGAAGAGGAAAAGAGTGTGAGCTTGCAGATGCGGGACTATGTTTTGACGGCGAAGGCGACCGGGTTTACGGACGCGGCGCTCCTGCCGGTGCGGGAGTTGGTCGTTGTGCCGGAATACCGCAAGTTTTGTGAGCAGAATCTCTGCAGGAATTATGGTGTTCTTCCGGCCTGTCCGCCGATGAGCGGAACCGTCGAAGAAATGACGGCGGCTATGCGGCGGTATCAGACGGCGCTGATTTTGATGATCGAAACAACGCCGTCTGATTATCGGGATACAGCAGAGCAGAAGGCTGCAAAGAAACACCAGAACCTGTTGACCGAACAGCTTATGAAGCGGATACGGGCAGATGGCTTGACTGATCTTCTGATGATGGGCGCGGGCCCGTGGAAGCATGCGTCCTGCATGTCGGCCTACTGCGTGGACGCACAGAAGATGGCTGACGCTGTCCACATGAAATGCTGGGCAAACGACGGAAAAATCCGTTACTTCTCCCTGATCCTGTTTTCATGTACACAGGGGAGAGATAAGAAATAATTGATCCGAAAAAGCAGCCGATCTCAAAACGAGATCGGCTGCTTTTCTATGAAAAACCGGAAATGCTTACATTTACTGGAATATACCAATGGAAATGGAACATTGGTGCCGCTTTGTTTATCTCCTTGCCACGCCGGTTCTTCTCGCGGCTTCGGCGACTGCCTTGGCGACGGCGGGGCCGACGCGGTGGTCGAA